>Ga0209758_1000278_pt1 | contig 102052 bp, 102 predicted proteins | sample AraplaMF_Col_mMF_FD_184258 | JGI IMG/M metagenome (GOLD analysis project Ga0209758, IMG submission 184258) | Arabidopsis root microbial communities from the University of North Carolina, USA - plate scrape MF_Col_mMF (SPAdes) (version 2) | ecosystem: Host-associated > Plants > Roots >... | reverse complement strand
GCTCCTCCGCCGGCATGCGGATGGCGGCGTCGCAGGCCTTGTTCCATTGCGGCCAGCGCGCCGCCTTCGGCAAGAAGCTGGTCGACCAGCCCCTGATGCAAAACGTGCTGGCCGATCTCGCGCTGGGCAAGCTGGACGTGGTGCTGACCGACCGCACCGTGCGTGCCGGCGGCAGTTTGAAAGTATTCAGCCACCTGCTGGGCGAAAGCGACATGAAACTATTCGGCACCCCGCGGCTGGCGCGTAAATACCGGCGCAACTTCCCGGCCAGTCTGGACGGCGCGCCACTGTTGCTGCCGACGCGCAACAATGCTTTACGCGGACGCATCGACGCATGGCTGGTGCAGCATGGCGTGCGGCCGGAAATCGTGGGAGAGTTTGAAGACAATGCCATGCTGAACACCTTCGGCCGCAATGGACTGGGGCTGTTCTTCGCGCCATCCGCGCTGGCGCAGGACATCGAAGACCAGTTCGGCGCCGTGCTGGTGGGCGACGCGCCGGAGCTGCGCGAGCACTTCTACGCCATCTCCAACGCCCGCAAAATCACCCACCCGGCCATCGAAGCCATTCTCAGCGAAGTCCATTCCGGCCTGTTCGCCTAAACTCCGGGGTCAGGTCCGCCATTTCTACACGCACTCAGCCGTAGGCCATGCCTACGGCTGAGTGCGTGTAGAAATGGCGGACCTGACCCCGGATTATCGTTTAAGATGCGGGTTTCAATTACGGAAATCCGCCGCTCGGCCCCTATGCAAAACTTCCTGCTTGTCGTTCTCGCCATCCTGCTGGTTGCCTTGAACGGTTTTTTCGTCGCTGCCGAATTCGGCATCGTCACTCTGCGAAAAACGCGCGTGCGCGCCATCGCCAAGACACAGGGACTCAAGGGCCGCATCCTCGGCAAGGTACACGGCGAGCTGGATGCTTATCTGTCCGCCTGCCAACTGGGCATTACGCTGGCCTCGCTCGGCCTGGGCTGGGTCGGCGAGCCGGCCTTTGCCAGCCTGCTGGAGCCGCTGCTCACTTTTATCGGCGTCACGTCGCCTGAGCTGGTGCACGGCATCGCCTTCGTGTTTGCGTTTGGCGTGATCTCCTTCCTGCACATCGTGGTCGGCGAACTGGCGCCGAAATCAATGGCGATCCGCATGCCGGAAGTGATCGGCCTGTGGAGCGCCATTCCGCTGTACGGTTTTTACTGGGCGATGTATCCCTTCATTTATTTGCTGAATGCCAGCGCCACGATGGTGCTGAGCCTGGCCGGTCTGGCGGGCAAGGGCAGCCATGACAGCCACTATTCGGTGGAAGAACTCAAGCTCATTCTGCGCACCAGCCAGCCCGGCGAAAAGTTCAATCAGGATGAACGCAACATCCTGGCCCATTCGCTCGATTTCAGCGACCTGTCGGTATCCGATCTGATGCGTCCGATTAACGAGGTGATCAGCCTGCACGCGGCCCGCCCGCTCAGCGACAATCTGGACACCATGCTGCGCAACAGGTTCAGCCGCTATCCTTACTACGACAAGGATGGCGAAACCGTGCTCGGCGTGGTGCACCTGAAGGACTTGTTCTTTGCCATGCAGTCCGGCAAACCGATTACCGACCTGGTGCCTTTCCTGCGCCCGGTCGAAACGATTTCCGCCCGCACGCCGGCGCTGGAACAGTTCCGCCGTTTCCGCGACGGCGCGCCGCACTTTGCGCTGATTGGTGAAAAGGGCAAGCGCCCGGTCGGCTTTATCACGCTGGACAATCTGCTGGGCGCCATGGTCGGCGAAATCCACGACGAATTCCGCCTCAACGAAAACGACTGGCTCAAGCAGCCGGACGGCACCCTGATCGGCAAGGCCAGTCTGCCGATCTTCTCGCTGGAACGCACCCTCGGCATCGATATCGAAAATGAAGAGCTCGGCCTGGAAGAGGTAGAATCGGTAGGCGGCTTGATTATGCTGAAACTGGGCGATATCCCGAAACAGGGCCAACGCATCAGTTTCCGCGGTTTTGACATCGTCGCCAAGAAAATGAACGGTCCGCGTATCCTGCTGGTCAAGGTCATCCCGAAAGACGATACCGAGGATAACGCCGACCAGGACTGACCGGCGTCTTGGGGGCGCCAGGGAGGAGATATGTTAGCCCGATTGATCCTGTGCGGCGCCCTGCTCGGCCTGAGCGGCACGGCCGCCGCCGAGCAGCACGGCTGCGGCCACCTGCGCAGCGCGTTTTACGAATACGGCGCACTCTATTACAAGGCCGCCGACGGCCGCTGGACCGGCATCGACAAGGATGTGGTGGACGAGGTGGCGCGCCGCATGGGCTGCGTCATCGATTCCAGCACCGATTCGCGCGTACGCATCTGGGCCGGACTGAGCAGCGGCACCATCGATATGTCGGTGTCGGCGGTGTCGACGCCGGAGCGGGAAAAATACGGCCGCGTGGTGCCCTATCTGTCCGAGCGCAATTACGTGCTGCTGCAGAAGGATGTGAATCCGAATATCCGCAGCATGGACGATTTCCTGGCCGATCCCACCATCAGGATCGGCGTGATCAAATCCTTCAGGCACGGCAAAGTCTACGACGCCTGGCTGGACCAGCTGCGCGCCAAGGGACGCGTGTACGAAGCGCCCGACTACGAAGCCATGCTGCGCCTGTTCAAGGTGGGCCGGGTGCAGGCGGTGATGGCGATCATCTCGGGCTGGTATCCGCTGATCAAGCACGAGCAGATGGCCGGCAATTACCGCATCATGGACTGGGCGCCGCCCAAGGATGCGGTGGTCGGCGGCCTGATCCTGTCACGCCAGCATGTCGATGAAGCGCTGGCAGCCCAGTTTGCCCAGACCATCCGCGCCATGCGCGAGGACGGCACGCTCAAGCGCATTTTCGAGCGCCACCTCGATCCCGAGCTGGCCGCCCGGCTGCTGAACTTTTAAACCGCGTTGCCGGTCCAGTTGCGCAGCAGGCCCAGGCCCACCGCCAGCAGGGTCGGGCCGATGAACAGGCCGACAAAGCCGAACGCCAGCACGCCGCCCATCACGCCCAGCAGCACCAGAATGAAGGGCAGGCTGCTGCCGCGCGAAATCAGCATCGGCTTGACCACGTTGTCGACGCCGCTGATCACGAACATGCCCCACACAAACATGAAGATGGCCCAGCCGGTGCTGCCCTGATTGAACAGCCAGATGGTGGCGCCGCCCCAGATCAGCGGCGGGCCGACCGGTATCAGCGAGAACAGGAAGGTGGCCACCGACAGCAAGGCCACCGCCGGCACGCCGGCGATCAGGAAGCCGGCCGCAGCCACCACCGCCTGCGCCAGCGCCGTGCCCAGCAGGCCGTACATCACGCCGCGCACGGTGCGGCTGACGGTGTCGGCCACGCTCACGCTTTGCTCGCCGATCAGCTTGTCCATGCCGGTGGCCAGCGCCTGCAGGATGGCCTGGCCGTCGCGGTACAGGAAGAAGCTGACAAACACCGCCAGGCTGACCTGCGCCACGCCGCTACCCAGCACCATGCCGCCGCCCAGCAGCATGCGCCGGCCCGGCTCCAGCAGGTTCTTGGCGACGTTGAGCAATTCCTCGCGGCTGTGCAGCAGCTTGCCGAGATAGTTGTAGGCGGCCTCGCCCACCACCGGCAGCTCTTTCAGCCACGCCGGCGGGTCCAGCGTGCCGCTGCCGAGGCCGGCCTTGATCTGGTCGTAGAAGTCGGAGGCGTTGTCGGCGATGTTCCACGTCACCAGCGTCAGCGGCACGATGATCAGCAGCGTCAGGCCGATGCTCATCACCAGCGCGGCAACGGTGCGGCGCTGACGCAGGCGCGCCAGCAGGCGCTGATACAGCGGCCAGCTGGAAATCGTAATCGCGGCGGCAAACAGAATCGCGGCCAGGAAGGGCCGCAGCACGATCAGGCAGCCGATCACCAGCAGGATGATGGCGGCCAGACGGGTGAAGGGCTGGAAGCGTTGCTGCATGAATCAGCCCAGCAGCAGCTTGATGTCATGCACGGCCGGCGCCACGCCCTGGCCGGAACGCAGCAGCAGGCGCAGCTTGCCCTGCTTGTCGAACACATAGCTGGCGGCGGTGTGGTCGACGGTGTAGCCATCCTTGCTGCTGCCCGGCACCTTGTTGTACATCACCTTGAATTCCTTGGCGACAGCGGCGGTCTGCTCAGGCGTGCCATACAGGCCGAGGAAGCGCTTGTCGAACACCGGCACATATTCGGCCAGCAGCTTTTGCGTATCGCGCTCAGGATCGACCGTCACAAACAGCACTTGCACCTGATCGGATTGCGGGCCGAGCTGCTTCATCACCTCCGACATCTCGGCCATGGTGGTGGGGCAAACGTCCGGACACTGGGTATAGCCGAAGAACATCACCACCACCTTGCCCTTGAAGTCGGCCATGGTGCGCGGCTTGCCATTATGGTCGGTGAGCGCAAAGTCCCTGGCGAACGAAGCGCCGGTCAGGTCCGTGCTCTGAAATGCCTGCTTGGGCGCCTCCCCCTTCTTCTCGCCGCAAGCGGCGAGCAAGGAAACAGCGATCAAAGCAAAGGCGAGAACTTTTTTCATCAGCATGTAATCTTTCGACGACGTCATAAATACTATTTTAAAGCGCTATCCTGAAATTCCTTAATTGAGGATAACACTTGTTCAAAGGCAGGCGGTGCAACACTGAACATCTCGGCCTGCATAGCAAGGAAGTCCTCACGCCAGCCAGCCTCCTGCTCAGCCGTCGGCAAAAAAGCCAGGTATTTCGGTTGCAGTTCACTGTAATTAACCCAACTCTGTGCGAAGAATACGCGCCGATGCTCCAGCACGTGGCGGAACAATTCAATGTCCTCGGCAGCAGCTTTTCCTACACCCGCCTCGATTAAACGAAACAGATCATAGTAATGCCTGGCCATGCGTGGCCGCAGCGGCTTGTTCGCAGGGCGGCTCGCTTCCTCATGCAGCAACATCACTTTTTCCCAGAAGGTTCGCTCGGGAGCCAGTGTGTGAACCACAGTCGGGAGATCGGAAGCCAGTTGCGGAAATACTTCAACGATTACCGACTCAATCACGCGGTCCTCTGCCGGCCACGGATCGGAACGCGCACCAAATTCGACTTTGACCACAGGCCTGATGTACCGCGCTTCGCTCGCGGCATATTGCGTCGGGTACTCGAACAGCAAAGTCTGCGCGTCAACATCGTTTTTATCCAATGTCAGCAGCCAGCCATCGGCTCCTAGTTCCTGTCTGATTTGCTCAGCAAACGCCGGCAAGAGAATGTTCTGAACGAATTCACTACATGCCTGACGCAGTGCCTTCAAGCGCTTGGTTTTTTGCTTGGTACTAGCCGCCTGTTGCGGACTATGCTCACCATCGAAACCCAGTGCGCCTCGATCTACTGTCAGATCAATATCTTCGGAAAACCGATCTATCAGCCCCCAGGCTTTGGACAGTGAAGTGCCGCCTTTGAATGTCAAATGCCCATGTAGCTGGGGCAAAGCGAATAATCTGCCCAAGGTCCAGCAAACCCAGAAATCTTTTTCCACGCTGGGCGCCGCCCAGCCTTTCCGCGCAGCGGCCTGCTCAATGGCGGTCTTCTGGTCAGCTGTCGACAGTGTCAGGAACTCAGGCATTCAAGTATCGCTTTCCTGAGCAATCCTTCGCATGATGTTACCGATCCAAACAGGGGCTAGCGGTGCGTCTTGCTGCAAGACCTTCTTATCCTCGGCAGTCAGGCGTGCTTTAAGTTTTTCAATGACCTTCTCATCGACATTCAATTGCTTGAAGTGACGTAGTGCTTGTATCACCAGTCCGCTGATGCGCCCAGCCGTTGCCATGTTGCGAGGCGTCGTGTGTTTGAGAAGAATAGTTTGCGGTCCAACTTGTACGGATCTCGAAGCGCCGTCCGTCAAGAACGCCAGTTTCATCGGCACCTGCTCTGTTAAACCCAACAAATTGGCGGCATAGGCGCCAGATGGCTGCAAGCGCAAACTTGCTTTATCGGCGATCGCTTTTGCAAGCGCGTCGGACGAAGGCAATAGTGGGCCAAGAACGGTATGCGTTCTTGGAATATCGTACAGCCCCCTGGCCACCCTCCTAACGACGCCCTCAGCCGCAAGACGCGACAGCACCTTGTCTATGGCGGCTCGGCTTCCCAAGTGTAAAAAATCAGCTGGGCTGAATACCTTGCCAATTGGCGCATCTCTTAGCACCGTCCGGACAGCACTATCCACGCTACCCGCAGCAGCGGAGGTGACATCAGCAGGTGAGGAAGCCGGTCGCATGTCAGAAAATATAGCACATTTTTCTGACAAAATAATCCTAACGTCAGGAGCAACGCTCCGCGTCAGATTTTGAAGTAGTGGTCGACCAACAGGGCCAGGAACAGCAGGCCGAGATAGATGATGGACCAGGCGAAGGCTTTGCGGGCGATCAGGTCGGTGTAGTGGCGGTAGATTTTCCAGGCGTGACGCAGGAAGACGGCGTTGAGGACGATGGCACTGACCAGGTAAATCAGGCCGCTCATGCGCACAGCAAACGGCAGCAGCGTGGTGGCCGCCAGCGCGATCGAGTACAGCCAGACGTGGAACTGGGTGAATTTCATGCCGTGCGTCACCGGCAGCATCGGCAGGCCGGATTTGGCGTAATCGTCGCGGCGGTACAGCGCCAGCGCCCAGAAGTGCGGCGGCGTCCAGACGAAGATGATCAGCACCAGCAGCCACGCTTCCATCGGTACCTCGTTGGCCACCGCAGCCCAGCCCAGCGCCGGCGGCATGGCGCCCGACAGGCCGCCGATGACGATGTTCTGCGGCGTGGCCGGCTTCAGAATCATGGTGTAGATAATCGCGTAGCCGAGGAAGGTGACAAAGGTCAGCCACATGGTCAGCGGGTTGACCAGGGTGTACAGCACCCACATGCCGGCGCCGCCGATCACCAGCGCAAACACCACGGTCTGCGGCACGGAAATCTCGCCCAGCGCCATCGGGCGGCGGGCGGTGCGCGCCATGCGCGCATCGATCTCGCGCTCGGCCAGGCAGTTGACGGCAAACGCCGCGCCGGTCAGCAGCCAGATGCCCACGGTGGCGTACAGCACCCGGTGCCAGTCCGGCAGGCCATCCGGCGTGCCGAGGAACATGCCGATGACGGCACAGAACACGGCCAGCTGGGTGACGCGCGGTTTGGTCAGCGCCCAAAATTGCGAGGCGCGGCTCTGGTGTTTGGTGGTTACGGTTTGCGTGGTCATGAAGGAAGCTTAATCAATGCCGTACCGTCGACGCGGGAGGATGCGAAGCGCTGGAAGCTGCTTTTTTTGCAATGTCGTACTGGTACTTAGCCTTGTAGTTTAACATGGTCAGCAAAAGTACCAGCAGCGCCGCGCCGGCATTGTGCAGCACCGCGATGGTCAGCGGGAAGCTCAGGTAGATGGTGGCCACGCCGGTCAGGATCTGCGCCGCCAGCGTCAGGGCGATGTTGCGGGCGGTGTTGTGCAGGGCGTCATGCCCCCACGCGCGCCATGCCGCATAGCCGGCCACCAGCGCCACGATAAGGCCGAAATTGCGGTGCACCCAGTGGATGGCGGTCAGCGCCGAGAATGGCAGGTAGTGGCCGGCGGCCGTCTTGCCCAGCTCGCGCCACAGGGTGAAGCCGTGCTCGAAATCCATCTCCGGAATCGCCTTGCCGCCGCACAGCGGGAAATCGGTGCAAGCCAGCGTCGCGTAATTGGTGCTGGTCCAGCCGCCCAAGGCAAGTTGCACCAGCAGCAATGTTGCCGCCGCGCCGGCCAGAATGCGGATATTGCGCATGGCCGGCGGTGAAGCGCTCACCAGCGTGCGCGGGGCGATCAGGTGGTTCTGGCGGCCGCCGTACCACACCAGCATGGACAGCAAGGCCATGCCCAGCAGCAGGTGGATGGTGACGATCACCGGCTGCAGTTTCAGGGTCACGGTCCAGGCGCCAAACGCGCCCTGCACGCACACCGCAAAAAACAAGGCGGTCGGCAGCCACGGCGCATACTCCGGGCGGCGCGTCTTGCGCCATTGATACCAGGACTGCGCCAGCATCGCCACGATCAGCACGCCGATGGTCATGGCTAGATAGCGGTGAATCATCTCGATCCACGCCTTGACCACCGTCACCGGGCCGGTCGGCATCAGCGCTTCGGCGGCGACGATCTGTTCATGGGCGATAAACGGATTGGCGGCGCCATAGCAACCCGGCCAATCCGGGCAGCCGAGGCCGGAATCGGTCAGGCGCGTGAAGGCACCGAACACGATCAGATCGAAGGTCAGGAACACGCTCACCCACACCAGCTTGCGGTATTTATTGGCGTCCGAGGAAGTCCAGACGATGGCGGCCGGCAGCAGCGCGATCAACAGCGCCGTGATAGCCATTTGTGCAAGCGTGAGGTGCATAAAACTAACCTATTAACCGATGGCCGAAGCCTTCAACAATTTGGCGATGTCCTTGTGGACCCGCTTGACCTTCTCGATATCGCTGGACACCGCGCCTTTCGGGAAGCGCATCATCAGATTGCCCAGCGGGTCGATCAGATACACATGATCGGACGCACGATCAGCGCCGCCCTCCACCGGCAGCCACTTTTCCAGCACATCGGCCGGGGCGCGCAGCATGCGGGTGCCGTCGTTCACGCGCAGCAGCATGGTTTCCAGCGGCGCGTTATCGGTGATCATCCACACCCGCTCGATACGCTCCATCTCCTTGCCCTGCATGGTGCGCAGCTGGCGCATGGCGAACAGCTGGTCCTGGCAGTCCTGCTGGCAGTCGGACGGCCCGACCTTCAGCATAATCCATTTGCCCTTGTAATCCTCCAGCCGCGCCGGCTTGCCATCCAGCGTGGTGCTGGCCATGGCCGGAATCGGATACTGGCGCGGATCGATCAGGGCGCCGTAATTGGTGACGCCGCCTTTCGGCTTGATCACGTAATAGGTGAAGTATGACGCAATCAGCGGCGCCGCGCACACGGCCAGCACGGCAAACAGCTTCCAGCGGCTGCGGGCTTGATTATTTGGTTTTTCCACGTCTGAATCCGTTCGCTACAAAAAAGATAACGGCCATCGCCGCCAGTGCGTACCACTGGAAGGCATAGCCCTGGTGTTTTTCCACGCCCAGCGACGGCGCCGGCCAGTCGCGCACCAGCAGGGCATCGTCGCCCGCCGGCTGGGCCGGCGCGCCCTGCTCCACCACGAAAGGCTGCATGGTCAGGCCGCTGTCCTTGGCCAGCTGCAGCGGATCGGCATTCTGCACGATGGCGTTGGGCGTCAGCGGCGGCGCGCTGCCCAGCTCCATCACATGGCCGGCGTTCAGCCGCGCCACGCCCTGCAGCGTGACCTCGCCGTCCGGCGTGGCGTAAGCCGGCAATTTGTCGCGCACGGCCGGATCGCGCGGCAGCCAGCCGCGCGCCACCAGCACGTGCATATTGGAACCTGTAATTTTAAACGGCATCAGCAGATAGAAGCCGGCCCGGCCCTGATAGGGGCGGTTGTCCAGATACACCGGCCAGCCGCGCACGAATTCGCCGCGCACGGTGATGCGGCGCCAGGCGGCGGCATCGGCCGCCATCGGCGCGCCGTCCAGCACCAGCGGCACCGCTTGCGCGCCTTGCGCCAGCTTTTGCTGCAGCGCGATCTTCTGTTCGGCGCGGCGGGTTTGCCAGTTGCCGAGTTGTACGCCAAGGACCACCACCAGCACCGTGGCCACGAAAGGAATCAATTTAAAGCGGAACGCCATTACAATGGAACCTCGATCAAATCACCGCTCCTCAATGCCATGAAAATTGCCGTTGCCATCGCGTTCATCCTGATTATCGGCAGCCTTGCTTCGGCGCTGTTCTTCCTGATGCGCGACAAGGGCCGCAGCAACAACACCGTGCGCGCATTGGCGGTGCGCGTGGCGCTGTCGATCACCCTGTTCCTGCTGATCCTGCTGGCCTACCGGCTTGGCTACATCCATCCGACCGGCATCCGCATGGGATAAAAAAAAGCCGCACCGGAGTGCGGCTTTTGTGTCTCTGGAGTTTACAACCAGTAGACCACGACGTACAAGCCCAGCCAGACCACATCCACAAAGTGCCAGTACCAGGCCGCGCCTTCGAACGCGAAGTGGTTTTCCGGCGTGAAGTGGCCGCGCAGCACGCGGTACAGCACCACCGACAGCATGATCGCGCCCATGGTCACGTGGAAGCCGTGGAAGCCGGTCAGCATGAAGAAGGTGGAACCGTAGATGCCCGAGCTCAGTTTCAGGTTCAGCTCGGTGTACGCATGATGATACTCATACGCCTGGAAGCCCATGAACACCGCGCCCAGCAGGATGGTGGCAAACAGCCAGATCGCGGTTTGCGCACGGTGGCCGGCACGCAGCGCGTGGTGGGCGATGGTCAGGGTCACGCCCGAGGTCAGCAGCAGCGCAGTATTGATGGTCGGGATAGGGAACGGCCCCATGGTCTGGAACTCTTCCACCGTGCCCGCCGGGCCGACGCCGCCCCAGTGCGCGGCAAAGTCCGGCCAGATGAATTTATGGTCCAGGTCGGCCAGCCACGGCATGGAGATCGAACGCGCATAGAACAGCGCACCGAAGAAGGCGCCAAAGAACATCACCTCCGAGAAGATGAACCAGCTCATCGACCAGCGATAGGAGTGATCGATGCGTTGGCTGTACAGGCCGCCCTCGGATTCCTTGATGGCGTCGCCAAACCAGAAGTACAGCACGATCAGCGTGGCGACAATGCCGGCCAGGTTCAGGCCCGGCCCCCACGCCGCGTCATTGACCCAGCCGGAAGCGCCGGCCATCGTGGCCAGGAGGGACATGCCCGCCAGCAGCGGCCAGCGCGATGGGCCGGGCACGAAGTAGTACGGTGCAGTGCCGCCGTGCGTATGTGTGGAACTCATCTTCATCTCCCTAATCAACTTTTATTTAGCTACTACGAGTTTGACGATAGTTATCAGTAAACCTATGAATACAGCCACCGCCAGCAAGGCCGCGACGATGATGTGAACCGGATTCAAACCCTGCTGATCCTCATCAAAATCGCGCTTGCGGCGCAGGCCGACAAACGACCACAACACGGCCTTGACCGAGTAGAAAAAGCCGGGTTTCTTGCTCATCAGTTGGCCGCCGTTTTGACCAGACCGCCGCCCACCTCGAAGAAGGTGTACGACAGCGTGATAGTTTTCACATCCTTCGGCAGCTTCGGATCGATGTAGAACACCACCGGCATCTGCCGCGCTTCATTCGCTTTCAGCGTTTGCTGCTTGAAGCAGAAGCACTCCACTTTCAGGAAATACGGCGTCGCGCTTTGCGGCGCGTAGCTTGGTATCGCCTGCGCATTCATCTCGCGCTTTTGCGTGTTGACCACTTCATACATCACCGTGGTCAGCTCGCCCGGATGCACGCTCATGCTGTTGACCGTGGGGCGGAAGCGCCATGGTCCCTGGGCATTGCCGTCGAACTCGATCGTCACGCTGCGGTTCAAGTCCACCTGCGTGTTGGCCGGGCGCTCGACCGTGCCATCCTTTTGCGTCAACACGTTCAGCCCCAGCGCTTCGCAGATCTGGCGGTAGAACGGGTTGAGCGCATAGGCGAAGCCGAACATCACGACAGCGATGATGAGCAGCTTGCGCAGCAGGATGCGGTTATCCATGTCAGCTGAACCAAATCCGTTTAACGAACACCGACACAAAGAAGAACAAGGCCAGTCCGCCCAGGATCAGGGCGGTGCGCACATTGTTCGGCTTATTCTGGCTGGCCATGATTATTTGAACTGTGGCGGGGTTTCAAAGGTATGGAACGGCGCCGGCGACGGCACGGTCCACTCCAGGCCTTCCGCGCCTTCCCATGGCTTGGCTTCGGCTTTCTTGCCGCCACGGATGGTCGGGATGATCACGCCGAACAGGAAGAACACCTGCGACAGGCCGAAACCGAAGGCGCCGATGGTGGCAATCATGTTGAAGTCGGTGAACTGCGCCGAGTAGTCGGCGTAGCGGCGCGGCATGCCGGCCAGACCCAGGAAGTGCATCGGGAAGAAGGTGACGTTGAAGGTGATCAGCGACAGCCAGAAGTGCGCCTTGCCCATGGTTTCGTTGTACATATGGCCGGTCCATTTCGGCGACCAGTAGTAGAAGCCGGCGAACAGCGCGAACAGCGAACCCGCCACCAGCACGTAGTGGAAGTGCGCCACCACGTAGTAGGTGTCCTGCAGCTGGATGTCGATCGGGGTCACCGCCAGGATCAGGCCGGTGAAGCCGCCGATGGTGAACACGAAGATGAAGCCGACAGCGAACAGCATCGGCGTTTCAAACGTCATCGAACCGCGCCACATGGTGGCGATCCAGTTGAACACCTTCACGCCGGTCGGCACCGCGATCAGCATGGTGGCGTACATGAAGAACAGCTGCGACGTCACCGGCATGCCGGTGGTGAACATGTGGTGAGCCCAGACGATGAACGACAGGATGGCGATCGAGGCGGTCGCGTACACCATCGAGGCGTAGCCGAACAACTGCTTGCGGGCGAAGGCCGGCAGGATCTGCGACACGATGCCGAAGGCCGGCAGAATCATGATGTACACCTCCGGGTGGCCGAAGAACCAGAAGATGTGCTGGTACATGACCGGGTCGCCGCCGGCGGCCGCGTTGAAGAAGGTGGTACCGAAGTGGCGGTCGGTCAGCGTCATGGTGATGGCGCCTGCCAGCACCGGCATCACGGCGATCAGCAGGTAGGCGGTGATCAGCCAGGTCCAGCAAAACATCGGCATCTTCATCAGCGTCATGCCCGGGGCGCGCATGTTGAGGATGGTGACGATGATGTTAATCGAGCCCATGATCGACGACGCGCCCATCAGGTGCATGGCGAAGATGCCCATGTCCATGCCGGCGCCCATCTGGGTCGACAGCGGCGCGTACAGGGTCCAGCCGGCCGCGGTGGCGCCGCCCGGCACCAGGAAGGACGTCGCCAGCAGCAGCGCCGCCGGCGGCAGCAGCCAGAACGAGAAGTTGTTCATGCGGGCGAACGCCATGTCCGAGGCGCCGATCTGCAGCGGGATCATCCAGTTGGCGAAGCCGACGAAGGCCGGCATGATGGCGCCGAACACCATCACCAGACCGTGCATGGTGGTCAGCTGGTTGAAGAACTCCGGCTGGAAAAACTGCAGGCCCGGCTTGAACAGCTCGGTGCGGATGCCCAGCGCCAGCACGCCGCCCGACAGCAGCATGACGAAGGAGAACCACAGGTACAGCGTGCCGATATCCTTGTGGTTGGTAGCGAACAGCCAGCGCGACAGACCGTGCGGATGGTCGTGGGCGTGATCGTGGTCGTGTGCGTGATCCAAAGTGCTCGTGCTCATGTTGTAACGCTCCTGATTACTTACGTGCAGCCACGACTTCGGCTGGTTGAACGATGTTCTCGGCGGCCTTGTTCGACCAGCTATTGCGGGTGTAAGTAATCACAGCCGCGATATCCGTATCCGACAGTTGCTTCCAAGCTGGCATTTCGGCGGGATACTTCCCGCTCTTCTTACCGTGCAGCAGAACGTTGATCTGTTCCGCCTTAGGACCGTTGACCACTTCCGAGCCGTCCAGCGGCGCGAAGGCACCGGGCACGCCCTTGCCGTTAGGCTGGTGGCAGACCACGCAATTGCTGGTGTAGACTTTTTCGCCCTTGGTTTTCAGCTCATCGATGGTCCAGGTTTTGTTTGGATCGTCGGCCAGCGCGGCCATTTCCTTCTTCTTGCCGTCGACCCAGGTCTTGTACTCGGCATCGGTCACCACGCGCACCACGATCGGCATGAAGGCGTGCTCCTTGCCGCACAGCTCCGAGCAGTAGCCGCGGAAGGTGCCGGTGTGCTCGGCCTTGAACCAGGTGTCGCGCACGAAGCCCGGAATCGCATCCTGCTTGACGGCGAAGGCCGGGATCGACCACGAGTGGATCACATCGTTGGCGGTGGTGATCAGGCGGATCTTGCGGTGGACCGGAACGACAACTTCATTGTCGACTTCCATCAGGTAATTGTCGCCGCGCTTCTCGGTCGGCTCGAAGCCCGGCGCGCCCACTTGCGCGCGCGGCGTGGACAGGTTGGACAGGAAGGAAATGCCCTCGCCCTCGCCCTTGAGGTAATCGTAGCCCCACTTCCACTGCATGCCGGTGACCTTGATGGTGATGTCGGCGTTGGAGGTGTCCTTCATGCCGACCACCGTGCGGGTGGCAGGCAGGGCCATGCCAATCACGATCAGGAAAGGCACGATGGTCCAGGCCACCTCGACGGCGGTGGATTCGTGGAAGGTGGCCGGCTTGTGGCCGAGCGACTTGCGGTGCTTGAAAATGGAATAGAACATCACGCCGAACACACCGATGAAAATGACCAGGCAGACGCCCATCATCCAGTTGTGCAGGCTGTAGACTTCGGTGGCGATTTGGGTGGCGGGAGGTTGCAGTGTCAATTCATTGGCGGTGGGACCGCCAGTGCCGCCGGTGGCTGCGGCGTAAGTGCCAGTGCTTGCTGCGGTCTCAGCTGCCCACGCTGGCATACCGGCCGCCAGCATCGACAATCCGAGCATCAACGCTTGAAGTCGCTTCGCATGTTTCATGTTTTCCCCAACTGCCCAAGAAATTAAAATATTTTTTTAACGTCTTACCGGCTATCGGTGAACTGAACCGGCGACGCTCCTTAAACAACTGACGCCAGTGTGCTCCGCAACCTGCCACGGGACAACGCCGACGCTCGATTCTGCTTAATTCAACTGCTCGTTCGTGCTCGATGTAACCTGATTTTGCCGTGGGTCGCAGGTTTATAGCTGGCGACGTGACATGCTGGCAAAATTAGTGAATGATTATATAGAACAAAAACGAGCCACATCAAGAAATAATCGATTTCGCAACTATGGTGTGCCTAAGGGCCTTACGCCGCATGGCAACATGAAATTCCCTCTCAGCGCGGCTTGCGCGGCGGATCGAAACGGATAATGGCTTCGCCTTTGGAAGTCACCTTGGGGGCAGGCCGGAAGGCGTGACCGTAGATAACTTCAAAGCTCAGGCCGAGTTTCCCATCGGAACGACGACCCCGCTCCAGCGTCGTTAGCATGCGCTGCCAAGCCGCCTTGCCCATCATGCTGCGGCGCAACGTTGTTAGCGGATTGCCGCCCAGGGCGCGTACGTCGGACAACAACGCTTGCGGCGTATCGTAGGTCACAGTGATGGTTTCCATGTCCAAAACCGGCGTCGAAAAGCCGGCTTCGACCAGCTGATCGCCGAAATCGTGCATATCGACGAAAGGCAGCACATGCGGCGCCAGATCGGCCTCGGCAAAGGCGTGGCGCAGCTCGCGCAAGGTATCCGGGCCGAAGCAGGAAAACATCAGCAAACTATTCACACGCAGCACGCGGCGCCATTCGGCGAACACACGGTCTGGCTGAGGGTGCCAATGCAGCGCCAGATTAGACCAGACCAGATCGAGCGAGTTCGGACCCAGCGGCAATTCGGCAAAATCGCCACACAGCAGATCGACGCCGCTCTTCGACGGCAACAGCTTGCTCAGCAACTGATTCAGCGAAGAAGCCCTGGCGCCGGGGCCTTGGGCGGCGTGCAGCATGGCTTCGACGGCATCCAGGCCCAGGATCTGGGCGGCAGGATAGGCTTTTTGCAACAAAGGCAGATCGGCGCCGGTGCCGCAACCGGCATCCAAAACGCGCTGAGGCGCTATTTTAATCAATTCCAGCCGGTCGAACATGCGGGAAGATACCTCACGGCGCAGGAAATCGGCGGGGGCGATGCGTTCAGGGCGGGAAAACAGCCGGCGGACGCGCTCCAGATCGATGGGCGCGCTCAACTTGGGTGGATTGGCGGGGACTTGCATGGTGATGAATCGATGTAATGCGATAATGTCGGCAGTGTACATGGTTGCAGGCCATCGCGACGGCCGCCGGCCCGGTTTTCGGCGCGCGAACTGGCATGAATGACAAGATGGCCCGTGCGGCAAGCTGGGGTCGCGCCCTGCTGCGGCACCTGCTGCCGAACAGCTGCGCCCTGTGCGGCGGCGCCAGCGACGACGCATTGTGTCCGGGCTGCGAAGCGCAATTCTTCGGCCCCGCCGCCGCCATCGCCCGCTGCCGCCGCTGCGCCAACCCACTGCCCCCAGTGCAAAATCCGGGGTCAGGTCCGTCATTTCTACACGGCCTCGACAGTCAGCTGTGCGGCAAGTGCCTGGCCGATCCGCCGGCGTTCGACCGCACGCTGGTCGCTGCCGACTACGCTTTACCGGTCGACGAGCTGGTATTGCAGCTAAAATTCGGCCACCGCCTGGCGCTGGCCCCGCTATGCGCCCGGCTATTGCGCGATGCCGTGCTGTCGCATCCGGACTACGCGCTGCCCGCCCTGCTCTGCCCGGTGCCGCTGGGGCCGCGCCGTCTGGCCGAGCGCGGCTACAACCAGGCGCTGGAGATCGCCCGGCCGCTGGCGCGCAGCATGGGTGTGGCCCTGCACGCACAACTGGTGGCGCGGGTGCACGAAACCGCCGCCCAGAGCAGCGTCACGCCCGAGCGGCGCCGGCAAAACATCGCCGGCGCCTTCGTGGTGCCGGACGCCGCGCTGGTGGCAGGCCGCCACATCGGCGTCGTTGACGACGTCATGACCAGCGGCCAGACATTGAACGAACTGGCGGCCACATTGAAACGCCATGGCGCCGCGTGCGTGAGCAACCTGGTGTTCGCGCGCACGCCGCCGCATTGATTTAACAAAGGAAAAAGCATGTTCCACGTCGTCCTGGTCCATCCAGAAATCCCGCCAAACACCGGCAACGTCATCCGCCTGTGCGCCAACACCGGCGCCCAGCTGCACCTGATCGAACCGCTGGGATTCCCGCTGGAAGACTCCAAGCTGAAACGCGCCGGCCTCGATTACCATGAATACGCGCGCATGAAGGTGCACAAGGACTGGCAGGCCTTCCTGGCCGAAGTCCAGCCCGACCCGGCGCGCATGTACGCCATGACCACGCACGGCTCGTCGCCGTTCGCGCAATGCAGCTTCCAACCAGGCGATGTGTTCGTATTCGGCTCGGAAACCGCCGGCCTGCCGGTGGCGCTGCGCGAGAGCTTCCCGCCGGCCCAGCGCATCCGCCTGCCGATGCGCCCTGACAACCGCAGCATGAACCTGTCCAACACCGTCGCCGTGGTCGTGTTCGAAGCCTGGCGCCAGAACGGCTACGCCGGCGGCGCCTGAGGCAATGAAGACGCTTGCCGCCAGCATCGGCATCACCCTGCTGGGCTACCTGCTCGGCTATCTCGCCCTGGACGGCACGCTGACCGGCGGCGTCTGCGGCGATTTCGGTACGCACTGCATGGGCCTCGCCATGCTGGTGGCAGGCATATGCTGGATCGTCGGCCTGATCACTGCGATCGGCGCTTTCCGGCAAGACGCGGCATCATGGCTGCATTGGCTCGCCCTGCTGCTGTGCGCCGTCCCGCTGCTCGGGTTTGCGTGCTTCTGGCTGCTGGTCCTTGGCCGCATGTAGCCATACCGAGCCAGCCACGCCGGCGATCAAGAGCACAATCGCTGCCAGTTCCAGCGGACGCGGCATCTGGTGCTGGTAGATGAAGCCGTACAACAGGCCAAACAAAGTTTCAAACAGCAGCAGCTGGCCGGACAGCGTAACCGGCACGCGCCGGCTGGCGATATTCCACAACTGGTTGCCGATCACTGATGCGCCCAGCGCAACGATAGTCACCACGCTCCAGAAGCGCAGCCAGTCGCGCGGCACGCCGCCTTCGCCCGGGCCGCCGGCGCCGCCGAGCACCAGCACCACCGCGCCCATCGCCAGCGCCACCAAGCCGGTACTGATGCCGTACAAACCCGACCACTCCGCCCCGCTGAAATGCGGATTGCGCTTGAGGAAGCGTGCATTGTCCACCGCATACCACGTCCAGCACAGCAGCGCGCCAAACGCGCACAGCATGCCGGCCGCAACCAGCGGCCACGCCCTCTGCTGCGCAACCGCATGCGAAAACACGTCGACGTTGATGCACACGATCCCCGCCACCACCAGCGCCAGCGGCCAGGCCAGCTGACGCAGAGGCAGCGCGCCATGATCGCGCCGCCCCAGCAAAGTCACGCTCAGGGGCAGCAAGCCGATAATCAACGACGCCGCCGCCACGCCGGCCAGCTGCACGCCGGTCGACAACAGCAGGTAGTAGACGATATTCCCCGCCAGCGCATGCCGTAGCAGCACCAGGCTATCGTTGCGCGTGAGCCGGCGCAGCAGCGGGCGCAAACGCGGCAACAATAGCAGCAGCGTCATCAGCCCATACGCCAGATAGCGCCCCAGCGCCAGCTCCACCGGCGAGAACTCCGCCAGCCAGCGCGGCATCACAAAAATCATGCCCCAGAAGGCTCCGGCCGTCAGGCCGCATAAAACGCCATACCACATGTCAGTCTCCTTTCGGCTGACAGTGTGGCGCCTCGCGGCCGGCAGGGATTGTGCAGGACTAGCGGATTTTTGTCTGATTCTGCTTACGGTAGGCCAGCGGTGTGATGTCCATGGCGCGGCGCATGGCGTGCGTCAGCGCGCTCTGGTCGGCGTATCCGGCCAGCGTGGCCAGCTGCGCTATCGGCAGCGATGACTCCACCAGTTGCCGACATACGAAGCGCAGGCGCATGGCGTTCAGCCAGGCCAGTGGCGTGGTAGCGAGTTCTTCGCGAAATACGCGATGCAGGCGGCTCACGCTCAGGCAGGCGACGCTCGCCATGCTTTCGGTGGTCCAAGGACGGCCGGGCGCCGCTTCAAACTGCGTCAGCGCCGCTTGCAGGCGCGAGGCGGGACGCAAGGGTTGTTGCGTCAGCGATTCGAGCAACAGCGGCGTCCAGTTGGCCAGCACGCCGGCGCTGGCCTCGCCCTGGCCTTGCATCAGGCCCATGAAGTCGATCAGTTTGGCGGTGGCGGCGCTCACCGGCGCAAACGGCCGCGCCGCCAGCAGGTCCGCCGTTTCGGCCGGCACGGCGGCGAGATCAAAGTCCAGTATCAGCGACGCATTCGGCTCATGCGAAAACTGGGTATGCACCAGACCAGGCGCGATGAAGGCGGCGCGCAGCGGATGCAGCACTTCGCCATGGCCGTTGATATCGAGCGTCAGCTTGCCGCTCAGCGGCAGCACCATCTGGGCGAAATCGTGCGCATCCGAGAACGGAATGTCATAACTGCGCAGATCGATTTCAGTAGAAGCCATGCCTGTCAGTGTATCGCCAAAGCCGAGCTCGTGTTGGATTGCAAGAACTGACCCCGGGTTGACCCCGGGTTAGCGGCGGGCGGCCCAGATGGCCAGCAGTGCCAGCAGGCCCGCCCCCAGCAGGCCGGTCAGGATGGTGGTGCCGGCCATGATGGCGGCCGGGTTGCGCAGGCCGGAAAATTCGGCCGCGAAGGCCAGCGTCACCGCGGTGATCAGCTGCGCCGGCAGGACGAAGCGCAGGTTGCGGAAGGCCCATGGGTTGTCGCGCAGCCAGTATTTGCGCGCCACCATCAGCGGCGGCCCCCATAAGGCAATCAGGAACGCCAGTACCGCGATCAGTATCAGGACGATTCTCATTTGAACGAACGCACCTTGGCCAGCAGTTTGGTGGTCGAACGGTCGTGCTCGAAGTCGATCGCCACCGCTTCGCCGCCATACGCGATCACGGCCCTGCCTTCGGGAATGGCGTCCATCAGGTAATCGCCGCCCTTGGCGTAGATTTCCGGACGCGCTTCCTGCACCACTTCCAGCGCCGTGTCCTCGTCGAAGTCCACCACCAGGCTGACCGATTCCAGCGCCGCCAGCACCGCCATGCGGTCGCCGCAGGTATTCAGCGGACGGTCGTCGCCCTTGCCCAGCCGCTTGACCGAGGCGTCGGTATTGGCCGCCACCACCAGCGAGGCGCCCAGCGCCCGCGCCTGCGCCAGGTAGGTCACATGACCACGGTGCAGGATGTCGAATACGCCGTTGGTCAGCACCACCGGCTTGGGCAATGCGGCCACGCGCGCGGCCAGTTCGGCGCGGGTGCAAATCTTGTCTTCAAATTGAGGCATGCGTTCTTTCTTAAGTCTTGGGTTCTTCGTCTTCCGGTTGGTCTTCCTCGATGCTCAGCGCGCCGAACGCGCCGCCGCCCTCGCCCGGTTCCGGCCGGCCGCCGTGCAGTTTGATCTGCAGGCGCAGGCCATTGGCCGAGTCGGCATTGCGCAGCGCTTCTTCGTAAGCGATGTAGCCCTTATTATAAAGTTCATACAGCGCCTGGTCGAAAGTGCACATGCCCAGCTCGCGCGACTTCTGCATGATTTCCTTGATCGACTGGAAATTCCCCTTGAAGATCATCTCGGCAATCGTCGGCGTGTTGAGCAGGATTTCAATCGCCGCCTTGCGCCCCTTGCCATCCTCGGTCCGTATCAGCCGCTGCGACACGATGGCGCGCAGGTTGGACGACAAGTCCATCAGCAGCTGGTTGCGCCGCTCCTCCGGGAAGAAGTTGATGATGCGGTCCATGGTCTGGTTGGCGTTGTTGGCGTGCAGCGTGCCCAGGCACAGGTGGCCGGTCTCGGCAAACGCGATCGCGTGCTCCATGGTTTCGGTGTCGCGGATTTCGCCGATCAGGATCACGTCCGGCGCCTGGCGCAACGTGTTCTTCAAGGCGTTGTGCCAGGAGCGCGTGTCCACCCCGACTTCGCGGTGCGTGATCAGACAGCCCTTGTTCTTGTGCACATATTCGACCGGATCTTCCACCGTGATGATGTGGCCGGCCGAGTTGGCGTTGCGGTAGTCGATCATGGCCGCCAGCGTGGTCGACTTGCCGGAACCGGTGCCGCCCACCACCAGCACCAGCCCGCGCTTGGTCATGATGATTTCTTTGAGCACCTGCGGCAGTTCCAGCTTTTCCAGCGAGGGGATCTCGGAGGCGATGGTGCGTATCACCATCGCCACATTCTGCTGCTGCACGAAGACGTTGACGCGGAAGCGGCACACGTCCGGTAGCGAGATGGCAAAGTTGCATTCCAGTTCAGCTTCGAACTCGGCCTGCTGCTTCTCGTTCATGATCGACAGCGCCAGCGCGCGCGTCACGCTGCCGGTCAGCCTCTGCTGGCTTAGCGCCTTCATCGCGCCTTGCGACTTCATGCTGGGCGGGAAATCCGCGGAAATGAACAAATCCGAGCCGCCCGTATGGTGCATCACCTTGAGCAGCTTGTGCAGATACGCCTGCGCCTCTTCGGGGCCAAATGTGGAGGACATAAATATCCTTTCGGGATTACGCTGCATTATATCGACAGCATTCCGCTACAATAGCTCAACTTGGCGTTCCTTTATTGCATCCCAGCATCGCCTGTGTTCAAATACATTTATGACACTGACCGAACTGAAATACATTGTCGCCGTCGCCAGGGCGAAGCACTTCGGACATGCGGCCGAGGCCTGTTACGTCGCCCAGCCGACGCTCTCGGTCGCCATCAAGAAGCTGGAAGATGAACTGGGCGTGGTCCTGTTTGAACGCGGCGGCGCCGAGATTTCCGTCACGCCACTGGGCGCACAGATCGTCGCCCAGGCCGAGCGCGTGCTCGAACAAACCGCCGCCATCAAGGAACTCGCCAAGCAGAACAAGGATCCACTGGCAGGCCCGCTGCGCCTGGGCGTGATCTACACCATCGGCCCTTACCTGCTGCCGCCGCTGGTCAAGGGCATGATCGACAAAGTCCCGCAGATGCCCTTGATCCTGCAAGAGAATTTCACCGTCAAGCTGCTGGAGATGTTGCGCCAGGGCGAGCTGGACGCCGCCATCATGGCGCTGCCGCTGCCGGAACACGGTATGGCGATGCAAGTGTTGTACGACGAACCGTTCGTGGTGGCCATGCCCTCGGCCCACCCATGGACCAAGCGCAAGACCATCCCGGCCGACGATCTCAAGACCGAGAACATGCTCTTGCTCGGCAATGGCCACTGCTTCCGCGACCAGGTGCTGGAAGTCTGCCCCGAGATGGCACGCTTCTCGGCGCCGGGCAATGGCATGCAGCGCACCTTCGAAGGCTCGTCGCTGGAAACCATCCGCCACATGGTGGCCAGCGGCATCGGCCTGACCGTGCTGCCGCGCGCCTCGGTGCCGGACATGGACACCCGCGACGGCATGCTGCAATTCCGCCCCTTCGATGAGCCGTCGCCATCGCGCCGCGTGGTCATCGTGTGGCGTAAAAGCTTCACCCGCAAGGCGGCCATCGACGCCGTGTGCGAGGTGGTGGCATCGTGCAACCTGCCGGGCATCACTACCCTCTGCGCCGATCAGTGACGTCCGGCTGCAGGATTTGCGATAATCACCGCTTTCCTGTCATCCGAAGTCACTTATGAACAAGCTGCAGCTCTACTTCCGCCTGATCCGGCTGGACAAACCCATCGGCACCGTGCTGCTGCTGTGGCCTACGCTGTACGCCATGTGGCTGGCGGCCGGCGGCGTGCCGGACTGGCGTCTGCTGGTGATCTTCACGCTGGGCACCTTCCTGATGCGCTCGGCCGGCTGCGCCATCAATGACTACGCCGACCAGGATTTCGACAGGCACGTCAAGCGCACCGCCCAGCGCCCCATCACCAGCGGCCGCATCAGCGGCAAGGAAGCGGTGGCGATCGCGGCCATCCTGTCCATCGTGGCGTTCTGCCTGATCCTGCCGCTGAATACGCTGACCAAGCAGATGTCGGTGGCGGCCCTGATCATTGCCGGCACCTATCCGTACTTCAAGCGCTTCTTCGCCATCCCGCAGGCGTATCTGGGGATCGCCTTCGGCTTCGGCATTCCGATGGCGTTTGCCGCGATTCAGAACCAGGTGCCGCCGCTGGCGTGGATGCTGCTCCTCGGGAATATCTTCTGGACCCTGGCCTATGATACCGAATACGCCATGGTCGACCGCGATGACGACCTCAAGATCGGCATCAAGACCTCGGCCATCACCTTCGGCCGCTACGATGTGGCCATCGTCATGCTGTGCTACGCGCTGCACCTGGCCATTCTGCTGGTGTGCGGCTGGCAGCAAGGCTTGCGCTTCTGGTTCGTGGCCGGGCTGGCGGTGGCGGCCGGCATCGCCTGCTATCACTACACCCTGATCCGTCACCGCGAGCGCGACGCCTGCTTCTATGCCTTCCGTCACAACAACTGGCTGGGCGGCGTCATCTTCGCCGGCGTGGCGCTGGATTACGCGTTGCGCTAAGCACCATTGAGCCAGCACAAAGTGGGGACATCGCCGATACTTACACTGGCTATTTTTTAACGAGGTCACCACCATGGACACCAACAACACCATCGCAGAAGCCCAAACCGCCAGCACCGCCGTGCGCGATCGCCTGATGGACGATTTGCAGCACACCATCGAAGAAGCGGAACAGTGGCTGGAAGACAGCAACGGCGAAACGGCAGGCGTCAGCAGCGAAACCCGCGCCCGTTTCGACGACACCCTGCGCACAGCCAAGAGCGACCTGCGCAAACTGGAAGACAGCTTCCTCGCCCACAGCCGCGACACCGCCGAAACCATCGACCTCTTCGTGCGCGACCATCCGTGGAAAGCCGTTGGCATCGGCGCCGCGCTGGGCGTGGCGGTTGGCATGCTGCTGTCCCGCAAATAGCACAGTCAGCGTGCTATCCCTGTCCAGCTGCAAGGCGCGCTGTACTGATGTCAGCTGGGTAAAAGGTAATCTGCAGCGTCATTTGCGCAGCTGCTCTCGACTGCCGCGGTGACTTCGTCCAGCGACATGACATTGCCGGGATTGGGCAAGTGGCGCTGGCGGCGGCGCTCAAGTTCTTCGAGCTGCGCCTTGCTTGGTGGCGGCACCGCGTCGTTATCGACGATGTTCGCCCAGATCGCCTCGACAAGTTCAATCTGGTCGTCCACTGGCAGCGCTTTGGCTTGTTTCAGCAAATCGACTTTCATGATGAACTCCTGCATCAAAAACCCAGTCTATCGTGCAACTAGACGTTGAATCCTGCGCAAAACATGCTGCTATACTCGTTTCATAAAACACAAAATCGGGAGACGACAGATGAACAAGGCGTTACGCGCGGTTGCATTATGTGGTTCCATCGGCGTTTTATCCAGCGCCTGCACCAAGACCGACGGCCCGGCGCCTTCGGCTGAAAAAGTCAGCGCCGACGCGGCGTTCCAGAAGAAGCTGCAGGAGCAGCTGCTGGACGCCAAGCCCGGCAGCGTGATCGAGATCCCGGCCGGCACCTATCGCCTCACCTCCGGCCTCACTCTGCGCGGCGACGGCGTCACCATCCGCGGCGCCGGCATGGAAAAGACGGTGCTCTCTTTCAAGGGACAAGTCACCGGACCGGAAGGCTTGCTGGTCTACGGTAACGGCTTTACCATCGAAAACCTCACCATCGAAGACTCCAAGGGCGATGGCTTGAAGATCAACGACGGCGACACCATCACCGTGCGCAAGGTCAAGGTGCAATGGACTGGCGGCCCGAAAGTGAGCAACGGCGCCTACGGCATCTACCCGGTCAAAACCAAAAATGTGCTGATCGAGGACAGCGTGGCCATCGGCGCCTCCGATGCCGGCATCTACGTCGGCCAGTCCAACGGCGTGATCGTGCGCCGCTCGCGCGCCGAGGGCAATGTGGCCGGCATCGAGATCGAGAACACCGTCAACGCCGACGTCTACGAGAACGTAGCCACCAACAACACCGGCGGCATTTTGGTGTTCAACATGCCCAACCTGTCGCAGGCCGGCCACAGCACCCGCGTGTACAAGAACAAGGTCGAGAAAAACAACCTCGGCAACTTTGCCGCCAAGGGCACGGCCGTGGCCAGCGTGCCGGCCGGTTCCGGCATCGTCATCAACTCCAACTCCAAGGTGGAGATTTTCGATAACGACGTGATCGACAACCAGACCGCCAACGTCATCATCTCCAGCTACCACTCGACCGGCTATTACACCGAGAAAGGCGTGGCGGCCGGCTACGACCCGTATCCGAAAGCCATCTACGTCTACGACAACCGCTTCAAGGGCGGCGGCGATTCGCCCGATGGCCTGGACCTGAAGGCGCTGAAGATCGCCATGTACGGCCTGAGCGGCCATCTGCCGGACGTGCTGTGGGACGGCTACGTCGACACCAAGCTGATGGTCAAAGGCGTGCTGCCGGCCGACCAGCGCATCTGCGTGCAGAAGGATGCCGAGGTGCTGAACGCCGACGGTCCCAACAAATACAAGAACCCGAGCAAGGACGCCGCGCCGTTCCGCTGCGAACTGGCCAAGCTGCCGCCTGTCACCATCGCCCAACTCGCCGCCCAGTCATGATGTTCAACCACGCAACTCGTCCGCTGCTGGCGGCGGCGTGCGCGCTCGCGCTGGCCGCCTGCACGCAAAGCCAGCCGCCGGTCAGCTTCATCGCCGACGGCAATCCGGAAAAACTCAGCGACTGGCACTTGATGGCGGTCGGCAGCGGCAAGCTGAATCTCAACAAGGACGTGGTGCCATACGACCTGAACACGCCGCTGTTCACCGACTACGCGCACAAGCTGCGCACGGTGTGGATGCCGAAAGGCCAGAGCGCTGTGTACAACGCCGATACGACTTTCGATTTCCCGGTCGGCACCATCATCAGCAAGACCTTCTACTATCCCAAGGGTTCCGACGGCAAAACCGTGCTGGCCAACTACGACAGCGACGGCGACCAGCTCGACACCAGCAAAGTACGCCTGATCGAAACGCGCCTGCTGGTCAAGCGCGCCGGCGGCTGGATCGCCCTGCCCTATGTGTGGAACGCCGACCAGACCGACGCCGTGCTGTCGCGCACCGGCGACCAGATTCCTTTGGACGTCATTCAGGAAGACAAGAGCAGCAACAAGCTCACCTACGTGGTGCCGAACGTGAACCAGTGCGCATCCTGCCACGTGGCCGATGTGAAGTCGCGCCAGTTCCAGCCCATCGGTCCGAAAGCGCGCCACCTGAACCGCAACTACACCTATGAAGGCGTCAGCGCCAACCAGCTGGATTACCTGGTGCGCGTGGGCTATCTGAAAGGGTTGCCGGCAAACGGCGTGCCGCGCAACGCCAACTGGCACGACAGCACGCAAAACGTCGACGCCCGCGCGCGCGCCTACCTCGACATCAACTGCGCCCACTGCCACAACGACAAGGGCGCAGCCAACACCACCGCGCTGCACCTGCAGATGGGCGCGCCGGCCGACCTGCATCTGGGCCTGTGCAAGCCACCGGTGGCGGCCGGCGCCGGCACGGGCGGCCGCAGCCACGACATCGCCCCCGGCCTGCCGGACGACTCCATCATGCTGTACCGCCTGAACTCGGCCGAGCCGGGCGTGATGATGCCGGAACTGGGCCGCAACTCCGTCCACAAGGAAGGCGTGGCCCTGATCCGGGAATGGATCGCAGCCATGAAACAAGGCTGCGACAGCAAGACCTAGCTTGCGGCGCCAAGCTCGTCGCCGAGCTCCTTGCCACGGGCGGCGGCCGCTTTCATGGCGCTGATGATGGCGGCCTTGACGCCGCTGTTTTCCATGCTGGTCAGCGCGGCGTAGGTGGTGCCGCCTTTGGAGGTGACGCGCTCGCGCAGCACAGGCACAGCTTCGTTCGACTGCTCGGCCAACTGCGTTGCGCCGGCCATGGTCGCCAGCGCCAGCTGCTTGCCCTGCTCGGCCGTCAGGCCCATTTCCTCGGCCGCCTGCTGCATGGCTTCGATGAAGTAGAACACATAGGCCGGGCCGCTGCCCGATACCGCCGTCACCGCATCAATCTTGGCTTCGTCGTCCAGCCACACAGTCGGACCGACGGCGCGCAGGATATCGTCGGCGGCCTTGGTCTGCACCGCGCTCACTCCCGCCATCGCCACCATGCCGGTGATGCCCATGCCGATCAGCGCCGGCGTGTTCGGCATGCAACGCACAATGGCGCCATAACCACCCAGCCAGCGCGACAAGTCGGCGCTGCGGATGCCTGCGGCGATTGAAATCACCAGCGGCTGCTTGCGCGGATCGATCAGCGGCAGCAACTGCGCCGTCACTTCGCGCATGCTTTGCGGCTTCACCGCCAGCACGATCACGTCAGCCGCCGACACTGCCGCCTCGGCCGCCGGCGCGGTAGTCACGCCGTACTGCTGGTGCAGGCGTGCCAGCGCGTCCGCATTCGGATCGACCACGTGGATGTTGGCGCCAGCCGTCAACTTATCAGCCAGTCCCGCGATCAAAGCGGCGGCCATATTGCCGCCGCCGATAAATGCTATTTTCATGTCTCAAGCCTTGTTGTAGTTTCGCGCGCCGAAAATCGCGCTGCCGACGCGCACGATGGTGGCGCCTTCGAAGATTGCCGCCCGCATGTCGGCCGACATGCCCATCGACAGCGTGTCGAGCGCCAGCCCGCCGGCCCGCAGTTGTTCATATAAAGTACGCAGGCGGGCGAAGGCCGCGCGCTGCTGCTCAAATTCCACGGCCGGCTCGGGGATCGCCATCAGGCCGCGCAAGGTCAGATTCGGTAAGGCAGCGACCTTGTGGGCCAGCTCCGCCACTTCCTCCGGGGCGACGCCGCTCTTGCTGGCCTCGCCGCTGATATTCACCTGCAAGCAAATCTGCAGCGGCGGCAGACCGGCCGGCCGCTGCTCGGACAGCCGCGCCGCGATCTTCTCGCGCTCGACCGTATGCACCCAGGCGAAGTTCTCCGCGATCGGGCGTGTCTTGTTGCTCTGGATGGGGCCGATGAAATGCCACTCCAGCGCCGGCGCGCCGGCATCATTCAGTGCACGGATCTTGTCCAGGCCTTCCTGCAGATAATTTTCGCCGAAAGCGCGCTGGCCGGCCGCCACCGCTTCCTGCACCGCTTCCGGCCCGAAAGTCTTGGACACGGCCAGCAACCGCACGGCTTCCGGCGGCCGGCCCGATTCTTGGGCCGCGGCAACAATTGTCGCGGTGATTGCTTGCAAGTTCTGGCGGATCAGGGACATAATCATCGAGTAAAGAGCGTTAAAACCGGCCACTAGGGCAACATCCAGCAGGGATTATAAATGGACATCTCCGAACTACTCGCATTCTCTGTCAAGAACAAAGCTTCGGACCTGCACCTGTCGGCCGGCTTGCCGCCGATGATACGGGTGCATGGCGACGTGCGGCGCATCAACCTGCCGCCGCTGGAGCACAAGGACGTGCACGGCATGATCTATGACATCATGAACGATGGCCAGCGCAAGGTGTACGAGGAAATGCTGGAGATCGACTTCTCGTTTGCCATCCCGGGGCTGGCGCGTTTCCGCGTCAACGCCTACAACCAGGAGCGCGGCGCCTCGGCGGTGCTGCGGACCATTCCGTCCAAGATCCTCAGCCTGGAAGACCTGAACGCGCCCAAGATCTTTGCCGAGTTCGCGCTCAAGCCGCGCGGGCTGGTGCTGGTGACCGGCCCGACCGGCTCCGGCAAATCGACCACGCTGGCGGCGATGATCAACCACCTCAACGAAAACGAATACGGCCACATCCTGACGATCGAAGATCCGATCGAGTTCGTGCACGAATCCAAGAAATGCCTGATCAACCAGCGCGAGGTGGGGCCGCACACGCTGTCCTTCAACAACGCGCTGCGCTCGGCGCTGCGCGAAGACCCGGACGCGATTCTGGTGGGCGAGCTGCGCGACCTGGAAACCATCCGCCTGGCGCTGTCGGCGGCGGAGACCGGCCACCTGGTGTTCGGCACCCTGCACACCTCGTCGGCGGCCAAGACCATCGACCGTATCGTCGACGTGTTCCCGGCCGATGAAAAGGAAATGGTGCGCGCCATGCTGTCGGAATCGCTGCAAGCCGTGATCTCGCAAACCCTGTTGAAAACCAAGGATGGCGCCGGCCGGGTGGCGGCGCACGAAATCATGGTGGCGACGCCGGCCATCCGCAACCTGATCCGCGAAGCGAAAGTGGCGCAGATGTACTCGGCGATCCAGACCGGCAGCGGCGTGGGCATGCAGACACTGGACCAGAACCTGACCGACCTGGTCCGCCGCAACATCATCAGCGCCGCCGCCGCCCGCAGCGCCGCCAAAACCCCGGACAACTTCCCCGGCTAAATTCCGGGGTCAGGTCCGTCATTTCTACACGGCCTCTGCTGTAGCGACGCTACAGCAGAGGCCGTGTAGAAATGACGGACCTGACCCCGGATTTCATAAGGACTTATCATGGAACGCGACCAGGCCTCCAAATTCATGTTCGACCTGCTGCGCCTGATGCTGGCGAAAAAGGGTTCGGATTTGTTTATCACTGCCGGCTTCCCGCCCGCCATCAAGATCGACGGCAAGATGACGCCGGTGTCCTCGCAGGTGCTGACCGCCGCCCATACGCTGGATCTGGCCCGCTCCATCATGAACGATAAGCAGGCCGCCAGCTTCGAGCTGACCAAGGAAGCCAATTTCGCCATCAGCCCCGGCGATATCGGCCGCTTCCGCGTCTCCGCCTTCGTGCAGATGAGTTCGGTCGGCATGGTGCTGCGGACCATCACCTCGGAAATCCCGAAACTGGAAGACCTCGGCCTGCCCGAGGTGCTCAAGGAGGTGGTGATGTCCAAGCGCGGCCTGGTGATCATGGTCGGCGCCACCGGCTCCGGCAAGTCGACCACGCTGGCCGCCATGCTCGGCTACCGCAATGAAAACAGTTACGGCCACATCATCACCATCGAAGATCCGGTCGAGTACGTCCACCCGCACAAGAACTGCATCGTCACCCAGCGCGAGGTCGGCGTCGATACCGACGACTGGGAGGTGGCGCTGAAAAACACCCTGCGCCAGGCGCCCGACGTGATCCAGATCGGCGAGATCCGCGACCGCGCCACCATGGATCACGCCATCGCCTTCGCCGAAACCGGCCACCTGTGCCTGGCCACGCTGCACGCCAACAGTGCCAACCAGGCGCTCGACCGCATCATCAATTTCTTCCCCGAGGAACGCCGCCAGCAGCTGCTGATGGATTTGTCGCTCAATCTGCGAGGCATGATTTCCCAGCGCCTGATCCCGAAGAAGGAATCCAAGGGCCGCGCGGTCGCCATCGAGATCATGCTCAATTCGCCGCTGATTTCCGACCTGATCTTCAAGGGCCAGGTGCACGAGATCAAGGAGCTGATGAAGAAATCCCGCGAACTCGGCATGCAGACCTTCGACCAGTCCCTGTTCGACCTGCACGAAGCCGACCTCATCACTTACGAAGACGCCTTGCGCAACGCCGACTCCGTCAACGATCTGCGCCTGGCTATCAAGCTGGAAGGCAAGGCCGCGAAGAACCGCGACCTGTCGGCCGGCACCGAACATTTGGGTATCGTTTAAATGAGCACGATTTTCGACCTTTCCGCCGACAGCCTGTCCGGCCAGCCCGTCAGCCTCAGCCAGTACAAGGGCAAGGTGCTATTGATCGTCAACACCGCCAGCAAGTGCGGCTTCACGCCGCAGTACCAGGGACTGGAAGCGGTGTACCAGCAGTTCAAGGACCGGGGCGTGGCAGTCCTCGGTTTCCCCTGCAACCAGTTCGGCGCGCAGGAACCCGGCAACGCCGACGAGATCGGCGCCTTCTGCGAAAAGAATTACGGCGTCACCTTCCCGCTGTTTGCCAAGATCGACGTCAACGGCGATCACGCCCATCCCCTGTTCCGCAAGCTCAAGCAGGATGCCCCCGGCATTCTCGGCACCGAGCGCATCAAGTGGAATTTCACCAAGTTCCTGATCCGCAAGGACGGCACTGTCTACGACCGCTACGCCCCCACCACCAAGCCGGAGGAACTGATCGCGGACATAGAAAAGTTGTTGGCTGAATAATTGCAGCAACAAAATGTCCACGACAAGGGGAAAAAAATTGAAAACGTTTTCCAAAAAACCTCAAAAAGTTTAACTTTTAAGTAATAATGGACTTTGGTTCCTATCATTTCAGCTGCCTATGTCCTTATTGGGAAAAATAGTAGGGTCCTGGCTGCGTATGGGGATGTATACGCGGCTGTTCCTGCCGATCTTCGTGATCATCGCGGTGGTGGTGGGCGTGCGTTATCACCTGATGCTGGCATCCGAAACCCGCTACGCGCAAACGCGTTACGTGAAAGACGCCGGCGAACTGATCGCACATTTGCACAAGACGCTGCAACCGGCGCTGGCCCTGCCCGACCGCGGCAGCATCGACGCCACGCTGTCGTCGGCCCTGCTGCTGAATGCCGACCTGTCGGCGGCGCGGCTGGACTACGCCGGCGGCCATCTGGAAGCGCTGCGCAGCACGCATGCCGCCGCGCCGTATCCCGCCTGGTTTCCGCGCTTTAGCCACATCGAGGCCATTCACCGCAGCGTCAACCTCGGCAACGCCACCCTGGCGCTGAGCTTTGAACCGACGCTGCCGCTGGCGCAAGTATGGCGCAGCGTGCAGCAGCAGGCCGCCATCTCGCTGGTCAATATCGCCATCATCTATACGCTGCTGGGTGTGATCATCTACGCCAACAAGCGCATGCTGCGCCGCCTGACCGATGCCACCAGCCGTTTCCAGAACGGCGACCACGCGGTGCGCCTGCCGGTCAGCGGCACGCTGGAAGGACGCATGCTGGCCACTACCTTCAACAATATGGCGCAACGCGTGCAGGCGCTGGTGCACAAGCTGCAGCAAAGCCAGAACGACTTGAGCGCGCAGTTGACGCGCACCTTGCTGGCGCAACAGCAGCTGCAGGCGGAGAAGGATCGCATCGAAGTCACGCTGGCCTCCATCGGCGATGCCGTCATCACCACCGACCTGACCGGGCGCATCGAAACCATCAACGAGGTGGCGCAGCAGCTGACCGGCTGGGCGGAATCGCTCGCGCGCGGCATGGAGCTGCATCAGGTCTTTATCCTGGCGAATAACTTCGGCCAGCACTCGCTGCTGAAATCCATGAAGACGATTATCGCCGGCGGCGAGGTGGTCAAGGTCGGTAATCAAAGCCTGCGCAACCGCATGGGCCAGACCTGCAATGTCGAATACACCGCCAACGCCATCCGCACGCGCGAGGGCGAGGTGCAGGGTGCGGTGCTGGTATTCCGCGATGTGACCGAACGCCGCCAGCTGATGCAGCAGATTTCGTGGCAGAGCAATCACGATATCCTGACCGGCCTGCCCAATCGCAGCGCGCTGGCGCAGCGCTTCGAGCAGGAAGTGCAGCGCGCGCGCGAGCATGGCTATCTGCTGGCCGTGTGCCTGTTCGACCTCGATCATTTCCAGCACGTGAACCAGACACTCGGCCAGGCGGTGGGCGACGAGATTCTCAAGCAGGCCGCCAGCCGCCTGCATGATTTTGCCGGCCAGCGCCATTACGTGGCGCGTCTGGGCGGCGATGAATTCGTGCTGCTGCTGCCGGAACTGAACGACCGCGCCGCCATTGAACTCGCCATGGGCAAGCTGATGGCGGCGCTGGGGCGCGACTATATGTGCGACGGCGAGGCGGTCGCCATGTCGGCCAGCGTCGGCATCGCGGTTTATACCGGCAACGACATCAGTGCGGACAGCCTGCTGCGGCACGCGGACCAGGCGCTGTACCAGGCCAAGATTACGGGCCGCAACCGGCATCACTTCTTCGATGCGGATCTGGACGAACAGGTACGCACGCACTACAACCGCCGCACCGAGGTGCGGGCGGCGGTGCGCGCCAATGAACTGGTGCTGTACTATCAGCCCAAGCTGGATATGCGCAAGGGCCGCATCATCGGCATGGAAGCGCTGCTGCGCTGGGAACATCCGCTGCGCGGCACCGTGGCGCCGGCGGAATTTCTGCCGATCGTGGAGCACAGCGATGTGATCATCGATATCGGCGAGTGGGTGGTGCGCGAGGCTTTGCGCCAGTTGCAGTCATGGCGCACGTTCGACGCCAGCTGGGTCATCAGCGTGAATATCGCCGCGCGCCATTTCCAGCGCCACGATTTTGTCGAGCGCCTGACGGCCATACTGGCCGAGTATCCGGACGTGCCGCCGCATATGCTGGAGCTGGAGATACTGGAATCGTCGGCGCTGAGCGATATGACCCACGTGCGCAGCATCATGCTCGATTGTCAGGCGCTGGGCATCAGCTTCGCGCTGGACGATTTCGGCACCGGCTATTCGTCCATGTCCTACCTGAAGCGGCTGCCGGCGGACATCCTCAAGATCGACCAGAGCTTTGTGCGCAACATGCTGGTGGACCGGGACGACCTGTATCTGGTGAGCGCGGTGATCGGCCTGGCGCGTTCCTTCGGTCTGGGTGTGATTGCGGAAGGCGTGGAGACCGTCGAACATGGCGCCATGCTGATGCGGCTGGGCTGCGATCTGGCGCAGGGCTATGGCATTGCGCGCCCGATGCCGGCCGAGGAGGTGCTGTCGTGGGTCGCCAGCTTCGATAAGGCAGCGGTGTGGCAAGCCGCCGCCAGCCTGCCGCCCATCGTCAATCTGCACAGCGAACCGGCCGGCGGAACGGCGCAGATGGCCTTAATTTAAGGCTCGGTCGATCAGTTCTATCCAGTGCATGACCGGTGTGCCGGTGCCCGATTGCAGATGCGCCGTGCAGCCGACATTGGCGGAGACGATGGTACTGGCACCGGTGTCCTGCAGATTGGCGAGCTTGCGGTCGCGCAGTTGCAGCGACAGTTCAGGTTGCAGCAACGAATAGCTGCCGGCCGAGCCGCAGCACAGATGGCTGTCCGCGCACAGCACCACGTCGACGCCGGCTGCGCGCAGCACGGATTCAACCTTGCCACGGATCTGCTGGCCGTGCTGCAGCGTGCAGGGAGGATGGTAGGCGACGCGGCCGGCACCGCTGCGCACCTTCTGCGCCAGTTCGGCCTCGAACTGCGGCATGATCTCGCTCAGGTCTTTCGTCAGCGCCGAGATATGCGCCGCCTTCTCCGCATACGCCGCGTCGTGCGCCAGCAGATGGCCGTACTCCTTCACCGTCGCGCCGCAGCCGGAGGCCGTCATCACGACCGCCTCCACCGCCACACCGTCCGCGCCCGTCCCCTCGCCCTCGCCCTCGCCCTCGCCGGCAACGTACGGCCACCACGCGTCGATATTGCGACGCATATCGTCCAGCGCCGCTTCCTGCTCGTTCATGTGATGCCGCAACGCGCCGCAACAACCCGAGCGCGGAGCGACTATCAGTTGCACGCCCAACGCATCCAGCACGCGCGCGGCGGCGGCGTTGATGTTGGGCGCCATGGCGGGCTGCGCGCAGCCATCCAGCACCAGCATCTTGCGCGCATGCGCGCGCGCGGGCCACACGCCGGCATCCTGCCGCCGCGGCACCTTGTCCTGCAAGGCCGGCGACAGCAGCGGGCGGAAAATCTGCCCCGCGCGCAAGGCTGCGCCAAACAAGGACTTGCGCGTCAGGCCCTCCACCAGTATCTTGCGCTTGATGCGCTCCCCCAGCGGACGCGGTACGCGTTCCTCCACCACCTTGCGGCCGATATCCACCAACCGCCCATACTTCACGCCGGACGGACAGGTTGTTTCGCAATTCCGGCAGGTCAGGCAGCGATCCAGGTGCGTCTGCGTTTTCGCCGTGACCTCGGCGCCTTCCAGCACCTGCTTGATCAGATAGATGCGGCCACGCGGCCCATCCAGCTCATCACCCAGCAACTGATAGGTCGGACAGGTGGCTGTGCAGAAGCCGCAATGCACGCAGGCGCGCAGGATGGCATCGGCCTCTTCGCCTTCGCGCGTGTGCTTGATGAACTCCGCCAGATTAGTTTGCATACATGCGTCCCGGATTGAAGATGCCGTTCGGGTCGAACGACTGCTTGAGCCGCTTGTGGATGGCAGCCACCGCCGGCGCCAGCGGATGAAACACGCCCACCGACTTGTCGCCTCCCCGGAACAAGGTCGCATGTCCGCCCGCAGCAGCCGCGCTGCGGCGTATGGCGCTGGCCCGGTCCACGCCATCCTCCGCCAGCTTGAGCCAGCGTTGCGCGCCGCCCCACTCGATCAACTGTTCGCCATGCAGGACAATCGCGCTGGCGTGCGACGGCACCGACATGCGCCACAAGCTGCCGCCCGCGAAATAAGCGTGCGTCTGGTCGCGCAGGGAAGCCCAGAATGCTGCGGCCTCGCCATCGTCCAGCACCTGCCCGCCCAGCCTGCGCTGCGCCGCCACTACCGCCGCATCCGCGCCGGACAAGCGCAGCGACAACACACCCTGATGCCAGCAGCTTGCCGATATTGGCAAAGGCTGCCCTGCCCACTCGTTCAAGCGCCGCAGCGCATCGATCTCGCTCATCTCGAAACGCAGGCTGGCTTCGCGCAACGGCACCGGCAACACCTTAAGCGACACCTCCAGTATCAGGCCCAGCGTGCCCAGCGAGCCCGCCAGCAATCGCGAAACGTCATAACCCGCCACGTTCTTCATCACCTGCCCGCCAAAGCGCAGGATCTCGCCGCGTCCATCCATCAGCACCGCGCCCAGCACAAAGTCGCGCACCGCGCCGGCACTGGCGCGGCGCGGACCGGACAACGCACTGGCCACCACGCCGCCGATGGTCGAAGCTGCGTAACGCGGCGGCTCGAACGCCAGCATCTGATGGTGCTGCGCCAGCAAAGACTCGATCTCCGCCAGGGGCGTGCCGCAGCGAGCGGTAATCACCAGCTCCGTCGGCTCGTAGGACACAATGCCGCTGTTGACGCGGGTATCCAGCACGTCGCCATGCAGCGCCTGGCCATACCAGTCCTTGGTGCCGCCGCCGCGGATGCGCAACGGCGTTTGCGTGGTGCGGATGCGGGCGGCGAAGTCGTCGTAGACAGTCATATTCAAAAACGCGGAAGGTTGGAGAACGGCAGCGCGCCGCCGCTGACACGCATCTTGCCGAATTCGGCGCAGCGGTTGAGCGTGGGAATGGCCTTGTCGGGATTGAGCAAACCGGGCGGATCGAAACTGCGCTTCACGGAGAAGAAAACCTCCAACTCGGCCGGTTTGAACTGCACGCACATAGAGTCTATCTTCTCGATGCCCACGCCATGTTCGCCGGTGATGGTGCCGCCGACTTCCACGCACAGGGCCAGAATTTCCGCGCCAAAGGCTTCGGCGCGGTGGAACTCGTCCGGGATGTTCGCATTGAACAGGATCAGCGGATGCAGGTTGCCATCGCCGGCATGGAACACATTGGCGCAGCGCAGACCGTACTTGGTTTCCATCGCCGCGATGCCAGCCAATACCTCGCCCAGACGCTTGCGCGGTATGGTGCCGTCCATGCAGTAGTAATCCGGCGAGATGCGGCCGGCGGCAGGGAAAGCATTCTTGCGGCCGGACCAGAACTTCAGGCGCTCAGTCTCCGACTGCGAGACGGCGATGGCAATCGCCCCTGCCGTGTTCAGCACCGCAGTCATGCGGGCGATTTCCTCTTCCACCTCTTCCACGGTGCCATCGGCCTCGCACAGCAGGATGGCGGCGGCGTCGGTGTCGTAGCCCGCCTTGACGAACGGCTCCACCATGCGCGAGGAAGTCTGGTCCATCATCTCCAGCCCGGCCGGGATGATGCCGGCCGCGATCAGCGCCGCCACCGCGTGGCAGCCCTTCACCACCTCATCGAACGACGCCATGATGACGCGCGCGGTGGCCGGTTTGGGCACCAGCTTCACCGTCACCTCGGTAACGATGCCCAGCATGCCCTCGGAACCGATAAACACCGACAGCAGATCGAGGCCGGGCGCATCGAGCGCATCGCTCCCCAACTCCACCACCTCGCCGTCGATGGTGATCATGCGCACGCGCAGCACGTTATGCACCGTCAGGCCGTATTTCAGGCAATGCACGCCACCCGAATTCTCGGCCACATTGCCGCCGATGGTGCAGGCGATCTGCGACGACGGATCGGGCGCATAGTACAAGCCATGCTGCGCCGCCGCTTCCGAAATCGCCAGATTGCGCACGCCCGGCTGCACCACCGCCGTACGCGAAAACGCATCCATGCGTACAATGCGGTTGAGGCGCGCCGTCGACAGCACCACGCCGTCCGCAACCGGCATCGCCCCGCCGGAAAGGCCCGTGCCCGCGCCGCGCGGCACCAGCGGCACGTTCAGTTCGCGGCATACTTTGAGCACCGCGATCACCTGCTCCTCACTGTCGGGCAGCACCACAATCAGAGGCAACTGACGATACGCCGCCAGGCCGTCGCACTCATACGGACGGGTATCCTCCTGCGCCGACAAGACGGCCCGCGCCGGCAGCACTTGCTGCAACGCGGCGGCCACCTGCGTCCGCCGCGCGCCAAGATCAGAAACGGTGTTCATGGGTTAAACGCCTGAAAACACGGATGTGGACAATTGTAAGCATAAACGCTGATTTGTTGTATTCTTTCGGGCGCAGCTACCACAACCACTGGAACAAGAGTATGGAACACAATTTCGAACAGGCTTGGCTCCTGGCGCTGGAAGAACGGTTCGGCGTACAGGCCAAGATCGCCAAGGTGGCGCTGGCTAACCTCCCGCGCATGCTGATCTACTATTTTGAGGACTTCCCGGCACAAGGCATGCTCACCGCCGTCACGGCAGGCCTTTCCAACGCCAATCATCCGAAATGGGTGCATGGCAAACCGGAACTCAGCTTCACCCTGCACACCAAAGATACCGGCTGGGGCAGCGCCGCCGCGTATATCGCGCAATCCTTCTTCAGCGACAGCTCGTTCCACTATCAGGCATCGTTCAAGCTCGATCAGCCGATGTCGAAAGACAGCGCCATGAATGCCTGCTTCGTCTACCGCCCGCATTTCATGAACGAGGATCAGATCAAGTTCGAGCTGCCCGACCGCACCATCTTCCTGGCAGGCCTGTTCCCGATGTATGAGGAGGAGGTGCCGATGTATGAATCCCTGGGCATCCAAAATTTCTGGAACACGCCAGGCTTCGATCCCTACAACCCACGCCGCGCCAGCATCGCACCGAAAGGCTGAATACCATGGGCAACCGACTCTCGAAAATCGCCACCCGCACCGGCGACGGCGGCACCACCGGCCTCGGTGACGGCAGCCGCATCGACAAGGACAGCGTGCGCATCACCTCCATCGGCGAGGTGGACGAACTGAATTCGCATATCGGCCTGCTGCTGTGCGAAGACATGCCAGCCGACCTGCGCGAAGAACTGGTCACCATCCAGCACGACCTGTTCGACCTGGGCGGCGAGTTGTGCATCCCCGGCTACCAGATGATCAAAGAGGCGCACGTCGAGCGTCTCGACGCACTGCTGGCCAAGTACAACGCCACCCTGCCGCCACTGACGGAATTCATCCTGCCGGCCGGCTCGCGCGCGGCGGCGCAGGCCCATGTCTGCCGCACAGTATGCCGTCGCGCCGAACGCGCCATCGTCACGTTGGGCAAGGCCGAGACCATTCACGAGCATCCGCGCCAGTATGTGAACCGCTTGTCGGATCTGCTGTTTGTGCTGTCGCGCGTACTGAACCGCTACGCCGGCGGCAGCGACGTGTTGTGGCAGCACGAACGCAAGCGCGGCTAGTCGCCGAATAGCCGCGCCATCCCTTGCGCCATGCTGAGGCGCGAGGCGCTGGCCGGATAGGCACTGGACACCAGCGCAGATTGCTCGCCAACCGCCAGCTTGCGGTAAAAGCTGATCATGTCGTCCGCCGACCAGCCGGCGCGGTGCGCCAGCACCATGCCCAGCTGGTCGGCTTCGGATTCCTGCAGGCTGGATAATTTCGATAAGCGGATTTGCAGCGACAGATCGCTGTCCAGCCGCGCCATCACCACTTCCAGCGGCACCACTGGCAAGCGGTTGAGCAGCATGGCTTCGGACAGCGTTTCGCGTGCATGTTCCGCCACCACGTGGGCCACTTCATGCGCCAGCAAAGTCGCCAGTTCGCCGTCAGTCAGCGCCAACTGACGCACGAAGGCGCTGCCGACCAGTATCTTCCCGCCCGCCATGCACATGGCGTCGACATCGGGATCACTGGTGGTGTGAACTTCCCATCGCCATTGCGCGACTTCCGGTTTGATTGCTACGGCGACGCGTATCAGTTCCACACTGATGTAGCGCAATCGCGCCAGCAGCCGTTGATCTTCATCCAGCTTGCCGGCGGCGGCCAGATCCACAGTGCGATCGATGTAGCGCTCCTCCATGCTGGCATCCACCTCGTCCGCGCTGAATGACAGTTCCTGCCAGCGGCCCGACTCAGGCACCTGCGCCGAAGCGTTTGCCGTCACTAACAGCAGGCTAGCAAGGAGCGGTTTCATCACGACCTCTGATATAAACTATTTATATCAATATAGGCCACGCTACGCCGGAGGCAAGGGAAAATCAGGCGGTGTTGTATCCCGGCAGACGAGGAATCTGCCCGGCGAGATAATCAAGCAGCAGCCGCACGCGCAGCGGCTGGTAGCGGCGCGATGGCGACAACAGGTGCAGCGGCTGCGCTGGCCCATGCCAGTCCGGCAGCACGCGTACCAGTGCACCGCTTTCAAGCAAGTCCTGCACCAGCCATAAGGGACACATGCCGATGCCACCGCCTGCCGCCAGGCTTTCTCGGATCGCCAGCGCGTGATTGACGCGGTAGCGGCCTTGCGTGTGGATGGTTTCGGTGCGCTCGCCGCGATGCAGCGTCAGAGCGTCGCCATCGGCCAGCCAGGCGAAGCGGATGTAGTCGTGCTGCGCCAGGTCCTCCGGCTGCCGCGGCGTGCCATAGGCTTGCAGATAGGCTGGCGATGCCATCAGCTGGCGCGGTGAGACGGCCACCTGCCGCGCCACTGCATCCGGCGGCAGCTCGAGGCCCTGGCGTACGGCGATGTCCACGCCTTCCTTCACCAGATCGACCATGCGGTCGTCCAGTATCAGTTCAATGTTCACCTTGGGATGCGCCGCCAGAAAGGGAGCAAGCAAGGCGTTCAGGCGGAACTGGCCGAAGGCGGCGGGGGCGTTCACGCGTATCAGGCCTGCCGGCGTTTCGGTCTGCCCGCGCGCTTCGGCGACGGCTTCCTGGTATTCGGCCAATACGCCCAGCGCGCGCTGGTAGAAACGCATGCCTTGCGGTGTGGCTTGCAGGCTGGTGGTGCTGCGTTCAAGCAGACGCACACCGAGTTCGCGCTCCAGCGCGGCCATCAGCTTGCTGACGGTGGGCTGCGTTGTGCCCTCTTCGCGCGCCACGGCGGACAGGCTGCCCAGTTCCACGGCACGGACAAAACAGCGTAACGAACGGATGGTGTCCATCTGGCCCTCATTCCATATTTGAATGAAGTATAGTCATTTTCACCGCCTTCTGCGCGACGGCGGAATAACCTATCGTGAGCTTTTCTAAAGGAGAGCATCATGAAGCGATATATTGTTGCTGCCGCGCTGGCGGCGCTGATATCGGCGGCGCAGTCGGCCGAAGACTGGGTCGCCAGTTGGCAGGCCAGCCCGCACGCGGCATGGGGTGCGCAGGAATTTGCGCTGCCGACCGGCGTGCCGGAGATACTGGAGCGGCAAACCGTGCGCGAAACGGCGCGCATCAGTGCTGGCGGACGGCGTGTACGCGTAGTGTTTTCGAACCGCTATGGCACACAGCCACTCACCATAGGCGAGGCGCACATCGCCCGCGCGAGCGAGAGCCGCACACTCACTTTCGGCGGGCAGCGCAGCGCGGTCATCCCGCCAGGCGCGCCGCTGGTGAGCGATGCGCTTGAAATGCCGGTGGCGGCGCTGGAGAAGTTGGCCGTCAGCGTGTATCTGCCCGAGCGCACGCCGCTGGCAACCTTCCACTGGGGCGCGCAGCAAACCGGTTACATCGCCGCCGGCAACCAGTCGGCCGCCACCGCATTGTCCGACGCCCAGCCGCTGCACGGCCGCGCGCTGCTAAGCGGGATCTGGGTCGATGCCGCGCCGGCCATCGGTGCCGGGGTGGTGGTGGCGTTTGGCGATTCAATCACAGACGGCAATGGCTCCACGCCGGACACGGACCGGCGCTGGCCGGACTATCTGGCTGCGCGTATGCCCGGCGCCGCAGTCGTCAACGCCGGCATCTCGGGAGCGCGTTTGCTGGGCGACCGCATGGGCGTCAACGCCGCCGCACGCTTCGAGCAGGACGTGTTATCGCAGCCTGGCGCACGCTCCGTCATCGTCCTGATGGGCATTAACGACATCGGCTGGCCGCAATCCCTCTTCGCGCCGCACGAAGCGCCGATGACGGCGCAGCGCATGATCGCCGCCTACCGCCAGCTGATCGCCCAGGCCCGCGCACGCAAGGTCCGCATCATCGGCGCGACGCTGCCTCCCTTCGAAGGCACGCAAATCGAAGGCTACTACACGCCCGCCAAGGACGCGCTGCGCCGGGAGGTCAATCAATGGATCAGGGAGAGCAAAGAATTCGACGCGGTGGCCGACATGGATGCGCTTCTGCGCGACAGAGACCATCCGTCACGCATGCAGCAACGCTACGACAGCGGCGACCACCTCCATCCCGGCGACGCCGGCTACGAAGCGATGGCCGCCGAAGCAGCGCGGGTGCTTAGCCGTTATTGACGACCAGGCGCGGCTCGTCGCCGGCGTAGCGCTGTTTGATGGACGCGGTGATGCCGGCGGCATCCAGCCCCACGCTGGCCAGCAGCTTGGCCGGATCGCCGTGGTCGATGAACTTGTCCGGCAGGCCAAGCATCAGCACCGGCTTGACGATACCTTCCGCCGCCAGCGCTTCAGCCACGGCCGCACCGGCGCCGCCCATGATGCAGCCCTCTTCCACCGTCACAAAGTAATCGTGATCGGCGGCCAGCTGCTTCACCAGCTCCACGTCCAGCGGCTTCACGAAGCGCATATTGGCCACGGTGGCGTTCAGCGTTTCGCCGGCGGCAACCGAAGGCGCCACCATCGAACCGAAGGCCAGAATGGCGATCTTCTGGCCCTGGCGCTTGATCTCGCCCTTGCCGATTTCAATCGACGTCAGTTCTTTCGCAATAGCCGCGCCAACACCGGCACCGCGTGGATAGCGGATCGCGGCAGGGCCGTTGTAGTGGTAGCCGGTGGTCAGCATCTGACGGCATTCGTTTTCGTCCGAGGCCGCCATCACCACCATGTTAGGGATGCAGCGCAGATAAGCCAGATCGTAGTTGCCGGCGTGAGTCGCGCCATCCGCGCCCACCAGGCCCGCGCGGTCCAGCGCAAACGTCACGTCCAGATTTTGCAGCGCCACGTCGTGAATCAGCTGATCGTAGGCGCGCTGCAGGAAAGTCGAATAAATCGCCACCACCGGTTTGAGGCCTTCGCACGCCAGGCCGGCGCCAAAGGTCACCGAATGCTGCTCGGCGATGCCGACGTCAAAATAGCGATCCGGATATTCCTGATCGAAGCGCACCATGCCCGAACCCTCGCGCATGGCCGGCGTGATGCCGACCAGCTTCTTATCGGCGGCCGCCATATCGCACAGCCAGTCGCCAAACACCTCGGTGTAGGTCTTCTTCGATGGCGCGGCGGCCGGCTTGATGCCCTCGGCCGGATTGAACTTGGGCGTGCCGTGGTACAGGATAGGCTCGGCCTCGGCCAGCTTGTAGCCCTGGCCCTTCTTGGTCACAACGTGCAGGAACTGCGGGCCTTTCAGCTGCTTGATGTTCTGCAGCGTCGGGATCAGCGAATCCAGATCGTGGCCGTCGATCGGGCCGATGTAGTTGAAGCCGAATTCTTCAAACATGGTGGCCGGAACCACCATGCCTTTGGCGTGTTCTTCCAGCTTCTTCGCCAGCTCCAGCACCGGCGCGGGCAGCATCGACTTGCCGACGTTCTTGGCGGCGGCGTAGAACTGGCCCGACATCAGTCGCGCCAGATAGCGGTTCAACGCGCCCACCGGCGGCGAGATCGACATATCGTTATCGTTCAGGATCACCAGCAGGTTGACGTCGTCCTGCACGCCGGCGTTGTTCAGCGCCTCAAACGCCATGCCCGCCGTCATCGAGCCGTCGCCGATCACGGCGATCGCGTGGCGATGCTCGCCCTTGATCTTGGCCGCCTGCGCCATGCCCAGCGCCGCCGAAATCGAGGTCGACGAGTGCGCGGTGCCGAAAGTGTCGTACTCGGATTCGTCGCGCTTCGGGAAGCCCGAAATGCCGCCCAGCTGGCGCAGCGTCGACATCCTGTCGCGGCGGCCGGTCAGGATCTTGTGCGAATAGGTCTGATGGCCCACGTCCCAGACGATGCGGTCGTGCGGCGTGTTGAACACATAGTGCAGCGCCACCGTCAGCTCCACCGTGCCCAGATTGGACGACAGGTGGCCGCCGGTCTTGGACACGGAATCGAGCAGGTAAGCGCGCAGTTCATGCGCCAGCGGCGTCAGTTGGTTGTACGGCAGTTTGCGTACATCGGCCGGGGAATCTATTTTTTCGAGCAAGTTCATTTAAGCCTTCCGCTGCACGATCAAATCCGCGAGTTCGCGTAATCGCAGAGCTTTTTCTCCAAACGGTGCGAGCGCCGCATGCGCGTCGAGCCGCAATTTTTCCGCCAGTGCGCGCGACGGTTCCAGACCCAGGATGGAAACATAGGTCGGCTTGTTATCGGCGGCATCCTTGCCGGCGGTCTTGCCCAGCGTGGCCGAATCGGCCGTCGCGTCGAGCACATCGTCCACCACCTGGAACGCCAGGCCGATGGCGCGCGCGTACACATTCAGCGCGTTCAGTTCCGCGTCGGTCAAATCCTTGCCGGCCAGCGCGCCCAGCACCACGGACGCGCGCAGCAAGGCGCCGGTTTTCAGCTGGTGCATCTGCTCCAGCTGGGCCAAGGTCAGGCTGATGCCGACGCTATCGAGATCGATGGCCTGGCCGCCGCACATGCCGGCCGAGCCGGAAGCGTGCGCCAGCAGACGCACCATCGCCAACAGGCGCGCCGGCGGCACCGGGTTGGCGTCACCCTGCGCTTCGGACAGCACCAGGAAAGCCTGCGATTGCAACGCGTCGCCGACCAGCAGCGCGGTCGCTTCGTCGTAGGCCACGTGCACCGTCGGCTTGCCGCGGCGCAGTTCATCGTCGTCCATGCACGGCATATCGTCGTGCACCAGCGAATAGGCGTGGATCATCTCCACCGCCGCCGCCGCGCGGCTCAGGACGGCGGTGTCGGCGCCGAACAGGGCGCCGGCCGCATACACCAGCAGCGGGCGCACGCGCTTGCCGCCGCCGAGCAGCGCATAGCGCATCGCCTGGTGTAGTTTGGCGGGGATAACATCGGGAGCAGGCAGATAACCGGATAAATCGTTTTCGGATCCAGCCTGCACGGTTTTCATCCAGTCTTCGAAAGCGGCGTTCATTGTTCGCCCTCGCCGGTGACCACGAATGGCTTGAGCATTTCGCCTTCCAGTACTTTGACTTGCGATTCCACTTTTTCCAGCTGGGCGGCGCAGAACTTCACCAGCTCCGAGCCGCGCGCATAAGCGGCGACCGAAGCTTCCAGCGGCAGCTGGCCTGCTTCCATTTGTGCAACCAGCTGTGCCAGTTCCGCCATCGCTTCTTCAAACGAAGCGGGAGCAATGGCGGCGGCTGTCGCGTCGGCGGTTAATTTCTTAGACATAGCTCACTCAGTTATCTCAGCCCGATATTTTAGAACAAACCACCCTACGCGGTGGAACATTAGAGGCCAACCATGGATTTTATCGCAATTCCCCAACCTAATTCGGGGTCAGAGCCGACAATCGGACATTTCCCGAGGGGAAATGTCCGATTGTCGGCTCTGACCCCGAATTAGGAAAAAGACGGTATAATCGCCGGTTCTGTCCTAAATACCACCTTTAACGCATACGAATGCGGGTCGTCTTTACGGATTCTGTCTCTTCTTGGTTTGAATTTTTAATTAAGGGGGGTTTGGATGTCCGATCTGGGTACCCACGCCAAGCTAGCGCGGCCAACCGCGCAACTTCCGGTTAACGTCTATTTCGACGAAGCGCTACTGCAGCGCGAAATGCAGCAACTCTTCAAGGCCGGTCCGCGTTATGTCGGACACGAGCTGATGGTGCCGAATGTCGGCGACTTTGCAACCCTTGCCGCAGAGAACGAAGGCCGTATGCTGGTGCGTAACGCCTCTGGCCTGGAGTTGCTGTCCAATGTTTGCCGCCACCGCCAGGCGCTGATGTTCAACGGCCGTGGCAATGCTAACAACATTGTCTGCCCGCTGCATCGCTGGACTTATGATCTCAAGGGTGAGCTGATCGGCGCGCCGCACTTTCCCGAGACGCCTTGCCTGAACCTGCCCAAGACGCAGCTGCAAAGCTGGAACGGCCTGCTGTTCGAGCAAAACGGCTACAACGTCATGGAGGCGCTGAACAAGCTGTCCGTGACCAAGGATCTGGATTTCAGCGGCTATATGCTGGACCACGTGGAAGTCCACAACTGCGACTATAACTGGAAGACTTTCATCGAAGTCTATCTGGAGGATTACCACGTCGAGCCGTTCCATCCAGGGCTTGGTAGCTTCGTCACCTGCGACGACCTGCGCTGGGAATTCGGCCGCGAGTACAGCGTGCAGACCGTGGGCGTGCACAAAGGCCTCAAAAAATCGGGATCGGAAGTCTACAAGCACTGGCAGGAGCAGGTGCTGAAGTTCCGCGGCGGTGAACCGCCTCCATATGGCGCCATCTGGCTGACCCTGTACCCGAACATCATGGTCGAGTGGTATCCGCACGTGCTGGTGGTGTCGACCCTGTGGCCGGAAGGTCCGCAGCGCACCAAGAATGTAGTGGAGTTCTACTATCCGGAAGAAATCGTGCTGTTCGAGCGCGAGTTCATCGAGGCCGAGCGGGCAGCCTACATGGAAACCTGCATCGAGGACGATGAAATCGGCCAGCGCATGGATGCCGGCCGCAAAGCCCTGATGGGGCGTGGCGAGACGGACGGCGGGCCGTATCAATCACCGATGGAAGACGGCATGCAGCATTTCCACGAGTGGTACAGTAGAAAAATGGCGTTATAAGGTTTTACGATGCAGTCACTGTGGATGTTGTTTGCCAGTTTTATGTTTGCCGTCATGGGCGTGTGTGTGAAACTGGCTTCGGTGGAATTCTCAACATCCGAATTGGTTTTGTACCGGGGCGTGGTCGGCGTGATCGCCCTCGGTACGATAATCAAAATATCTGGCGAAACCTTCCGCACTTCCATGCCGGGCGCCCACCTGTGGCGCGGCATCATCGGCGTGATTTCCCTGTGGCTGTGGTACTACTCCATCGGCCAGCTGCCCCTGGCCACCGCCATGACCCTCAACTATATGTCGCCGATCTGGATCGCCGTCTGGCTGTTCGCCATGGGCTGGTGGCACGCGCGCGGCGACGTCAAGTGGCCGCTGATGCTGGCGGTGGGACTGAGTTTTGTCGGCGTCACGCTGCTGCTGCGCCCTGCCTTCAACGCCAACCAGCTGACGCCCGCCCTGATCGCGCTGGGTTCCAGCATGATTACCGCCACCGCCTACATGCAGGTGCGCAAAATGGGCCTGGCCGGCGAGCCTGAGAACCGCGTGGTGTTCTACTTCACGGTGATGAACCTGGCCGCCGGCATTGTCGGCGTGTTCCTGAGCGGCGGCGGCAACGGCCCGGAATTCCATCCGGTCACCAGCTGGCGCAGCGGCATGCTGCTGCTGGCCATCGGCGTGTGCGCCACCAGCGCGCAGATCGCCATGACCCGCGCCTACCGCCTCGGCAATACGCTGGTGGTGGCCAACCTGCAGTACACCGGCATCGTATTTTCCAGCCTGTGGGGCGTATTCATCTTCGGCGACGTGTTCGACTGGCATAGCTGGGCGGGCATCGGTATCATTCTTGCGTCCGGCATGGCCGCGACGTTCTACAATACCCGCAATACCGAACGCGGTAAGGCCATTGCCTCTACCGATCCTATCGCCAGCGAAGTATAAGGACAACCATGCACACTACCCTGATCGACGCCGCCACCCTGTCCCAGCATCTGGACGATCCCAAGTGGGTCATCCTCGATTGCCGCCACGACCTGATGAATCCGAACGCGGGGCGCGACAGCTTCGCCATCGGCCACATTCCGGGCGCGCAGTTTGCCAATGTGGATACGGATCTGTCCGGCGCCAAGGTAGGGGCGGACGGCAAGTTCCGCGGCCGCCACCCGCTGCCTGGGCGCGCGGCCCTGATCGAGACGCTGCGCGGCTGGGGCATCGATGACGACACCCAAGTGGTGGCCTACGATGCGCACGGCGGCATGTTCGCGGCGCGCCTGTGGTGGTTGCTGCGCTGGGTGGGCCATCCGGCGGTGGCGGTGCTCGATGGCGGTCTGGTGGCGTGGCAGGCCGCCGGCCAGTCGATGACAACGCAGACCTCAGGCCGTCCGGCCGGCAGCATCAGCGACAAGCCGTCGCTGGTCAGCACCGTCGGCGTGGACGATGTGATGGCCAACCTGGCCACGCAAGCGCGCACCGTGGTCGACGCCCGCGCCAACGACCGCTATCGCGGCGAGAACGAAACCATCGATCCGGTGGGCGGCCACATTCCGGGCGCCCGGAACCGCTTCTTCAAGGACAACCTGACGGCTGAAGGCCGCTTCAAGGACGCCGCGCAGTTGAAGGCCGAATTCGCGCCGCTGTTTGCCGATCCGGCCAAGGCCATCATGCAGTGCGGCTCCGGCGTGACGGCCTGCCACAACCTGCTGGCCCTGGAAGTGGCCGGCCTGCCTGGCGCCGCCCTGTATCCCGGCTCGTGGAGCGAATGGGTGGGCGATCCCACCCGCCCCGTCGCCACAGGCAGCTAAGCCATCCCACTTTCCGGCGCCTCGCCAGGCGCCGACCAACGCAACGCGGTAATCGCCGGCGGCGCTTTTTGTTGCCCATTAAGTCATTTCATGGGCTGCCGGGTGGAACGTGCCCACCGGGAAATGAACAATTCTTGGCCACGAACCTCATAGTCGATCAGGTGGCCAGTTTTAGGAATCGCGAGCCGCCGGAGCTGCGTCCCCATAACCACGGTGCCTATCTCCGGCTGCAAGACCAAAATATCCAATGCTCTTTTGACGCGCTGCGCGATCAGAACAGGGGTCGGTTGATCTTGAGCATGGATACGCTCCAAGGTAGCTGAAAACGCGCTCTGAGCGCCTGCGGACCAGCGTATCCTCAGCTCAGCCTGATTTTCGCTTTCGCTGCCCATGTCGCGAGACTATCTGCATAGCTTGCGCCATCACTTCCTCGTGAGGAATTGTCCTGCCAGCAGCGATATCAGCCTGTGCATCCAGCCATGCTTGCACGCTGTCTTCCATGTCGTCAAATCCAAATTGCTGAACGGACGGCCAAATATCCACTAGCGTAGTTTGAGCGAGGACAGCGAGGCGCTCCAGACGGGCACGATCGGCAGCGGACAGAGCGGCCAATGCTTCAGCTTGTTTTTTCAGTCGGGAGTCCATCTTGCCATCATACTCCCGGAGGCGCGGATGGCAAGTTGGGGTGGCGCAGGCTCAGTGGTGGCCGCCGGTGAGGAACAGCACGATCGCCACACCGGCGGCGATCAGCAGCACCTGAGGAATCGATTCGCGCAGCGTGGCGCGGCGCTGCATTTGCGGCATCAGGTCGCTCACGGCGATGTAGATGAAGCCGGACGAGGCAAACACCAGCACATACGGAATCAGGCTGCTGGCGTGGTCCAGCGTGTAGTAGCCCAGCAGGCCGCCAGCGATCGCCAGAAGGCTGCACAACAGGTTGTAGATATAAGCCCGCGTGCGCGAAAAGCCGGCGTTCAGCAGCACGATGAAGTCGCCGATTTCCTGCGGGATTTCGTGCGCGATGATGGCCAGGCCGGTCACCAGCCCCAGTTCCGGATTGGCCAGGAAGGCCGCCGCGATCAGGATGCCGTCGGTGAAGTTGTGCATGCCGTCGCCCACCAAAATCATCCAGCCGGCCTTGCCGGCCTCGCGCTTGTCGTGGCCGTGATGGTGGTGATGACCGTCATGTTCGTGATGGTGCGAATGGCGCAGGATGGCCAGCTTTTCCAGCAGGAAGAAGGCCAGCAGGCCGCCGAGCAGCGTGGCAAACAGGCTGCGCGCGCTGGCCTGCGATTCGAACGCTTCCGGCAAGGCGTGCAGCAGCGAGGTCGACAGCATGATGCCAACCGACAGGCTGACCATGCGCTCCACCACCTTGGACAGCAGCGTAAACGAGAACACGGCCGCCGCAGTGATGCTCACTACGCCAGCCAGTGTGGTTGCCAGGATGATGGAAAGGAGTACGGGATCGATGTTATAGCCTCTGGTCCTAAAACCGGCCGCTCGGGCCGGGGCGCTATTTTACCCTCAAACGACCCCATGCTGCTTGAACCACGCCAGCGCCCGGTTCCATCCATCCCTGGCGTCGGCTTCGACATAGCTCGGGCGGTAGTCGGCGTGGAAGGCGTGGCCGGAGTTCGGGTAGATCACGATTTGCGACTTGCTCGGTCCCAGCGCCAGCGCCGCTTCCATGTCCGCCACCGAATCGAGCGGGATGCCGCTGTCCTTGGCGCCGTACAGGCCGAGGATGGGCGCTTTCAGAGTGCCAGCAACATCGATAGGGTGCCTGGGAAAGTTGGCGCTGACCTCGCCTTTCAGCCGGCCGTACCACGCTACGCCGGCCTTGATGGCCGGATTATGCGCCGCATACAGCCAGGTGATGCGGCCGCCCCAGCAGAAACCGGTGATGGCAATTTTGTCCGCATTGCCGCCGTTGGCGCGCGCCCAGGCCACCACGGCGTCGAGGTCGGCAAACACCTGCGTGTCCGGCGTTTTGGAGATGATGTCGCGCTGCAGGTCGGCGATGGAAGCCACTTTGGTCGCATCGCCCTGACGGATGAACAGGTCGGGCGCCAGCGCCAGGTAGCCCTGCTTGGCGAAGCGGCGCGCGACGTCGGCAATGTGCTCGTGCACGCCGAAGATTTCCGAAATCACCAGCACCACCGGCAGATTGGTCTTGCCTTCGGGCTGGGCGCGGTACACCGGCACATTCTGGCCGGCGACGTTGACGGTGATGGTGCCGGCGGTCAGGCCGGCGGTATCGGTTTTGATGACGTTTTGTGCGACCACCGGCAGGGTGGCGGCCGCAAAGCCGGTGCCCAGGGCTGTCTTGAGGAAGTCCCGGCGGTCTACCCCGTCCGACACTGCTTTACCCAATAAACTCTCTGCATCCCGCATCAAATCATTCATCCGTCCTCTCCTTAGTGTGCTTGATCCCAGTTGCTGCCAACGCCTACCTCGGCGATCAGCGGCACTTTCAGTTTCGCCACGCCGGCCATCAGCTCCGGCAGTTTTTGCTTGATCAATTCCAGCTCGGCATCCGGCACCTCCAGCACCAGCTCGTCGTGCACCTGCATGATCATGCGCGTGCCCAGCTTCTCGGCTTCCAGCCAGCCCTGCACCGCGATCATGGCCAGCTTGATCAGATCGGCCGCCGTGCCCTGCATCGGCGCATTAATTGCCGCGCGCTCGGCGCCCTGGCGGCGCGGGCCGTTCGGCGAATTGATCTCCGGCAGCCACAAGCGGCGGCCGAACACGGTTTCCACGTAGCCGCGCGCTTTCGCTTGCAGACGCGTGTCGTCCATGTATTGCTTCACGCCCGAGAAGCGCGCGAAATAGCGTTCGATGTAACTCTGCGCCGCGCCGCGCTCGATGCCCAGGTTGCTCGCCAGCCCGAACGCGCTCATGCCGTAAATCAGGCCAAAGTTGATCACCTTGGCGTAGCGGCGCTGCTCGCTCTCCACCGCTTCCGGCGCCACGCCGAAAATCTCGGCGGCGGTGGCGCGGTGAATGTCCACGCCTTCGGCAAACGCGCGCAGCATGTTGGCGTCTTCCGAGATGTGGGCCATGATGCGCAGCTCGATCTGCGAATAGTCGGCCGACACGATGTGCGAGCCGGCCGGCGCCACAAACGCTTCGCGGATGCGGCGGCCTTCCTTGGTGCGGATCGGGATGTTCTGCAAGTTGGGATCGTTGGACGCCAGACGCCCCGTCACCGCCACCGCTTGCGCATAATTGGTGTGGACGCGGCCGGTTTGCTTGTTGATGCCCTTGGGCAGCTTGTCGGTGTAGGTCGATTTCAGCTTGGACAGGCTGCGGTATTCCAACAGCACTTTCGGCAATGGATAATCCTCGGCCAGCTTTTGCAGCACCTCCTCGTCGGTCGATGGCGCGCCGCTTGGCGTTTTCTTCACCACCGGCAGTTTCAGCTTCTCGAAGAAGATTTCGCCAATCTGCTTGGGAGAGCCCAGATTGAACGGCTGCTCGGCCAGTTCATGCGCCTTGGCTTCCAGCTCGGCGATGCGCGCGCCCAGCTCGACCGATTGCTGCTCCAGCAGCGCGGCGTCGATCTGCACGCCGTTGCGCTCGATCTTTTGCAGCACCACGGCGGTCGGCAGTTCGATATTGCGGTAGATGAAGTTCAGTTTCTCATCCTTCTCCACCTCGCCGATCATGTTCTGGTGCAGCCGCAGGGTAATGTCGGCATCTTCCGCCGCGTACTCGGTGGCGCGGTCGATGGCCACCTGGTCGAAGGTAATCATGCTGGCGCCCTTGCCGCAGACGTCCGAGAACGGAATGGTAGTGTGGTTCAGGTGGCGCAGCGCCAGCGAATCCATGTCGTGCGAGCGGTGCGATTCAAACACATACGATTCCAGCAGCGTATCGTGATGGATGCCCTGCAGCGACACGCCATGGTTAGCAAAGATGTGGCTGTCGTACTTGAGGTTCTGGCCGACTTTCAGCTTGGTCGCATCCTCCAGCCATGGCTTTAGTCTGGCCAGCACGTGGTCGCGCTCCAGCTGCTGCGGAACGCCTTGGTAGGCGTGCGCCACCGGGATGTAGCAAGCCTCGCCCGCTTTCACCGACAGCGAAATGCCGACCAGCTGTGCCAGCATCGGCTCCAGCGACGTGGTTTCGGTATCGACCGCGGTCAACCCGGCGGCGTTGATGCGGGCTATCCACTTGTCCAGCTGCTCCTCGGTGTACACCGTTTCATAGGTGGCCACCACCGGCTCGGCGAACAGGTCACCGTTGAGCGAGGCCGCGCCGCCAACCGGCGCGTCCAGCGATACCTTGACCGTGGCGCCCGGCGTGGCGCCTGGGCTGCCGGCCGCCGCGCTCAGCTCGCGCAGCAGCGTCTTGAAGCCGTACTTGCTAAAGAAGTCCAGCAGCGCCGGCTTGTCTTCCTCGCGCGCGATCAGCGATTCGGTAATCGACACCATGTGGCCGCTCAGGTCGCAGTCCAGCTTGACGGTGATCAGCTCGCGGCCCTTGGGCAGCCATTCCAGCGCATCGCGCAAGTTCTGGCCGACCGCGCCGGTGATCTTGTCGGCGTTGGCGATTATGCCATCCAGCGTATCGTAGGCGCTCAGCCATTTCACCGCCGTTTTCGGGCCGCATTTGCTCACGCCCGGCACGTTGTCGACCGTGTCGCCGATCAGGGTCAGGTAATCGATGATGCGGTTGGGCGGCACGCCGAACTTGGCCAGCACGCCGGCTTCGTCCATTTTCTCATTGGTCATGGTGTTGATCAGCATGACCTTGTCGTTGACCAGCTGCGCCAGATCCTTGTCGCCGGTGGAAACCACCACATTCATGCCGGCCTTGTACGCCTCGGCCGACAGCGTGCCGATCACGTCGTCCGCCTCCACCCCTTCCACCATCAGGATGGGCCAGCCCATCGCCTTGACCGCCTCGTGTATCGGCTCGATCTGCAGGCGCAGGTCGTCCGGCATCGAGGCGCGGGTGGCCTTGTATTCCGGATACATGTCATCACGGAAAGTCTTGCCCTTGGCATCGAACACGCAGGCGATGTAGGCCGCCGGGTAGTCCGCGCGCAGGCGGCGCAGCATATTGACCATGCCGTGCATGGCGCCGGTCGGATGGCCGTCCGGGCTGCGCAGGTCGGGCAGCGCGTGGAAGGCGCGGTAGAGGTAGCTGGAGCCGTCGACTAACAGAAGGGTATTTTGCATAGATGCTATAAGAGAAAACTGACGCGTTAATGCAACATTATCGCAGGTGTTACAATGGATCATACACAAAAAAATCCAAAGCTTTTTCTCTGCTAAAGGCGGTCCATCATGAAGCGCATTCCTCTTATTGTCCTGACGCTGCTGGCCCAGGCGGCCTTTGCCCAGTCGACGCCCAGCCAGGCGCCGCCGAAACTGGAAAAAATCGAGGAAATCGCCGACGACCCGATCACCGTCACCGCCAAGCAGGGAGCGGACAGCAAAATCACCGAAAAACGCGACAACAGCGGCAATGTCACCGAAGCGACCGTCAAAAGCGGTCCAAGCACCTACACCCTGCGTCCCAACCATCCGGTCGGCACCGCCCTGCCCGGCGACGCCATGAGCGGCAACAACCGCGGTCCGCAATGGACGGTGCTGGAGTTCGACATCGGCAAGAAGAAAAAGAAAACCACGGAGGAAGAAGCTGTGCAGGACAATGCGCCGCCGCCATCTCCGCCCACCGTTAAATAATCAGAATCGAACTCATTACATTTTCACATGGCAGTCTTTACTCCGGTATCGCTGGAAGATGTCACCCAGTGGATCACCCAATTCCCGCTCGGCAAAGCGCTCGGGCTCAAAGGCATCAGTTCCGGCATCGAAAACAGCAACTTCTTCCTGACGACCGAGCGCGGCGAGTACGTGCTCACCATCTTTGAGAACCTGTCGTTTGAACAACTGCCGTTCTACCTCAACCTGATGCGCCATCTGGCCGACCGCGGCGTGCTGGTGCCGGCGCCAATCGCCAACGACAAGGGCGAACTGATCACCGCGCTGCACGGCAAGCCGGCCTCCATCGTCACCAAGCTGGAAGGCAGCTCGCAAATGGACCCGCAACCGGTGCATTGCGCCGAAGTGGGCGCCATGCTGGCGCGCATGCACCTGGCCGGCCTGGACTACAAGCTGCAGCAGCCCAATCTGCGCGGCCTGGAGTGGTGGCATGAAACCACGCCCAAGGTGCTGCCTTACATCCCGCAAGACAAGGCCCAGCTGCTCAAGTCCGAAGTGCACTATCAGGAAACCTTTGCCGCCTGCGACCATTACAAGCAGCTGCAAGTGGGGCCGGTGCATGCCGACCTGTTCCGCAACAACGTGATGTTCGACGGCGAGCGCCTGACCGGTTTCTTCGACTTCTACTTTGCCGGCTGCGACACCTGGCTGTTCGACGTCGCCGTCACCGTCAACGACTGGTGCATCGACCTCGATACCGGCGTGCTCGATGAAGCGCGCGTGCGCGCCATGCTGGACGCCTATCATGCGGTGCGGCCATTCACGGAACCGGAAAAGCATGCCTGGCAAACCATGCTGCGCGCCGGCGCCCTGCGCTTCTGGCTGTCGCGCCTGTACGACTACTACCGTCCGCGCGAAGCCGAGATGCTGACGCCGCACGATCCAGCCCACTTCGAGCGCATCCTGCGCGAACGCATCGCCACGCCGGCGCCGGGACTGTTCTGATGGAAAAACTCCCCGCCCGCGTCGGATGGCACTGGGTGAAGCAAGGCTTTGCCGTGTTCCGCAAGCAGCCGGGCGCGCTGATGGCGATCCTGTTCAGCTGCATGTTTCTGTCGCTGCTGTCGAGCATCCTGCCGCTGGTGGGCGTGTTTTTGCCGGCCTTGTTGGCGCCGATTTTCAGCGTGGCCCTGCTGCAGGGCTGCGCCGACATCGACCAGGGCAAGCGTGCCCTGCCGCAACTGCTACTGGCCGGTTTCCAGGTACCGGCGCGCAAGCATTTGCTGCTGCTGGGCGTGGTATACATGGTGGTGATGCTGGTGGCGCTGGTGGCGCTGAACCTGCTGGGTGCGGACGCGATCAGCCAGATGACCGATAATCCGGGCAAGCTCGATCCCAAAATCCTCGACAATATGCGCGGCGCCGCGCTGGTGTCGGCGCTGATCTACATGGGCGGCTGGCTGCTGACCTGCCTGGCCGCGCCGCTGATCTACTGGCAGAAAATGGCGCTGGGCAAAGCGCTGTTCTTCAGCGTGGTGACAGTGGTGCGTGAGATCAAGGCGTTTGCCACCATGATGGTGTCGCTGTACTTGCTGTGCCAGTTGCTGGGCGTGGTCCCGCTGCTGCTGTTCGGTTCGCCGCAACTGGCGTTTGCGGCCGTGTTCAGCATTATCCTGATGTTGATTGTGCTGATGCACTGCAGCTTGTACGCTGCCTACCGCCAGATATTCGGCCCGCCGCCAGCCTCGCCGACGACGCCAACGCCAACTCCCCCCGAGCAGCCATGAAGTCATTCCCGCGCAGGCGGGAATGACGTTACAGCCGGTCCAGCTTGGCGATGCTCAGGTCCAGCACCTTCATGCCTGAGCTGCCGAAGTTGATCTGAGCGCGGGCATTGTTGCCGCTGCCCTCGATGTTCACAATCACGCCCTCGCCGAACTTGGCGTGGGCCACCGATTCCCCGATCCGCCAGCCGCTGCCGGACGATTTGTTGGCAATCTGCTGCGCCAGCGCCTTGTCCGAACCGACCAGCGGCGCCTCATCCCACGCCGACTTCTTGGCGCCGAACCAGCTCGGCTGCACTCTGGGCGTCAGCCACTTGAGCGCATCCTCCGGCAACTCATCAAAGAAGCGCGACTTCATGTTGTAGCGGGTCTGGCCGTGCAGCATGCGAGTCTGGGCAAAGCTCAGGTACAGACGCTGGCGCGCGCGCGTGATGGCTACATACATCAGGCGGCGTTCCTCTTCCACGCCGTCATGCTCGCGCGAGCTGCTCTCGTGCGGGAACAAACCCTCTTCCAGCCCGGTAATGAAGACATTGTTAAACTCCAGCCCCTTGGCCGAGTGCACCGTCATCATCTGCACCGCTTCCTGGCCGATGGTGGCCTGATTGTCGCCAGCCTCCAGCGAAGCGTGCGACAGGAAGGCCGACAGCGGCGACATCACGGTGGACAGCGGCGCATCGGCATCGATAATCTCGAAACCATCCTCGTTCACCACCGCCGTGCCGGCCGAAGCCTGCGCCTGCGGACCGAGGTGCGCCGGCGCCCCTTGGCCGTAGCCTTCTTCCGACAGGAACTGGGTGGCGGCGCTGACCATCTGCTCCAGGTTCTCGATGCGGTCGGCGCCTTCTTTTTCGGTCGCGTAGTGGGCCAGCAGGGTTGACTGCTCCAGCACCACGCGCACCAGTTCCGGCAGCGACATCTGCTGCGTTTCGAAGCGGGTGCCCTCGATCAGCTTGACGAAACCGGCCAGCGCGGTGCCGGCCTTGCCGGTGACGTAAGGCACGGCCGCGTACAGCGAAATACCGTACTGGTCGGCCGCCGCCTGCAGCGTCTCGATCGAACGCACACCGATGCCGCGCGCCGGGAAATTCACCACGCGCAAGAAAGCGGAATCGTTGTGCGGATTGTCCATCAACTGCAAATAGGCGATGGCGTGCTTGACCTCGGCGCGCTGGAAGTAGCGCAGGCCGCCGTACACATGGTACGGAATGCCGGCCGAGAACAGCGCGTGCTCGATCACGCGCGATTGCGCATTCGAACGGTACAGCACGGCGATTTCGCTGCGCGAGGCGCCGTCGTGAATCAGGTTCTTGGTTTCCTCGATAATCCAGGACGCTTCGGACAAGTCCGAATTAGCCTCGTACACGCGCACCTGCTCGCCATGGCCGGCATCGGTGCGCAAGTTCTTGCCAAGACGCTTGCTGTTATTGGCGATCAACACGTTGGCCGCGTCCAGAATGTGGCCATGCGAGCGGTAGTTCTGCTCCAGCTTGATCAGATTCCTGACGTTGAACTCGCGCTCGAAGGCGCTCATATTGCCGACATTGGCGCCGCGGAAGGCATAGATCGACTGGTCGTCGTCGCCGACGGCAAACAGCACGCCGCCGTTGTGACCGCCCTGCCCGGCCAGCAGCTTCAGCCACTTGTACTGCAGATCGTTGGTATCCTGGAACTCGTCAACCAGAATGTGCTGGAAGCGCTGCTGGTAATGCTCGCGCAGCGGCTGGTTGCGGCTCAACAGCTCGTAAGTGCGCAGCAACAGCTCGGCGAAATCCACCACGCCTTCGCGCTGGCACTGCTCGTCGTACAGCTGGTACAGCTCGACCTTCTTGCGCTCATCGGCGTTGTAGGGCTCGATATCGTGGGCGCGCAGGCCCTGATCCTTGGCGCCGTTGATGAAATACATCACATCTTTCGGCGGGAATTTTTCATCGTCGACGTTATGCGCTTTCAGCAGGCGCTTGATAGCGGACAGCTGGTCCTGTGTGTCGAGAATCTGAAACGTTTGCGGCAGCGCGGCATCACGATGATGCGTGCGCAGCAGGCGGTTGCACAGGCCGTGGAAAGTGCCGATCCACATGCCGCGCGTATTAATCGGCAGCATGGCGGACAAGCGCGTCAGCATCTCCTTGGCGGCCTTGTTGGTGAAGGTCACGGCCAGGATGCCGGAGGGCGACACCTGGCCGGTTTGAATCAGCCAGGCGATACGGGTGGTCAGAACGCGGGTTTTACCGGAACCGGCGCCCGCCAGAATCAGGGCGCTCTGGGGGGGCAAAGTGACAGCGGCAAGCTGCTCGTCGTTGAGGTTATGAAGAAGATTTTGCATCCCATGATTATACGCCGTCGCCCCGGTGGTCCGCCGACGCAACCCGGGAAAACCCGGGGTCAGTTCTTGCAATCGCGCACGGGCTCAGCCGTAATCGTCATTACGGCTGAGCCCGTGCGCGATTGCAAGAACTGACCTCGGGTTTTCGGGTTAGGCCGATGGCGCTGGCTGCGCTTTGCCGTTCTGCAAACTCTCCTGCATCAGCGCTTTCAGCACGCGCTCGGCTTCATGCACGGCTTCGGCATGTTTCAGGTTGAGTTCGCCCATGCGCAGGTTGAGGTCGCCCATCGGGCGGCTGGCTTCGGCCATTTTCTGGTTCAGCGCCGTCATCGGACCGTCCTGTTCATGCAGCCTGGCCATCTTGGTGCTCAGCTCGCGCTGGTATGCGGCCATCTGCTTTTGCAGCGGCGCCATTTCAGTTTGCAGGCTGGCCAGTTTTTTCTGCAGGGCCTGCGCTTTTTCGCCGGTGAGGTCCGGCCCTATCTCACGCACCGCCTGATCCATGCGACGGGCGACTTTTTCCTGCTCGCGCGCTACCTGCTCGATCTGGCGCTGATGCGCCGAAGTCTCGCGTTCGGCCTGTTTGCTGAATTGGTTGGCGACAGTGCTCATTTCTGCGCCGATGGCTTCCATGATTTTGCCTTGCGCTTCCATTTTCTTGCCCTGCGCTTCCATCTCCCCGCCGATGCTGTCGACCGGCGCCCAGGCGGCATCGACCTTGGCCATCACAGCCGGATCCTGGATCAGGTAGCTCTTGTCGCCATCGCGGAACCACAGGAAATCGCCCTTCACCTTGGTGCGCAGTGCCGCGACGTTGCGGATCTCCCCGGTCGAGGCCGAAACGGTGATGGCTTCCTTGCCGCCGTGAACGATGGCATAGCTGTGCTGCCCAGGGCGGCCATCATTCACGATGGCGCGGTCGAATTTTACGGCGACAGGCTCCTGCGGGATAACCGGCACGGCTGCCGGCGCAGGCATCGCCGCCGGCGCTGGCATGGCCATCGGCGCCGGACGTGCCACCGGCGCTGGCGGCGACGGCGGCGCAGGTACGGCCGGCGGCGCCTCAGGTTCGGCCAGCGCCGGCAAATCCGGCACGGCAGGCGGAGCCGGTGGGGCGGCCGGTTCTACCAACGGCGGCGGTTCCGGCGGCGCTGGTGGTTCCGCCGGCTGCGGCGCGGCGTGGGCATACAGCACTGCGCCGGCCGCCAGCAGGCCGGCCAGCGGCAGGGCCATCTTCCAGCTGACCGGTTCAACATCGGGACGCAGCAGGCGTTTGATACGAGACATGAGATTTCCTCCGTGAGCCGCATGGGCTAGTTGTGTAGTGTCGAACTGAAAGCGATCCAGTTGCGACAGGGCTTGCGCCAGCTTGTGCGGCTGGCCGACCATCTCGACTGCCAGGTCGTCGGCGATTTGTTCCCGCTCGATCCGTATCCTGCGCGATATAGCCCAAACACTAGGGTGATAGAACAGCACGATCTCGATCGCGCTTTGTATGAGGTTCACCAGGTAGTCGTGACGCTTGATGTGCGCCAGTTCGTGCGCCAGCAGCGCTTCCAGCAAATCGGTGGGCATGCCGGTGACCAGCGCGGCCGGCACCAGCACGATGGGCTTCCAGCAGCCGGCGGTGATCGGGCTGTCGAGCTTGTCGGCCACGCCCAGCCGCACATGCTCTTCGATGCCGAAGCGGCGCGCCAGCTCGGACAGGCGGCGCTGCCAGTAAGGATGGGTACTGTATTCGTCCGGCCGCGTGCGGTCCGCAACCCATTTCAGGCCGATCGCCAGCCGCAGCGCCATCAGCGCCGCTCCCGCCAGCCACAGGCCGACGATCCACGGCAACTGCCGGCGCAACACGTCCTGCACCGCCGCCAGCGTGGCCGGCTCGACGATGCCTTGCGCGGCCGGCGCCGCGATGGTCAGTTCAAGCGAGCGCTGGCCGCCGGCATCGGTGCGGATGGTGGTGGTAACAGTCTCGCGGGCGGCAGCGCCGGCACCCCGCAAATCGGCCAGCTGCATCAGGATGCCCGACAGCGGCAACGCCGCGCATAGCAGCATGGCGCCGCAGGCGACCGCATAGCGCGCCTGCGGACGCGCCTTGCGCAGCACGTGCATGGCCAGCGTAACGGCCCAGCCGATCAGCAAGCCCTGCCACACGAAGTGCAGCAGCGCCCAGCCGGTGGCCGGCACCAAAGTCGCGAGTTGTAGTTCCATTGCCGCGCTCCCAAATGATGGATGTAGAATAAATTATCTAGATCGCGCTGTCTAGAAGTTTTTTTCTACATCCCGCCGGGGCGATTAGTACAGCACGACCGAGCGGATCGATTCGCCGCTCTTCATCAGGTCGAAGCCCTGGTTGATGTCTTCCAGTTTCAGGCGGTGGGTGATCAGGTCATCGATGTTGAGCTTGCCGTCCATATACCAGTCGACGATCTTCGGCACGTCGGTGCGGCCGCGCGCGCCGCCAAAGGCCGAGCCTTTCCACTCGCGTCCCGTCACCAGCTGGAACGGACGGGTCGAAATCTCCTGCCCCGCCGCCGCCACGCCGATGATGATGGATTTGCCCCAGCCCTTGTGGCAGCACTCCAGCGCCTGGCGCATCAGGGTGGTGTTGCCCACGCACTCGAAGCTGTAGTCGGCGCCGCCGTCGGTGAGCTGGATGATGTGGTCCACCACATTCTCCACCTGGTCCGGATTGATGAAGTGCGTCATGCCGAACTTGCGCGCCATCGCCTCGCGCGCCGGGTTGATGTCGACGCCGATGATTTTGTCCGCGCCCACCATTTTGGCCGCCTGTATGACGTTCAGGCCGATGCCGCCCAGGCCGAACACCACCACATTGGCGCCCGCTTCCACCTTGGCGGTAAACAGCACCGCGCCTACGCCGGTGGTGACGCCGCAACCGATGTAGCAAACTTTATCGAACGGCGCATCCTCGCGGATTTTGGCCAGGGCGATCTCCGGCACCACGATGTAGTTGGAGAAGGTGGAGGTGCCCATGTAGTGGAAGATCGGCTTGCCGTCCAGCGAGAAGCGGCTGGTGGCGTCCGGCATCAGGCCCTTGCCCTGCGTGCCGCGGATGGCCTGGCACAGATTGGTCTTGCGCGAGAGGCAGAATTTGCACTGGCGGCATTCCGGCGTGTACAGCGGAATGACGTGGTCGTCCTTTTTCAGCGACTTGACGCCGGGACCGACGTCGACCACGATGCCCGCGCCTTCGTGGCCGAGAATCGCCGGGAAGATTCCTTCCGGATCGGCGCCGGACAGGGTGTAGTAATCGGTGTGGCAAATGCCGGTGGCCTTGATTTCCACCAGCACCTCGCCTTCGCGCGGGCCGCCCAGTTCGACTTCTTCAATCGTCAGAGGCTTGTCCGCCTGCCATGCAACGGCTGCTTTGGTTTTCATGATGCTCCTTTCGCAATGGAGCATCATGATAGCGCATCAGTCGTGGAAGGCGTCCACCACTTTGCGACGGCCCAGCATGAAGGCGTCGGCCACGTGGCGCAGCGGGGCCACATCGACGTCCGATTTGCCGGCGCGGATGATGTCGGCAAAGCGCTGGTACAGCGACGGGTACTCGGCCTCTTTCTCCAGCTGCTGCTCGGCGCCATTGATCCAGAGGCGCGCGCCGCCATTCGCCAGGCGCACTTCGCCATTGGCGGTGGTGACGATGATGTCCCAGCTTTGCGGGCCGGTCTGGCGCCAGTCGAACTCGGCATGCACCTTGGTGCCGGCGGCGTCCTGGAAATGCAGGTCGGCGGCGATCGGCGCATCGCGGTTTTCCGGGAATTCCAGCACGGCCCTGGTCAGGAACACGGCCGAAGGCAGGATTTCCGTCACGATCGACAAGGCGTTGATGCCCGGATCGAACACGCCCAGGCCGCCCGCCTGCCAGATCCAGTCCTGGTTAGGGTGCCACTGGCGCACGTCTTCCTTCCAGATCACGTGCATGGCGGTCGGCGCGTTGGCGGCCAGGTGGGCCTTGGCCGGCTGCACGCCCGGCGCATAGCGCGAGTGCCAGCTGGCGAACAGGCTCACGCCCTGCTTGGCGGCGAAGGCTTCCAGGTCGGCCACTTCCGACAGCGTGGCGCCCGGCGGCTTTTCCATGAACACATGCTTGCCGGCGGCCAGCGCCTTGTGCGCGGCGGCGTAGCGGTATTGCGGCGGCATGCACAGCGACACGGCCTCGATGTCCGGACGCGCTTCCAGCATTGCCTCGATGGTCGGAAAGCTGGGGATATTCTCGATGGTGTTGTTGCGGCTGGCGGTCGCGACCAGCGTGAAGTTGCCGGCATTGGCGGCAATCGCCGGCACGTGCTGGTCGTAAACGATCTTGCCCACGCCGACGATGGCGAGTTTGATTGGTGACGTCATCTTGAGATCCTGGTTGAGTGGATCCGGCAGCGTATCACCTCCACCAGCCGCGCAACAAGCGCGGCCCGGCGTCACCGAGTATTTATTATCAATATTGCGATTATTGCGGGTCAACCGGCATCACAGGACCGATGCCCAGCAGGTCGGACACGGTGCGCCACAGCTGGCGCGGCGAGGTCCACGGCTTGGGCAGGAAGGCGTGGCCGGCCTGGTGGTGCTCCGGATGGCGCGCCGAATACATCAGCACGCGCGCGTTGTGATGATTGCCGCCGCGCAGTTCGGCCAGCAGATCGACGCCGTCGCCGTCCGGCAAGTCGGGATCGATCACCACCAGCGCGAAGCGCTCGTTCCGCAACAATTCTTGCGCCGCACTCAGGGTCGGCACGTGGGTGACCTGCGTTTCGGGCACCAGCAGCGCGGCCAGCACCAGCGCCGCGTCGTGATCGCTGTCGACGTGCAGCACGCGCGGGGCTGCGGCAAAAATGGAAAAGCCGATGGCGCCGCCGCCCTCCTCGGTGAACGGACGATAAGTACCATTAGGGAAATCATTAGTCATTTCGGGTCTCCGCTTGGAAGCTGTAGTAAGCTCGGCGGAGTTGGGCCGAAAGGATCAGAAGTGGCGCAGGGTGCAGGCGGCCAATTGTGGCGGCAGGCGCAAAGTGTGGCCCTGCCGCAGTGAAGGCGGGCGGATGCAGAATCCGCCGCTCAGTTCGTAGTGTATAACAAAAATGATGCTGAGCAAGAAAATTTGCCCGCAGCGTTTACTTTTTCAGACGATTGTTAAAAGCGGCATGCAGGCTGTTGAGCGTTTCTTCGGCCGACAGCAACTGGTCCGCCACCTCGTTGACCTTGCGGCGGTTGGAACGGGCATGGTCGCGCAGCACTTCGAAGGCGGTGTTGCGGTCGGTCTGGAATTTGCACATCAGCAGGCCCACGGCCAGGCTGGTTTCGCGGCCGGCGGCCAGCGCCGCATTCAGGTTCAGTTCGGTGCGGCGCAGCTGGCGGATTTCGTCGGCGCGCGCCAGGCCGGCGGCAAAGGCTGGCATCAGGTGTTTTTCGTCGACCGGCTTGACCAGGAAGCCGACCGCGCCATAGGAGGCGGCCTGCTTGCCGGCATCGGCATCGCCACGGCCGGACAGGAACATGAACGGCACCGAGCTGGTGGCGTGCAGCTGCTTGGCCAGTTCCAGGCCGTTCATGCCCGGCATGTGGATGTCCAGCAGGGCCAGGTCCGGCTCGCGCTGGGCGATGGCCTGCAGAGCCTGCTCCGCCGACGATGCCTTGGCGATTTCATAGCCGGCATGGCCCAGCACTTCGCCCAGGAAGTCGAGCAGCAGCGGGTCGTCGTCAACGATGAGGATCAGGCGTTTCTGTGCTGGGATAGAAGCGGTCATGGGGCGAAAACCTTAGGCGAATGCTAACGCCCCAATTATAAGACTGAAAGTCCACTATCCTTCAAGCGTTTTTATTGCTGAGTGAAAAGAGATTGGAATTCCCCCACGGCCTGCGCCACACTTTCAGCTTGATACACACTGCTGATGGCGGCCACCATGTGGGCGCCGCGCGCCACCAGCGGCGCGGCGTTCTGCGGCGTCATGCCGCCGATCACCACGGTCGGCACGCGGATCACCTCGCGCGCGTGGTCAAGGATGGCGGGCTGGGTGGTGACCGCGTATTTCTTCACCCGCGACGGATAGAAGCCGCCGAAAGCGACATAGCTGGCGCCGGCCTCCTGCGCGTTCAGCGCGCGCGGCATGTCGCCGTAGCAGGAGGCGCCGATGATTTTTTGCTTGCCGAGTCTGGCGCGCACGTGCGCGACTTCGGCGTCGGTGCCGCCGAGGTGGACGCCGTCGGCGTCGAGGTCGGCGCACAGGTCGACGAAATCGTTGACGATGAAGGGCACGCGGTGGCGGCGGCACAAAGCCAGCAGCGCGCTGGCCTGCTCGTAGCGCAGCACCGGGCCGGCTTCCTTGTGGCGGTATTGCAGCAGCGCGATCGGCGCGGCCCGCATGGCTTGCTCGGTCAGTTGCAGCAGACGGCTGGTGTCGTCCCAGTTGGGGGTGACGAGGTAGAGTCCTTGCATGATGTGCTCTCTTCTGATTATCGCAAAGGGATGCGCTGGCCGGCGGCGACGGCGTAAGCGTCGCGCAGCGCATGATAGGTGTACAGCTGGGCGTTCTCCAGCGCCATAGCGATGGGCAAACCCATCGCCAGCTGGCCGGCGATGGCGGCAGCCAGCGTACAGCCACTGCCGTGAAACTCCCCCGCCAGCCGCTCCCAGCGCCATGCGCGGGAGCCATCGGGGCCGTAGCAGCGGTTGATGACTTCGTCGTCCTCGCCATGGCCGCCGGTGATGAGGACGTGGCGGCAGCCGCGTGCGCGCAGGGCTTGCGCCTGCGCGTCCGGCTGGGTGGCATCGCCGAGCGCCTGTGCTTCCGGTCCGTTCGGCGTGATCACCGTCGTCAGCGGCAGCAAGGGAGCCAGCGACATCACCGCATCGTCGCGCGACAGCACATCGCCATGGCCGCTGGCCAGCACCGGGTCCAGCACCACCGGCAGATCCGGTTGGCGCTCACGCAGACGCGCGATCACCTCTGCAATCGCCAGCGCATTGGCCGCGCTGCCGGTGATCCCGATCTTGACCGCGCCGATGGCGCACTTGCCGGCCAGCGCCTGCGCCTGCCGCAGCACCATGGCCGCGTCCACCGGCTGCACGCCATACACGCGATCGTTGTCCTGCACCGTGAGCGCCGTGCAGACCGTCAGCGCATGCGCGCCCTGCCGCGCCACCGCCTGCAAATCCGCCGACAGCCCCGCGCCGCCGGACGGATCGAGGCCGGCGAACACCAGCACGCATGGCCGGACGCCGCTGGCCATCATGCCAACCGGCCCGCCATGGGCGATGATGGCGACGCCGCGAACTTGCGCGCAATTCGGCCCGCGAGATAAGCTTCGCGCCCCGCCTGCACGCCCAGCTTCATGGCGCGCGCCATGCGCACCGGATCGTGCGCGCCGGCGATGGCGGTATTCATCAACACACCGTCGCAACCCAGCTCCATTGCAATCGCCGCGTCGGATGCCGTGCCGACGCCGGCATCCACCAGCACCGGCACCCTGGCCTGCTCGATAATCAGCGACAGATTCCACGGATTCAGAATCCCCATGCCGGAACCGATCAGCGACGCCAGCGGCATCACCGCCACGCAGCCGATATCCTCCAGCATGCGCGCCTGAATCGGATCGTCGCTGCAGTAGACCATCACGTCGAAGCCATCCTTCACCAGCTCGCGCGCGGCCACCAGCGTCTCCGGCATGTTGGGGAACAGGGTCTTCTCATCGCCCAGCACTTCGAGCTTCACCAGCTTGTGGCCATTCAGCAGCTCTCGCGCCATCTGCAAAGTGTAGACCGCATCCTTGGCCGTGTAGCAGCCGGCGGTATTCGGCAGTATCGTGTACTGCGAAGGCGGCAGCACATCCAGCAGCGACGGCGCCTTAGGATCCTGGCCGATATTCACGCGCCGGATCGCCACCGTGATGATCTCCGCCTCCGCCGCATCGGTCGCCTCGCGCGTCTGCTGCAAATCCTTGTACTTGCCGCTCCCCACCAGCAGGCGCGATTGGTATTCCTTGCCTGCGATTTTCAACATATCACTCATATTCGTCTCCCATTAACCGCCGCCGATGGCGCGCACGATATCCACCTTGTCCCGCGCCTGCAGGACGCGCTCGGGCCACTGCTGGCGCGGCACCACATTGCGGTTGACCGCCAGCGCCAACGCCTGCCCGGTCAACGCCAGCGCATCGATCAGTTGATCCAAAGTCTGCTGCGGCGGCACCCGATGCGGCGCCCCGTTCAATTCAATCTCAATCATGATTACGCTTTGCTATACAGTTCCGCGCCGTTCTTGATGAACTCCACGGCCTTCACCTTCATGCCATCCTCGGCGTAAGCGCGCACTTCCTGCGTAATCTTCATCGAGCAGAAATGCGGACCGCACATCGAGCAGAAATGCGCCACCTTGGCCGAGTCCTTGGGCAGAGTCTCGTCGTGGAACTCGCGCGCCTTGTCCGGATCGAGGCCGAGATTGAACTGGTCTTCCCAGCGGAATTCAAAGCGCGCCTTGGACAGGGCGTTATCGCGGATCTGCGCGCCCGGATGGCCCTTGGCCAGATCCGCCGCATGGGCGGCGATCTTGTACGTGATGATGCCGTCCTTGACGTCATTCTTGTCCGGCAGGCCGAGATGCTCCTTCGGCGTGACATAGCACAGCATGGCCGTTCCATACCAGCCGATTTGCGCCGCGCCGATGCCGGACGTGATGTGGTCGTAACCCGGTGCGATATCGGTCGTCAAAGGCCCCAGCGTATAGAACGGCGCCTCGTGGCACTGCTCCAGTTGCAGATCCATGTTCTCCTTGATGAGCTGCATCGGCACGTGGCCCGGACCTTCGATCATCACCTGCACATCGTGCTTCCAGGCGATTTGCGTCAGCTCGCCCAGCGTTTTCAGCTCGCCCAGTTGCGCCTCATCGTTGGCGTCGTAGATCGAACCCGGACGCAGGCCGTCGCCCAGCGAGAACGACACGTCGTACGCCTTCATGATCTGGCAGATCTCTTCGAAGTGCGTGTACAGGAAATTCTCCTTGTGATGCGCGAGACACCACTTGGCCAGAATCGAACCGCCGCGCGACACGATGCCTGTCATGCGCTTGGCCGTCAGCGGCACATAGCGCAGCAACACGCCGGCGTGAATGGTGAAGTAGTCGACGCCTTGCTCCGCCTGTTCGATCAGCGTGTCGCGGAAGATTTCCCACGTCAGGTCTTCGGCCTTGCCGTTGACCTTCTCCAGCGCCTGATAAATCGGCACCGTGCCGATAGGTACGGGCGAATTACGGATGATCCACTCGCGCGTTTCGTGGATATGCTTGCCGGTGGAGAGATCCATCACCGTATCGCCGCCCCAGCGGATCGACCACGTCATCTTTTCCACCTCTTCGCCGATGGACGACGTCACCGCCGAGTTGCCGATGTTGGCGTTGATCTTGACGAGGAAATTGCGGCCGATGATCATCGGCTCCACTTCCGGGTGATTGATGTTGGCCGGGATGATGGCGCGGCCACGGGCGATTTCATCGCGCACGAATTCCGGCGTGATCTCGGCGGGAATGCTTGCGCCGTAAGCCTGGCCAGGATGCTGGCGGCCCATCAGGTCGGCCAGACGCTGGCCGTTGGGACCGGACGTTTTCAGGCTCTCGATGTACTCCTTGCGGCGCAGGTTCTCGCGGATGGCGACGAACTCCATCTCCGGCGTGACGATGCCCTGGCGCGCGTAGTGCATCTGCGTGACGTTGCGGCCCGCGCGCGCGCGGCGCGGCTTGCGGTGCAGATTGAAGCGCAGCTCTTCCAGCGCGGGATCGGCGAGGCGCGCCTTGCCGTAGTCCGAGGTTGGTCCGTCCAGTTCTTCCGTGTCGCCGCGCTCCAGTATCCACGGCAGGCGCGGCGTTTCAGCGAGGCCGGAGCGGATATCGATCTGCGCTTGCGGATCGGTGTACGGGCCGGAAGTATCGTAGACGTAGACCGGCGGATTGGCCTCGAAGCCGAACGATGCGGGCGTATCGGCTTGCGAGATTTCGCGCATCGGCACGCGGATGTCGGCGCGGCTGCCTTCGACGTAGACCTTGCGCGAGTTGGGTAGTGGCTTGACGGCTGCCTCGTCCACCGTAGCGGTGGCGGACATGAATTTAGGATTGGCGTTCATTTGGCTCCTTTGTTTGGCTACAGGAGCCAGCAAAGGAGGTTGGACGACCGCCCGCGCGCGGATGGAACGATGGCGCGGCGATATCCTAAGCTTCCCTTCGCTGGCATTATCCAGATCAGGTTCGGAGGGTATTTCTCACCCGCTGCGCTCACGCGCCGCAGGACCCCTAGCGTTTGCCACCTTGCGGCAGCGCGTCGATTATAACCGCATCCGCGCGCAGTAGCAAAAAACCTACATGATTATCAGAGTAGTCAGGTATAGTGTCCTCATGCCACACAGCAATTTTCCAGCCCGCTCTGCCGCACTGACGCGCCTGCCGCGTGTCGCCGCCGTCCTGTGCCTGTTGCTGTGCCTGCTCGTGCCGGTGCTGCCGCTGCACGCGGCCAATGGCGAGCGCTGGGCGGGCCAGGCCAACACCAGCTTCAAGCACAATATGCACATCGATGTCAGCAGCGGTGTGTGCATCACCCAGGATCGCCAGGGCTTTCTCTGGATCGGCACCCAGGCCGGCCTGGTGCGCTGGGATGGCAACCGCCACGTCAAATACGTGGCCGACACCGCCCGCGACGAAGCCCTGCCCGACAGCTACATCATGAGCTTGCACATCGATACCCAGGACCGCCTGTGGATCGGCATGAGTTCCGGCGGCCTGGCGCGTTACGACGCCGAGCGCGACAATTTTGTACGCTACCGTGCCGCGCCGGACGGCTTACGCGACCCGCGCGTGAGCGCCATTGCCGATGACGGCCAGGGCGGCTTGTGGCTCGGCACTGGCCGCGGCCTCGACCATATGGGCGCCGACGGCCGCTTCATCCGCCAGGAGCAGGAGAAGCTGGCCAGCTTGCCCGAGGGCGGCATCGACGCCCTGCTGCGCGAGGCGGACGGCACACTGTGGATCGGCACCCGCCACGGGCTGTTCCGGCTCAAGTCCGGCCAGCCGGCCGAACAAATTACCCTGGGCGGCAAGAACGGCCTGTCGATCACCACGCTGTTCAAGGACAGCGGCGGCCAGTTGTGGATCGGCACCCGCACCAGCGGCGCCTTCGGCATCGCCGCCGGCGCTGACGCCCGCAACGCGGCGGCGGTGCACGAGAGCGGCCGCCAGCCAACGCTGCAATCGGAGCGCGTTTCGGCCATCGCCGAGGCGGCACCGGGCGAGATCTGGCTGGGCACCAACGGCGCCAACGGCGGCATCGTCGCACTCGATGTGCAAGCCAACACCACACGCCGCATCCGCCACCGCGCCGACGCGCCGGACAGCCTGCCGGACAACGACGTCATGGCCCTGTTCCGCGAGCGCAGCGGCATCATCTTTATCTCCTACATGGCCGGCATCAGCCAGCATGATCCGCAGCCGCGCGCCATCACCACCATCCGCCATGCCGAGACCGGCCAGGGCAATGTCCTGAGCGTGCCCAGCGTGCTGGTGGCGCCCGACGGCCAGCTATGGCTCAGCAGCACCAGCGGCGCCATCGAAATCATCGACCCGTACCGCGGTCTGACCGGCCGCCTGACTTCCGCCTCCGGCCTGCCGCCGGGGCGCGTGCTGGCGATGGTGCTGGGGCCGGATGGCGAGGTCTATATCGGCACCCAGCACGGCCTGTACCGAGCCGACGCCGATGGCCGCCACCTGCGCCGCGTCGCCGTGCCCACCCGCGGCGACGAGGAGGAAGTGTGGGCCCTGGCGCTGGCCGGGCGCACGCTATGGATCGGCGGACTGGACGGCTTGTGGGTGCTGGAACTGCCGCCCGCCGGGACGCCGCGCCTGCTGCGCCATGAAGACCAGCAACTGGGCGATTCGCGCGTGACCGCCTTGCTGCCGGTGGGCGACGACGTCTGGATTGGCACCCGCAGCGGACTGGCACGGGTCGGCCCCGACACGGTCGAGCACATCCCCACCGAACTGGCCACGCCCGACCGCCTGCCGCCCGGTTACGTCTCCTCCCTGGCGCTAGATCGCCGGGGCCGCTTGTGGATGTCCAACTTCGGCACCGGCGTGATCATGCTGGAGCGCACCGATCCCGACGGCCGCCGCCGCTTCCGCCGGCTCGGCATGCAGCAGGGCTTGCCCGACAGCGGAGCCAACAAGCTGCTGCTCGACCGCGAAGGCATGCTGTGGGCCAGCACCGACGCCGGCCTGGCCCGCATCGATCCCGAGGCGCTGACCATCCGCGCGCTGGGCGCCAGCGACGGCGTGCAGGTGCCCACCTACTGGACCAACTCGGGCGCCATCACCACCGAAGGCGAGCTGGTGTTTGGCGGTCTGTCCGGCGTCAGCGTGGTCAGGCCGCAGGCGCTGAGCGTGTCGCACTACGCGCCGCCGGTGGTGGTGACGCGCCTGCTGCTCAACGATAAGGAAATCCCGGCCGCCGCCTACAACCGCGGTCTGGGCGGCAAGGCGCCGCCGGTGACGGTGACCACTGCCGCGCGCGAACGCGGCTTCTCGCTGGAATTCGCCGCCCTCGACTACGCCACGCCGGAGCGCAACCGCTACGCCTACCGGCTCAAGGGCTTCGACCCCAACTGGGTGGAAACCGACGCCAGCGCGCGCCGCGCCAGCTACAACAACCTGCCGCCGGGCGACTATGTGCTGCAACTGCGCGGCACCAACCGCCATGGCGAGTGGACGGCGCCGATCGAGGTGCCGGTGCGCGTGTTGCCGGCATGGCACCAGCAACCACTGGCACGCCTGGCGATGGGTGTCGCGGCCCTGCTGCTGGGCGCCGGCCTGCTGCACGCGCGCACCGCCTACCTGCGCCGCCGCCAGCGCGAACTGGAAGGCATGGTGCAAACACGCACCGCCGAACTGCGCGTGATCCAGTCCCAGCTGGAGACGCTGGCCTATGGCGACCCGCTGACCGGCCTGGCCAACCGCCGCCTGTTCAACGACGAACTGCGCCACATGGTGGCGCAGACCGAGCGCGGCGGCGCCGCCTTCACCCTGCTGCTGATCGACCTCGACCGCTTCAAGCAAATCAACGACACCCTGGGCCATGACGCCGGCGACGCTCTGCTGGTGGCCGCCGCCGAGCGCCTGCGCGCCGCGGTGCGCGAATCGGACCGCGTGTTCCGGCTGGGCGGCGACGAGTTTGCCGTGCTGCTGCACCAGCCGCTGGAAAGCGGCACGCCAGCCGCGGTATGCACCCGCATCCTGGCCAACCTGGCCGCCCCGCTGGCGCACCGCGAGACCGTGATCCAGATCAGCGCCAGCGTCGGCGCCGCCCTCCACCGTCAGGGCGACAGCCACGAACAACTCTACAAACGGGCCGACGTCGCCCTGTACCACGCCAAGGCAGCCGGGCGCAACACCTGGCGCGAGGCGGACGGCGACGCCTGACTAGCCCGCCGCCAGCCGCGCCAGCAAGCAATCCAGCGCCTGCCGATACTGCGCCGTCATGGCCTGCGCCTGCGCGGCTTCGCCATGCGCCGACACCAGCGCCAGGCCGGCGCCGTGGGCGTGGTCGACCAGGATGTCGCGCCAGAGCACCGGCTGGTCCGTCATGCCGGCCAGCAGATCCGTCAGGCGCTCGGTGATGTGGCGCGTCACGCCGGAAAAAGCCTCCGGCGTGGCGAAGATCGCCAGCGTAAGTTGCGGATGGCTTGCGACCGCGTGATGATAGCGTGTCAGCAGTCCGCTAATCGCCTCCGGTGCGCCCTGCTCCCCGGCCGGCTGCTCCAGCACCGCCGCATACACGCGGTCGGACAATGCGCGCAGCAAGCCCGCATGATCGCCAACGTGGCGGTAGAAACTCATCGCCGTCACGCCGAGCCGCCTGGCCAGCGCGCGCATCGTCAAGCCCTGGCCGCCGCCTTCGTCCAGCAGCGCTAGTGCCGCATCCAGAATCTCATCCCGAGATACGCCGCTGCCCGGCGCCGGCCGTCCGCGCGGCCGCGTCATGCGGCAACCCGGTACGTCGACTGCACCAGACCCGATGCGAACGCCTTGCTGGACATCAGCTGCAAGCCGATATCCCGATCCAGCGCGCCAAACAAGGAGCGCCCGCCGCCGATCAACACCGGCACCGTGGTGACCACCATATCCGCTACCAGCCCCTCGCGCAGGAAGGACTGCACCAACTGGCCGCCATCCAGATAAACGCGGCGCACGCCTTCGCGCGCCAGCAGTTCCATCGCCGCCCCCGGCGCAAGGTCCGCAAAACGCACCTTGCCCTGCAAGGCCTCCGGCACCGGCGTCCCCGCCAGCTGTTTCGACAGCACCAGCACCGGCAGCGCGTACGGCCAGCTATCGAAGGTCAGCACCTTCTCATAGCAGCCGCGCCCCATGATGATCATCTCCTTGTCGGCGATGAAGTCGTTATAACCGTGGTCCTCGTTTGGATCGTCGCGCTGCAGCAGCCATTCAATATCGCCATCGTGGCGCGCAATGTACCCATCCAGGCTGGTGGCAATAAAAACGTGAGCGGTAGTCATGGCATCCTCAATAATATACACCGTATATTATTATAACCAACCTTGCCAATATTGCACTCCATTAATGTAACCAAACTTTACTACGTGCGTCACCGTACAAAGAAAGTTGTGCCTTGCTAGCGACAATTAGCTCAGCGGTGGAGACCGCGACTTAATAATATTCATAAGCGAGGCCTATCATGAGCAAGCCATACATCTCCTATTCACTGGCCGCCACGGCGGCCCTTGCCGCAGCAGTACTGAGCGCCTGCGGCGGCGGTGGCGGCGGTTCCACGCCGTCGCCGCAAACCGCCGGCACGCTGGCGGTGTCGCTGACCGATGCCCCGGCCTGCGGCTTCGACGCGGTCAATGTCACGGTCAGCAAAGTGCGCGTGCACCAAAGCGCCACCGCCGCCGACACCGACAGCGGCTGGACCGACATCACGCTCAGTCCGGCACGCAAGATCAATCTGCTTGCGCTCAACAACGGCACCCTCGACGCCCTTGGCCAGACCTCGCTCAGTGCCGGGCACTACTCGCAGCTGCGGTTGGTCCTGGACGGCAACACCGGCAACGGCCTGGCCAACTCGGTGGTCCCGAGCGGCAGCACGGCCGAGCAAAGCCTGGACACTCCCAGCGCGGTGCAAAGCGGCATCAAGCTAGTCAACGAATTTGACGTCGCCGCCGGCCAGCGCGTTGACCTGGTGCTGGACTTCGACGCCTGCAAGTCGGTGCTCACCAAGGGCAACGGCAAGTACGCACTCAAGCCAGTGGTCAAGGTCATCCCTTACACGCTCAACGGCATCAGCGGCTACGTCAGCACCGCCCTGCTGACCAACCACGTCACAGTGTCGGCCCAGCAGAACGGCGTAGTGGTCAGCGCCACCGCCCCCAACCCCACCACCGGCGAATTCGCACTGACTCGCCTGCCGTTGGGCAACTACGACGTGGTGGTCACAGCCGATGCCAGCGCCGCCGCCGTGGTGGGCGCGGTGCCGGTCACCAGTACCTCGGCCATGGTGCCGATCAGCACCGCCGCCGCACCGATTACCCTGCCATCCTCCACCACTGGCAGCATTGCCGGCACGGTCACGCTAGCGCCGCTCAGCAGCACGGCCGGGGCCTATGTCGCTGCGAAGCAAAGCTTTGCGGCCGGGCCGGTGGTCACCATCAAGTACCTGGGCGCCGATCTCGACAGCGGCAACTACACGCTGAACGGCCTGCCCGTGAAAGCGCCTCAGTATGCGCAATACAGCGCCACCCTGCCGCTGCAATTCAGCACCGCCACCACGGTGCTGCCGGGCGCGGGCAAATACATGGTGGAAGCGTCGGCCAGCGGCTACACCACGCTCAGTACACCACTGGTCGATATTTCGGCGCAGAACCAGACCAACATCAACTTCACCCTCAAGCCCTGATTTGCCGGGGATCAACTAAAGGACGCTGCGGCGTCCTTTTTTTTGTGCCTGGCAAGCGAAAAAACCACGCTTATGTTGAGCGCGATTGCCTGTGCTCCATGGCCGGGGGTAATCTGGCAATACAACAACCTATACAACTGGAGACACACCCATGAAGACGAAACTGATTTTCGGCGCCGCCCTGCTGGCAACTCTGAGCGTCAACAGCCATGCCGCGCAGGACAAGCAACGCGTCATCGTTGCCTTCCAGCCCGGCGCGGCAGCCAGCATCAAGGCGGCGGTGGGCGCGGCGCACGGCGCAGTGATGCTGGAGATCGACGGCATGGATGCCATGGCCATCGAAGTGCCCACCAATGCCCTCAAGGGACTGGAACACAATCCCAACGTGCTGTACGTGGAGCCGGACGTCAGGCGCTACCCGCTCAGCGCCACCACACCTTCGGCAGCGCCCTATCTGAGCGGTCAGCTGGTGCCGTACGGTATCAAGATGGTGCAGGCCGATCAACTGTCCGACAGCAATGCCGCCAACCGCACCGTCTGCATCATCGACTCCGGCTACGACCGCTCCCATGAAGACCTGAACGCCAACACCGCCAACGGCGTCTACGATCGCGGCACCGGCTGGTGGTACACCGACGAAAACCACCACGGCACCCACGTGGCAGGCACCATCGCGGCCGTCAACAACTATGACACCGGTGTGGTCGGCGTCAATCCGAACCGCAAACTCAAGCTCTATATCGTCAAGGTGTTCGGCGCCGACGGCTGGGCCTATTCCTCCTCGCTGGCCAAGGCCGCCAACAACTGCGGCTCGGCCGGCGCCAACGTCATCAGCATGTCGCTGGGCGGAGCGGCATCGAGCAAGACCGAGGATCGCGCTTTCGCGGCGCTGGAGGCCAAGGGCATCCTGTCGGTGGCTGCGGCCGGCAACGACGGCACCAGCGCCATGTCCTATCCGGCCGGCTATGCCAGCGTGCTGTCGGTCGGCGCCCTGGACGAGAACAAGCAGTGGGCCACCTTCTCCCAGTTCAACAGCAAGGTTGAACTGGCGGCGCCCGGCGTCAACGTGCTGTCGACCGTGCCGATGGGCACCGGCTCGGTGTCGACCCTGACCGTCGGCGGCACCGCCTACGCGCCCGGCGGCATGGAAGGTTCGCCCAAAAAGACGGTGACCGCGCCGCTGGCCGATTTCGGACTGGGCGACGCCATCAACACCGCCGTGGCCGGCAAGGTATGCCTGATTGCGCGCGGCAGCATCGATTTCGCCACCAAGGTCAGCAACTGCCAGAACAGCGGCGGTGTCGGCGCCGTGGTCTACAACAATGCCGCCGGCGGCTTCGGCGGCACGCTGGGCACCACCGTCACCACCATCCCCTCGGTCACCGCTTCCGACACCGAAGGCGCGGCCATGAAAAATCAGCTGGGCCAGAGCGCCACGCTGAGCGTCAAGCCGTATAACTACGCCTACTACGACGGCACCTCGATGGCCACGCCGCACGTCTCGGGTGTGGCCGCGCTGGTGTGGAGCTACTTCCCAGGCTGCACCGGCAGCCAGATCCGCGTCTCGCTGGACAAGAGCGCGCTGGACCTGGGTACGGCCGGCCGTGACGACAAATTCGGCTACGGCCTGGTGCAGGCCAAGGCCGCCTACGACCGCATCCAGTCGCTCGGCTGCGGCAAGTAAGCCCTCCCCCGGGCGCCGATGCCGTTCGCGGGAGCGGCAGCGGCGCCCTTGCCACAATAATACGCAGCAGGGGCCGCGTCATCTATAATGGCTGTTTCCGCAAACGCATTAATCAAAATATATCAGCCATATCATGGAATTAGCCAAGTCTTTCGAGCCTGCCGACATTGAACAATTCTGGCGCAGCGAGTGGGAATCGCGCGGTTACTACACCGCCACCCTCGACGCCGGCAAACCTTCTTTCAGCATCCAGCTGCCGCCGCCGAACGTCACCGGCACCCTGCACATGGGCCATGCTTTCAATCAGACCATCATGGATGGCCTGACCCGCTACTACCGCATGCGCGGCCACAACACCGCCTGGATCCCCGGCACCGACCACGCCGGCATCGCCACCCAGATCGTGGTGGAACGCCAGCTGGACGCGCAGAAAATCTCGCGCCATGATCTCGGCCGCGAAAAGTTCATCGAAAAAGTCTGGGAGTGGAAAGAGAAATCCGGCTCCACCATCACCGGCCAGATGCGCCGCCTGGGCACTTCCCCTGACTGGAAACGCGAATACTTCACCATGGACGCCGAGCGCTCCAAGGTCGTCACCGAAGTGTTCGTGCGCCTGCACGAGCAGGGCCTGATCTACCGCGGCAAGCGCCTGGTCAACTGGGACCCGGTGCTGGGCACCGCCGTCTCCGACCTGGAAGTGGTGTCGGAAGAGGAAGACGGTTCGATGTGGTACATCAAGTATCCGCTGGCCGATGGCAGCGGCCATCTGACCGTCGCCACCACCCGTCCTGAAACCATGCTGGGCGACGTCGCCGTGGCCGTGGACCCGACCGACGAGCGCTACCTGCCGCTGGTCGGCAAGATGCTGAAGCTGCCGCTGGTCGGCCGCGAAATCCCGATCATCGCCGACGAGTACGTCGACAAAGCCTTCGGCACCGGCTGCGTGAAGATCACCCCTGCGCACGACTTCAACGACTACGCCGTCGGCCAACGCCACAAGCTGGACATGCCGTCCATCCTGACGCTGGACGCGAAAATCGTCGACGACGCGCCGGAAGCCTACCGTGGCCTCGACCGTTTTGAAGCCCGTAAGAAAATCGTCGCCGACCTGGACGCGCAAGGCCTGCTGGAAGAAGTCAAGAAGCACAAGCTGATGGTGCCGCGCGGCGACCGTACCGGCGTGGTCATCGAGCCGATGCTGACCGACCAATGGTTCGTCGCCATGAGCAAGCCGGCGCCGGACGGCACGTTCAATCCGGGCAAATCGATCGCCGAAGTGGCGCTGGAAAAAGTCGCCACCGGCGAAATCAAATTCGTGCCGGAGAACTGGAGCACCACCTACAACCAGTGGCTGAACAACATCCAGGACTGGTGCATCTCGCGCCAGCTGTGGTGGGGCCACCAGATCCCAGCCTGGTACGACGACGCCGGCAACATCTTCGTCGCCAAGACCGAGGAAGAAGCCAAGGCACAAGCCGCCGCCAAAGGCATCACCGCGCCGCTGCGCCGCGACAGCGACGTGCTGGACACCTGGTTCTCCTCCGCGCTGGTGCCATTCTCCACGCTGGGCTGGCCGGAAGAGACGCCTGATATCAAAGCCTTCCTGCCATCGTCGGTGCTGGTGACCGGCTTTGACATCATCTTCTTCTGGGTGGCGCGCATGGTCATGATGACCGCGCACTTCACCGGCAAGGTGCCGTTCGAAACCGTGTACGTGCACGGCCTGGTGCGCGACTCGCAGGGCCAGAAAATGTCCAAGTCCAAGGGCAACACGCTGGACCCGATCGACCTGATCGACGGTATCGGCGTCGAGGCACTGGTGGAGAAACGCACCACCGGCCTGATGAACCCGAAAGCCGCCGAGAAGATCGCCAAAGCCACCCGCAAGGAATTCCCCGAAGGGATCGCCGCCTACGGCACGGACGCGGTGCGCTTCACCATGGCGTCGTACGCCTCGCTGGGCCGCAACATCAACTTCGACCTCGGCCGCTGCGAAGGCTACCGCAACTTCTGCAACAAGATGTGGAACGCCACCCGCTTCGTGATGATGAACACCGAAGGCAAGGACTGCTCGGCATCGGAAGCCGACCTGTCGATGGCCGACAAGTGGATCATCTCGCTGCTGCAGAAAGCCGAGCTGGAAGTGGCCAAGGGCTTCGAAGACTACCGCTTCGACAACATCGCCTCGGCCATCTACAAGTTCGTGTGGGACGAGTACTGCGACTGGTATCTGGAAGTGGCCAAGGTACAGGTACAAAGCGGCACCGAAGGCCAGCAGCGCGCCACCCGCCACACCCTGCTGCGCGTGCTGGAAGTGGTGCTGCGTCTGGCGCATCCGGTGATCCCGTTCGTGACCGAAGCGCTGTGGCAAGCCGTTGCGCCGCTGGCCGGCAAGACGGGTGATTCGATCATGCTGCAACCGTACCCGATCGCCAACACCGCCAACATCAACGAATCGGCCGAGGCATGGATGCAGCAGTTGAAAGCGCTGACCGACGCCACCCGCAACCTGCGCGGCGAAATGCAGCTGGCGCCGTCACTGCGCGTGCCGCTGATCGTCGAGCCGGGCAATGCCGAAGAGAAGGCGGCGATGGAAGGCTTTGCACCGTACGTGCAATCGCTGGCCAAGCTGTCGGAAGTGCAGATCGTGGACGTGCTGCCGGATTCGCCGGCCGCAGTGGCCATCGTCGGCACGACCAAGCTGATGCTGAAAGTGGAGATCGACGTGAAGGCCGAGCGTGAACGTCTGACCAAGGAGATCACCCGTCTGGAAGGCGAGATCAACAAGGCCAACGGCAAGCTGTCGAACGAAAGCTTCGTGGCGCGCGCGCCGGCGGAAGTGGTAGCGCAAGAGAAGGAACGCGTCGCCAACTTCAGCGCCACGCTGGAGAAAATGCGCGAGCAGATCGCCAAGCTGCCAGCCGCTTAAACCAGCACCGCCAATTCGGGGTCAGAGCCGACAATCGGACATTTGTCCGATTGTCGGCTCTGACCCCGATTTTTTTACGCCAGCAGTTCGGCGTAGCGGGCAATGTCCACATTGCCGCCGCTGATGATGATGCCCACGCGCTTGCCTTGCAGCTGTTCCTTCATCGCACGCGCCGCGGCCAGGCCCAGGCAACCCGTCGGCTCGACCACCATCTTCATGCGCTCCGCAAAGAAGCGCATCTCGACGCGCAGCTGTTCATCGCCAACCGTCAAAATGTCATCCACATCACGTTGAATAATCGGGAATGTCAGGTTGCCCAGATGCTGCGTCTGCGCGCCATCCGCAATCGTCTTCGGCGTATCGATGTGCACGATGCTGCCACTGCGGAATGACTGCTGGCCGTCATTGCCCGCCTCCGGCTCCACGCCGTAAATGACCGCCCCCGGCGACAGTGCGCGCGTCGCCAACGCCGTGCCGCTCAACAGGCCGCCACCACCCAGCGGTGCGAAGACGTAGTCCAACGGCCCCACTTCTTCCAGCAGCTCCTTGGCCGCCGTGCCCTGCCCCGCGATCACGTCCGCGTGGTCGTACGGCGGAATCAGGGTCAGGCCATGTTTGGCCGCCAGGTCGCGGCCGATCTGCTCGCGGTCTTCCTTGTAGCGGTCGTAAATCACCACCTGCGCGCCGTAACCGCGCGTGGCGGCGATCTTGGCCGCCGGCGCATCATGCGGCATGACGATGGTGGCCGGAATCCCGAGCAGCCTGGCCGACAAGGCAATCGCCTGCGCATGGTTCCCCGACGAGAACGCCACCACGCCCGCCTTGCGCTGCTCCGGCGTGAACCTGGCCAGCGCGTTGTAGCCGCCGCGGAATTTGAACGCGCCCATGCGCTGCATGTTCTCGCACTTGAAAAAGATTTCCGCGCCCAGCGCTGCATTGACGGTGCGCGAGGTTTTCACCGGCGTCGCATGCGCCACGCCGGCGATGCGCTCGGACGCAGCAACCACGTCGGCAAAGGTAGGGAGTTTCAGTTCGCTCATGATGGATTCCTGTGGTGGATTAGCGCGCATCGTTGTACACGGTGGCGCGGGATACGTTGAGATAGGCGGCGACGATGTCCATCGCCCGCCGCACGTCGCTCAGGCCGGACTCCTTCAGCTCGCGCATCAGCGCCTTGCGCTCGTCGGCCTTCAAGGCGCGCGGGGTGGTGCCGAGACGTGCGGCGAACTGGTCGATGCGCAGGCGGATGGCGTCCGCCCCGCTCGGAGCCATGGTTTCGCTGACGGCCGCCGCCGTGTCCACGCTGCCGAATTGCGTCAACATGGTGTTCAGGCTGCGGAACACGGTCAGGTCGACGTTCAGGCACAGCGCCGCCACGTACTGGCCCTGGCTGTCCTTGATGCCGATCGAGGTACTCTTGGCCAGCCGGCCGTCGGGGAAGGTGTTGGGATAGTTGGCAATCACCTGCTCGAACGCAGGATCGGCCGCGCGCGCGAGGCCCAATTCCGTGGCCGGCGCGCCCACGCTGCGGCCGGACAGGTTGTTGTGGATGGCCAGAATGGCGTGCTCCGGCTGGGTCAGGTCATGCAGCACCACTTCGCAGAACGGCGCCAGCGTCTTGCCCAGCCCTTCCGCGACGTGCTGCATCTGCGCCAGCAGGTTGTGATGTTCAGCGTTTTTCTTCATCTGAACATTTTATCTTATTTTAGATTTTTTGTGTATTTCGACGAGAACCTCTAATTCGTCCGGCGCGCCGTTCGTATAATCGCCAGACAAATATAACTTTGGAGACAACAAATGAAATTCCTCGCATTCATCGCCGCAGCGGCCTTGAGCATCGCGCCGGCTTTCGCCGACAACACCTCGCCGGCCGGCCTGTGGAAGAACATCGACGATGAAACCGGCAAGCCGAAAGCGCTGATCCGCATCACCGAAAGCAACGGCGTGCTGACCGGCCAGATTGAAAAGCTGTTCCGCGAAGCCAACGAAGAGCAGAACCCGAAATGCGAAAAGTGCGAAGGCGCGCGCAAGGATCAGCCCATCGTCGGCATGACCATCCTGTCAGGCCTGAAGAAGGACGGCGATGAATACGCCGGCGGCGAGATCCTCGACCCGAACAACGGCAAGGTCTACAAGAGCAAGCTGCACCTGACCGACAGCGGCAAGAAGCTGAGCGTGCGCGGCTACATCGGCGTGCCGATGCTGGGCCGCTCGCAAACCTGGGTGCGTCAGGACTGAGGCAGGAAGCCGGCGCCGGCATGGCGCTGGCTGGATGCGCCGCTAGTTGCGCTGTATTTTGTGGCCGACACCGCTGACGTGCTGCTGCGGCTCGCCAGTCGAGCGCCAATTGACGGTCTGCTGGATGCCGGCCACGACCATGACGGCCTTGGGCGCCAAGGTCAGCGCCACCTTGTTTTCCGCACCGTTCATTTCCAGGCTGGCGCAAGTGCCGGTCAGCGTAATATTGTGCTGAGTGCCGTCAATGGTCACGCGCCGGCCATCGCACGGAAAGCTGCGCACATAGCCGTTGCCGGAGATGGAAATCTGATTCTTATCGACGATGATTTCGCCCACCGCGTCGTCGGCCGCGGCGCCATGGACTGGCAGGCCCAAGGCGCCTGCCAGCGCGATCGTTCGTAATGCGAGCATGCTGTCTCCCCTATCTGGTTAAGTTCCGACCATTGTAGGAATTAAAGGCAGAGTTAGGCGCACGCAAGTGCCACGGTCAAGGCCGCATACCTCTCCCGGTGGCGGTCCAGTAGATGCCGCCCATCAAATGGGACAGGTACTGCGGGTCCTTGTACATATTGCCGTCGTGTCCGAGGGCCGTGACAAACACGCGCCCCTTCTCCGCATAGCGATACCAGCTCAGCGGATGCTCCTTGCCCATGCCATGCGACACCTGCCCCGGCCAGATCTTGGTCGGGTCGTAGCTGCTCTCGTCCACATTCAGCACCGGGTTGACCTTGATTTTGTACGGATCATCGAACACATAAAACTCGTCACTCCAGATCCAGTGCTCCGGCAGGCCGTAGGTGGCAGGGAATTTTTTATCGGCCACGTCCACCACGCCAGTCTGCAGCATCGGATGGTTGCCTGTGCGGCGGCCGATCAGCTTCTCATACCACGGCCAGGTGTTGGGCGGAATGATCAGCGAGCGGTGCACCAGCATGGCGTTGCCGCCGTCCTGCATGTACTCCTCGAACTTCTTGCGGCGCGCCTCGTTCAGTTCTTCCGGCGGCGTGTTCAGGAACATCACGGCGGCGTACTGCTTGAGGTCGCCATCGAAGACTTCCGGCTTGTTGGTGTAGGTCATCTCAAACGCATGCAGCTTGCCCAGCCGCTCAAAACTCTCGCGCGCGATGGGGATGTATTCGTAGTGGTACTTGCTCGGCATGGCCAGCACCAGGATCTTGTACTGCGTATCGGCCTGTGCACCCGACATCATCATCACACCGGCCGCAGCGGCCAGCAGCAGTTTTCTCATCGTCCCCCCCTGATAAAGTTAGCGCTAACATCCTGTCGTAGTTTAACCCAAGGTGATACGATTCGGTCAAATGAAAATAATTCTCAACTTCGTCGGCATGGTGGCGGTGATTCTGGGCGTGCTGGGCATCTTCCTGCCGCTGCTGCCGACCACGCCCTTCCTGCTGCTGGCCTCGGCCTGCTTCGCGCGCGCCTCGCCACGCATGCACAACTGGCTGCGCACCAACCGCGTGTTCGGCAAATACCTGCGCGATTACGAAAACGGCCGCGGCATCCCGCTGCGCGGCAAGGTGTGGATCCTCATTTTCATGTGGGGCTCGATGGGCTATTCGATCTGGCGCACCGACCTGCTGTGGGTGCGCCTGCTGATCGTCGCGATCGGCGCCTGCGTCACCGTCTACCTTACCCGCTTCGTGCCGACCATGCGTATTCCGCCAGCCCCTGCCGGCGGCGAATGATGTTCATCAGCGTGCGCAGCGCCGGATGCTTGTGACGGCGGCTGCTGTAGTACATATGGAACGGCGCGCCTTTGGCGGCGTGCTCTGCCAGAACGATGCGCAGGCTACCCTCCTTCAGTTCGCCGGCAATGCGCTGCTCCAGCAGATAGGCCAGGCCCATGCCGGCCTTGGCGGCGGCAATGGTGGTGGCGGTGTCGTTGATGGTGATCGCGCCCGGCACGCGCAGCCGGCGTCCCCGGCTAAGTTCCCATTTGTAGCTGGAGTTATCACCGAGCAGCAGCTGCAGACAAGTGTGCCGCGCCAGGTCGTCCGGATGCTTTAATGGCGCATGCGCATCGAGATAGGACGGCGCGGCGGCGACGACCCAGCGCTGCGCTTTGCTGAGCGACACGGCAATCATGTCTTCCGGCACGTAGTGGCCGTAGCGGATGCCGGCGTCGTAGCCTTCCGCGACGATATCGATCGGCCGGTCTTCCACCACCACGGTCAGCCGCACTTGCGGGCACTGGCGCGCGAATTCCGGCAGCGCCGGCGCGATCAGCAAATGCGCCGCGTCGGAAAACACGTTGAGGCGCAGTTCTCCGAAACGGCCGCTGCCGGGGGCATCCAGTCCGGCCAGCGCATCGCCGATCTTGTCGAAACCTTCCTCGATGCGCTGCGCCAGTTCGCGCCCGACATCGGTGGGCGACACGGCACGGCTGCTGCGATTGAGCAGCTTGGTGGCCAAGCGCTCCTCCAGCCGGCGCATGGCGTGGCTGACCGCCGACGGCGTCAGTCCCAACTGAATGGCCGCGCCCTTGAAGCTGCCGGCACGCATGATGGTGAGGAAGATCCTCAGATCGGACAGGTCGACACGGTCAAAAATGGACATGAATGTGATTCAATCTAACAGTGAATTTAATTCAACCTTGTATCCTACCATGCGGTGCTATAACTACAGCCTTTGAACAATCGGGCAAAACCATGAAACAAAGAACATTCGGACGTACCGGCAAGACCGTATCGGAAATTGGCTTCGGCGCCTGGGCCATCGGCGGCGCCTGGGGCGACGTGAGCAAAGAAGATGCCAAGGCGGCGCTGCATGCGACGCTGGATTCCGGCGTGACCTTCATCGATACCGCCGACGTCTACGGCGACGGCCGCTCGGAACAATTGATCGCGGAAGTGCTGAAAGAACGCGGCGGCGACAAGCCCTGCGTCGCCACCAAGCTTGGACGCCGCCTGTCGCCGCACGTGGCGGAAGGTTATACCAGGCAGAATCTGACCGCCTTCGTCGAGCGCTCGCTGCTCAACCTGCAGACCGATTGCCTGGATCTGGTACAGCTGCATTGCCCGCCGCCGGCCGTCTACTACCGGCAGGAAGTGTTCGGCCACATGGACGATCTGGTCGCGGCCGGCAAAATCCGCCACTACGGGGTGTCGGTGGAAAAGGTGGAGGAAGCGCTGAAGGCGATTGAATATCCAAACGTGCAATCGATTCAGATCATCTACAACATCTTCCGCCAGCGTCCCGCATCGCTGTTTTTCGCGGAGGCGAAAAAGCGTCAGGTCGGCGTGATCGCGCGCGTGCCGCTGTCATCGGGCCTGCTGACCGGCAAGATGAGCGCCAGTACCGCTTTCGCCGCAGACGACCACCGCGCCTTCAACCGCCATGGCGAAGCTTTCGACAAGGGCGAAACCTTCTCCGGCGTGCCGTATGAAGTGGCGCTGGACGTGGTGGAGGAAATCCGCCAGCTGGTGCCGGCTGGCGCCACCATGGCGGAATTCGCGCTGCGCTGGATTCTGATGGAAGACGCCGTCAGCACCGTGATTCCCGGCGCGCGCAACGCGGCCCAGGCACAAGCCAACAGCCGCGCCAGCACCCTGCCGGCGCTGACGGCGGAAACGATGGATGCGCTGCGCGAGCTCTACCGCAACCGCGTCGCGCAGTACGTCCACCACAGCTGGTAATCAGCTGGCCTGTTTGGTCGGCATCACCACCACCTGCTGCAGGTTGACGTGCCTGGGCAGGTCGGCAAGGAAGCCGACCACTTCGGCCACGTCCTGCGGCTGCAGGAACTCCATCGTCTGCGCCGCGCCGGCGAGCCAGTCCTTGGCGCCCTGGAAGGTCCAGTGGCCCTGCAGCTCGGTTTCGGTGATGCCGGGCTCGATCAGCGACACCCGGATATTCTTCGGCCCCAGTTCGGCGCGCAGGTGGCGGCTCAGGTGGCTGACGTAGGCCTTGGTGCCGCTGTACACCGCGAAGTACGGATAGATGTTCTGCGCCGCGATCGACGAGGTGTTCACCAGATCCGCCAGCGCGCCCTGCTCCGCGCTCCTGGCCAGCTGCGGCACGAAGGCCGAGATCACGCGCATCACACCGGTGACGTTGAGGTCGATCTGGCGTTCCCAGGCGCTCATCTCGCGCGCTTCGACCGCGCCCGGCAGCATCACGCCGGCATTGTTGAAGACCAGATTGGCCGGGCCATAAGCCTGTTCCACCGCCGCCGCAGCGGCATCGACCGAGGCCTGATCGGTGACATCCACCGCCAGCGCCAGCGCTGCGCCGCCTGCGGCGCGAATCTCGCTCACCGCACGCTCCAGCACGTCCGTGCGGCGCGCCAGCAAGGCAACCCTGGCGCCGCGTGCGGCCAGCAATTTGGCGGTGGAACGGCCGATGCCGCTCGAAGCACCGGTAATGACAGCAACACGATTTTGCATGGTAGTTCTCCTGTTGGGTTGAAAGACAGGTGAACTATAGGCGCGCCACCACAACCAAAGTAGTGGCGTTTTCCCGTTTCAATAACAACTAAAAGTTGATATAAAACTGCTCGCTGTGCAACAGTCGCTCGACCGCAAAGTCGATGAAGCGGCGCACGCGGCCCGGCATGTCGGTGCGCTGCGGGAAGTAGAGGTAGAAGCCCATGCGCGCGCTGACAAACTCGGTCAGCACCGGCCGCAGCTTGCCGGCGCGGATCGCGGCACTGGCGTTGATGCTGTCTATCTGGCCCATGCCGATGCCGGACAAAACGGCATGCAGTTCGGTATCCGGATCGTTGCTGAGCAGGACCGGTTGGACCTGGTGGAACACGGTGCCGCCGTCGATGTCGAATTCCCACGCCATCGGCTTGCCGCTGCCCGGCTGACGGTAGGCGGTGCAGCGATGCGACGCCAGCTCCGCCAGGGTGCGCGGCGTGCCGTGGCGCTTCAAGTAGGCCGGCGTGGCGCAGACGATTTGCTGCACCGGGAACAAACGACGGCTGACGATTTGCGCGTCGGGAGGATTGCCGCCGCGAAAACCGACATCGATGCGATCCTGCACCAGGTCGGCAAAGCCATCTTCCTGGATCAGGTCGATCTGAATGTCCGGGTACCGCTGCTGAAACTCCGTCAGCAGCGGCATCAGCACGCGGCGGCCGATGGAGCCGGACGCGGCTACGCGTATCAGCCCTTCGTCCTCGCGCGCGGCGTGGCGGGCGCGGGCCAGCGCGCCGACCACGCCATCCAGGCTAGGTTTGATGGATTCCAGGAGGCGCTGGCCCTCCTCCGTCAGCGAGCTGTTGCGCGTAGTGCGATGGAACAGGCGCACGCCGAGATGCTGCTCGAACTGACGGATGGTTTTGCTGACCGCCTGCGGCGTGGTGCCCTGCGCCTCGGCGACCTTGTTGAAGCTGCCTAGCTCGGCAGCGCGGATAAAGGTCGAAATGGCGCGCAGTTCATCCATGTTTGCGCTTGGCCAGATGGCGATCCAGGCTGTTGGCGAAATTCTGGCGGTCGGCCTGGCTGAAAGCGGCCGGGCCGCCGGTGTCGACGCCGCTGCCGCGCAGCTCGTCCATGAAGGCGCGCATGGTCAGCATTTGGGCGATGTTGTCGTTGGTGTAGAACTCGCCGCGCGGATTCAACGCGTGGCCGCCCTTCCTCAGCACGTCGGAGGCCAGCGGAATGTCGCCGGTAACGACCAGGTCGCCCGGCTCCAGCAGGCGGACGATTTCCTTGTCCGCCACATCGGCCCCGGATGGCACTTGTAGCGAGCGAATGAAACGCGATGGCGGCACGCGCAGCAACTGGTTGGCCACCAGCGTGACCTGCATTTGCACGCGGTCTGCCACGCGGTACAGAATTTCCTTGATGACGGCCGGACAAGCGTCCGCGTCCACCCAGATCTGCATTACAGATCGCTCCACAATTCGCCGTTGGGATTGGTGCGCGGCGGGGTGACGCCAAAGTGTTTGTACGCTGACGGCGTGGCGACGCGTCCGCGCGGCGTGCGTTGCAGGAAGCCTTGCTGGATCAGGTAAGGTTCCAATACGTCTTCAATCGTATCGGCCGCTTCGCCGATGGCCGCCGCCAGATTGCCGATGCCGACCGGGCCGCCGCCAAATTTGTACAACACCGCTTCCAGCAGCTTGCGGTCCATGACATCAAAGCCGACGGTGTCAACGTCCAGCATCACCAGCGCGGCGTCGGCCACGGATTTGGTAATTTCGCCGTTGCTCTTCACTTCGGCGTAGTCGCGCACGCGGCGCAGCAGGCGGTTGGCGATACGCGGCGTGCCGCGTGCGCGGCGGGCGATTTCGCGCGCGCCGTCTTCGTCGATATGCGCTTTCAGCAGCGCGGCGCTGCGCGTGACGATCTTGGTCAGTTCTTCGGTGGTGTAGAACTCCAGCCGGGCGACGATGCCGAAGCGGTCGCGCAGCGGATTGGTCAGCATGCCGGCGCGGGTGGTGGCACCGACCAGCGTGAATGGCTGCAGGTCCAGCTTGACCGAACGCGCGGCAGGGCCTTCGCCGATCATGATGTCGATCTGATAGTCTTCCAGCGCCGGATACAGGATTTCTTCCACCACCGGCGACAGGCGGTGAATTTCGTCGATGAACAGGACGTCGTTGGCTTCCAGATTGGTGAGGATGGCGGCCAGGTCGCCCGGACGCTCCAGCACCGGGCCGGAAGTCTGGCGCAGGTTCACACCCATCTCGCGGGCGATGATATTGGCCAGCGTGGTTTTACCGAGGCCCGGAGGGCCGAACAGCAGGGTGTGATCCAGCGCTTCGCTGCGCTTGCGGGCGGCTGAGATGAAAATCTCCAGCTGGTCGCGGATCTTGGCCTGCCCGACGTATTCATCGAGATGCTTGGGACGCAGGGCGCGTTCGATGGCCTCTTCGTTGGGCGAGGACGGCGCAGCGTCGATGATGCGCTGTTCGGTAAAATTGTCGGTCTGTATGCTCATACAGTTATTTTACCCTGCCGCCGCCCCCAGCCCGCGATATTACTGGATGCCGAGACAGATGTACTTCACCACCAGGTAATCCTCGATGCCGTACTTCGAACCTTCCCGCCCAAGGCCGGACTGCTTGACGCCGCCAAACGGCGCCACTTCATTCGAAATAATGCCGGTGTTGACGCCCACCATGCCGCATTCCAGCGCCTCGGCCACGCGCCATACGCGGCCGATGTCGCGCGAGTAGAAGTAGCTGGCAAGGCCGAATTCGGTGTCGTTGGCTTGCGCGATCACTTCGTCCTCGGTGTGGAAACGGAACAACGGCGCCAGCGGACCGAAGGTTTCTTCGCTGGCCACCTGCATCTCTTTCGTCACGTTCGCCAGCACGGTTGGCTGGAAGAACGAACCGCCCAGCGCGTGGCGCGCGCCGCCGGTGACCAGCCGGGCGCCTTTGGACAGCGCATCCGCCACATGCTGTTCCACCTTGTGCACGGCCTTCTGGTCGATCAGCGGGCCTTGAGTGACGCCCGGCTCCATGCCGTTGCCGACCTTGAGCGCATCGACGGCGTCGGCCAGCTTGGCGGCAAAGGCGTCGTACACGCCATCCTGCACGTAGAGGCGGTTGGCGCAGACGCAGGTCTGGCCGGCGTTGCGGAACTTGGAAGCCAGCGCGCCCTGCACGGCCGCATCCAGATCCGCATCGTCAAACACGATGAACGGTGCGTTGCCGCCCAGTTCCAGCGACACCTTCTTCACGGTCGGCGCGCACTGCTCCATCAGCAGCCTGCCGATGGCGGTGGAACCGGTGAAACTCAATTTACGCACCAGCGGATTGGCGCACAGCTCGCCGCCGATGGCGCGGGCGTCGCCAGTCACCACATTCAGCAAGCCGTTCGGCAGGCCGGCGCGCTGCGCCAGTTCGGCCAGCGCCAGCGCGGTGAACGGCGTGGCTTCGGCCGGCTTGACCACGATCGGGCAACCGGCAGCCAGCGCCGGGCCGACCTTACGGGTGATCATGGCGGCCGGGAAGTTCCAGGGCGTGATGGCGGCGCACACGCCGATGGCTTCTTTCGTGACCACGATGCGGCGGTCTTCCCATGGCGACGGCAGCGTATCGCCGGCCACGCGCTTGGCTTCTTCCGCAAACCATTCGATGAAGGAAGCGGCGTAGGCGATTTCGCCAGTGGACTCGGCCAGCGGCTTGCCCTGCTCGGCGGTCATGATGGCGGCCAGATCGTCGGCATTGGCCATGATCAGGTTAAACCAGTTGCGCAGCACCGTGCTGCGCGCCTTGCCGGTCCTGGCCTTCCAGCCGGCCCAGGCGCGGTTGGCGGCGGCGATGGCGCGCCTGGTGTCTTCGGCGCCCATCTTCGGCACCGTGCCGATCAGGGCGCCGGTGGCGGGATTCGTCACTTCCAATTTGCGGCCGTCTTGCGCATCGCAGAACGCGCCGTCGATAAAGGCTTGCTGCTTGAGCAGGCTGTTGTCTTTCAATTGCATCTTGTTCTCCTTGTCAGGCGCGCAGGGCGGCGTCCAGCATCGCCAGCGCTTCGGTCATTACGTGATCTTCGATGGTGAGCGGGTACAGGAAGCGCACCACGTTGCCATGCACGCCGCAGCTCAGCAGCAGCAGGCCTTTTTCCAGCGCCACGCGCTGGACTTTCCTGGTGAACTCCGGGTCGGGCTTGCCGCTGGCCGGATGGTTGAATTCCACCGCCACCATCGAGCCCAGGCCGCGGATGTCGGCGATGTGCGGCACATTGGCCTTCGCCTCGTGCAGCATGGTTTGCAGGCGCTCGCCCAACTGATTGGCGCGCTCCAGCAGTTTTTCATCGTGGATGACGTCCAGCACGGCGTGGGCCGAGGCCACCGCCAGCGGGTTGCCGGCGTAAGTGCCGCCAAGGCCGCCAGGCGCCGGCGCATCCATCACTTCGGCACGGCCGCAGACGGCCGCGATCGGCATGCCGCCGCCCAGGCTCTTGGCCATGCTGGTCAGGTCGGGCGCCACATCGTAGTGCTGCATGGCGAACATCTTGCCGGTGCGGCCGAAGCCGGACTGCACTTCATCGGCGATCAGCAGGATGCCGTACTGGTCGCAAATCTTGCGCAAGGCGCGCATCAGTTCAGGCGGCGCGATGTAGAAGCCGCCCTCGCCTTGCACCGGCTCGATGATGATGGCGGCCACGCGCCCGGGATCGATGTCGGCGCTGAACAGCCGCGTGATGGCGTCCAGCGATTGCTGCACCGTGGTGCCGTGGGCCTCGACCGGGAACGGCACGTGGTAAATCTCGCCGGGGAAGGGACCGAAGCCGATCTTGTATGGCGCCACCTTGCCGGTCAGCGCCATGCCCATCATGGTGCGGCCGTGGAAGCCGCCGCTGAAGGCGATCACGCCGCTGCGGCCGGTGTGGGCGCGGGCGATCTTGATGGCGTTTTCGACCGCTTCGGCGCCAGTCGAGAAAAAGGCGGTCTTTTTGGCGAAATCGCCGGCCGCCAGCGCGTTGATGCGCTCGGCAAGGCGGACGTAGCTTTCATACGGCACGATCTGGTAAGCCGTGTGGGTGAACAGCTGCAATTGCTCCTGCATGGCAGCCACCAGCCGCGGGTGGCAATGGCCGGTGTTCAGCACCGCGATGCCGCTGCCGAAATCGATGAAGCGGCGGCCTTCGACGTCCCACAGCTCGGCATTTTTGGCACGCTGGGCGTAAAAATCGCACATCACCCCCACACCGCGCGGGGTGGCGGCGTTTTTACGCATTTGCAGGTCGGCGTTTCTCATTTGGGTCTCCCATGGATGGTCTCAGTGTGAGCACTGTAAAATGTAGCGGACTCATGACATAGAGCCATTCCCGATTATTTGATAGAGCCAATTCCAATGAGCGAAGTTTCTATTTCCGACTACCTGCTGACGCACCTGCAACGCGGCGGCCCCATGCCGATGAACCGCCAGCTGTACAGGCTGTTGCGGGACGGCATCCTCGGCCGGGCGATTTTGCCGGGTTTGCGGGTGCCGCCGTCGCGGCAACTGGCGGCGGATCTGGCGGTATCGCGCAATACTGTCACCTACGCCTACGACCAGCTTATCTCGGAAGGCTATCTGGAGGCGCACACTGGCGACGGCACTTACGTGGCGGACACCGAGCCGGACATGGCGCGCTTGCCGGCGCCCGTCGCTGGCGATACCGCGGCCGGAGCCGACTCACTGCTCAGCGGACGCGGCGAACGGCTGCTGTCCGGCACCGGCGCCAGCACGGCGCAATGGGGCGCATTCATGCCGGGCATTCCGGACATCACGCGCTTCCCGAACGCGGTGTGGAGCAAATTGCAGGCGCGGCACTGGCGGCGCGCGGCGCCCGGCCTGCTGACCTACGGCGACGGCGCCGGCTACCCGCCGCTGCGTGTAGCCATCGCCAGCCATTTGCGGACGGCGCGGGCGGTCAACTGCACGGCGGACCAGGTGATCGTCACCTCGGGCACGCACCAGTCGATCCAGCTGGCGTCAACGCTGCTGGGCGAAATGGGCGACACGGCGTGGATCGAAGACCCATGCTACTGGGGCACGCGCAACGTGATCCGCTCCAGCGGCCTGACGTCGCTGCCGCTGCCGGTGGATGAGGAAGGCATGCGGATGCCGGCGGCAGCGCTGCGTGCGCCGCCGCGCTTCATCTTCGTCACGCCGTCGCACCAGTATCCGCTGGGGCCGGTGATGAGCCTGGCGCGGCGGCGCCTGCTGCTGGAATATGCGGCGCGGCACAAGGTGTGGGTGATCGAGGACGACTACGATTCCGAGTTTCGCTACAGTGGACCGCCGCTGGCGTCGCTGCAGGGGCTGGACAGCCATGAGCGGGTGATCTATCTGGGCACGTTCAGCAAGACGCTGTTTCCCGGTTTGCGCATCGGCTTCATGGTGGTGCCCCCGGTGCTGGCCACGCGCTTCGCCCGCGCCAATGCCGAGCTGTTCCGCGATGGCCAGAGCTTCCTGCATGCCGTGCTGGCGGACTTCATGCACGAAGGCCACTTCTCATCGCATGTGCGCAAGATGCGGCAGCTGTATGCCGAGCGGCTGGCCTGTCTGCAGGCGGCGATCCGCACCGAGCTGGGCGATATCGCCACCACCTCGGGCGGCGACGCCGGCCTGCATCTCGCGCTAGGCCTGCCGATGGGCACCGACGACGACGCCATCAGCCAGGCGGCAAAGGCTCGCGGAATCCTGACCCGCCCGCTGTCCGCCTACTACGCCGAGCCGGCATCCGCCCGCCCCGGCCTGATGCTGGGCTACGCCGCCGTTCCCACCGAGCGCATACCGCCCCTCTTCGCCGAGCTTGCTCAAGTCATCCGACAACATCGCCCGGGTTAGTCGTTCCCTGCACATTGCAGCATCCGGGTATAGTAATTGTGCAGGCGTCGTTTAGTGATGCGCAGTTGCCGCAGCTCCCGATTCGTCAGCATGCGATCCGGGCTCTCATCCCCCCCTGAGGGGAGTCAATTTTCACGATCAGCCGTTCCTCCTTGCCTTCAGCGACAAGCTGCGTCCAAACCTTCAATGATTCTTTCAGTCGTGCGAGCTCGGCTAAGATATCGGGCTTCTGACGCGGTGAGGGATTCAAACCCGAAACCGAACCGTTGCCGCCACCAATACTCGATGTGTCCATGCTGCCTCCGTAGCTGTGCTAGTTTTTCATTTGCAAGGCCAAGTTCTGCCGAGTACTCTTTACCGCTTAAAACCGTCGCCCCTATAACATGACCTTTCTGCGCAAGTATGTGACCTCTTAAATTGGCAAGAGTTCCGCCTTGGCCAATAAAACCGTCGACCAGTAAATAATTCAAGCCCATCAAGATGCGGCCGTCAAACAGAACCTGGCGTTGCAGTCGCTCGTAACCAGTGGCCCCAACATGGCTAACTTGATTCGCACGAACTATTCTGCGTTCACGCGGCCACCTTAGAAAAGCCGCTCTGGCGCGTGGATGTAGACCGCTGGGAAATGGTTCCAGGGAAAGCGTGTTGCTTGGGGCATGGTGGTCGCCTCCGCTTGGCTCGATGGTCGAGCATAGGCGGGGGCGGCGGCGATTCGTTTGAGGCGGATCAGCCTTTGGAGAGGGCTTTGAGGGCTTGCTTGATGCCGTCCGAGACGGAGGCGCCGGCCGGTACGGTCTTCAACGCCAGCAGGGCTTCTTTGTCGGAGTAGCCCAGCGCCAGCAGGGCGTTGAGGATGTCGGACTGGGAATCCGGTGCGGCGTGCGCGCCACCGGCGCCGATGTCCGCGCCCAGCTTGCCTTTCAGTTCCAGCAGCAGGCGTTCGGCGGTTTTTTTGCCGATGCCGGGCACTTTCACCAGGCGGCCGGCTTCCTGCAGCGTCACCGCCTGCGCCAGGTCGGCGATCGACATGCCGGACAAAATCGACAGCGCGGTGCGCGCGCCCACGCCGGTGATTTTGATCAGCTGGCGGAACACGGCGCGCTCTTCGGCATTGCCGAAGCCGAACAGCAGGTGCGCATCTTCACGGATGGCCTGGTGCGTGAACAGCACCACTTTCTCGCCCACGCCCGGCAGGTTGTAGAAGGTGCTCATCGAAACGTCGACTTCGTAGCCGACGCCTCCCACGTCCACCAGTAGTTGCGGCGGATTTTTTTCCAGCAGGATGCCGGAGAGACGTCCGATCATGTTTTTCCTTTGAGGTTAGCCGACCAGGCGGCCGCGCTTCATGCGCAGGCCGGCCAGCGGGCCGTTGGCCGTGGCGTTGGTGCCGCCGGCAATCAGGGTAAGTGTTTCGCGGCTGTGCGCGTGACAGATGGCGATGCCCAATGCGTCGGCCGCGTCGGTGCCCGGCAGGCCCGGCAGTTGCAGCAGGCGGGCGACCATGTCCTGCATCTGCGCCTTGACGGCGCGGCCGGTGCCAACCACGGCTTGTTTGATCTGGGTAGGGGAATATTCCGCCACGCTCAATTCGGCCGTCACCAGCGCGCAGATCGCCGCGCCGCGCGCCTGCCCCAGCAGCAAGGTCGATTGCGGATTGACGTTGACGAACACCTGTTCAATCGCCGCGCAATCCGGGCCGTAGGTACGGGCCACTTCGCCCACGCCGTCGAGGATCACCTTGAGCCGCGCCGGCAGATCGCCCTCGCCGCTCTTGATGGTGCCCGAGGCGATGTAGCGCAGCCTGCTGCCCTGCTTTTGGATAACGCCAAAGCCTGTAGTGCGCAAGCCGGGGTCGATGCCGAGAATTATCATTAGGCGATTGTATGCAGTAAAGAAAAAGCCCGCAAGCAATGCGGGCTTCCAGGATCGAATGAGGTTGCCGCAAAGTGGTCGCAGCGAGGCGCGCCGCCGAAGACAGTGCGAATGCACGGCGAGGCGAAGCAACGAAGCTGCGGCCGCTTTGCGGCGACCGATTAGTGGCGGAAGTGGCGGGTGCCGGTGTAGACCATCACCACGCCGCGCTCGTCCGCCGCGTCGATCACTTCCTGGTCGCGCATCGAGCCGCCCGGATGGATCACGCAGGTCGCGCCAGCGTCAACCACCACGTCCAGGCCGTCGCGGAACGGGAAGAAGGCATCCGACGCCACCACCGAGTTCGCCAGCGACAGGCCGGCATTCTGCGCCTTGATCGAAGCGATGCGCGCCGAGTCGATGCGGCTCATCTGGCCCGCGCCCACGCCCAGGGTCATGTTGTTGCCGCAGAAGACGATGGCGTTCGACTTCACATATTTGGCCACGCGCCATGCGAACATCATGTCCTGCAGCTCCTGCTGGGTAGGCTGCTTCTTGCTGACCACGCGCACGTCGTTCAGCAGCACGTTCTTGGAGTCGGCCGACTGCACCAGCAGGCCGCCGCCCACGCGCTTGAAGTCCATGGCGTTGACGCCGCCGCCCAGCGGGATTTCCAGCAACCGCACGTTCTGCTTGGCCGACAGGATCTGCTTGGCTTCCGCAGTGAACGAAGGCGCGATCAGCACTTCCACGAACAGCTTGGCCAGTTCGGTGGCGGCCGTGCCGTCCACTTCCACGTTGAAGGCGATGATGCCGCCAAACGCCGAGGTCGGGTCGGTTTGCAGCGCGCGCTTGTAGGCGTCGGCCGCGCTGGCGCCAAGGGCCACGCCGCAAGGATTGGCGTGCTTGACAATCACGCAGGCCGCCGACTGGTCGAAGCTGCCCATGCTCTTCACGCATTCCCATGCCGCATCGGCGTCGGCGATGTTGTTGAACGACAGTTCCTTGCCTTGCAGTTGCTTGTAGTTGGCCAGCGCGCCCGGCGTGGTCACCACGTCGCGGTAGAAGGCGGCCGACTGGTGCGGGTTTTCGCCGTAGCGCATGTCCTGCACTTTTTCAAAAGCCACGTTCAGCTTGTTCGGGTAGGCGCTGCGGCTGCCGTGGGCGCGGGTCGCGTCCAGGCTGGTCAGGTAGTTGGCGATGGCGCCGTCGTACTGCGCGGTGTGCGAGTAGACCTTGGTGGCCAGCGTGAAGCGGGTGTCGTAGCTGACGTAGCCGGGGGCGTTGTCGGTGGTTTTCATTTCCGCCAGCACCACGCCGTAGTCGGCCGGGTCGCAGATCACCACCACGTCCTTGTGGTTCTTGGCAGCCGAACGCAGCATGGCAGGACCGCCGATGTCGATGTTCTCGATGGCGTCGTCCAGGGTGCAGGTGTCCTTGGCCACGGTGGCCTGGAACGGGTACAGGTTGACCACCACCATGTCGATGGTCGGGATGTTGTGCTCTTCCAGCTTGGCCACGTGCTCAGGGAAGTCGCGGCGCGCCAGGATGCCGCCGTGCACTTTCGGGTGCAGGGTCTTGACGCGGCCATCCAGCATCTCCGGGAAACCGGTGTAGTCGGCAACTTCGGTCACGGGCACGCCGTTGTCGGCCAGCAGTTTGGCGGTGCCGCCGGTCGACAGGATGTTGACGCCCATGGCGGACAGCGCGCGCGCGAAGTCCAGCACACCGGTTTTGTCGGATACGGAGATGAGAGCTTGTTTAATCATGGCTATGAATGACTAGGTGGTTAAAGTAATTGGTGCGGTCCGTCATTGCGGCCGTCCCCAGCCACTCAATGCCGGATGGTACGGGCGCTGTTACAGCAGGCCGTGTTCTTGTAACTTCTTGCGCAAGGTATTGCGGTTAATGCCCAGCATCTGCGCGGCGTGCGACTGATTGCCATCGGCACGGGTCATGACCACTTCCAGTATCGGTTTTTCAACGGTCAGCACAACCATGTCGTAGATGTTCGATGCCTGTTGCTCGCCCAGGTCTGCGAAGTATTCTTCGAGGCTCTTCTGGACTACTTCCTGGATACTTTCTTTGCTCATTTTTATCGTTCGCTATGTGTTCTATGAAGCTGGCAAATCGTCCCGGCTTGTGGCTGGAAACGTTTACCCTTCTGATAATGTGACTTTTTTAGTACGCTCTCGTGCCGTTCAGGCGGCCTGCAATTCTTCGGCGAGGCGGTATTGTAACCGTTCGCCGTAACTCCACTGCGATTCGAAGAATTGGTCTACAGCAAGCAGTTGTTCCTCAGTGGATTCCAGCAGGTTCATACGCTGTCGGAACGCCTCGCCGCCTTGCAGGTCGCGCACATACCAGCCTATGTGTTTGCGGGCGGTGCGCACGCCAAGGTAGTCGCCGTAGAAGGCGTAGTGGGCGCGCAGATGTTCATCCATCAGCGCCCGCACTTCGTCCACGTACGGGGCCGGCAAGTGCTTGCCGGTACGCAGGTAGTGGTCGATCTCGCGGAAGATCCACGGTCGGCCCTGGGCGGCGCGGCCCACCATGACGGCGTCGGCGCCGGTGACATCCAGCACGTATCTGGCCTTTTCCGGCGAGGTGATGTCGCCGTTGGCCACGACTGGAATTGAAACCGATTTCTTTACAGCGGCAATGGTGTCGTACTCGGCATCGCCCTTGTAGCCGTCGGCGCGCGTGCGGCCATGCAGGGTCAGCATGGCGATGCCGGCGTCTTCGGCAATGCGCGCGATCTTCAGCGCGTTTTTGTTTTCGCGGTCCCAGCCGGTGCGGAACTTCAGCGTGACCGGCACGTCCACCGCGCCCACCACCGCATCGACGATGCGCTTGACCAGTTCCTCGTCCTGCAGCAGGGCCGAACCGCACCAGGCGTTGCAGACTTTCTTGACCGGGCAACCCATGTTGATGTCGATGATCTGGGCGCCGCGTTCCACGTTGAAGCGGGCGCAATCGGCCAGGTCTCGCGGGTCGGCGCCGGCGATCTGCACGGCTTTCGGCTCCATCTCGCCGGTGTGGTCGGTGCGGCGCGAGCTCTTTTCCGTGGCCCACAGGCGCGGGTTGGAGGCCGCCATCTCAGACACCGCATAACCCGCGCCCAGCTCCTTGCACAGCTGGCGGAAGGGACGATCCGTGACACCCGCCATGGGAGCGACGAAAACGTTGTTACGCAGTAAATGAGGGCCGATTTGCACTGGCAATACCTGAATGTGGTGAGAAGGAACCTTCTATTTTAACCGAAGCCCTGCTCAATTAATAAGCACTATTTTTTATGAATTCGGCAAATGTGCATTCTGGACGTTATGAGCGACGGCGCTCAGATGACGTCGTCCATGGCCGCCAGCGCCAGGTGCTCGACCTCGCCCCAGCTGTCCAGCACAAGTTTGCCGTCCGCGACGGTAAAGCGGTTGATGCTGGCGTTCTTGACCTGGAAGTCGCGCGGGCTGTCGAGCTGGATGCCGCGCGCGGCGCGGTAGGCGCATTCCAGCACGCCGCCGTGCGCCACCACCGCCACCGCCTGGCCCGGATGGCGCGCGGCCACCGCGTGCAGGCCGCTGATGGCGCGGTCGTAGAACTGATGGAAGCTTTCCGCCACGCGGTCCCCGGCCGGCATCACGGCTTCGATGTCGCGCGCCTGCCAGCGGGCGAAGTCGTCCGGATACTGTTGCTGGATGTCCTGATACAGCATGCCTTCGAACACGCCATAAGCGCGTTCGCGCAGCTGGGCGTCGGTGTGCAGCTGCAGGCCGGCGTGCAGCCCGGCCACCGCCTGCGCGGTCTGCATGGCGCGTTGCAGGTCGCTGGAGACGATCGCATCCAGCTTTTCGCCGGCCAGCGCCCGCGCCAGCGCTGCGGCCTGGCGTTCGCCTTCGGCGTTCAGCGGAATGTCGATATGGCCCTGCAGGCGGCGCACGGCGTTCCATGCCGTCTCGCCATGGCGGATCAGCAAGATAGTGGTGTGATTCATGTTTGCGTATAAGCGCCGATCAGCTGCGCTTCATCGATGATATGGCCGTAAATGGCGTTCAGCAGGTCGGCGCCGGTGAAGCGCGCCGGCAACTCCAGCCGCGCCACATCCAGCGCGTAGATGCGAAAAATATACTGGTGTGTCTCATTTTGCCCCAGCAGGGGGCCATGATACCCGAAGCTGCCATAATCGTTCAGGCCCAGGCGCAGCGGCAAGGCGGTGCCGGCGGCAAGACAAGGCAACGCGGCCGGAATATCGGCCACGCACCACAGAAAGAAATCGGCCGGCGCATCGGCATCCATGCACACCAGCGCCAGCGAGGCGGCGCCGGCCGGCACCTCGGCCCAGCTCAGCTGCGGGCTGTGGGCCGCCGGGATGGGGCCATGCTCGCGGAAACTGTCGCTGGTGAGTTTCATCTTATTTCGCGTTGGTTTGCAGCCAGAAGGTAACCGGTCCGTCGTTGGTCAGCGAAACTTTCATGTCGGCGCCGAACTGGCCGGTCTGCACGGTCGCATGTTTCAGGCGTGCCTGTTCGACGAAGTAATTGAACAGGCGCAGGCCGTCCGCAGGCGCGGCCGCCGGCGTGAACGAGGGACGGGTGCCGGACTTGGTGTCGGCCGCCAGCGTGAATTGCGGCACCAGCAGCAGGCCGCCGTTGGTGTCCGTCACGCTGCGGTTCATCTTGCCGGCATCGTCGGCGAACACGCGGTAACCGAGCAGCTTCGTGAGCAGCGCGTCCGCTTCCTTTTCCGTATCGTTGCGCTCGGCGCACACCAGCACCATCAGGCCGGCGTCGATGGCGCCTATGGTAACGCCATCGACCACCACACTGGCGCTGCTTACGCGTTGCAGCAGGGCGATCATGCGGACAGGGTCACGCGTGCAAACTTGCGCTTGCCCACCTGCAGCACGAAGGTGCCGGCTTGCACGCTCAGCGCCTTGTCGCTGACGACGGCGCCGTCCACGCGCACGCCGCCCTGCTCCACCATGCGCATGGCCTCCGAGGTCGAAGCGCACAGGTTGGCTTGCTTGAGCAGCTGGGCGATGCCCAGCGGCGCGCCGGCCAGCGTCACTTCCGGGATGTCGTCCGGGATGCCGCCTTTGGAGCGGTTGACGAAGTCGGCCAGCGCATCCTCGGCCGCCTGCTGCGAGTGGAAGCGCGCCACGATCTCTTGCGCGATGGCGACCTTGGCGTCGCGCGGGTTGCGGCCGCCGGCCACTTCCGCCTTCAGCGCGGCGACGTCGGCGATGGAACGGAACGACAGCAGGTCGAAGTACTTCCACATCATGTCGTCGGAGATGCTCATGATCTTGGCGAACATGGTATTGCCCGGCTCGGTGATGCCGATGTAGTTGTTCTTCGACTTGGACATTTTTTCGACGCCGTCCAAACCTTCCAGCAGCGGCATGGTCAAAATGCACTGAGGCTCCTGGCCGTAATCCTTTTGCAGCTCGCGGCCGACCAGCAGGTTGAATTTCTGGTCGGTGCCGCCCAGCTCCAGGTCGGACTTCAGGGCCACCGAGTCGTACCCCTGCATCAGCGGGTAGAGGAATTCGTGCACGGCAATCGGCGTGCCGCTCTTGTAGCGTTTGGTGAAATCGTCACGCTCCATCATGCGCGCCACGGTGTAGCGCGAGGCCAGCTGGATCATGCCGCGCGCGCCCAGCGGATCGCACCATTCGGAGTTGTAGCGGATTTCGGTTTTGGACGGGTCCAGCACCAGCGAAGCCTGCTTGAAGTAGGTCATCGCGTTTTGCTCGACCTGTTCCTTGGTCAGCGGCGGACGGGTGGCGTTGCGGCCCGACGGGTCGCCGATCATGGAGGTGAAGTCGCCGATCAGGAAGATCACCTGATGTCCGAGGTCTTGCAGCTGGCGCATCTTGTTCAGCACCACGGTGTGGCCAAGGTGCAGGTCGGGCGCGGTCGGGTCCAGGCCCAGCTTGATGCGCAGCGGCACGCCGCTTTGTTCCGAGCGCGCCAGCTTCTGGGCGAACTCGCTTTCAATCAGCAACTCGTCGACACCGCGTTTGGTGATGGCGAGTGCCTCTTGTACGTTGTCGGATAACGGCAACGCTTTGGAGGGAGCCGGCGGTATCGAAGAAGAGGTAGTCATAATTTTTTAAACGGTTTTTTTCAGAAAAAAGGGGACAGCTTCAGGAGTTTGATATAATCCTCGATCGATCAATCTTGCCGCACGAAAACTAACCAAACACATAATTAGAAAAAATAAAACGTTCCTGAATAGTTCAAGCGGCAAATTTTAACTGATTGCATGAACCAAATACATAAAATCACGAGCTCACGCTTGTTCAGTCTGCTAGGTTCTACGCGCAAGGCGCGCATCATCAGCGCGTCTGCCCTGTTTCTCGCAGCATGTGCTTTTGGTGCCGCCGGCGTAGCTCCGCTCGCCCCTGACGCGTCGGACTTGCCAGTGAAAACGGTGCAGGAAGCCGTGGTCGCGCCGGACCTGAGCGCACAGATCAACGTGCTGGAACAACAGTCTTCCAATGAGCATTTTGTGCACGAAGAGAAGATCCGTGCCGGCGACACGCTGGCCACGCTGTTGACCCGCCTGGGCGTGGATGACGAGGCAGCCGAGAACTTTATCAAAAAAGATAAGGTTGCGAAAGGCGTCATGCAGCTCAAGACCGGCAAGCGCGTACAGGCCCAGACCGACGACGAAGGCAATCTGCAGTGGCTGCGCGCCACCGTGGTGGACGGCAAGGACGATCCTGTCACCAACATCAAGGTCACCCGCAAGGGCGACGGCTTTGTCGCCACCGCCGAACCGGCCAAGCTGGAACGCCGCGTCGAGATGCACGCCCGTACCATCCGCTCGGGTTCGCTGTACGCGGCCACCGACTCCAGCGAAGACGGCGCCAAGCTGCCGGACACCATCGTCAAGCAGATCATCGAGATGTTCTCGACCAACATCGACTTCCGCGGCGACCTGAAACGCGGCGACAGCTTCAACGTGGTGTACGAAACCTTCTGGCAGGACGGCGAGTTCGTGCGCGCCGGCCGCGTGCTGGCGGGCGAATTCACCAACAAGGGCACCACCTATCAGTCGGTCTGGTTTGAAGACCCGCAAAGCAAGCAAGGCGGCGGCTACTACAGCTTCGACGGCAAGTCGCTGAAAAAAGCCTTCCTGAAATCGCCGGTGGAATTCTCGCGTATCTCGTCCGGCTTCGCCATGCGCGTGCACCCGATCTCGGGCCAGTGGAAACAGCACAAGGGCATCGACTTCCCGGCCCCGACCGGCACGCCGATCCGCGCCGCCGGCGATGGCGTGATCGATTTCGCCGGCACCATGAACGGCTACGGCAACTTCATCATCATCAAGCACTGGAACAACTACACCACCGCCTACGCGCACATGAGCCGCTTCGGCGCCGGCATGAAAAAAGGCGCCAAGGTCAGCCAGGGCGATGTGATCGGCTACGTCGGCACCACCGGCTGGTCGACCGGCGCCCACCTGCACTACGAGTTCCGCGTCGGCGGCGAAGCCATGGACCCAAGCAAGATGAACGTGCAGGCGCAGGCGCCGCTGACGGCCGCCGAAATGGGCCGCTTCAAGGTCTACGCCAACGACATGATGCACCGCTTCGCGCTGTTGCGCCCGGTGGGAGGAGGCGGCACGCCGACCCGCGTCGCAGCAAAATAAACACCACAGGCCAGCGCAGACTGGCCTGTTTTTTTTCAATCGATGACCTTACGCGCCGCCTTCCACGCCCTTCTCCTGAGCCTGCTTGTCTGGCATCCCTGCACGCATGCCGCCGGCTCGCGGCCGCTGCTCACCGATTACACCCACACCGCCTGGACCGAGCTGGACGGCGCGCCGACCGGCGCCACCAAATTCGCGCAGGGCGCCGACGGCTGGCTATGGATCGCCACGCCCACCGGCTTGTACCGTTTCGACGGCGTGCATTTCCAGCGCATCACCCAAATCTACGGCCAGGCGCTGGCCTCCAGCAACATCATGGCGCTGGCGATCGCGCCGGACGGCGCCATCTGGATCGGCTACCGCGTCGGCGGCGTGTCGGTGTTCCGCAAGGATGGCGCGCACACCTACGCCGAGGCCGACGGCCTGCAGCCGGTGGGCGCCATGCACATCGAGATCGCGCCCGACGGCGCGGCCTGGGTCGCCATGCGCGACGGCCTGGCGGTGCTGCCCAAGGGCGGCCAGCGCTTCCAGTACCTGCCGCCCGAGGCCGGCGTGCCGGCGCTGGGCGTGTTCCAGACGCTGTTCGCGAGCGATGGCACCACCTGGATCGGCACCAACACCGGCGCCTTCTTCCGCCGCCGCGGCGAGACCGCCTTCTCGCGCGCGTGGCCGCGCGGCAGGGCGCTGGTGGCGCTGAGCGAGGCGCCGGACGGCGCCATCTGGGCCAACGATTTCAACCTCGGCAATTTCAAGCTCAGCCGGACCGCGCCGCCGGCCGGCACCGCTCTCCGCTCCGAGTTCGAGGGCACCGCGGTGCGTTTCGACCAGCAGGGCACCACGTGGGTCACGCACTCGCACGCCATCGAACGCAAGCTGCCCGGCGGCGGCCCCGAGCAGCAAGTCGCCAGGTCCGACAATCTCAGCGGCCCCATGCTGGGCGCGACATTTACCGACCGCGAGGGCAATCTGTGGATCGGCACTTCGCGCGGCGTCGACCGCCTGCGCCGCAATCGCCTGCACACCACGCCGGTGGTCAGGCAGCTGGAGTACCCGGCGCTGGTCAGCGGCCCGGACGGA
>Ga0209758_1000277_pt1 | contig 102106 bp, 95 predicted proteins | sample AraplaMF_Col_mMF_FD_184258 | JGI IMG/M metagenome (GOLD analysis project Ga0209758, IMG submission 184258) | Arabidopsis root microbial communities from the University of North Carolina, USA - plate scrape MF_Col_mMF (SPAdes) (version 2) | ecosystem: Host-associated > Plants > Roots >... | reverse complement strand
CACTCAACAAGGTGAGGAGCATCAGTGGCGCGTTCGCTCGCCTTGGTCAGTGACCCGGCGGCGCCGCGCTCAGTGGTTGGGGTTATAGGCCCCACCTTCCGGGCTGTCAACGCCAATCGTCAACAAATCGTCGCACAGTGGATCGTCGAAAATAATCGCGCGTTTCCAGGCAGTTAGGAGGATCACGAAGAGCCGGGCCGGCGCGGCCCGGCAAAAAAACTGAAAAAAAGTTTGGCCTCCACCGGGCCTCGGAGGGACTCCGGGAGCGGCTTGCCGCGCCCCCTCGGGGCGGGCTCCGGCGCCCAGCCGCTCAGGAAACTTTTTCCATGACAGGCGCCGTACTTGAGCCACATTCCCGCGGCGTTCTGATAAGAGACAAGCTTGAATCGCGGGATGCCAGTGGGGGCTGCCGGCGGTTTTCATGGGGTCAGAGGAAGGCGATCTTGCAGATGACGCGGCCTTCCCCGGACATTCGAGAGACATCGAGAGAGCTTTATCCGTCCAGCTGTTCGTAATTTCGGCCGGCCCCTCCGAGGGGCCTTCTGAGCGCGAGCGCCTGTGCGGCTTGCCTTTTTCCGGCGATCCCCTTCAAGAGGGCGGCCAGGGATGAGGTTCGAAGCGGGCTTCTTGGGTCGTTGATTGGGGGACTTGAGTGAACCACAGGACGACACGCGGCGCTTACGGGCGTGAGACCGGGATCATCGATCTCGGCCACGAGCCGCCGCTGTCCGTCGACGGTTCTGAAGCCGCCGTGATCGACCGCCGCCGCGTCTCGGTGCAATGGTTCAGCGGCACGATCTTGACCGGACTCTGCGGCGCAGCCCTGATCGGCGGCGCCGTTTTCGCATCTCTCGACGGCGAGATGACCTTCGCCAAGGTGCCGGAGCGGGTCGAGGGCGCGCTGCGCGGCGCCTTCGGTGCCGCCGATCGCGCCGCCACGCTGCACAAGAGCGACCGCCTGCCGCCGCCGAGCGAATCCACGGCGTCCCGCAACATCGTGCGCGTCTCCACGGTCGCCCGCGTCGGCAACCGCGACGTGATGCGGGTGCGCCCCTTCGTCCGCATCGCCGGCAACCTGTCGATGACGACGAGCGATCTGTCGGCGAAGATTCCGCCGTTCAACGCCCAGCGCCTGCTCACCGATGTCGGCTCCGATCCGAAGACGGCAGCGGAAGACCCGAACAATCCGGAAGCCGTCGAGCCCGACGCGGAGGTCTCCTTCATCACCAAGGACCTGTCGCAGGTGCTGCCGAAGGCGAAGATTTCCGCCGTGGTGGCGCTCGACGACATCCTGATGCGGGTCCGCGACGCCGCCAATTGGCGCGGCAATGGCGGGGTGCGCTACGCCTCGCTTGCCAATGCCGCCGCCGACATCTCCGGCGCGACCGGCCCCTCCGATATCAGGACCGCCTACGCCGCCGAGGCCTCGCCGTCCGATCCCTATGCCGGATTCGAGACGCGCGTGGTGCCGGAAAACGTCACGCTGCTGCCCAAGACCAAGGAGCAGATCACCGGCGGCAATCCCAACGGCGAACGCGTCCATCTGGTCAAGAAGGGCGACAGCGTCGCCGGCGTGCTGCGCGATCTCGGCGCCACGCCTGAGGAGATCAAGGCGATCACCGCGACGCTCGGGCCGCGCGGCCGCGACGGCGGCCTCAAGGAGGGCGAGAAGCTCCGCATCCTGATGGCGCCCGCGAGTCCCGGCGCCCGCCTCCAGCCCTACCGCGTCGTCGTCGCCAACGAGACCATGGTCGAGGCGATCGCGGCGCTGTCCGATCTCGGCAAATACGTCGCGGTCGACGTCTCCAGCATGAACACCGCCGCCGACGCGGCGGCCAGCGCCAACAGCGACGACGATGACGACGATGACGGTTCCGGCGTGCGGCTGTACCAGAGCATCTACGAGACCGCGATGCGCAACAAGGTGCCGATGCCGGTCATCGAGGACATGATCAAGATCTACTCCTACGACGTCGATTTCCAGCGCAAGGTGCAGCCGGGCGATTCCTTCGACGTGTTCTACGCCGGCGAAGACGAGGGCGTGACCTCGAGCGAAAAGAACGACGTGCTGTTCGCCTCCCTCACCGTCGGCGGCGAGACCAAGAAATACTACCGCTACCAGAGCCCCGACGACGGCGTCGTCGACTATTACGACGAGACCGGCAAGAGCGCGAAGAAGTTCCTGGTCAGGAAGCCGATCAACAACGCCATCATGCGCTCCGGCTTCGGCGGCCGTCGCCATCCGATCCTCGGCTATGTGAAGATGCACACCGGCGTCGACTGGGCCACCGCCTACGGCACGCCGATCTTCGCCTCCGGCAACGGCGTGATCGAGAAGGCCGGCCCCGAGGGCGGCTACGGCAAGTACATCCGCATCAAGCATTCCAACGGCTACGAGACCGCCTACGGTCACATGTCGGCCTTCGCCAAGGGCATGGAGGCGGGCAAGAAGGTGCGTCAGGGCCAGGTGATCGGCTTCGTCGGTTCGACCGGCCAATCGACCGGCCCGCATGTCCATTACGAGATCCTGGTCAACGGCCGCTTCGTCGACCCGATGCGCGTGAAGCTGCCGCGCGGCCGTTCGCTCGAGGGCCCGATGCTCGCAAGCTTCGAGAAGGAGCGCGACCGGCTCGAGGGCATGATGAGCGGCCGCGGCGGCGCCATCGCTCGCATGTCGGATGCCACCGGCGGCCCGCTGCAGGTCACCAACCGCTAGCCCAACCGGCCGTCATCGGCTGACGTCTCCAAACACGCCCCGAACTCGACGTTGATCGAGCACGGCCGCTTCGCGGCGTCACAACGTCAAGTTTCGTTTGCCAAAGCAGCGTGAGCGGCGAATACTTTCCAAAAAACGGGAGGACCTCGCCATGAACAACAGGCTCGCCTGCGCAGCCCTGGTCGCTGCGCTTTTCGCCACCACGAGCGCGTCGGCCGACAGCTGGGAGGTCACGAAGCTCGTTCCCGGCTCGGCATTCCATGGCGTGCACGGGCTCGGCGTCGACAGGGCCGGCCATCTGTTCGCCGGCAGCGTCGCCGGCGCGGCGCTCTACGAGGTCGATATCTCCGCCGGTAGCGCCAAGGTTGCAATCCCTTCGCCTGTGGGCATGGCCGACGACATCGCCTTCGCGCCTGACGGCACCATGGCCTGGACCGGATTTCTGACCGGCGATCTCTATGCCCGCAAGGGCGACGGCCCGATCAAGAAGCTCGCGAGCGGCCTTCCCGGCATCAACTCGCTCGCCTTCCGCAAGGACGGCCGGCTCTATGCCACCACCGTCTTCCTCGGCGACACGCTCTACGAGATCGACGTCGAGGGCTTGAAGCCGCCGCGCCAGATCATGGAGAAGATGGGCGGCCTCAACGGCTTCGAGTTCGGTCCCGACGACAAGCTCTACGGCCCGCTCTGGTTCAAGGGCCAGGTCGCCAAGGTCGACGTCGACAAGGCCGAGCTGACCGTCGTTGCCGAAGGCTTCAAGATTCCGGCCGCGGTGAACTTCGATTCCAAAGGCAATCTCTTTGTGATCGACACCGCACTCGGCCAGCTCGTCCGGGTCGATCCCAAATCGGGCAGCAAGACCATTGTCGCGCAATTGAAGACGTCGCTGGACAACCTCGCCATCGACGACAAGGATCGCATCTACGTCTCCAACATGGCCGACAACGGCATACAGGAGGTCGATCCCGCGACCGGCCAGGCCAGGCAGATCATCATCGGCAAGCTGGCGCTGCCCGGCGGCATCGGCGTCACCTCGGAGAACGGCAAGGATACGATCCACGTCGCCGACGTGTTCGCCTACCGCACGGTGAATGGGGCGACCGGCGAGGTCACCGAGAAGGCGCGCATGCACGCCGCCGGCACGACGCTCGAATATCCGATGAGCGCGACGGCGCAGGGCAACGATGTGGTGCTGTCGAGCTGGTTCACCGGCACCGTGCAGGTGATCGACGCCAAGACCGGCGCGACGCGCGACATGCTGCACGGCTTCAAGGCGCCGCACGACGCGATCGTGCTTGCGGACGGCAGCATCTTGGTCGCAGAGCTCGGCACCAAGTCGCTGGTCAAGGTGAGCGGCGAGCACGGCAAGGACCGCACCACGCTGATCGGCGACCTCGAGGGCCCGGTCGGGCTGGTTCGCGGCAAGACCGACGAGGTCTACGTCACCGACGCCTTTGCTGGCACCGTGTCCCGGATCGACAGCAAGGGCGAGAAGACGGTGCTCGCCAAGGAGCTGAAAATGCCGGAAGGCATCGCGCGCAGTCCCGATGGCCAATTGATCGTGGCGGAAGTCGGCGCCAAGCGGCTGATCGAGATCGCGCCGGACAGCGGCAAGATCACCGAGATCGCGGCCAATCTTCCGATCGGCCTGCCGGGTGCGCCGGGTGGATTGCCGAGCAATATTCCGACGGGGGTTGCAGTCGGGGCGAGCGGGGTGATCTATTTCAGCTCGGACGTCGAGAATGCCATCTACAAGGCCGCCAAGAAGTAGGCCTGGGTTGCAAGCGTCGGCCGGGAACCGGTGGGCCGGTTTCCGGTTGGACGCTGACAAAGCCGACAACAGGAGGGCTGCCCCATGACGCACCTCTCACGCGACGATGTCGCCAAGGCGGTAGACGGCGCAGACGATGTCACCATTGCCCAGATTATCGGAACCGGCGCAACCGCCGAGGAGCTCGCGGAAGCCATGGCCTGGCTCGCCAATGACGAGCCGATGATCAACGATTTGCGGCCGCTGGCGCAGGGGCGGGTGCGCGAGCTCGTGGATATTCTCTCTGATCTCGCTGAAGACGACGAGGAGCAAGGCCCTGTCGCTCCCGGCTCCGCATCAGCACTCGGTTAACTGGCGGGCCGTCGGACAAGTCAAACGCCCCGGAGAGATTGACCTCTCCGGGGCGTCCGGTAGCTTGCGAGCGCCCGCGCTCAGTTCAGCTTGCGCTTCGCCACCGGCGCCTCGAACGGGGTGATCTCCGCGGTCTGCGGCGCCTTGCCGTTGAAGGTCAGCACGTTGCCTTCGGACGAGATCGCGACGCTGTCGCCGTCCTTGACGTCGCCCGCGAGGATCATCTCGGCGAGCGGGTCCTGGAGGTGGCGCTGGATCACGCGCTTCAGCGGACGTGCGCCGTAGGCGGGATCCCAGCCCTTGGCGGCGAGCCAGTCGCGGCCGGCCGCGTCGAGCGTCAGCACGATCTTGCGATCGGTCAGCAGCTTCTGCAGCCGCGCGAACTGGATCTCGACGATCCGGCCCATCTCGCTGCGCTGCAAGCGGTGGAACAGGATGATCTCGTCGACGCGGTTGAGGAATTCGGGGCGGAAATGTCCGCGCACCATTCCCATCACCTGCTCGCGCACGGCCGAGGTGTCCTCGCCCTCGGGCTGGTTCACCAAATACTCCGACCCGAGATTCGAGGTCATGATGATCAGCGTGTTGCGGAAGTCGACGGTGCGGCCCTGGCCGTCGGTCAGGCGGCCGTCGTCGAGCACCTGCAGCAGGACGTTGAAGACGTCAGGATGCGCCTTCTCGATCTCGTCGAACAGCACGACCTGGTAAGGCCGGCGCCGCACCGCTTCGGTGAGCGCGCCGCCCTCGTCATAGCCGACATAGCCCGGAGGCGCGCCGATCAGCCGCGAGACCGAGTGCTTCTCCATGTACTCGGACATGTCGAGGCGGACCATCGCGGTCTCGTCGTTGAACAGGTACTCGGCCAAGGCTTTCGTCAGCTCGGTCTTGCCGACGCCGGTCGGCCCCAGGAACATGAACGAGCCGGTGGGGCGGTTCGGGTCCTGCAAGCCGGCGCGCGAGCGGCGGACGGCGGTTGCGACCGCACGCACGGCCTCGGCCTGGCCGACGACGCGTTGCCCCAATTGCTCCTCCATCTTCAGGAGCTTCTCCTTCTCGCCTTCCAGCATCTTGTCGACGGGCACGCCGGTCCAGCGCGAGACCACCTGCGCGATGTGGTTGGCGGTGACCGCCTCCTCCACCATCTCGCCGGAGTTCTCCTTGGCTTCGATATCGGCAAGCTGCTTCTCCAGTTGCGGGATCCGGCCATAGGCCAGCTCGCCCGCCTTCTGGAATTCGCCGCGCCGCTGCGCGTTGGCGAGTTCGACCCGCAAGCCGTCGAGCTCGGCCTTCAGCTTCTGGGCGTCGGAGAGCTTGTTCTTCTCCGCGCTCCAGCGCGACGTCAGCGCCGCCGACTTCTCCTCGAGCTCGGCCAGGTCCTTCTCCAGCGTCTGGAGCCTCGACTTGGAGCCGGGATCGGTTTCCTTCTTCAGCGCTTCCTGCTCGATCTTGAGCCGGATGATCTCGCGGTCGAGCGAATCCAGCTCTTCCGGCTTGGAATCGACCTGCATCTTCAGCCGCGCCGCGGCCTCGTCCATGAGGTCGATCGCCTTGTCCGGCAGGAAGCGGTCGGTGATGTAGCGGTTGGACAGGGTCGTCGCCGCCACCAGCGCGGAATCGGTGATCCGCACGCCGTGGTGCTGCTCGTACTTGTCCTTCAGCCCACGCAGGATCGAGATCGTGTCCTCGACCGAGGGCTCGCTGACGAAGATCGGCTGGAAGCGCCGCGCCAGCGCGGCGTCCTTCTCGACGTGCTTCTGGTACTCGTCGAGTGTGGTCGCGCCGATGCAGTGCAGCTCGCCGCGCGCAAGCGCCGGCTTGAGCAGGTTGGAGGCGTCCATCGCGCCGTCACCCTTGCCGGCGCCGATCAGCGTGTGCATCTCGTCGATGAACAGGATGAAAGTGCCCTCGCTCCCGGTCACCTCCTGGAGCACGGCCTTCAGCCGCTCCTCGAACTCACCGCGATACTTCGCCCCGGCAATCAGCGCGCCGAGATCGAGCGACAGCAGCTTCTTGTCCTTCAGGCTCTCCGGCACGTCGCCATTGACGATGCGCAGCGCAAGGCCTTCGGCGATGGCGGTCTTGCCGACGCCGGGCTCACCGATCAGAACGGGATTGTTCTTGGTCCGGCGCGACAGCACCTGGATGGTCCGCCGGATCTCCTCGTCGCGGCCGATGACCGGATCGAGCTTGCCGTCGCGCGCCGCCTGGGTCAGGTCGCGGGCATATTTCTTCAGCGCATCATAAGCGTTCTCGGCAGTCGCGGAGTCCGCGGTGCGGCCCTTGCGCAGCGCCTCGATCGCCGCGTTGAGGTTTTGCGGGGTGACGCCGCCCTTGTTCAGGATCGTGCCGGCCTCGCTGGTCTTCTCCAGCGTGAGCCCGAGCAGGAGCCGCTCGACGGTGACGAAGCTGTCCCCGGCCTTCTCGCCGGCCTTCTCGGCGGCGTCGAAGGTGCGGGCGAGCTCGGGCGCCAGATAGATCTGGCCGGCGCCGCCGCCGGAGACCTTCGGCACCTTGTTCAGGGCATCCTCGGTCGCCTTCAGAATTGCACGGGAATTGCCCCCGGCGCGGTCGATCAGGCCGGAAGCCAACCCCTCATTGTCGTCCAGCAGAACCTTCAGCATGTGCAGGGTCGAAAACTGCTGGTGCCCCTCGCGCATCGCGAGCGACTGCGCGGACTGGATGAAGCCTCTGGAGCGTTCGGTATATTTCTCGATATTCATCTTTTCTGTCCCTCGGCCTGCCCTTGGGGCCCTCTCAGGCACCCCAATACGGCATCTTCATTGGGTTTCGGCTGACCGCATTGAGGATTCTCAAGCGGGAGCGGCGGTCTTTTGCCGGCTTGGCGCCGGCCTGAGGCAGATGTGGGAAGCGGTCCGGCGGAACGAAAGAGGCGAGTTCACAATTTCGTGCGCTTTGCGGCTGCTTGGCGCGGACCGGTCGAATCCCCTAAGTAGCGGCATGACAGCCAGCCAGACCGCCGAGATCACCGGCCTCTACCGCTACCCGATCAAGGGCCTGACGCCGGAGCCCCTGCACCGCGCCCCCTTGCGGGTTGGCCAGACCCTGCCCGCCGACCGCCGCTACGCCATCGAGAACGGCCCGAGCGGTTTCGATCCTGAAGCGCCCGAATGGAAGCCGAAAATCCAGTTTCTGATGCTGGCACGCAATGAGCGGCTGGCCGAACTCGACAGCCATTTCGACGACGCCAGCAATGTCCTGACCATCCGCAGGGACGGTCAGGTCGTCGCCAGCGGGGACCTCGAGACCGCGGCCGGGCGGGCGGCCATCGAGCGCTACGTCGCGGAGAACTTTCAGCCGGAACTCAAGGGCCCGCCGAAGCTGCTGTCCGGCCGCGATCACAGCTTCTCCGACGTCGCCCGCAAGGTGGTCTCCATCATCAATCTCGGCAGTGTTCGCGCCATCGAGACCATGCTGGGCGGCACCGCCGTGCATCCGCTGCGCTTCCGCGCCAATCTCTACGTGAAGGGCTGGCCGGCCTGGTCGGAGCTCGATCTCGTCGGCCAGACGCTTGCGATCGGACAGGCGCGGCTGAAGGTGGTCAAGCGCATCGTCCGCTGCCCCGCCACCAATGTCGACCCGGTGACGGCCAAGCGCGATCTCGAGATCCCGCCGACGCTCTCGCGCCATCTCGGCCACATGGACTGCGGCATCTACGCCGAGGTGATCGAAGCTGGCGAGATCGGCGTGGGTAATGCGGTCATGGTGGAGCAGCCGAAGCTGCTGTGAGCTTGCGCCGCTGCCGTAGGGTGGGCAAAGCGAAGCGTGCCCACGCAATTCTGCGACCGAAAGAGATGGTGGTCACGGCGCAAGTGCGCCTTTGCCCACCCTACGAGACCGTTGCTGTCGTCACCTCAATTCGGCATCACATACGCATAGATCTTCCCGCGCGAGACCGGCGCCTCGCGGACGCGGTTGCCGTTGTTGCCGGAGATCATGATCGGATTGCCCTGCGCGTCGATGCCGGTGACGATGCCGACATGGCCGCCGCGGCGACCGCGCGACATCACCGCGATGGCGCCAACCTGCGGACCGGAGACGCGCGTGCCGTAACGCGCAAACGAGCTCGCCATGTCCGATCCGGTGCCCTGATGACCGGTGTGCTGCAACACCATGTTCATGAAGCGCGCGCACCACAGGCTGCCGCGCCCGGTCGGATTGCCGCCGATGTAGCGGCGCGCCTCGGAGACGAGGCCCGAGCCCCCACCGAAGCCGCCGCTCGCGGCCATGGTGTTGGTGGCCATGCCGCCGCTATTGGCGTTCGGATCGTAGCTCGCCTGAGTGCCGGCGAATCCGCTCGCCTGCAACTGCGCAGCGCTGCGCTCGAAGCGCGAGCTGCGTGCGTGGTGGCGGTGATGATGTCTGGCGTGGTGCACGTAAGAGTGCCGCTCTGCGCTATGACGATGATGCGGCCGCGCTGAGGCCGGAGAAACGAACGCGGCAAAGGCCGCGGAGAAGATCGCCAGCGCAACAACACAACGCGACAGGCGAGACGCAAACAACTCAACCATTCTTCATCCTTCGTTGACACCCCACTTCCCGCCGGCCCGTGCAAGAGCCGACATCCGTCCGGCCGTTAAGCCGCCGGATGTGGCGAGAAAAAGACGCGGATAGTCCGCGAATAGCTGCGATGATTTTGCGCCGACACTGGTCCGATGCCGCCGCATTGCGGACAACAGCATTAACTGCAATCCTGCGAAAGCGGCTTGAACAGAGGGAAAAGGTTAATGCCCCACGCCACGACCAGGGACGACGTCCGCATCTATTTCGAAGAGGCTGGTCAGGGAACGCCGATCATTTTTCTGCACGAGTTCGCGGCCGACTACACCAATTGGGAGCCGCAGATGCGTTACTTCTCGCGCGGCCACCGCTGCATCACCTATTCGGCGCGCGGCTACACGCCGTCGGACGTGCCCGAGGGCGAGGTCTACAGCTACACGCATTTCTACAGCGACGCGCTCGCGGTGCTCGATCATCTGGGAATCGAGCGCGCGCATCTCGTCGGCCTGTCGATGGGCGCCTACTCGTCGCTCCAGATCGGATTGAACGCGCCGCAACGCGCGTTGTCGATGACGCTCGCCGGCGTCGGCTCCGGCTCGGAGATCGAGAATCTGGAGGCCTGGCGCCAGCAATGCCGCGCCAATGCCGAGCAGTTCGAGACGCTGGGCTCAGCCGAGGTCGCAAAGGTCACGCGCGAGGCGCCGAGCCGGATTCCCTTCCTGGTGAAGGATCCGCGCGGCCACGCCGATTTCTACGCCGCGCTGGCGCGTCACGACGCCAAGGGTTCGGCGCGCACGATGCGCGGCTTCCAGGGCGGCCGTCCGTCGATCTACACGATGACGGATGCGATCAGGAAGGCGACGACGCCGGCACTGATCATCTGCGGCGACGAGGACGATCCGTGCGTGGGCGCAAGCCTGTTCCTGAAGAAGCACCTTCCCGCGGCGGGGCTGGCGATGTTTCCGAAATCCGGCCACGTGCTCAACCTCGAAGAGCCCGCGCTGTTCAATCAGAGCGTCGAGCGGTTCGTCACGCTGGTGGAAGCGGGGCGCTGGCCGGCGCGGGATCCGCGCTCGCTGGCCCCACACTAGCTGTCATTCCGGGATGCGCCGAAGGCGCAGGCCCGGAATCCATCGGGCCGCAAACGCTGTGGCACGATGGATTCCGGGCTCGATGCTTCGCATCGCCCCGGAATGACGGAGAGAGACTATTTCCCCCCGCCCCTGCTCAGCAGAAACACCGCCTGCTCGCCGAACATGTTCCACACCCACCAGGGCAGGTTCAGCGGCACCGGGCGGCCGTAGAGATCGAGCGCCACCGAGCGCTCCATCTTGACGTTGATCTCGTCGCAGAGCTGAACGAAGTCCTTGATGGTGCAGAAGTGGATGTTGGCGGTGTCGTACCAGGTCGCCGGCAGGTTCTCGGTGCGCGGCATGTGGCCGCCGATCAGGAGCTGGAGCCGCATCTTCCAGAAGCCGAAATTCGGGAACGAGACGATGGCTCTTCGGCCGATGCGCAGCAGATTTTCCAGCACCACCCGCGGCTGCCGCGTCGCCTGCAGCGTCTGCGACAGGATCACGTAGTCGAAGGCGTCGTCGGGATAGTTGACGAGGTCGGTGTCGGCGTCGCCCTGCACCACCGCAAGGCCCTTGGCGACGCAGCGGTTGACGCCCTCGCGCGACAGCTCGATGCCGCGGCCATCGATGCCGCGCGTCTCCAGGAGCTGAAGCAGGTCGCCCTCGCCGCAGCCGACGTCGAGCACTTTCGAGCCCGGCTTGACCATCTCGGCGACCAGGAGGTGATCGGCGCGAAACTGGCCGGACTGCCCCGCCGCAAGGCCGCCGAGCGGCAGCACTTCCTGTACAGACATCGCTAGCCGTCCTTCTTGCCGGTGAGCCCGCGCGCCTTGCCTGCCGATTGCAGGAAGGCGCGGGAGATGTCGAAGAATTCGGGCACGTCGAGCAGGAAGGCGTCGTGACCGCGATCGGTCTCGATCTCGGCGAACGACACGCGCGCGCTCGAGGCGTTCAGCGCATGCACCAGCGCGCGCGATTCCGAGGTCGGAAACAGCCAGTCGCTGGTGAAGGAGACGACGCAGAAGCGGGTCGCAATTCCCGCGAACGCCTTTGCGAGCACGCCGCCATGGTCAGCGGCGATGTCGAAATAGTCCATCGCGCGCGTCAGATAAAGATAGGAATTGGCATCGAAACGCTCGACGAAGGAGGAGCCCTGGTAGCGCAGATAGGACTCGACCTGGAAATCCGCGTCGAACGAGAAGGTCGGCAGCTCGCGGTCCTGCATGCGCCGGCCGAACTTGCGATGCAGCGCCGCGTCGGAGAGATAGGTGATGTGCGCTGCCATGCGCGCCACTGCGAGCCCCCGATGCGGATGGATGCCGTGATCGGCATAGCCGCCGCCATGCCAATCGGGATCGGCCATCACGGCCTGACGGCCGAGCTCGTGGAAGGCGATGTTCTGCGCCGAGTGCCGCGTCGCGCAGGCGATCGCCAGCGCGGAGAACACGCGGGAAGGATAGGCCGCGGTCCATTGCAGCACCTGCATGCCGCCCATCGAGCCGCCGACGACCGCAAACAGCGTGTCGATGCCGAGCCGGTCGATCAGCATGGCCTGCGCGCGCACCATGTCCGGAATCGTGATGACGGGAAAATCGAGCCCCCAGACCTTGCCGGTGGCGGGATTGATCGACGCCGGGCCGGTCGAGCCCATGCAGCCGCCGATCACGTTGGAGCAGATGATGAAGTAATGCTTGGGATCGATCGGACGGCCGGGGCCGACCAGGGTTTCCCACCAGCCGGGCTTGCCGGTGACGGGATGAACATTGGCGACATGCTGATCGCCGGTCAGGGCATGGCAGATCAGGACCGCGTTGGAGCGATCGGCGTTGAGCTCGCCATAGGTCTGGTAGGCGATCTGGAACGGGCTGAGATCGACACCGCAATCGAGCCGCAGCGGCTGCTCGGCACCGAAATGCGCAACCTGCGAGCTCGGATGATCCACCTCGTGCGACCGCTCGTCGGCGCTGATCGCAGGACTCGGTATCGACTTGACGCCACCCATCTGACCATCGACCTCGTTTGCGATCAAACGCTTGATCGCCACTTGCATCAGGCCATGAAAAACCCGGCCTGAACGATAGGTTCGGCCGGGATCGGAAGCGTCCCCGGCCTGTTTAGCGAGTTTTTTAACGTGGCTGCAAGCCGGCCGGCTCAAATGACCACGGAACGGGCAAAAGCTACCGTCTTGGGCGGTTTTCGTCAAGTCGCGGCCCGGATCGGCTCGATCCGCCTCTGCCTCGTCGCCTGGAAAGGACGTCATTTCTCTTTGCTTTCGCCGCCCCGACTGCCTAATCAGAACATCCCCATTCGGAACGATCGACAGCCAGACATGTCCCAACGTCCGCCCGCGCCGCCATCGCTGCAGGAACTGCGCAAGGAGATCGACGCGATCGACGAGAGCATGCATCGCCTGTTGATGCAGCGCGGCGACATCATCGACCGCCTGATCCAGGTGAAGCAGACCCAGGAGGTCGGCTCGGCGTTCCGCCCGGCGCGCGAGGCCGCCATGATGCGCGACCTCGTGCGGCGCCATCGCGGCATCCTGCCGCTCGACACGGTCGAGAGCATCTGGCGCGTCATCATCTCGACCTTCACCTATGTGCAGGCGCCGTTCTCGGTGCATGCCGACATCTCGGCGAGCGAGCCGGCGATGCGCGATTCCGTGCGCTTCCATTTCGGCTTCACGGTGCCTTACGTCGCGCATTTCAGCGCGCAGGCCGCGGTCGAGGCGGTGGCGAGATCCAAGGGCGATCTGGCGCTGGTCTCGGCGACGTCGAGCCGCACGCCGTGGTGGCTGGAGCTGGAAGCCGATGGCGCGCCGAAGATCATCGCGCGGATGCCCTTCGTCGAGCGCGCCGACCATCCGGCTGCACTGCCGGTGTTCGCGGTCTCGCGCGTCGCCGACAGCGCCCTGGACACGGAGGTCGAGACCTTCAGCGTCCGCGTGTCGGGGTGGAACGCGGAAGTCGCGCGCGCCCTGTCGCCGCTCGCCGAGATCGTGGCGGTGCCCGACACCGCCTTCGACGGCGCGGCGCTGCTGGTCTCGGTCACGAGCGCGACCAGCATCGATAAAATCAGGGCTGCCCTGATCGAGGCGGGGGCCTCGGTGCGCTCTGTGGCCCTCGTCGGCAGCCACGCAACGCGCTATACGGTGCCCCCGACCGGGGCGAAATCGTAAACCACGCGCCACGCCCTGCCATTTTCGGAGTTCAAGATGTCCCGCCCCGTGCCGAATCCCGGCATTCTCGGTATTGCGCCCTACACGCCCGGCAAGAGCCCGGTCGCCGAACCGGGCCGCAAGGTGTTCAAGCTTTCGGCCAACGAGACGCCGTTCGGGCCCTCGCCCAAGGCGATCGAGGCGTTCAAGCGCGTGGCGGACCACCTGGAAGACTACCCGGAAGGCACCTCGCGCGTGCTGCGCGAGGCGATCGGCCGCTCCTTCGGGCTCGACCCCAACCGCATCATCTGCGGCGCCGGCTCGGACGAGATCCTCAATCTGCTCGCCCACACCTATCTCAGCCACGGCGACGAGGCGATCTCCACCACGCACGGTTTCCTGGTCTACCCGATCGCGACCATGGCGGTCGGCGCCAAGAACGTCATCGCGCAGGAGAAGGATCTCACCTGCGACGTCGATGCCATCCTCAAGGCGGTGACGCCGAAGACCAAGCTGGTCTGGCTCGCCAACCCCAACAATCCGACCGGGACCTATGTGCCGTTCGACGAGGTCAAGCGGCTGCGCGCCGGCCTGCCCTCGCACGTGCTGCTGGTGCTGGATGCCGCCTATTGCGACTACGTTTCTCGTAACGACTATGAAATGGGGATCGAGCTCGTTGCCACCACCGAGAACACGGTGGTGACCCACACCTTCTCCAAGATCCACGGCCTCGCCGCGCTGCGCATCGGCTGGATGTTCGGGCCCGAGCACATCATCGACGCCGTCAACCGCATCCGCGGTCCCTTCAACGTGTCGACGCCGGCGATGTATGCCGCGGTCGCCGCGATCGAGGACACTGCGCATCAGGCGATGTCGAAGCAATTCACCGAGACCTGGCGCAACTGGCTGACCGAGGAAATCGGCAAGCTCGGACTGAAGGTGACGCCGAGCGTCGCCAATTTCGTGCTGATCCACTTTCCGACCGACAAGGGCAAGACCGCCGACGACGCCGACGCCTTCCTCACCAGGCGCGGGCTCGTGCTGCGCGGCTTGAAGAATTACGGCCTGCCGCATTCGCTGCGCATGACCATCGGCACCGAGGAGGCCAACCGCCTCGTGGTCGACGGCTTGCGCGACTTCATGGCCGGCAAATGAGCGAGCAGGCGCACTTCCAGCGCGTCGCGCTGATCGGCTTCGGCCTGATCGGCGGCTCGATCGCGCGCGCTGCGAAGCTCCAGGGCTTGGCTGGCGAGATCGTCACCACCGCGCGCTCGGAGCAGACCCGCGCGCGCGTCGCCGAGCTCGGCATCGTCGACAAGGTCGTGGCGACCAATGCGGAAGCGGTGAAGGATGCCGATCTCGTCATCCTCTGCATTCCCGTCGGCGCCTGCGGGCCGGTGGCGCAGGAGATTGCCGCGCATCTGAAGCCCGGCGCCGTTGTCTCCGACGTCGGCTCGGTGAAGGGCGCGATCGTCAGGGACATGGCGCCGCATCTGCCGAAGACCGTTCATTTCGTCCCGGCGCACCCGGTGGCGGGCACCGAGCATTCGGGCCCGGATTCAGGTTTCGCCGAGCTCTTCATCAACCGCTGGTGCATCCTGACCCCGCCCGAAGGCGTCGATGCCGCGGCCACCGATCGCCTGCGGGCGTTCTGGGCGGCGATGGGCGCCAAGGTCGAGGTGATGACGCCGGATCACCACGATCTCGTGCTCGCCATCACCAGCCATCTGCCGCATCTGATCGCCTACACCATCGTCGGCACCGCCGACGAGCTGGCGCAGGTGACGGAGTCAGAGGTCATCAAGTTCTCCGCCGGCGGCTTCCGCGATTTCACCCGCATCGCGGCCTCCGATCCGACGATGTGGCGCGACGTCTTCCTCGCCAACAAGGAGGCCGTGCTGGAGATGCTCGGCACCTTCACCGAGGATCTCGCCAAGCTCACGCGCGCGATCCGTCGCGGCGACGGCGAGGCGCTGTTCGACCACTTCACCCGTACCCGCGCCATCCGCCGCGGCATCGTCGAGATCGGCCAGGACTCGGCCGCGCCCGATTTCGGCCGGCCGCATGCGGCGCTGAAGAAGCCGTAGGCATCGGTCATTCCGGGGCGCCCAAAGGGCAAGCCCGGAATCCATCGGGCCACAGCGCACGCCGTGAAATGGATTCCGGGTTCGATGCTGCGCATCGCCCCGGAATGACGAGACTGCAAATTATCAATACAGCGGCGGGATCTGGCCGACCTTGACCGGGCCGAGCAGCACGGCGCCGTCGACGAACTTCAGCGGAAAGCTGCGCGCCTTCTTGCCTTCGAGCGTGCTCTCGGTGCCGATCGAGTTGATGCCGGCGGCGACACCGGCATTGGCGTTCTGCCTGATGACCTTGCCGAGACCGGGAACGGCGCGATCGAGCGCGCCGAACAAATTGGTGAGGTCCTGCGATTTCACGCCGGGCGCGACGCGGTCGAGCGTTGCCTGCGGCACGCCCTCCTCCAGCATCTTCTCGATGCCGAGCGCCGGGATCACGCGCTCGAGGCCCGCCACGGTCATCTGCAATTCGCCGTCGAGCCGGCCGTTGGCCGAGAGGCCGAGCGTGCCGGCCGCAACCGCGATCATCTCACCCTGCTGGATCCGCGACTGCACGATCTCGATGTGACCGCCGGCAGCCTGAATCTCGCGGAAGCGCTGCGGCCACGGCTTTGGCGCGAGGTCGGAGAGACCGGTGACCTTGGCGCGCGTGTCCGCCTCGAACGGCTCGGCGAGCAGGGGATGAACGCCCTGAATGCTGCCCTGCGCGACATGGAGCACGGTTTCGATCACGGGATGGTCGGCGGGCGAGCCGTCGGCGAGGCGGCCGTGCAGTTCGACCTGCTTGGCGCGCGCGAGCGGCACCTGCACGCTGCCGTCGAGGCGGTTGAGCGAGGGATCGTCGAACACGATGGAGGCGCGGTCCGGCACCGAGGGCAGGCCGACCACGCTGCTGCGGCCCTTGCTCCAGTTCACCACGAAGGTGTTTTGCGTGACGCCGTCGGTCAGCGTCGCGGGTGCGGAAAATTCGGCGATCACGAGCTTGGGATCGTAGACCTGGGCGACGACCAGGATGTTGTCGAGCTTGGCCGTGAACGGCGTCTTGCTCGCGTTCTGCGAGACCAGGGACACGCTGGCGCCGGAGCACTGGATCTCGAAGCGGAACGGGAAGCCGGCGATCGAGCGCTTGGCGCAATCATAGATGCGGCCGGACTTTGCCTCCTGCGCCCGCCAGGCGTCTGCGGCCGTTTCGGCCTGCGAGGCCGCATAGAACCAGAAGCAGCTCCACGCGACGGCGAGGATCAGGACGAGAACGGGTGCGACGAAGAGGCCCCAACGGGAGCGACGGCCTGCGGCAACGGTCATATTGGACATGCGGCGACCCTTTGATCCCAGATTCAGGCAAATGTAAGCGTGGTCCGTCTGCGACGAAAGGCGGAGAATTCGCTTCGCTTCGGGGCATGGTTCTGGTAGCCGTGCCCGAAATGTCGGAAATCACCCTCCCCTCCGTCACCACCGCCAAGGGCGACCTCTGGGTGTTCGGCTACGGCTCGCTGATGTGGCGGCCGGGCTTCGACTTCGAGGAGCGCGTCCCGGCGCGGCTGGTCGGCGAGCATCGCGCGCTCTGCGTCTATTCCTTCGTGCATCGCGGGACGCCGGAGAAGCCGGGCCTGGTGCTTGGGCTCGACCGCGGCGGCGCCTGCCGCGGCATCGCCTTCCGTGTCGCTGAAAAGAACCGCACCGAGGTCGTCGCTTACTTGCGCGCGCGCGAGCAGGTCACCTCGGTCTATCGCGAGGTGATGCGTTCGGTATGGCTGGAGAACGACGCGCGCCAGCGCGTCTCCGCGCTCACCTATGTCGTCGACCGCGGCCATGCGCAATATGCCGGCCGGCTGTCGCTCGCCGAGCAGCACCGCCATGTCGTCCAGGGCCATGGCCAGTCGGGCGCCAACCGCGACTATGTCACCGCAACGGTGAAGGCGATCGAGGCCGAAGGCTTTCGCGACACGCAGCTGCATCAGCTTGCATTGATGCTGCATGGCGACGCGCATTCCCTGCGCGCGCCTGCGGCGGTGGAAGACCGCGAGAACCGCTAGCTCTCCGCCGGCCTGTAGCTCGGCGCCGAGCCGATCAATTGCTCCTGCTCTTTCCGGCCTGCTTCGACGAGACGGCTGGTCGCGTCCTCGATGGCCGTCTGCACGCGGGAGAGAAATTGGTCCTTCGGCAGGCCGGGCGGCAACGGATCGAGGAACTCCACCACGAGCGTGCCGGGATAGCGCATGAAGGTGCGGCGGGGCCAGAACAGGCCGGAGTTGAGCGCGACCGGCAGGCACGGCACACCGCAGGACGAATAGATCTGTGCAAAGCCGGTCTTGTAATCCGGTGGCGCGCCAGGCGCGCGGCGCGTGCCTTCCGGAAAGATCACGAGTTGCCGGCCGCTGCGCACCGCCTCGCGCGCCCGCCGGGTCATGTCCAGGAGCGCCTTCACGCCGGCATTGCGGTCGATCGCGATCATCCCGGTCTTGACCAGGAACTGACCGAACACCGGGATCTGCATCAGCTGGCGCTTGAGGATGAAGATCGGGCGGTGGAAGAAGCCCGGCAGCACGAAGGTCTCCCAGAACGACTGGTGCTTCGCCACGATCACCAACGGCCCCTGCGGAATCTTCTCCGTACCCCGGAATTCCACCTTGATGTTGCAGACCACGCGCATCAGGACCAGCGTCGCCTTCGCCCACCATTCGGCGACCGTCAACATGGCGCGTGGCGGCAATGCGAAGGTCGGCAGCGCCACGATCGCGAGGCACACCAGCACGGCGTAGAACAGCACGTTGAACACGAGCGAGCGCAGGAAAATCAGGAACATCGACGGTCCATCAATTTGCCGATCAATTCGCCTGGGCGGTGGCGGGCCGCCTTGGCTGCTGACCTGCAGGCTGCTCCGACATCTCGGGCGAAAGGTCAATCCCGAAATCCTCCAGCCGCACCCTGAGCTCGGCCGCGATGTACTTGACATATTCCAACAGCAGCAGCCGCAAGGTGGGCGCCGAGATCCACCACGGCTCCTCGCGCCATTTGTCGCCAACCACCGCGAACGGGATCAGCGCCGTCTGCGGCATCGCATGCGAGAATTCCACCAGGGCGCGCGGCATGTGGTAGTTCGAAGTGACCACGATCAGCGACTTGAAGCGGCGCCCCTCGGCCCAGCGCCGCGCCTCCGCCGCGTTGCCGCGGGTCGAGAGCGCGGTGCGGTCGAGATCGACGCAACAGGTCATGAAGGACTGGTTCTCCGGCAGCGTCCTGGAGATGTCGCTCGCCGTCGAGGTTGGGTGCACGCCGGAGATCAATAGCCGCCTGCCGTAGCCGGCGGCGAGCAGCTCCATCGCATCCGACACCCGCGAGGAGCCGCCGGTCAGCACCACGATGCCGTCAGCCTTGCGGCTCGGTGCGATCTCGGCGCCGCGCAATTGCGACAGGAACGCGACGAAGCCCGCCGCGGCGCCGACGAAGGCGAGCGCGATCGTCGACACGATTGTCGCGCGCAGCCAGCCGCGCGGCAGTTTCGGCGATCGATCGTCGGTCGGCGAGGTCATGTGATGCCGGTAATCCCTTCCCTGTAGCGATTTTATGACGTTTTGAGGCGAAGTGGAGTCCGGTTTCTTTCCTCTCCCCTCATCCGTCGCTTCGCGCCACCTTCTCTCGCAAGGAGAGAAGGGGCGATCTCAATCCACATCATTCAAGGTCGCGAACAGCGTCTGGCGCGAGGCCACCGCGGTGATGGCGCCGATCAGCACGGCCTGGACCGCAAGCACGATGTAGCCGGACGGCCGCAGCGAGAAGGTGCCGAGCAGCGCGGCGAACTGGTCGCCGACGGGCGTACCGGAAAACCATCCGGCGATCGACTCGGAGAAGCCGAACACCAGCATGGCCGCGCCGCCGCCGATCACGCCGCCCTCGAGGCCCAGCCTGAGGAAATGACGCAGGAAGTGATTGGCGATGTAGCGGTCGCCGGCGCCGACGAAATGCAGCACCTCGACGATCGGGCGGTTCGCCGCCATGGCGCCGCGGGTCGCGAACGAGACGGAGATGATCGTGGCGACGATCACGAGCGCGAGGATGCCGAGGCCGGCGAGCACGGTAGCGTTGGTCATCGAGCGCATCCGCTCGATCCAGGCGCGATGATCGTCGACGCTGGCGCCCGGCGCGACCTGGTTCACCCGTGCGCGCAAGGCGTCGAGATCGAGCGGCGTGCCGGGTTGCACGCGCGCGATGATCATGCGCGGCACCGGCAGGTCGTCCATCGACAGCCCGGTGCCGAGCCAGGGTTCGAGCAGCTTGCCGCTCTCCTCCTTGCTGAACGGCTTGACCTCGACGACGCCGGCTTGCGCGCGCATCGCCTCCGTCACCGCTGCGGTGTCGCGTTCGAGATCGCGCCCCGTTTGCGGACGAACCTGGATGGTGATCTCGCTCGCGACATCCGACTGCCATTCGGCGGCGGAGGCGCTGACCAGCAGCACGGTGCCGGTGGCCATCGACGCGAGGAAGGTCATGATGGCGACGACGGCGACCAGCGCCCGGCCCTGGATCGAGGCGCGCGGCACGATCGGCGACATGTTGCGCGCCTTGGCCGGCAGCTGCGGACGCTCCTGCCCGAGGTCGACCAGCACGCCGCGCTCGTCGGTCCTACTCATAGATGTGCAACCGTCCCTGGTGCAGCACCAGCCGCCGCGCCTCATACTGGTCCATCAGGCCGATGTCGTGGGTCGCGATGATGACGGCGGTGCCCGATTTGTTGAGCTCGATGAAAAGCCGCAGCAGGCGGCGTCCGAGCGTCGGATCGACGCTGCCGGTCGGCTCGTCCGCGAGCAGCAGCTGCGGCCGCGAGATCACGGCGCGCGCGATTGCCGCGCGCTGCTTCTCGCCGCCCGACAGGATCGGCGGCAGCGCGTCCATGCGGTCGCCAAGCCCGACCCAGCGCAACAGATCGATCACCTCCTTGCGGTAGCTCGACTCGCTGCGGCCCATGACGCGGAACGGCAGCGCGACGTTCTCATAGGTCGTCATGTGGTCGAGCAGGCGGAAATCCTGGAGCACGATGCCGATGCGCTTGCGCAAATCGGCGATCTCGTCCTTGCCGAGCTGCGAGATGTCGTGGCCGAACAGATTGACGAGGCCCCGCGTCGGTCGATGCGACAGGAACAACAGGCGCAGCAACGAGGTCTTGCCGGCACCCGACGGGCCGGTGAGGAATTGGAACGAATGCGCCGGGATCTGGAAGCTGAGGTCGCGCAGGATCTCCGGCCCCAGACCGTAACGCAATCCGACATTTTCGAACCGAACCAAGTTCAGCTCCGTTCGAGAGGGGGCGCGGGTCGCGTGGCTGCGCTCCGCCAGGCGCGATCAACGGGTTTTGCCGCCGTTATGGTTTCCGGTTCGTTAACGGTCGGCCTGTAGCATATTGGTAGCATCCTGGCCGCCCGATCCTTCCCGGCGGGGTCATGGTCAAGACCTCGTTCAAGTCCTGGTTCATGCATCAAGGCTCGTCCATGCATATCGTCTGCCCCCATTGTATGACATCCTACGCCATCAAGCTCGCGAGCCTTGGGGCGAACGGACGGGCGGTGCGCTGTTCCCGCTGCAAGGAGACCTGGATCGCCCATGCCGAGGATGCCATCGAGGAGGCGTCCGTCCCGGCCATGGCTGCAGCCAGCCAGGCTGACGACCAGTCCGACCTCGCCGAGCAGTGGAATTCCTATGCCACGGACGACCGGGCCACCGATGCGCCAGTCGTCGACAGCCCCTCGATCGCCAGTGACTGGCCCGAGGAAGAAGCCAAGGAAACCGAGGACGAGTGGTCGGCGGCGGCCCGGGAGGCCGAGGCGGAGGTCGCCGGCGTGCAGCACCAATCCTGGTTCCGCGGCCTGTTCCGCCGCCGCGGTGCGCGGGTCAGCCGCCCGGCGGCCACTGCTGCTCCGCGAAAATCCTATTTCGGCCTGCCGACCGCCTGTGCCGCCATGGGCGCGCTGGTGCTGGCGCTGGTGATCTGGCGCGGCGACATGGTGCGGCTGCTGCCGCAGACGGCGGCATTCTACAAGCTGGTCGGGCTCGAGGTGAACCTGCGGGGCCTCGCCTTCAAGGACGTGAAGCTGTCCAGCGAGACCGTGGACGGTAAGCAGGTGTTGGTGATCGAGGGCGTGATCGTCGGCGAGGGCAAGAAGCCGCTCGACATCCCGCGGCTGCGCTTTGCCGTGCGCGACGCGCAAGGAGCGGAGATCTACGCCTGGAATACGGTGCTGGAGCAGACCGTGCTGCGGCCCGGCGAGCGCGCCTTCTTCCGCTCGCGTCTCGCCTCGCCGCCGCCGGAGGGCCGCAATATCGACGTTCGCTTCTTCAACCGGCGCGACATTGCCGGCGGCAGCGTATAATCAGCCTCGCAAGGCCCGCGCGGAGTTGATCCCAAGGTTCGTCCCATGCCGAAAATCCTGATTGCCGACGACGAGGATTCGATGCGCACGCTAGTGGCGCGCGCCATCGCCATGGACGGCCACGAGACCGTCACCGCGCAAGACGGCGCCGAGGCGCTGGAGATCCTGAGCCGCGAGGACGGCGCCTTCGACCTGTTGCTCACCGACATCCAGATGCCCGTCATGGACGGCATCGCGCTGGCGCTCTCCGCCGCGCGCGACTTTCCCGATCTCACCATCTTGCTGATGACCGGCTTTGCCGACCAGCGCGAGCGCGCCTCGAACCTCAAGGCGCTCGTGCACGACGTCGTGACAAAGCCGTTCTCGGTCGCCGACATCCGCACCGCGGTGGCGGACGCGCTGGCCGCGAAGAAGGGGTGAGGCCTCGTTACAGCTGCACTTGATCCGTCATCCTGAGGTGCGAGCGGAGCGATGCCCAGCATCGCGCCGGGAGCCTCGAAGGATGTACGGCCGAGCTGCCAGCCGGGCCGTCGCCCTTCGAGGCTCGCCGAAGAGGCGAGCACCTCAGGGTGACGGTGATGGGTTGCGCGCGCTGAGCCCGCTCAAAAATCCTTCAGCAGGCGCTCGATGTAATCGAGCTCGATCTGCGGGCGCGAGCTGTCGCCGAGGCGGCGGCGGAGCTCTTCGAGGATGCGCCGGACGCGCTGGGCGTCGATCTCGCCGGGAATCTTGACGGTGTAGTCGTCGCTGAGATCGCGGCCGTGAAGCGGGCGCCCCAGCGGATCGGTCTGATTGCCGCCGCTCTGCTGCCGGCCGGCCCGATTGCCGGGACCATCGCCCTGCCCGTCGCCGTCGCCCTGCTGCATCGCTTCGGCCATCTTCTGCGCGCCCTTGCGCATCGCCTCGAGAGCCTTGCCCTGCGAGTCCACGGCACCGTCGGCATTGCCCTCGCCGAGCTTCGAGCCGGCATCGCCCATGGCGCCGTCGGCGGCGTCGAGGCTGCCGTCGTCATCGCCCTGGTCGCCGTCCTGATCGCCGCTCTGACCGGGGTCGCCCTGCTGGCCTTTCTGACCCTGCTGCCCCTTCTGGCCCTTTTGTCCCTTCTGGGCGAGACCGCGCTTGGCGAGTTCGTCCTGCAGCTTCTTCAGGCGGTCGCGCAGCGACTGCTGATCCTGCTGGAGGTCCGACATCGACTGATCGCCCTGCTGCTTGCCGCGCGAGCGGTCACGCCGGGAATCCTGGCCCTGCTTGAAGGTCTTGTCGCGCAATTGCTGCTGCTTGCGGATCATGTCGCTGAGCTCGTTGAGCGCCTGCTCCATCTCGCTCTCGCCGGATTGCCCGGGCTGCGCCATCTGGAGACTTTCCATGATCTGCGCAAGCTGCTCGAGCATGCGCTGGGCCGCCTCGCGATTGCCCTCGCGCGCCGCCTTCTCGATCTGCCGCAGGAGGTCGTCCAGATCCCGTTGCGTGATGACGGAACGATCGCGACTGGAGGATTGGCTCCTCTCCGTGGCCCGCTTGTATTCCTCGAGCTTCTGAATGGCGTCGGATTGGTTGCTCAGGCTCTTGCCGGATTCCTTCTGCCTGAGGCTGTCGCCGGACTCCTGCATCGCCTTTTCCGCACTGTCGAGCAGAGCATCGGGATCCTGGTCCTGCTGGGCCACGACGGGGCTAACGCCTCCCAACAGGAAGGCGAGACAGGCGATCGACATCGCCTTCGAGACTGGCACGCGTGCTAGCTTCCGCATTTCCGGTCCCGCGTAAACTGGTTGGTCCTGTCGTCCCCCGCCTTGTTGGCACGGCTGTTCGCCGACTTCCGATAGGCTTGAAGCTGCTCGCGCAAGGTGTCCTGCTGCTGCGCCAGTTCTGCAAGCTGCTCGGGCGTGGCATGCTGGGTCTTTTGTCGCAGCTCGATCGCCTTGTCGAGAATGAGCTGGACCTCGGCGGGGAATGGCTGCCGCGCACCGAGCGGATTCTGTTCGGCGCGCCGTGCGAGATCGCGCACCTTGCCGGCCATGGCCTCGCGAAGCTTCTGCGTCAGCACCCTGATCTCGTCCTCGCTGGCACCGCGGTCCAGCGCCGCCTTGAGCGCATCCTGCGCCGAGCGCAGCGCGGCGTTGACGCTGCCGGCGACGCCATCATCCTCGATGGTGACCGCGAAGGCCCACATGCTCGCCACCACGTTGCGCAGGGCATCGTCGGTCCGGGCGGCCTCGAGCTGGGTCGCAAGGCTGCGGAGGCCGAGATAGCAGCCGGCGTCCGGCGTGAACAATTCGGGTGCGATCATCAGGGCGTCGAGCGCGGTGTAGACGTCCGAATTCCTGTTGGCATCGAGCGCGAGGATGCGGCGCTGCTCGATCAGCGCGCGCGCCAGCGAGTTGGTGAAGAGACGCTCGGGCAGCCGCATGTTGAAGGGTTCGCTTCTGGCCTCGTTGCCGGCCTCGTCCTTGGCGGTGAGCGTCAGCGTGACGTCGGCGCCGGCATAGGGATCCTCGCTGAGATCCTTCACCGTCTGGCCGACGCCATTGCGGGTGCGCGCGTTCGGCAGCACGAGCGGGAATTGCGGCGGCTGGAACAGCGGCCGCGTCGCGGCCTTGCTGTCGGAATCCTTGCTGCCATCCTTGACGGCATTTTTGGCGTCGTCCGGGCGCAAGCCGATGTGCGCCTCCGCGCCGGTCACGCCGTAATCGTCCTCGATCTTGTAGGAGAGCTGGAGCCCGCCGCGCGCCTGGCGCTCGGGATCCTTGGCGAGCACGATCGTCGGCGCACGGTCCGGCGTGGCCGCAAACGCCCATTGCGGCTGGCCGGAGGGCGCGCGCACATGCGCGGTGCCGTCAGCGCTGATGGTGAAATGCTTCTCGTTGGTTCCCTTGGGCGCGGCTTCCGTGGGCGCGACCTCCTTGAGGCCGCCGGAGACGGTGACGTCGAGGCTGCCGCCGGAGGAGCGCACGATCAGGGTCGAGCCGGCGGGAACGGCAAGCGGGCCGGAGGCGGGCAGCGCCGCGGCCTCCTTGTTGGCGGCCGACAGGATGACCGGCGGCTTGCCGGTGTAGAGCGGCGGGGTCACCCAGGCGTCGACGCGAACATTGGCGGGCGCCAACACGCCATTCCAGTCGAAGGCGGCCCCGAGCCGCATCGCGCGCTCGTCGCCGGCGGCGAAGAAGGTCGCGACCAGCATCACCATGACCAGCGCGCGCAGCGCCCAGGGATCATGCAGCGCGAGCCGCGGATGCGGCAGGCCGGCGCGGATGCGCCTGATCGAGGCCAGCGTCCGTTCGCGCTGCGCCTGCCACAGCGCTTGTGCGACCGGATCCTGCGAGGACAGCGTGTCCGTCAGCGTCGTGGCCGGGCGGTGACGGATGCCGGAGCCACGATCGAGCCGGCTCAGTGCCTCCTCGCGGCTCGGCCAGCGGAAGCGAATCAGGGGCAACAGCACCGCAATCGCAACGCCGGCGAAAACGACGAGACCGATGGCACGGGCCAGGAAAGGCAGCGCCAGCCAGAGGCCGGCCCAGGACACCACCAGGAACAGGCCGACGACAGTCAGAAGCCGCGCCAGATGCGGCCAGGCACGCTCCCACGCGATGGCATAGAGGGCCCGGTCGAGAGCCTGCGCCAGCTTCAGCCGCGACAGATCATCACTGTTGCGGATCGGGTCTGACGGGTCGGGGGTGACGCCGTTCAATCAACTCTCCAGGTTGCCCGGTAGAGAGGAGCCTATCACAACGGCAGCACTGAGGCATCCGTTCCGGTACGGGAGATACCCCTTTTCCCGCATAACACGAGGACGTGACTGGCCCGGCCCAACCCCGTAATTTCCGCGCGCCACCACCGGGAAACGCAAGGGAAGCAAGGGAAACGCCATGGACAAGAAGATGCACGACAAGGGCCTGGAAGTCCGCAAAGCGGTGCTGGGCGAGGCCTATGTCAACAACGCCCTGAAGAACGTCGACGACTTCAACCGTCCGTTCCAGGAGATGCTGAACGAGTATTGCTGGGGCACGGTGTGGGGCCGCGAGGAGCTGCCGCGCAAGACCCGCAGCATGCTCAACATCGCCATGATCGCGATCCTCAACCGTCAGCACGAATTCCGCGCGCATCTGAAGGGCGCGCTGACCAACGGCGTCACCCGCGAGGAGATCCGCGAGATCCTGATGCAGGTCGCGATCTATGGCGGCATGCCCGCCGCGGTCGACAGCTTCCGCATCGCGCGCGAGGTGTTCGCGGAGATCGACGGCAAGGCGTGAGATGCAGCGCCAATCTCCGCTGTCGTCCCGGGGCGCGCGGAGCGCGAACCCGGGATCCATCACCACAGGGAGATGTGGTTACGGGGACTCGGAGTGACCGCTTTCGCGGAACGACTCCTCCCTGGGATTATGGGTCCCGGATCTGCGCGCGCTGAGGGCGCGCTTGTCCGGGACGACAGCGGGAATGGAACGAGCACTTTCCCGACAACGAAAAAGAAAGAAAAGAGGAAACACCATGGACATCGGATTCATCGGCCTCGGAAACATGGGTTTCCCGATGGCGCGGCGGCTGATCGAGGCGGGGCACAGGCTCGTCGTGTTCGACACGCGCAACGAGGTCACAGGCAAGCTCGTGGCCCTCGGCGCGACGGCCGCGACATCGCCGAAGGACGTCGCCGACCAGGTCGAGACGGTGATGGCAAGCCTGCCCTCGCTGCAGGCTTCGCTCGAGGTTGCAACCGGGGCCAACGGCGTGATCGAGGGCAGCCGGGCAAAACGCTTCATCGACCTTTCCACCGTCGGCTCGGCGATGGCCGTGAAAATTCACGGCCTCCTCGCCAAAAGCGACATCGTGCAGATCGACTGCCCGGTCTCCGGCGGCGTCGGCGGCGCCGAGAAGGGCACGCTGGCGGTCATGGTCTCCGGCCCGAAGGCGGAGTTCGATCTGCTCAAGCCCGTCCTCGACGTGATCGGAAAAGTGTTCTTCATCGGCGAGAAGCCCGGGTCGGCACAGACCATGAAGCTCGCCAACAATTTCCTGTCGGCCACCGCGATCGTGGCGACGTCGGAGGCCGTGGTGATGGGCGTCAAGGCCGGGCTCGACCCCGCCGTGATGATCGACGTCATCAATGCCGGCTCGGGCATGAACACGGCGAGCCGCGACAAGTTTCCGCGCTCGGTGCTGCCGCGCAGCTTCGATTTCGGCTTCGCCACCGGACTGATGGTGAAGGACGTGCGGCTGGCGCTGGAGGAGATGAAGCAGCTCGGCCTGTCGATGGAGGTCGCCGACGCGGTCGGGCGGTTGTGGGAGACCGTGATAGCTGCGGAAGGCGCCGAGTCCGATTTCACCGCCGCGATCAAGCCGATCGAGAAGAAGGCGGGAGTCGTGGTCGGCGGCGCAAAGGGCGGATTGGCGGGGAAGTAGCTCCTCACAGCCACGGCGCCGGCGTGTCCATCGCGATCAGCTGCTCGACCTCGATGCGCGGGCGCACCACGGCGTACTGATCGTCCTTCACCAGCACCTCCGGCACCAGCGGCCGGGTGTTGTAGGTGCCCGCCTGCACCGCGCCATAGGCACCTGCGGTCATGATGGCGAGGAGATCGCCGTGCGCGGGCGTCGGCAGCGTGCGGTCGAGCGCGAGGTAGTCGCCGGTCTCGCAGACCGGGCCAACGACATCGGCCATGATGGTGGCGGCGCCGCTGGCGGGCTGCTTCACCGGCAGGATGTCGTGATGCGCCTCGTACAGCGTCGGGCGAATGAGGTCGTTCATCGCAGCGTCGATGATGACGAAATTCTTGCCGTCGCCGTGCTTCACATAGATCACCTTGGCGACCAGGATGCCGGCATTGCCGACGATCATGCGGCCCGGCTCGAACATCAGCGTGCAGCCGAGATTGTGGCTGACGCGCTTGACCATGGCGGCATAGGCCGTCGGCTCCGGCGGCGCCTCGCGGTTCATGTCATAGGGAATGCCGAGGCCGCCGCCGAAATCGACATGGGAGATGTTGTGGCCGTCGGCGCGCAGCGTTTGCACGAATTCGGAGAGGATGCGGAACGCGGTCTCCATGCCGGAGAGTTCGGTGATCTGGCTGCCGATATGCACGTCGGTCCCGGTCACCTCGATGCCGGGCAGCTTGGCGGCGCGGGCGTAGACCTCGCGGGCATGCACGATCGGGATGCCGAACTTGTTCTCGGACTTGCCGGTGGAGATCTTGGCGTGGGTGCCGGCATCGACATCGGGGTTGACGCGGAGCGAGATGCGCGCGGTCTTGCCCATCTCGGTCGCCAAGCGCGACAGCAGCTCCAGCTCGGGCTCGGATTCGACGTTGAGGCAGAGGATGTCGGCGGCGAGCGCGGCGCGGAGCTCCGTCTCGGTCTTGCCGACACCGGAGAACAGGATCTTGTTCGGCGGAATGCCGGCGGCCAGCGCGCGCTTCAACTCGCCGCCCGAGACCACGTCGGCGCCGGCGCCCAGCTTGGCCAGCGTGCGCAGCACGGACTGGTTGGAGTTCGCCTTCATGGCGTAGCAGACCAGCACCTTCTCGCCGGCGAAGGCATCCGTGAAGACGCGATAGTGCCGCTCCAGGGTCGCGGTCGAATAGCAATAGAACGGCGTGCCGACGGTCGCGGCCAGCTCGGACAGATTCACCGCCTCGGCGTGCAGCACGCCGTTGCGGTAGTCGAAATGGTTCATGGCTTAGGCTCGGTTGTCCCGGCTTATTTCCTGCCGGGAGGTTCGTCCAGGAGCGGGTCGAGAATAAACGATTTCTTCCGGCCCTTGGCCGCCGCGGGCGCGGCATCCGCACCATAGGTGGGGTTGAACACGCTCGGCGTCCTCTGGGCTTCGGTCTCGGTATCGACAGGCGCGGCACCGTTGGCCGTGGACGCATTGGCGGTCGGCGGCAGATCGAGCGGACCCTTGCGGCCGCAGCCGGCAAGCGCAAGCGCCGTCAGGCTCAAGACAATGATGGCCCACCCCGAACCGGCCGGGCGAAACTTTGACGTCACGACGAAATCCCCACTACGCGGGCCGCACCATACAGAGATTGGCGCACTCTGGCGAGAGCCGGATGACCATGAAACATCAGCGAAATTTTACCCTCAGCCCAATTTTCGCTCTTTTTCCAGCCGCTTCGCCCACGCCCTGGCCTGGGACGCCACGTTCTTCGGCGCGGTGCCGCCGAAGCTGGTGCGGCTCTTCACCGACGATTCGACCGAGAGCACGCCGAACACGTCCTTGGTGATTTTGGGCTCGATCGCCTGCATCTCCTCGAGCGGCAGCTCGTGCAGCGCCACGCCGCCCTCGGCCGCCTTGGCGACGATGCGGCCGGTGACATGATGGGCCTCGCGGAACGGCATCTTCAGCGTCCGCACCAGCCAGTCGGCGAGATCGGTCGCGGTAGCATAGCCCTCGCCCGCAGCGGTCTTCATCCTGGCTTCGTCGGGGACAAGGTCGCGGACCATGCCGGTCATGGCGCGGATCGCGAGCGACAGCGCGGCAAAACCTTCCATGGCGCCCTGCTTGTCCTCCTGCATGTCCTTTTGATAGGCGAGCGGCAGGCCCTTCATCACGATCAACAGGCCGTTGAGTGCGCCGATGACGCGGCCGGTCTTGGCGCGCACGAGCTCGGCGGCATCCGGATTGCGCTTCTGCGGCATGATCGAGGAGCCGGTGGTGAACTTGTCGCTGAGCCGGATCATGCCGACCAGCGGCGAGGTCCAGATCACGATCTCCTCGGCAAAGCGCGACATGTGCACGGCGCAGATCGAGGCCGCCGACAGCGTCTCCAGCACGAAGTCGCGGTCGGAGACGGCATCGAGCGAGTTCGCCATCGGACGATCGAACAGAAGCGCCTTCGCGGTGGCGTGGCGGTCGATCGGGAACGAGGTGCCGGCCAGCGCGGCGGCGCCGAGCGGGGATTCGTTCAGCCGCTTGCGCGCGTCCTGGAACCGGCCGCGATCGCGCGCGGCCATCTCGACATAGGCGAGCAGATGATGGCCGAACGTCACCGGCTGGGCGGTCTGCAGATGCGTGAAGCCGGGCATCACGGTTGCAGCGTGCTCCAGCGCACGCTCGACCAGCGCCTGCTGGAACGCCGCGAGCGCCGCATCCAGCTCGTCGACGATGTCACGGACATAAAGACGGAAGTCGGTCGCGACCTGGTCGTTGCGCGAGCGCGCGGTGTGCAGGCGGCCGGCGGCGGGGCCGATCAGCTCGGACAGGCGGCTCTCGACATTCATATGAATGTCCTCGAGCGCGCGCTTGAACTCGAAGCCGCCCTTGCCGATCTCTGACAAAATCGTGTCTAGACCCCTAGCGATATTTTTCGCATCAGTCCCCGTGATGATGCCTTGGCTGGCGAGCATCGCGGCGTGGGCCTTGGACGCGGCAATGTCCTGGGCGAAGAGGTGACGATCGACGTCGATGGAGACGTTGATCTCCTCCATGATCTCATCGGGACGTTCCGAGAACCGGCCGCCCCACATCTTGTTGCTCATGATCCCCTGCTCACGCCTTGATTTGCCGCACGTTTGCTGGCCGCCGCCAGCCGTATTAAGAGGCCCCTGATAGCCATATCTGCGACCGGATGACAAACGATATGCTCGACCAGAAGCCCTCCGCCACGCGCCGGGTCCCCCTTGTGATCGCCATCGTGGCGATCGGCGGCCTGGCCGGCTTCGCTGCGCTGTACGGGCTGGGCCTCGGCCGGTCGCCCTCAGGCGATCCGACGTGTCGGCCGGCGGTGGCCACGGCGCAAAAAATCGCTCCGCTCGCACATGGCGAGGTGGCGGCGCTGACCATGGCGAGCGCCCCGCTCAAGCTGCCCGACCTCGCTTTCGAGGATGCCGATGGCAAGCCGAAGAAGCTGTCCGATTTCCGCGGCAAGACGCTGCTGGTGAACCTCTGGGCGACCTGGTGCGTGCCGTGCCGGAAGGAAATGCCGGCGCTGGACGAGCTGCAGGGCAAGCTGTCGGGCCCGAATTTCGAAGTGGTGGCGATCAATATCGACACCCGCGACCCCGAGAAGCCGAAAAACTTCCTGAAAGAGGCCAATCTTGTTAGGCTGAGTTACTTCAGCGATCAAAAAGCCAAGGTTTTTCAGGATCTTAAGGCCGTCGGCCGGGCCCTGGGCATGCCGACCTCGGTGCTGGTGGATCCGCACGGCTGTGAGATTGCGACGATCGCGGGGCCGGCGGAATGGGCGAGCGAGGACGCGCTCAAGCTGATCCGGGCGGCAACGGGCAAGGCCGCCGCGGCGCTCTAGATATTTTCAGGCGGTGACGTTGAGATTGCCGCCGACGCCCGGGCCGACATTGGCGAGCGAGGGCTGGCCCGCGCCGAGCAGCGTCAGGACGGTGGATTTCTCCATATCCGCGTTCTGCTTGGCCAGCGTCGCCGCGATATTCGACTGCAGCGCGCCTTGCTGAGCGGCCAGCATGGTGCTGACCATTGCCATCATGTCCATTACGCGAACCCTCGTACCGGCCGTAACCTAGGCGGGAGAGGTTAACGCGACATGAAATGTCACAAAGCCGTGGATGGCCTCTGTCCGTGTCCCTGACAAGGTGCGGCACGAAGTGACGCGCTGCAGAGCCGGGACCCATGCCTCAGGTGCGTACGCGGCTGCTGGGCCCCGGCTCTGCAGCGCATCGCTGAGGCGCTGCGCAGCGTCCGGGGCACGAGAGTGCCTCGCTATCGCGTCGGAACCGGCTTGGCGCCGCGGTAATCGTAGAAGCCGCGCTGGGTCTTGCGGCCGAGCCAGCCGGCCTCGACGTATTTCACCAGCAACGGGCACGGGCGGTATTTGGAGTCGGCGAGGCCCTCGTGCAGCACCTGCATGATGGAGAGGCAGGTATCGAGGCCGATGAAATCGGCGAGCTCGAGCGGGCCCATCGGATGGTGCGCGCCGAGCTTCATCGCCGCGTCGATCGCCTCGACATTGCCGACGCCTTCGTACAGCGTGTAGATCGCCTCGTTGATCATCGGCAGCAGGATACGGTTGACGATGAAGGCCGGGAAATCCTCGGAGACCGCAACCTGCTTGCCGAGCTTGGCGACGAATTCCTTGGACGCCTCGAAGGTCGCATCGTCGGTGGCGATGCCGCGGATCAACTCCACCAGCTCCATCAGCGGAACCGGATTCATGAAGTGAATGCCGATGAAGCGCTCGGGCCGGTCGGTGGCGGCGGCGAGCCGCGTGATCGAGATCGAGGACGTATCGGAGGCGACGATCGCCTCCGGCTTCAACACCGCGCAGAGCTCGTGGAAGATCTTGCGCTTGACCTCTTCCTTCTCGACGGCGGTCTCGATCACGAGGTCGCAATCGGCGAGGTCGTCGAGCTTTTCGGCCGGCGTGATGCGCGCCATCGCCTTGGCCTTGTCGTCCTCGGTAACAGCCTTCTTGGAGACCTGGCGCGCCAGATTGCCGTTGATGGTGGCCATGCCCGACTTGAGGCGATCGGCCGAGATGTCGTTGAGCACCACGTCGAAGCCGGCGAGCGCCGCGACATGCGCGATGCCGTTGCCCATCTGACCCGCGCCGATCACGCCGACCTTCTTGATCACTGCCGCCATATTGCCATCCACCGGAACGGCGCGCGACGAGCGCGCCCTGCCACTACCCCTTGAGCCGGGAGGTCCGATTTAATCAGAACCTTGGCTCGAAACCTAGATTTGATCGCGTCGAAGGCGTGCCCCACGCCAAGAAAACGGCTCAAAAAAGCAACACCGGCCGGAGTTTATACCTCCGGCCGGTGTTTTCGTCGTCTTTTACTTGCCGAGCTTGCCGAGTTCGGCCGTCAGCTCCGGAACCGCCTGGTAGAGGTCGGCGACCAGGCCGTAATCGGCAACCTGGAAGATCGGCGCGTCCTCGTCCTTGTTGATCGCGACGATCACCTTGGAGTCCTTCATGCCGGCCAGATGCTGGATGGCGCCGGAAATGCCGACGGCGACATAGAGTTCGGGCGCCACGACCTTGCCGGTCTGGCCGACCTGCCAGTCGTTCGGCGCATAGCCGGCGTCGACCGCCGCGCGAGAAGCACCGACGCCGGCCCCAAGCTTGTCAGCGAGCGGCTCGATGTACTTGGCAAAGTTCTCGCGGCTCTGCATGGCGCGGCCGCCGGAGACGATGATCTTGGCCGAGGTCAGCTCGGGACGGTCGCTCTTGGCGACCTCCTCGCCGACGAAGGTCGACAGGCCCGGATCGGCCGCAGCCTGAACGGCTTCGACCGGCGCGCTGCCGCCCTCGCCCGCCGCGGCGAAGGTCGAGGTCCGCACCGTGATGACCTTCTTGGCGTCCTTGGACTTCACGGTCTGGATCGCGTTGCCGGCATAGATCGGGCGCTCGAACGTATCAGGGGCGACGACCTTGATGATCTCCGAGACCTGCATGACGTCGAGCAGGGCGGCGACCCGCGGCATCACGTTCTTGAAGCGCGAGGTCGCGGGCGCGACGATGGCATCATAGCCGGGCGCCAGCGAGACGATCAGCGCCGCCAGCGGCTCGGCAAGATCGTGCGCATAGAGGTCGCCGTCGGCGAGCCGCACCTTCTTCACGCCGGCGAGCTTGGCAGCGGCATCGGCTGCGGCCTTGGCGTTCTGGCCGGCAACGAGAACCTCGACATCCGCGCCGAGCGCGGCAGCCGCGGTCAGGGCCTTGTTGGTCGCATCCTTGAGCGACGCATTGTCGTGTTCGGCAATCAGAAGCGTCGTCATCAGAGCACCCCGGCTTCGTTCTTGAGTTTCGACACCAGCTCGGCGACGTCCTTGACCTTGACGCCCGCCTTGCGGCCCGCCGGCTCCGTCGTCTTGACGACCTCGAGACGCGGAGCGACATCGACGCCGTAATCGGCGACGGTCTTGTCCGCGATCGGCTTCTTCTTGGCCTTCATGATGTTCGGCAGCGAAGCATAGCGCGGCTCGTTGAGACGGAGATCCGTGGTGACGATCGCCGGTCCCTTCAGCTTGACGGTCTGCAAACCGCCGTCGACTTCGCGAGTGACCTTGAAGTCGCTTCCTTCGACCTCGAGCTTCGAGGCGAACGTCGCCTGCGACCAGCCGAGCAGCGCAGCCAGCATCTGGCCGGTCTGGTTCGAGTCGTCGTCGATCGCCTGCTTGCCGAGAATGATCAGGCCGGGCTGCTCTTCTTCCGCGACCTTCTTCAGGATCTTGGCGACGGCGAGCGGCTCGACGCTGCCTTCGACCTTCACCAGGATGCCGCGGTCGGCGCCCATCGCAAGACCTGTGCGGATCGTCTCCGACGCCTGCGCCGGTCCAATGGAGACCACCACGACTTCGGTCGCCTTGCCGGCTTCCTTCAGGCGCAGCGCCTCCTCGACCGCGATTTCGTCGAACGGGTTCATCGACATCTTGACGTTGGCGAGTTCAACGCCCGATCCATCGCCCTTGACGCGGACCTTGACGTTGTAATCGACCACCCGCTTTACCGGCACTAAGACCTTCATCGATCCTCTTTCACTCAATTTGGGAGGGGGGGTTATCAACTGGCGCGGAACCTAAAGGCCTGATCTGCCCCGGTCAACGCGCGAACGGGCCTAAATTTGGCCTTCCGAAATGCGGGAGGCGTGATGGTCAACGGTTCTGACCTGGAACCCAAAGCACGTCACCGGCGCCGTTGCCGTTGGCGGCGCGGCTGGCCACGAACAGGAAGTCCGAGAGGCGGTTCATATATTGGATGCCAGCCGCGCTGACCGGCTCGCCGGGCCGGGCCGCCAGTTCCACGATGACCCGTTCCGCCCTGCGGCATATCGTGCGCGCCACGTGGAGATGGGCCGCGGCCGGCGTGCCGCCGGGAAGCACGAAAGATGTGAGCGGCTCAAGCTTGTCGTTGAGCGCGTCGATGTCGCGCTCGAGCCGCTCGACCTGGCTCGCCACCACCCGCAGCCGCTCCGCCTTGCCTTCACGCTCGGGCACCGCGAGATCGGCGCCGAGATCGAACAGATCGTTCTGGATGCGGCCGAGCATCGCGTCGAGCTCGGGCAGGTCTTGCGTATGGAGCCTGACCACGCCGATCGCGGCGTTGGTCTCGTCGACGGTGCCATAGGCCTCGATGCGCAGATCGTATTTCGGACGCCGTTCGCCGGTTCCGAGCGCGGTCGTGCCGTCGTCACCAGTCTTCGTGTAGATACGATTCAATACGACCATCTCAGCGCCCCATCGCCCAGACCGCGAGCATCGCGATGATGATCGCCACGAACTGAAGCAGCACGCGCCAGCGCATCAGCTTCTGCGAGGTGTTGGGCGAGCCGCCGCGCATCATGTTGATGAGCCCGAGCAGCAGCACCAGGGCCACGGCGCCGGCCGCCGCCGGCAGGATGAAAGTCGTCAGGAGAGATGCCATCGGGGGGTGATAACACCGTGCGCGCCGGTCCGCCATCTCCTCAGTCTCGTCATGCCGGGGCGATGCGCCCGGGGCCGAGCGGAGCGAGGCGCGGCGCTTCGCGATCTGGCTTTTAAGCCAATAATGTCAGAAGCTGGCTGAATGATTTCCGATTTGCATCCGGCATCGGCCGTCTTCCCCTCTCCCCGCCTGCGGGGCGCGGGAGCAGTACGGGGCATCCAGTGAAAGCCGTCCGCTACATCTACGTCGTCGTGATGGATGCGTTCTACACGTTCCTGGCCGACGACGGCTGGGCGATTGCAAGCCACATCGCCCTGTCGACGCTGATGGCGCTGTTCCCGTTCCTGATCGTGCTGACCTCGCTCGCGGGCTTCTTCGGCTCCAAGGAACTTGCCGACCAGGCCGCCAGCCTGATGCTTCAGGTCTGGCCCAAGCAGGTTGCCGATTCGATCTCGGGCGAGGTCCACGACGTGCTGACCACGACCCGGACCGGACTGCTGACCATCGGCGCGGCGCTGTCGGTCTATTTCGCCTCCAACGGTGTCGAGGCGCTGCGGGTCGCACTCAACCGCGCCTATGCGGTGGTCGAGATGCGGAGCTGGTACTGGCTCCGGCTGGAATCGATTGCCTATACGATCATCGCGGCCTTCACTGCCCTCGCCATGGCGTTCCTGATCGTGCTCGGCCCGCTCATCATCGAGGCGGCGCGGCGCCACATTCCGCTTTTCGTCGAATCCAACGAAAGCATCCTCACCTGGCTGCGCTACGGCATCTCCATCAGCGCGTTGGTGGTGGCATTGCTCATCCTGCACGCCTGGCTGCCGGCGGGGCGCCGCAGTTTCTTCCAGATCCTGCCGGGCATCGTCTTCACCATCGTGGCATCGCTGATCTCGAGCATCGTGTTCGGACAATATCTGGCGCGCTTCGCCAACAATTACGTGACGATGTATGCGGGGCTTGCCTCGGTCATCATCGCGCTGGTGTTTCTGTACTTCATCGCCGCGATCTTCGTTTACGGCGGCGAGCTCAACGCCGCGATCATCAAGTCGCGGCTTCCTCACGGTGTGTCGCTTCAAGCAGCGCAGTCGCTAGCGCCCGCGGAGACACGGGCTTGACCAGGAAGGCGTCGGCGCCGGCCTCGCGCGAGGCAGCTTCGTCCTCGCCGCGGCCGGACACGCCGATGATCGGGATCTGAGCCAACGGCGCGTCCATGGTGCGGATCCGCCTAATGGCCTCGACGCCGTCGATGCCGGGCAGCACCATGTCCATCAGCACCGCATCGAACCCGCCTTGCGCCAGCCGGCCGACCGCGTCCTCGCCGCGCCCGATGAACTCGGCATGATGGCCGAGCTCGGTCAAGATCGTGTTGAGCACGACGCGGCCGAACGGATTGTCCTCGACGCTGAGGACGCGCAGCGCCGCGACCGCATCTGTCCCGGCTTCGTCCTTTGCCTTGCTGGATTTGCCCGGTCCGGTGGCATCCAGCGATATCGTCAGGGTGAAGGTGGCGCCGCCGCCGCGCCGCGGTGCGACGGTGATGTCTCCGCCCATCGCCCGCGCCAATTGCTTGACCGAGGATAGGCCGAGGCCAGCGCCGCCGAAGCGCGAGGCGATGGTGACGTTAGCCTGGGTGAACGGGCGGAACAGCCGCTTGATCTCGCCCATGGTGAGGCCGATGCCGCTGTCGGACACCGCGAAGGCAACGCCAACCCTGTCTTTGCCTTTGGCTCTAGCCTTCTCTTTGCCCTTGGTGGGAGCGACCGCGAGCGCCACGCCACCCTGGTCCGTGAATTTCACGGCATTGTCGATCAGGTTCTCGAGCGCCGCGCGCAGGCGGACGGAATCGCCGACCACGAGGCCGGGGAGCTTGTCGGAGATCTCGACCTGGGCCTGGAGACCCTTGGCCGCGGCGCGCCCCGCAAGCGAATCGCCGGCGCTGCGGGCAAGCGTGCGCAGATCGAACAGGTCCTGCCGCAGCGTGCTGCCGCCCTTCCCGGTCCCCTTGCCGCTTCTGGCAGCATCCACGAACAGCGTGGCAAGGCTCGCCAGATGTTCGGCACCGGCCTTGATGGTGTCGGCCCAGCGCCGCTCCCGTTCGCCGAGATCGGAGGTCGCGAGCAGATCGCTGATCGCCAGAATGCCGGTCAGGGGGGTGCGGACCTCATGGGCAAAGGCGGCGAGCGCCGCCTGGACCACGTCAGGCGTGACGGTCTTGGGGCTGCGCTTGCGCACCTGCCCAGTCGCCCCGGACCGCTTCCGAGGCGGTCGCCTGGACATCTTCGTGGTGCGCGCTGGGCGCTTCTTCGCCGCCATGAATCCCCTTCGAAGTATCCCCTTCGGGCCCCCGGGCTGTTCGAGCATGGCACGGCGAAACACCCGGAGTCACGGCGACGTTTCGCTAACCCCCAGAGAAACTTAACCTAATCCCACCAGCTGGCGGATGCGGGCAGGCGTGATGCCGGCCGCACGCAAGGCGCGCAAACCGGTCGAGCGGCTCGATTTCGACAGCTTGCGCCCCTCATCGTCGCAAATCAGCCGGTGATGGCGGTAGGCGGGTTCGGGCAAGCCGAGCAGGACCTGGAGCAGGCGATGGACCGCCGTCGCGTGAAACAAATCCTGGCCGCGCACAATTTCGCTGACACCCTGGATCGCGTCGTCGACCGCGACGGACAGATGATAGCTGGTCGGCGTCTCCTTGCGGGCCAGGATCACATCGCCCCAGGCCTGCGGTCGCGCCGGGACGGTGCCGCGCTCGCCATCGGGCCCCTCGCCCAGCTCATTCCAGGTCAGGCCGGTGACGTGCCGGCAGGCCGCAATCATGTCGAGCCGCAGCGCGTAAGGCCTGCCCGATGCGACGAGACGGTCACGCTCGGGCGCTGGGAGCGACTTCGCCTCGCCGGGATAGAGCGGCGCGCCGTCGGGATCGCGCGGCCACGGCCCATTCGCCTCGCGCACGGCAACCAGCCTTGCGATCTCTGCCCGGCTCTCGAAGGCGGGATAGACGAGACCAAGCGCCGACAGTCTGTCCAGCGCGGCACGATAATCGGCGAGATGCTCCGACTGCCGCCGCACCGGCGTCTCCCAGTCAATCCCGAGCCAGGCAAGATCCTCGTAGGTAGCCGCCTCGTATTCCGGCCGGCAGCGCGTCGCGTCGATGTCCTCGATCCGCAACAGCAGTCGCCCGCCGGTCTTGCGCGCGCGGTCGAAATTCAGCAGCGCGGAAAAAGCGTGGCCGAGATGCAGGAAGCCGTTGGGGCTGGGAGCAAATCGGAAAACGGGTTGCGCCATCTGATAGATCTCGTCATGGCCGGGCATAGCCGTCCGAAGGGACGGCGTCGCTTCCGCTCGCCTACCTCCCGGCCATCCACGTTCTTCGACACCGCGCACAGACCATGTCAAGGTCGTGAGCGAACACGACGACCCTCGCTCATGCTAGACAATACTTGTCGGCGAGAAAGACGTGGATGGCCGGGTCAAGCCCGGCCATGACGCCGGAGAGAGCCTGCCAAACACATGACCATCCATCTCGAATCCCAGTCCGATCTCGAAGAGGCCGTCGACGCGCTGATCAAGCGCGATCCGCGTCTGAAACCGGTGCTCGAGATCGCGGGCATGCCGGCGTTGCGGCGGCGGGAGCCGGGTTTTGCGGGGCTTGCCCACATCGTCTGCGGACAGCAGCTCTCGACCGCGAGCGCCGCGGCGATCTGGGGTCGGCTGGCGGCGGCCTTCGATCCGTTCGACCATGACGCGGTGCGCCGCGCCCGCGCCGACCGGCTGGGGCGGCTCGGCCTCTCGGCCGCCAAGATCAAGACGCTGAAGCATCTTGCGCGCGAGATCAGCGCGCAGCGGCTGAACCTCGACGTGCTGGCCGAGGAAGACGCCGATGCCGCGCATCACACGCTGATCGCGCTGCCCGGCATCGGGCCCTGGACCGCGGACGTCTATCTGCTGTTCTGCCTCGGTCATGGCGACGCCTGGCCGGCCGGCGACCTCGCCGTGCAGGAGGGCATCAGGATCGGCCTCGGCCTGAAGGCGCGGCCGACGGAAAAACAGATGGCGCCGCTCGCCGAGCCCTGGCGTCCCTTCCGCGGCGCGGCGGCGCATTTGTGGTGGAGCTATTATCGCGCGGTAAAGAAGCGCGAGGGCGTGCTCGCGGGCTCAAACTAAAGCGCGATGCGATTAGGATGGAACGTCATCGCGCTTTAGATTGTTGTTCAAGCATGATCTCTTCGGAAAACCGCTGCGCACTTTTCCGGATCATGCTTTAGCCCCGCAGCCGCTCGCGATCGGCGCGGGCGCATTCGGCCACGAAGTCGACCACCGCCCGCACCGCGGACAGCTCGACCAGATCAGGGTGGGCGAGCAGCCAGAGATCGGCGACGCTGACGAGCTTTTGCGGCGCGACGCGCACGAGGTCCGGGTAGCTCTCCGCGACGAAGCAGGACAGCGCGGAGATTCCGATCCCCGCGCGCACCGCCGCCAGCATGTCGCCCTGCGACGAGCAGCGCATCACCATGGTGCCCTGGCGCGTGATCGCATCGCTCCACCGCGCCAATTGCGCGTTGGAGTCCCGATCTGCAAAGCCGATGATGCTATGGCCCTTCCACTCGCCGCTGCGTTCCGGCAAGGACCGGCCCGCCGCATAGTCGCGCGAGGCATAGAAGCCGGTGCCGAGACGGCCGATCTTGCGGCCGACCAGGTTCTCCTCGCCGCTGTCGACCGGACGCAGCACCACGTCGGCTTCGCGGCGCCACACGCTGGCCGGAAACGGATGCGTGATGATCTCGAGCCGGATGTGATGGTGCGCATCGAGGAAGGATCGCAGCCGCGGCATCAGCCAATGCGAGGCCAGCGTGGCCCCGATCGACAGCTTGACCGTGCCGCGCGCCTTGCGCCCGCCGGCGCCAACGGCGGCCTCGGCCCGCAGCGCGGCGGCGGCCATCGCCTCGGCATGCTCGCGCAAAGTGCGGCCGTCGGCGGTGAGCACGAAACCGTCGGCGGCGCGCGCGAACAGTTTGGTGCCGAGCTGGGCTTCCAGCGCCGTGATCTTGCGGCTCACCGTCGGATGGCTGCTGTGCAGCCGCCGGGCCGCCGCGGTGAAGCTGCCGCTATCGGCGACCGCGACGAAGGTCTTGCAGAGATCCCAATCCATCGGCGTCCCCGTTCAAAACTGAGTAGGTGCATGTTCAATATTGAACGATACCCCGGCCGCCGTCCAACCCTATAGTGAGATCAAACCGCAGGCGGACACCCCGCCGGCGCGACAATCGACATGGAAGCGCTCGATCATCGGCCGGCAGGCCGCCGACGCGCGTTGTCAGGAGGATCGGATGGCACTGCCCGCCTTGCTCAGGAATTCCCTGGAGCTGCCCGTCGTCGGCTCGCCCCTCTTCATCGTTTCCGGCCCGGAGCTGGTGATCGCGCAGTGCAAAGCGGGCGTCGTCGGCTCGTTTCCCGCGCTCAACGCCCGTCCGGTCGAGAAGCTCGACGAATGGCTGAGCCGGATCGAGGACGAGCTCGGCGAATACAAATCGCGCAATCCCGGCAAGAAGGTCGCGCCCTACGCCGTCAACCAGATCTGCCATGCCTCCAATGACCGGCTGATGAAGGACATGGAGACCTGCGTCAAGCACAAGGCGCCCATCATCATCACCTCGCTGCGGCCGCCGGCCGAGATCGTCGAGGCCGCGCATTCCTATGGCGGGCTGGTGTTCCACGACGTCATCAACGTCAAGCACGCGCGCAAGGCGGCCGAGCAGGGTGTCGACGGCCTGATCCTGGTCTGCGCCGGCGCCGGCGGACATGCCGGTACGCTGTCGCCGTTCGCGCTGGTGCGCGAGGTCAAGCAATGGTTCGGCGGCGCGATCCTGCTGTCGGGTGCGATCAGCGACGGCTTCGGCATCGCCTCGGCGCTGACGCTGGGCGCCGACCTCGCTTATATGGGCACGCGCTTCATCGCCACGAAGGAAGCCAATGCCGACGAGGCCTACAAATCCGCGCTGACGCAGCATGCCGCGCACGACATCGTCTACACCAACCTGTTCACCGGCGTGCACGGCAATTATCTCGGCCCCTCGATCGCCGCCGCAGGGCTCGATCCGGACAATCTTCCGGCCGCCGACAAGTCAAAGATGAATTTCGGCTCCGGCGGCAACATGAAATCGAAGGCGTGGCGCGATATCTGGGGATCGGGCCAGGGCATCGGCCAGATCCTGGATGCGCCGCCGGTCGCCGAGCTCGTGGACCGGATGAAGGGAGAATTCGACCAAGCCCGGCAGGATTTCCTGATGCGCGCGAGCGCCTGACGGCGCGGTCCGACGACGAGATTGGACTGACAACGAAACCGGGAGGACACCATGAAGCTGGCAGCCGCACTGATCGGCCTATCCTTGCTGGCGCTCGCCACCGGCAGCGCCCATGCCGAAGGCAGCGATGAGATCCGGATCGGGCAGACCCTGCCCTATAGCGGTCCCGCGTCCGGCTTCGGGGCGATCGGACGGACGCAGGAGGCGTTCTTCGAGAAGGTGAATGCCGAAGGCGGCATCAACGGTCGCAAGATCAGGTTCATCACGCTCGATGACGCCTACTCGCCGCCGAAGACGGTCGAGCAGACCCGCAAGCTGGTGGAGCAGGACGAGGTGCTGATGATGTTCGGCTCGCTCGGCACCGCCACCAACAGCGCCGTGCAGCGCTACCTCAACGGCAAGAAGGTGCCGCAGCTGTTCGTGCTCTCAGGCGCGACGAAATGGGCCGATCCGCAGAAATATCCGTGGACCATGCCCGGCATGGCCGCCTACGAATCCGAGGGCGTGGTCTATGCCAAGCACGTGCTGCGCACCAAGCCGGGCGCCAAGATCGCCATCCTGTCCCAGAACGACGATTTCGGCCGCGACTATGTCGCCGGCTTCAAGCGCGCGCTCGGCGACAAGGCCGCCAGCATGATCATCGCCGAGCAGACCTACGAGACCAGCGCGCCGACGATCAGCTCGCAGCTCTCGACCCTGAAGTCATCGGGCGCCGACGTGCTGTTCGGCGTCGTGCTCGGAAAGTTCACCTCGCAGATGATCAAGGGCGTGGCCGAGATCGGCTGGAAGCCCGATCTGTTCTTCGTGCCGACGTCGGCTTCGTCGATCTCGTTCCTGGAGCCCGCCGGACTCGACAATGCGGTCGGCCTGATCTCGTCGAGCAACCAGAAGGACACGATGGACCCGCAATGGGCCGGCGATCCCGGGGTGAAGGAGTACTTCGCCTTCATGAAGCAATACATGCCGAATGCGGACCTCTCCAATTCCAACTACGGGGCCGGCTACCATTACGCGACGCTGCTGATGACCGTGCTGAAGGCCTGCAAGGGTGATTTCAGCCGCGAGAACATCATGCGCCAGGCGGCCTCGCTGAAAGAGGTGAAGCTGCCGCTGCTGCTGCCGGGCATCGCCGTTTCGACCGGGCTAGACGACTATCTGCCGTTCCAGCAGCTGCAGCTCCGCCGCTTCAACGGCAAGAGCTGGGTGGGCTTCGGCGACGTGCTGGACGATCGCTAGACATGAGCGGAAAGGGACACGCCATGATCATCAGCGGCGAACGCCGGATCGGCCATGACGAGATCCAGGCGCGCATCAAGCGCGCCGCGAGCGGGCTTCGCGCCCTCGACGTTGCCGAAGGCGCGCCGGTCGCGATGATGCTGCGCAACGACTTCGCCCTGTTCGAGGTGGTTGCGGCCTCGGCCGCACTGGGCAGCCCGGTGGTGCCGATCAACTGGCATCTCAAGGCCGAGGAGGTCCGTTACATCCTGACCGACAGCGGCGCCAGGATCCTGGTCTGCCACGCCGATCTGCTGCCGCAGATTCGCGGCGGCATTCCCGACGATGTCCGCCTGCTCGTCGTCGCGACGCCGCCCGAGCTCGCGGCGACCTTCGCAATTCCCCCCGATCTGACCGAGGTCCCGGCGGGATCGGTGGATTGGGACCGCTGGCGCGACGGCCATCCGGAATCGCAGGAGCCGCCGCGCCGGGCCGCGGCGATGATCTACACGTCGGGAACCACCGGCCTGCCGAAGGGCGTGCGGCGCATGCCGATGCGGCCCGAGCAGGCGGCCGCCTCCGAGCGCGTCGGCGCCATCGCCTATGGCATCAAGCCGCGCGACAATCAGGTCGTGCTGATCAACGGCCCGATGTATCACTCGGCGCCGCACTCCTACGGCATGCTGGCCTTCCGCTGCGGCTGCACCATCGTGCTCCAGGCGCGGTTCGACGCGGAGGAGCTGCTCGCGCTGATCGAGCGCCACCGCGTCACCCACATCCACATGGTCCCGACCATGTTCGTCCGGCTGCTGCGGCTGCCCGAGGCGGTGAGACATCGCTACGACCTCTCGTCACTGCGTTTCGTCGTGCACGGCGCCGCGCCCTGCCCGCCCGAAGTCAAGCGGGCCATGATCGAATGGTGGGGACCGGTCATCAACGAATATTTCGGCTCGACCGAGACCGGGATCCCGGTGTGGCACTCCGCCGAGGAAGCCCTGAGGAAGCCCGGCACGGTCGGCCGCGCCATCGAAGGCGGCATCGTCAAGATCTTCCGCGACGACGGCGGGCTCTGCGGCGCCGGCGAGGTCGGCGAGATCTACATGCGCCAGACCGCGGTGCCCGACTTCGACTATCACGGCAAGGCGCAGGCCCGAGCGGAGGCCGGGCGCGACGGCCTCGTCAGCGTCGGCGACGTCGGCTATCTCGACGAGGACGGCTATCTGTTTCTGTGCGACCGCAAGCGCGACATGGTGATCTCGGGCGGCGTCAACATCTATCCCGCCGAAATCGAGAACGCGCTGATCGCGATGCCGGGCGTGCGCGATTGCGCCGTCTTCGGCATCCCCGACGCCGAATATGGCGAGCGGCTATGCGCCTGCATTGAGCCCGACACCGGCGCGGAGCTCTCCGCCGGTGCAGTGCAAGCCTGGCTGCGCGACCGGCTGGCCAACTTCAAGGTGCCGAAGGAGGTTCAGTTCCTGGATGCGCTGCCCCGCGAGGCGACCGGAAAGATCTTCAAGCGCAAGCTGCGCGATCCCTATTGGGCGGATCGGAGGGCGGGCGGGCCTTAGCCACCCGTCGCCGAAGCCTCCCTGAAGCATCTCCGGCACATACCGTCCGAGCAGTGCCATATGCCGGCATTGCGCGGGTCACCGGCTTTTGGCGGCCTGCGAAACCGTATAGCTTCGACCAGAGGAAGCGCCGCGAAGACGGCCACGAGGTCGCGCATGCTGGACAGGACCAAGGATATTGCCGCATCCGCGCAAGGCTGGCTCGACGCGTTCGAGCGAACGTTGAGCAGGCCCGAGCCCGCCGCGCTGGACCATCTCTTCCTCGCCGACAGCTTCTGGCGCGACGTGCTGGCGCTGAGCTGGAACCTGCAGACGCTCGCCGGCCGCGACACGATTGCCCATGCGCTGGCCGCACTCGCGCCCAAGGCGGCACCGGCCAATTTCAAGATCGCGCCCAACCGCGCACCGCCGCGCTGGGTCACGCGCGCCGGCTGCAACTGCGTTGAGGCGATCTTCGATTTCGAAACGGCAATCGGGCGCGGCAGCGGTATCGTCCGGCTCGCACCCGAGGGCACCGACGACGACGGTCTGAAAGCCTGGACGCTGCTGACCGCGCTCGACGAGCTCAAGGGATTCGAGGAGCAGCTCGGCACCTCGCGCCCGCGCGGCCAGGCCTATTCGCGCGATTTCCGCGGACCGAACTGGCTCGATTTGCGCAACGCCTCGCGCGACTATGCGAAACGCGATCCGGCCGTACTGGTGGTCGGCGGCGGCCAGGCCGGGCTTGCGATCACAGCGCGATTGAAGCAGTTGCAGGTCGACACGCTGATCGTCGATCGCGAAATGCGGATCGGCGACAATTGGCGCAAGCGCTATCATGCGCTGACACTGCACAACCAGGTGCAGGTCAATCATCTGCCCTACATGCCGTTTCCGCCGAGCTGGCCGACCTATATCCCCAAGGACAAGCTGGCCAACTGGTTCGAGGCTTACGTCGATGCGATGGAGCTGAATTTCTGGACCGGCACCGAATTCGAAGGCGGCGCCTATGACGAGACGAAGGGATGCTGGACGGTGACAATGCGGCGCGCCGACGGCAGCCAGCGGACCATGCATCCGCGCCATGTCGTCATGGCAACCGGCGTCAGCGGGATCGCCAACATTCCGGACATTCCGAGCCTCGCTAATTTCAGGGGGACGCTGGTGCATTCCAGCAGTTACCAGGACGGCGAGACCTGGACCGGCAAGCGCGCCATCGTCATCGGCACCGGCAACAGCGGTCACGACATCGCGCAGGATCTGTATTCCAGCGGCGCCAAGGTGACGCTGGTGCAGCGCTCGCCGACGCTGGTCACCAATATCGAGCCGTCGGCGCAGCTCGCTTATGCGATCTACAATGAAGGCACGCTGGAGGACAACGACCTGATCGCGGCCTCGATGCCGACGCCGCTCGCGAAGAAGACGCACGTCATGCTGACCGAGCAGTCGAAGCGGCTCGACAAGGAGCTGCTCGACGGCCTCGCCCGCGTCGGCTTCAAGCTCGACTTCGGCGAAGCCGGCACCGGCTGGCAATTCAAATACCTCACCCGCGGCGGCGGCTATTATTTCAACGTCGGCTGCTCCAACCTGATCGTCGAGGGCAAGGTCAAGCTCAGGCAGTTTGCCGACATCGAGAGCTTCGTCGCGGATGGCGCACGGATGAAGGACGGCTCGACCATTGCGGCCGATCTCATCGTGCTCTCCACCGGCTACAAATCGCAGGACTATCTGGTGCGAAAGCTGTTCGGCGATGCCGTGGCCGACCGCGTCGGCCCGATCTGGGGCTTTGGCGACGGTTTTGAGCTCCGCAACATGTATGCGCGCACCAGGCAGGCCGGTCTCTGGTTCATCGCCGGCAGCCTGGCGCAGTGCCGGATCAACTCGAAATATCTCGCGCTCCAGATCAAGGCGATCGAGGAAGGGATTTTGGGGCGGACGTAACCACGATCGTCATTCCGGGGCGCGCGCCAGCGCGAACCCGGAATCCATGGAAACTCCGGAAGCCGCGGCCCGATGGATTCTCAGATGCGCAATTGCGCATCATAGTTCACGCTTCGCGTGCCCCGGAATGACAGGAGGAGAGATTGATGCCAACCATTCTCGGCAGCGGCGAGCACCGTTATCGCGTCGTCGAAAACTTCGCAAAGCTCCCGGACGGCTGGCAGCTCACCGACGTCGCCTCGGTCGCGGTCGACAGCCGCGACCGGATCTACGTCTTCAATCGCGGCGCCCATCCGATGGTGGTCCTGGACCGCGAGGGCAATTTCCTCCGCAGTTTTGGCGAAGGCCTGTTCTCGCGCGCGCACGGCCTCCACATCGATGCCGACGACAATCTCTATTGCACCGATGACGGCGACCACACCGTGCGCAAATGCACCACCGACGGCAAGGTGCTGCTGACGATCGGCATTCCCGAGAAGCCGTCGCCGTTCATGAGCGGCGAGCCGTTCCACCGCTGCACGCACACCGCGCTGTCGCCGAAGGGCGAGATCTACGTCTCCGACGGCTATGGCAATGCGCGCGTGCACAAGTTCACGCCGGACGGCAAGCTCATCAAGAGCTGGGGCGAGCCTGGCACCGATCCCGGCCAATTCAACATCGTGCACAATATCGCCACCGATGCCGACGGCTGGGTCTACGTCGCCGACCGCGAGAACCACCGCGTCCAGGTGTTCGATGGCGAGGGCAAGTACGAGACGCAGTGGAACAACCTCCACCGTCCCTGCGCGCTATGCTGCTGCGGCGGGGCGAAGAGCCCGACCTTCGTGATCGGCGAGCTCGGCCCCGGCTTGGCGGTCAACCGCAAGGTGCCCAATCTCGGCCCGCGGCTGTCGATCGTGGACGCCAGGGGCAATCGCATCGCGCGGCTCGGCGGCGAGGCGGGGCCGGGCGTCGCCAGCGGCAAATTCCTGGCGCCGCACGGCATCGCGCTGGATTCGCAGGGCGACATCTATGTCGGGGAGGTCGGCGTCACCGACTGGAAGACGAGCTTTCCGGACGCGGAGATGCCGGCCGTGGTGCGCGCAACGCGGTGCTTGCAGAAGCTGGAGCGGGTACGGGAGTAGCAGCGGCGGCACGCTACGAGCGCGGGGGCAAAGCCGGTTCCGCCCGCCGCGTGCTCTCCCCAAATCGCGGCGTTTTGAGCGCTTTTGCCACCCCGGCGCCGCATTGCTTGCGCCTGAATAAGTCGCTCAACGGGCTTCACAATCCCGTCACGCTGCATGTAGTATGTCAATACATGCTGCTTCGCAGCGTATATTGGAGGCCGGGAGCGTTACTTGAACGCACATGTCTCGCAAGGCAGTTGGCCGGTGTTGGTGCTGAATGCGGACTTCCGGCCGCTTAGCTACTACCCGCTGTCTCTTTGGTCGTGGCAGGACGCGATCAAGGCGGTGTTTCTCGACCGCGTCAACATCGTCGCTCACTACGATCAGGCGGTCCACAGTCCCACGCTGCAAATGCAGCTGCCGAGCGTCGTCTCGCTCAAATCCTTCGTCAAGCCGACCACCCATCCCGCCTTCACCCGTTTCAACGTCTTCCTACGCGATCGTTTCGCCTGCCAATATTGCGGCTCGCCCGAGGACCTCACCTTCGATCACATCATCCCGCGCAGCAAAGGCGGCCAGACCACCTGGGAGAACGTGGTCGCGGCATGCTCGCCCTGCAACTTACGCAAGGGCAACCTGACGCCGGCGCAAGCCAGGATGTTTCCGCGCCAGAACGCGTTCGCGCCCACCGTGCATCAGCTGCACCGCAACGGTCGCCTGTTTCCGCCGAACTATCTGCACGACAGCTGGCTGGACTATCTCTACTGGGATACGGAGCTGGATCCGTAAGGGGGCGAGGTCTTGCCTCATCCCCGCTGCAAGGCAAGCGTCACGCCGCCGAGCGTGAGCGCCATTGCTGTCCATTCGCGATAGCCCAGCGGCTCGCCGAGAATGATGGCGGCGGAGACCACGCCGATCACGGGCACGATCAGCATGCCGGTCGAGGCCGTCGTCGGTGGCAGGCGGCGCAGCGTCTCGAACCAGGTGACGTAGCAGACGCCCATCGGCACCAATGTCATGTAGACGAAGCAGCCGAGCCCCAGCGGGGTGATCGCGGTGACGTCGGGATGCTCGAACAGCATGCCGAGAACCAGCATCGTGGCGCAACCGAGCCCGACCTGCCAGGCGACGACGACCAAGGGCGGCATCGGCAACGGCTTGCGGTTGAGCACGTTGCCGAGCGCGAACAGGATGGCGCAGAGCAGCGCCAGCACGATGCCCAGCAGCTTGTCTGCGCCGAACGCAAAGCCGTTGCCGCTCAGAAGCAGCGTGACGCCGGCAACGCCAAGGACCAGCCCGAAAATATCCCTTGCGGTCGGTCGCGTATGCAGCACCGGCCAGGCGAACAGCATCGCCCAGATCGGCATCGTGTAGGCGAGCAGAGCGCCCTCGCTCACCGTCACATATTTCATCGCGACCGTGCCGAGCCCCATCCAGGCAAAGACGTTGGTGAAGGTCGCGAACACCAGCCGTGGGATGGCCTCGCGCGGGACGGCAAACGACTCCCTCCGGCTCAGCACCAGAGTACCGAGAATCAGCGAGGCGCAGACGCCCGCAAGCCCGCGCGCGAACAGGGGTGGCCATTGCTGCAGCAGCAGCTTCATCAGCGGCCAGTTCAACGCCCAGCCGAACGCCGTCACACCGAGGCAGAGAGAGCCGATCGTCCTGTCGCGGCGCGCCGAATCCATGGATAGCGCTTAGCAGGCGGACGCCGGCCGCTCCACCTCGGCCGGCGCATGCAAGCCATCGCGCAGGGCGGAACTGGATCGCCTGGCGCTCGTTCACATGGGAGCACAACGCGACCGCGCGTACCGCAGCGCAACCGAGGGAGGCCATCATGCCTGCAGATGAGAAAGACCACGTCTACAAGATCCTGGACCTCGTCGGCTCGTCCGAAACCTCGATCGAGGACGCGATCAAGAATGCGATCGGCCGCGCGTCGAAGACCATTCGCGAGATGAAATGGTTCGAGGTGGTGCAGACCCGCGGCCACATCGAGAACGGAGCCGTGCGCCACTACCAGGTGACGCTGCGCGTCGGCTTCACGCTGGAGGGATGACGGCGCTCACCATCCGTAGCGAACGCTACCCTTGCCGACGTAGCTGCGGGTGACGCTGGAGAACTCGCCTTCGAACGTGGCCGCCGTCGACCAGCCGCTCGTCCATCTCATCTCGACCGAAGCCGTGGCGAGCGCGGCGTCGCGCGCCTGCGCTGCGCCGTTGACGACGAAGCTTGCGAGCGGCAACGCCTGAAAGGTTGCGGCGGCCGAGCGATCGGGGGTGAAATCATGCGCCCAGGCGACACGGCCGCGCAGGGCTAACACGCCGTCCTGCATCGCAAAGGACCTGTCGGTACGCAGGCCGAGCTCGCTGCGGCTGTCGGTCACGCTTTTCGCGGCGTAGCTCAAGGCGAATGCCGACGAGCCGGAGACGACCTGCTCGGCATAGCCAGGGAGGTCGAGCGTCGTGAACTGCATCGCGCCGTAGGGCGTAAGGCCGATTCCGCCGGTCCATGACGCGATCACGCGATAGCCGCCTTCGAGACGGCCGGAATACGCATGGGCGTCGAAGGCGGCATGCAGGCGATCGGTGCCGGCGATCGTCACGGTGCGATCGGTGGTCATGTTCTGCCAGCCATAGGCCAGCGCGGCGGAGACGTAGGCCGGGCCGTTCGCGTGGTACAGATAGGCGCCGGCCTGGAACAGGTCGGAGCGGCCGGAGCCGAGACCGTTGACGTCGAAGCCGGTGCCGCCGCCGGCGAGCGCGAAGCCCAGCTTCGTGCTCGGCGCGAGCCAATAGTCCGCGCCGACCGCCGTGCCCGCGATGCGGCTCGTCATGTCGTTGGAGCCGTTCGTCGCATCGCCATGGGTCGATTGCGATCCGCCGAAGCCAGCCGCCCACACGCTCCAGCGCTGCGCAAATTTCTGCGCTGGCGCCCTGGCGAACATGGCAAACGCGTCGATGCGCTGGCGCGCGGCATAGACGCTTGATTCGCTGTCTTCGGCAAATCCAGCCGCACTGTTCGGCGTACTCGTCCCGCCCTGCCGTTGCGCGAAGGGATCGGTGAGCAGGCCCATGAACTGGCTCATCGCGGTGATCGTCGTCTGTTGCGTGGCCGTGCCTTGTTCGCCGGAGGCTTGCGTCAGCCCTGCCGCCGTCATGCGGCCGTAGATCAACGGAATGCCGCCGTTGATGTCGAAGGAATGGACCAGTGCATTCGCCACCGCCTGCTGATTGCCACTCAGGCCGGAAGCCGGCGGCGGGACGAAGGCGAGCGACAGGTCGAGATAGGCGTTGTTCGCATCGTAGCTGAGATCGGTCTTGAAGTTCGCCGGCAGATTGCTGCTGGCAACCGTCGAGGCAAAGGTGCCGGAGAGGCCGCCGCCCGCGCTGAGGATGGTGTATCTCTTCTCGATATAGCTGCCGGCCGCAAATACCGCGTTCACGGTGGCGCCGCCGAGGGTTGCGGTGCCGGATACGCTTGCGGAGGACGCCGTCGACGGATTGACCTGGACCTGATAGATCGCGCCCGCTTGCAGGGCGAGATCGCCGACGATGCTCGTGACGCTGCCGGGCGTGCCATTGCCGGGCGCCAAGGTGCCGCCGCCGGCGATCGTCACCAACAACGGATCGATCGTGCCCGCTCCCATCAGCACGCCACCGGCATTCACCGTGACTGAAGAGGTGCCGGTGATGGTTCCTTCGACGTCGAGCACACCGCCATTCACGGTCGTGGCCCCGGTATAGCCGTTGTTGCCGAGCAGCATGGTGAAGCCGGCCGTCGTCGTCAGGCTCGCGGTCCCGCCGATGCCATTGAGGACGCCTCCGGTCGACGTGATGGGCGCGTTCAGATTGCCGTTGCGGATCGTGCCGCCGCTGAGGCCGACCGCACCCTGGGTCTGCGTCGTGCCGCCCAGATCGAGCGTGGCACCGCTGTTGACCGTGGTCGTCCCGCCGGCGTCGCCCAGCGTGCCGGCGCCGCTCAAGGCCAGCGTGCCGCCGCTGACGAAGGTGCCGCCGCTGTAGGTGTTGGCTCCGGTCAGCGTCAGCGTGCCCAGCCCCGTCTTGGTCAGGGCTCCCGCGTTGATGATCTGTCCGGACAACGTCGCATTGAAGCCGTTGGTGTCGATCGTGCCGCCGCCCGCCAGCAGCGAAATCGTCCGCGCGGTGCTGAAAGCCCCCGTGAAGCGCAGCGCACCACCATTGAAATTGACGTATTGCCCGAAACTCAGCGCCGAGAGTGCGGCGTCGCTGCCAGCCGAGACCGCCCCACCCGCCGCAACGATGACGTTCGGTCCAATGAAGGCCGCACCGGAAGTGCCGTTGTCCGCGATCGGCATCGAGGGGGAGGATACGATCGTGTTCGTGGCGGTATCCAGCACGTAAAACCCGGCGGCGGTCGTGATGTAGGCGCGACTTCCGTCGGGCGTCAGGGACACTCCGACGCCGTGGCTGGACAGGGCGACGTTTGCCGCGACGGTGTTCGTCAGTGCATCGATCACCACGAGCACGTTGGTCTGCGTCGTCACGTAGATCCGCGACCCGTCAGGGCTGACTGCAACATGCAGCGGGAGCCCGGAGATCGAAACCGTCGTGACCACCGATTGCGAGGCCGCATCGATGACCGAGACGCCACCGCCTTGATTGGCCACGTAGATCCGGCTTCCGTCCGGCGACACGGAGATGCCGGAGGGGCCGCCTCCGACCGCGACCGCGCCGATGACGGTTTTCGACGCGGCGTCGATGATCGAAACGCTCGCGGAGCCCTCGTTGGCCACATAGACCCGGGTCCCGTCCGGCGAGACGACAACGCCGTAAGGGACTGCACCAACTGCGATGGGTGAACCGACCACGAGATTGGTCGCGGTGGAAATCACCGTGACGGAATTGGCCCCGGAGGACGTCACATAGAGGCTCGAGCCATCGGGGCTGAGCGCCAATCCTGCCGGCCCGACGGCGACGGGTATGGTCGCGACAACCGTCCGGCTGACGACGTCGATGACGTCCACCGCGCCGGACATGGCAGCGACATACGCGAAACGGCCATCGGCCGAAAACACTGCGGCGTGAGGATAGGCGCTCGTCGCAAAAGCGGACCCGATCGGAGCGTTGGTCAGAGTGCCGAACTCGATCGCCTGCCCCGGCGTGCTGTTGATTGCGGTCCAAAGCCCGTAATTGTCGATTTGCGCACGGCTGGCGGAGGTCGAGCCGAGATACGGCAGGACCAGGATGACGAGCATCCCGCAACCTCTCATTGTCCGGCGACGACGGCAGCTGCGCGAACGTCGTTGCCGACGATCGGCGCCCTCAATTCCCATTGATCCCACGATAACCCCATTCCGACGGCGCGCCCCTCGCATGACGCGCTCGCATTCCAGCAACGGGAGAGTCTCTAACAGGACGGCAGGCCGGACGATGTGCCCGGTGTCTCAGCGAGACAAAATCCATGCGGATCTCGCATGCGTTGCATACCGCCACCAGCGCGATCCAACTCGCTCTTGCTTGCGCACTGATTTCCGAATGGCTACATCCAGAGCCGAGATCGGCTTGCCGCCGATCTCGGGAAATCAATTGCGTGCGGTCTTTCCGCATCGTGAGGGGATGTGGACGACACAGCGTTGACCGGGAGCATGGCGGCCGACATTCCCGGGCGCGGTCCGGAGGCGCTCGCGCGGCTGCGGGCCATGACGGCCGACATCTGCGAGGTCGTCCCGCATACCGCGGAGAACGATTTCCATGTCACCACGGTGACATGGATGACCCGCAACGCCTTGCTGATCGACACGCGTGCCTCCGACCAGGACTATGACCGCACGCCCGCGCACGTCGCCCGCGGCGTCATGGATCATTTTCAGATCACCCTCTGCGTCGAGGGCGAGATGCAGTTCAGCTCGGGCCGGCGCGAGGTGACGCTGCGGCCCGGCGACATCGTTCTCATCGACATGGCGCAACCGAACCGGACCGAGCTGCGCGCCGGCGGCGGCCGCACCCATCTGAGGACGATCGTCCTGCAGCGCGCGATGCTGGCGCCGCGGCTCGCATATCCGGATGCGGCGACGGCAACCCTGTTGCCGTCGGACCACCCTCATGCCCGCCTGCTTGCGAGCCACTATGCCGCGCTTGGCCTGCCGTCCGAGCCCGGAGCGGAAACCGGGATCGGCCATGCCGAGGCCACGGTCGAGGCGATCGCCGACCTCGTGGCGGCCGCGGCCGGCGGGACGGCCGAAATCGTCGCGGGCCTCGAACGCGCCGAGCGCCATCTTTACATCACGATGATCAAGCGCCACATCGCGAACAATCTCGAAACCGATGCGCTCGCCACCGAAGAGCTCTGCCGCCACTTCCATATCTCGCGCGCGACCCTCTACCGGCTGTTCGAGGCCGAGGGCGGGCTTGCGCATTATGTGCGGGAGCAGCGGCTCAATCTCGCGTTTCGGCGATTGCTATCGCCATCCGCGCAGGACGGTCGTCTGATCGAGCTCGCCGTCGACATGCGATTCAGCAGCGATTCCACCTTCATCCGCGCATTCCGCCGCAAGTTCGGCCTGACGCCGGGCGAATTGAGGGAATTGGCCGACACATGGCTGCGCGAGACCGGAGCAGTGCCGGCCATCGACACGGTGCTGCACCAGCTGGCCCGGCGGCGCGCATCGCAGCCCAAGTAAGCATCTCCGGGATTTGTCGCGCGCGCTCCGGCCGGTTATGATTCCGACCATGACCGATGTGCGGTCGATCCGCGAGTGCCGCCGTGACTGATACCATCAAGCTCGTCCTCTTCGACATGGACAATGTGCTCTGCAACTACGACAGGCCGACGCGCGTCGCATATCTGGCGAAGCTTGCGGGAGCGACCAGCGAAGCCGTCCACGATGCGATCTGGGACAGCGGATTCGAGCTGCTCGGCGATTCCGGCGCGCTCGAGGCCGCCGACTATCTGAGAGGCTTTGGCGAACGCATCGGCTATCCGCTCTCGCTCGAGGAGTGGGTGGAGGCCCGGCGTCGTTCAATGCAGGCGGATCGCGCGATGCTGGAGATTGCCGGCCGCTTGCGAAAAACCGTCGGTATTGCCGTCCTGACCAACAATACCACGCTGGTCGCCGACCATATCGACACGCTGCTGCCGGAATTGCGGCCGCTGTTCGGCTCTCGGATCTATACCTCGGCCCAATTCAAGACGGCCAAGCCCGACCCGCACTGCTATCGCCGCTGCCTGTCGAAGCTACAGGTAGCGCCGGAGAATGTCCTGTTCGTCGATGATCTCGCTGCCAACGTCGCCGGTGCGCGAAAGGCGGGCCTGTTCGCGCATCATCACACCTCCGTGGAGACTTTCAGACAGGCCATGTCTGAGCACGGCCTGCTTCCTGGATGAACCCGCCTTTCGCGGTATCAGGCCAGATGGCACGCCACGAAGTGCCCGCCCGCCCCCTCCTTCAGCACCGGCGCGCTCTCCGCGCAACGCGGTTGGGCGATCGGGCAGCGGGTGTGGAAGTGACAGCCCGACGGCGGCTTCATCGGGCTCGGCACGTCGCCCTTGAGGCGGATGCGCTCGCGCTTCAGCTTGGGATCGGGCACCGGCACCGCCGACAACAGCGCCCTGGTGTAGGGATGCTGCGGATTGCGGTAGAGATCGCTCGCCTTCGCCAGCTCCACGATGCGTCCGAGATACATCACCGCGACGCGGTCGGAGATATGCTCGACCACCGAGAGGTCGTGCGCGACGAAGAGATAGGTGAGGTTCAGCTCAGCCTGGAGGTCTTCCAGCAGATTGATCACCTGGGCCTGGATCGACACGTCGAGCGCCGACACCGGCTCGTCGCAGACGATCAGCTTCGGCTCGACCGCGAGCGCCCGCGCGATCACGATGCGCTGGCGTTGGCCGCCGGAGAATTCGTGCGGATAGCGCCGCATGTGCTCGGCCTTGAGCCCCACCTTGACCAGCAGGCTGGCGACGCGCTCCTCGCGCTCCTTTGCCGAGGATCCGAGCTTGTGGATGATCAGCGCCTCGCCGAGAATCGCACCGACCGTCATGCGTGGATTGAGCGAGGCGAACGGGTCCTGGAACACCAGCTGCATGTTGCGCCGCATCGCGCGCAGATCATTGCCGCTGAGCTGGCGCACGTCCTGGCCGTCGAAGGTGACCTCGCCGTCGGTCGGCTCGATCAGGCGCAGCACGCAGCGTCCCGTGGTCGACTTGCCGCAACCGGATTCGCCGACGAGACCGAGCGTCTCGCCGCGGTTGACCGAGAACGACACGCCGTCGACCGCATAAACGGTGCCGACCTGGCGCGACAACAGGCCGCCGAGCACGGGGAAATGTTTCTTCAGGCCGCTGACGCGGAGCAAGGGTTCGCTCATGACGCAGCTCCCACGCTCATATCTCCCAAGTGACAGGCCATGCGATGGCCGGGCGCGATCTCGCGCAGCAGCGGCTCCTTCTCGGTACAGACATTCATGGCGAACTTGCAGCGCGGCGCGAAGCGGCAGCCGACCGGCGGATTGATCAGGATCGGCACCGAGCCGCCGATCGCCTCCAGCCGCGTCTTGTGCTCGCTGTCGAGGTCGATGCGCGGAATCGAGCGGATCAGGCCCTGGGTATAGGGATGGCGGGGATCGCCGAACAGATCGTCTACGGGAGCTTCCTCGACCACCTTGCCGGCATACATCACGACGACGCGCTGGGCGGTTTCGGCGACGACGCCCATGGCATGGGTGATCAGCATCACCGCCATGCCGAAACGCTCCTTCATGTCCTGGAGCAGATCGAGGATCTGGGCCTGGATGGTGACGTCGAGCGCCGTGGTGGGCTCGTCGGCGATGATCAGCTTCGGCTTGCAGGCGAGCGCCATTGCGATCATCACGCGCTGGCGCATGCCGCCCGAGAACTGATGCGGATAATTGTGCACGCGGCCCTCCGCGTTCGGGATCTGCACCAGCTTCAGCATCTCGATGGTGCGCTCGAGCGCCTGCTTCCTGGTCAGGGCTTCGTGCCGGCGCAGGCTTTCGGCGATCTGCTCGCCGACGGTGAGCACCGGGTTGAGCGAGGTCATCGGCTCCTGGAAGATGAAGCCGATCTCCTTGGCCCTGATCTCGTCGAGCTGATTGCTGGTCAGCGGCACCAGATCGCGGCCCTCGAAAATGATCTGGCCTGCCGCGATCCGCCCCGGCGGCATCGCGATCAGCTTCAGGATCGACATCGCGGTGACGGTCTTGCCGCAGCCGGACTCGCCGACGACGCAGAGCGTCTCGCCGCGGTTGATGGAGATATCGACGCCGTCGACGGCCTGCAGGATGCCGTCGTCGGTGGAGAAGTGGGTTTTCAGGCCCTTGATCTCGAGCAGCGGCGCCATCAGATCACCCGTCGCGCATCGAGCGCGTCACGCAGACCGTCGCCGATGAAGTTGATGGCGACCACCGCGATGAAGATCGCGCCGCCCGGAAACAGCGCCCAGTGCGGGCCGATGTCGAGAAAGTCCTTGGCGTCGTACAGCAGCCGGCCCCAGGTCGGGGTGTCCGGCGGGAAGCCGAGGCCGAGGAAGGATAGGGTCGATTCCGCGATGATCGCGGCGGCGACGTCGATGGTGCCGGCGATGATCACGGGGCCGAGCGCATTGGGCAGGATGTGCCGCACCACCTGCCGCACCGGGCTGGCGCCGAGCGCGCGTGCAGCCTCGACGAACTCCTTCTCGCGGATCGACAGGAACTGCGCGCGCACGAGCCGCGCCACCGGCATCCAGCGCAGGCCGCCGATCACGAGCACGATCAGGATGAAGATGCCGCCCTCGGGCCCGAACGTCTGCTTCAGCCCGTCGCGGAAGAGATAGATCAGCAGCAGCAGCAACGGTAGCTGCGGCAGCGACAGGAACAGGTCGGTCAGCCACATCAGGCCATGACCGAGCGCACCACGCGACATGCCGGCGAGCGCGCCGATCAGCACGCCGACCAGGACCGAGACCAGCATGGCGGCGAGACCGACCGCCAGCGAGATGCGTCCGCCATAGATCATGCGGGCGAGGATGTCCTGCCCCAGATCGTCGGTGCCGAAGGGATGGGCCAGCGAGGGCCCCTGCATGCCCGCAACGATATCGATGTCGTCGATCTTGACGCGCCAGACGAAGGGGCCGAGCACCACTGCCAGGATCAGAATGAGGAGCAGGCCCGCACTCACCACCGCAAGCTTGTGCCGGCTATAGCGCCGCCACGTCTCGCGCCAGGGCGAATAGACGCGCCGCTCAGCGGAAGGAGATGCGAGGGTCAAGCCAGCCATAAAGCACGTCCGCGATGAGGTTGAACAGCACGACGAGGCACGCGAAGACGAAGGTGACGGCCATCACCACCGGCGTGTCGTTGGAAAGAATGGAAGAGATCAGCAGCGAGCCGATGCCGGGGATTCGGAAGATCTGCTCGGTGACGATCGCGCCGCCGAACACCGCCGGCATCTGCAAGGCGATCAGCGTCACGACCGGGATCATGGCGTTGCGCATGACGTGCTTGACGATGACCTTGGCCTGGCCGAGGCCCTTGGCGCGCGCCGTGGTGACATAATCAAGACGGATGACGTCGAGCATCGCCGAGCGCACGAAGCGCGTCATCGACGCCGCCTGGAACAGGCCGAGCACCGCCACCGGCATGATCGCCTGGCGGATCATTTCCAGCACCCAGCGGATACCGGTCGCCTTGATGTCGGTGGTATAGACGAACGGCAGCCAATCCAGCGTGATCGAGAAGATCAGGATGAACAGAATGCCGGTGAAGAAGGTCGGAAGCGAAAAACCGACGAAGGCGAGCGTGTTCGCGACCTGATCGAACAGCGAATAGGGCTTCGTCGCGGCGTAGACGCCGACGGGAATCGCGATCAGCAGTGCCAGGAGCTGCGCCGAGCCGATCACGTAGAGCGTGGCCGGCAGGCGCTGGAGGATCAGCTGGTCGACGTCCATCCGGCTGACGAAGGAAAAACCCCAGTCGCCGTGCAGCATGGCGCTGAGCCAGTGCAGGTAACGGAGATAGATCGGATCATCGAGACCGAATTTGGCCCGAAGCGATGCCGCCACTTCCGGCGGCACGTTCGGATTGGTCGTCAGCTCCGAAAAGGGATCGCCCGGGGCAAGCGCCAGCACCACGAATAGCACCAGCGAAATGCCCAGCAGGCTCGGAACGGCGATCAACAGGCGACGCAGGACATACTGACTCATGGGGAAAATCCCGTCTATGTCTGCGCGATCATTCCTCCCGGTACCAATCGAACAGGTTGTCGGTTTCGTTGGCCCAGCCGCTGATGATGCAACGCAGGTTATTGGCCGCAGCTTCCACCTTGAGGCGGTGCTGCACCGGGATGAACACGGTGTCGCGGATCAGCAGATCATTGGCCTTGATGTAGAGCGAGGCACGCTTGACCGGATCCATCTCGCCTTCCGCGGCCTCGATGGTCTGGTCATACTCCTTGTTGACGTAACGCGGGAAATTCTGGCCCTGCCATTTGTTCTCCTTGGTCGCCACGTTCGCCGAAATGTAGCGGCGCATGTGCTGCGAGGGATCCGGCTGACTCATCGGGATCTGGAACATCTGCATATCGGCGTAGAACTTCGGATAGGTATCGGGATTGCCGACGTCGGATGAGAAGAACACGGTGGCGACCACCGATTTCAGCTCGACTTCGATGCCCGCCTTCTGGCAGGCCTGCTTGACGATGGCCTGGGTCTTCTGGCGCGGTCCGTTGATCGAGGTCTGGTAGAGCAGCTTCAGCTTCTTGCCGTCCTTCTCGCGGATGCCGTCCGCGCCCGGCTTCCAGCCGGCGTCATCCAGAATCTTGCTGGCCTTCTCGATGCTGAACTCCCAGCTCGTGTTCTTGGACACGAACTTTTCGGGGCCATTGAGAAAGTTGGCCGTCGTGCGGCCGGCGCGGCCGTAGATCGCCTTCTTGACCGACTCGCGGTCGACCAGCAGCGACAGCGCCTTGCGCACGGCGGGGTCGGAGAACAGCGGATGCTTGGTCTTGATCGACGAGCGTTCACCGTCGACCTCCGTGTTGGGATCGGTCGAGTTCAGCGCGATGAATTCGGTGTCGCCGCCGACGGCGTAGATCGCCTTGCCCTTGCCGCCCTTCTCGAGCCGCAGAAGGACGTCGTCTTCCACCTGGATGTTGTATCCGAAGTCATATTCGCCGGTCTGGATCACCGCGCGCGCCGCTGAGACGGCATCGCCGCCGCCCTTCATCTCGAGGGTGTCGAAATAGGGGCGGTTGGGCATGTGGTAGTCGGGATTGAGCACCCCGCGGACGAGATCGCCCGGCTTGAACTCGACGAACTTGTAGGGGCCGGTGCCGACCGGCGCCAGATTGTTCGGTGCCTCGCGGGATTTGGCGCCCTTGTAATCCGCAAAGAGATGCTTGGGGATGATGCAGTTCGGAGCGCCGACGAAAGCCTCGGCCCAGAACGGCGTCGGCTTGGGGAAGTTGAGGCGCACGGTGAGATCGTCGATCTTTTCGACGACGATGTCGCGATGAACGCCGATGGTGATGGCGGAGGTCGCCGGATCCTTCGCGTATTCCCAGTTGAACACCACGTCATCGGCCGTGAACGGCTTGCCGTCATGCCATTTCACGCCGGGCTTCAGCTTCCACGTCACCGACTTGCCGTCGGCGGCGAGCAGGCCGTTCTGGATCGACGGGATCTCCGCCGCCAGCACCAGCTTCATGTTGCCGTCCGGATCCCAGCAGGCGAGCGGTTCGTAGAACAGGCGCGAGCCGTCCTGGTCCTTGGTGCCGGTGGCGAAATGCGGATTGAGCAAGGTCGGTCCCTGCCACCACAACAGCTTCAGCGCACCGCCGCCGCCGCGCTTGGTCGGCTTGTAGGTCGAGGCGCCCTCGGCCATGGCGACGCCGCCGAGTGCGAGGATCTGATTGGCCAGAGGGGCGGTGAGACCGACCGCGGCCATGCGCTTGATGAAGGCGCGGCGATCCATCCGCCCATCCTTCACCTGGCCGATCATCGAACGCAGTTCTTTATCCAGCATGGTTGTCCCCCGTCTGGTTCCCATCGTGACGAAGACGGCCGACAGAGGCGGCCGCCCAAATAGCTGGCAGTAGATGGCACACTGAATGGGGGGCGCGTCAACTGGGACCGTGTGTATGCAAACGGTCTTCTGGCTGTCTGTTGGGCAAAACTGCGTTCCGCAGCCCATCCGTGCGGCAATCCAGCATCAAAACACGCTGGATTGCTCGCTGCACTGCGGAAAATTTGTTCGTCCGATCAGACGAAGTATCGAGGCAAAATTCTATGCGACGGACATGTCGAGCGGCGGCTCGACGTGATCCGGCAGCGGACAGACATACGGCGTTCTCGCCGTCCGCTTCTTCAGGTCGGCCTTGGCCGCCTTGATCAGTTCCGGATCCGTCAGCGCCTTGATGCCGAGACCGGCCATCGCCTTGGCCGCCTGCACCATGGCCTTGTGGGCATGCGGGCTCTTGCCCTGCGCCACCACCTGCCAGGTGTGGAACGGCGTGCCGATCGCAACCGTGGGTGCGTGAACCTGCACGGTCGGCACCACCCAGCTGACGTCGCCGACGTCAGTCGAACCGACCAGCGGATTGCGCTTGGCATCGAGCGGCACCAGGAAGTCGGCCAGCGGCCGATCGGTCGGCTCCATGCCGATCGCGTAATAGACCGACGCAATGTCCTTGTCGCTCAGCGTCGCGCGGATCTGGCCGGCAAAGCTCTTGTCAGCATCGTCGAAATGCGGCGGTCCGAGCTCTTCCATGACCCGGTGCAGCGCCTGCTCCAGCGGCGCGTTCGGCAGGATGTTGGAGACTGCGGAGATGATCTTCATCTCCACCTTGGTTTCCGTCATCAGCGCCGCGCCTTGCGCGATCTTGGACACGCGCTCGACCAGCTCGTTCATGCCGGGCAGATCACGGGCGCGGATCGAATAGCGCACCCGCGCATGGGCCTGCACCACGTTGGGTGCGATGCCGCCGGTATCGAGCAGCGCGTAATGCACGCGCGCGTCGCTCGGCATGTGCTCGCGCATGTAGTTCACGCCGACATTCATCAATTCCACCGCGTCGAGCGCGGAACGGCCGAGATGCGGCGAGGCCGCGGCATGCGAGGTTCGGCCGGTGAAGATGAAGTCCGCGCGCGTGTTGGCGAGCGACGGCGTCACCGCGACCTCCCAGAAGCTGTGCGGATGCCAGGTGATGGCGATGTCGGCGTCCTCGAACGCGCCGGAGCGCACCATGAACGCCTTGGCCGCGCCGCCTTCTTCAGCCGGGCAGCCATAATAGCGCACGCGACCGGGCGCCTTGTTCTCAGTGAGCCAGTCCTTCACCGCGGTCGCGGCGAGCAGCGCGGCGGAACCGAGCAGGTTGTGACCACAGCCATGGCCGTGCCCGCCGGCTTCGACCGGACGATGTTCGGCGACACCCGCTTCCTGGCTGAGGCCGGGCAGCGCGTCATATTCTCCCATGAAGGCGATGACCGGACCGCCCTCGCCCCACTCGCCCATCACCGCGGTCGGAATGCCGGCGACGTTCTCGGCGACGCGGAAACCCTGATGACGCAGCTCGGCGAGATGCTCGGCGGCGGACCGCGCCTCGGTGTAGCACACCTCGGGCATGCCCCAGACCTTGTCGCTGAGGTCGATGAAACGCGCCTTGATCGTGTCGACGCCACGCCAGATGTCGCTGCGGTTATCCATGCTTCGATCCGTGATCCCTTGGTCAAACGAAGCGGCAATGGTTAGCAGCTTCATTGCACGGCGCCTAGCACCGCGCCGGACACCAGCCATGCGGCGCATGCCGGATTGAGGGGGCGCCCGCCACCGGCGCAAGAGGTGCCTACGTGCCTTTCGAAGATTTCACGCGGCGCGCTCGCGAATAGTTGGGAACGAGGCTTTCAAGACGGCCTCTCCCGGCCTAAATTGTCCATGCATCGTGCGTCGTTCCGCCAGCACGGCAGCGATGTTCTCAGCCAGGAGAAACTCCATGTCCACCCTGACCGAATGGAGAGTGCCGCCGGCCAATCAGCCGCGTGCGAGCGACTACGGTTTCGACCTCGACCGCGCACTCGGATCCATCGTCGGCCTGCACGCCATCATCCCGCCGGACGCCTTCAGCGCCGAGACGCTGGGCACCGAACGCGCCGGCAACGGCGTCGTGATCGACGACGGGCTGGTGCTCACAATCGGCTATCTCATCACCGAGGCGGAATCGGTTTGGCTGCACCGCGCCGACGGACGCGTGGTCGAGGGTCATGCGCTCGGCTTCGATTCCGAGACCGGCTTCGGCCTGGTGCAGGCGCTCGGTGAGCTTGACGTCGAGCCCCTGGCGCTCGGCAACTCGGCAGACACCCGGATCGGCGACCGTGTCGTGGTCGGCGGCGCCGGCGGGCGCACGCGCTCGGTGGCGAGCCAGATCGTGGCCAAGCAGGAATTCGCCGGCTATTGGGAATATCTGCTGGATGAAGCCATCTTCACCTATCCCGCGCATCCAAACTGGGGCGGCACCGCACTGCTCAACGCGCGCGGCGAGTTGATCGGCATCGGCTCGCTTCAGCTGGAGCGCGAGCGCGGCGGCAAGGCCGAGCACGTCAACATGATCGTCCCGATCGACCTGTTGAAGCCGATCCTGGAGGACTTGCGCAAGTTCGGCCGCGTCAACAAGCCGGCGCGGCCCTGGCTCGGGCTCTACTCCACCGAGATCGACAATCGCGTGGTGGTGATCGGAATCTCCGCCAACGGTCCGGCCGCGCGCGCCGAGCTCAAGGCCGGCGACGTCATCCTCGCCATCGACGGCGACAAGGTCACCAGCCAGACCGCGTTCTACAGGAAGATGTGGGCGCTCGGCGCCGCCGGCGTCGACGTGCCGCTCACCGTGCACCACGAAGGCGTCACCTTCGACGTCACGGTGGCCTCGACCGACCGCTTCAAGCTGCTGAAGGCGCCGAAGCTGCATTGACTCTCCGCTGAAGGAAGCCGCGATGAGCGAGGCCGTGATCGACGACATCGTGGCCGTGCTGCCGCCGCTGCTCAATGCGCTGGAGGCGCTCGGGTTCTTCGCCCGGCATCTGCATCCGCCGGCCTTTGCGTCCGTGATGAACACGGTCGGCGCACCGGACGAGGCGCTGCGGACGGCACGGGCTTCGACCGGAGATTGGCCGGACCAGTTCGCCGGCCTGCGCGTGCGGCTCGATACGGCCTGCGACGAGACGCTCGCCGCCTTTGCCGGCATCCGTGAGGTCGAGCGCGGCAACGGCGATCTCGTCGCGGTGTTCCGCGCGTTGCGCCATCTGCCGCGCGCGCAGGAGGCGCTTTATCCGCTGACGATGCAGTTTCCGCCGGTGAGCAACTTCTTCCTCAACGCCGCCAATCGCGACAATGCGGACGTGCTGTCTCGGCTCGAAGCCGGCGCAGGCGAAGAGACCGGCATCTTCCACGATCACAACGAACCCGGCAGCCGCGGCGGCTTCTCGGTCTACGTGCCCGAATATTACACGCGAGGTCGCGCCATGCCGCTGGTGATGGCGCTGCATGGCGGCAGCGGCAACGGACGCGGCTTCCTGTGGAGCTGGCTGCGCGACGCCCGCAGCCTCGGTGCCATCCTGGTGGCGCCGACCGCGACCGGCCCGACCTGGGCGCTGATGGGGGATGATGCCGACACGCCCAATCTCATGCGTATCCTGGAGACCGTGCGCAGCCGCTGGGCCGTCGATGCCTCGCGCATGCTCCTGACCGGCATGAGCGACGGCGGCACTTTCTGCTACGTGAGCGGGCTCGACGGCGCTTCGCCGTTCACCCATCTCGCGCCGGTCTCGGCCACCTTCCATCCGCTGATGGCGGAGATGGCGAACGCCACGCGCCTGCAGGGGCTGCCGATCTTCATCACCCATGGCAAGCTCGACTGGATGTTTCCGGTGCAGACCGCGCGCCAGACGCAAGCGGCGCTCGCAGCCGCCGGCGCTGACGTCACCTATCGCGAGATCGATGATCTCAGCCACACCTATCCGCGCGAGATCAACGCGGAGCTGGTGCAGTGGCTGAATGCGGGATGAACGACCTCTCCTTATCCGCGCCGCAGTGCCGGGGAACCATCTGACCGGGCCGACGTTATCGCCCGTCACCGGAGGTTCGCCATGCAAACTTTTTTCGGAATGATTTTGGGCGCGCTGCTGCTCGCGGGCGGCGTCTATGTCTATGATTCCATGCAGACGTCCTCCGTCGCCAATGGCCAGGTCGCGGTCACCAATCGCACCATCGTGAACTGGGACGTCGCCAAGGCGGATTGGGATGCGCTGCGCGATCGCGCGCACAAGGACTGGGTCCGGATCTCGTCGAAGTAACGCAGCATCATGAACAGGGCGCCGTCGTGAACGCCACGGCGGCGCCTTTGTGTTGGCTGCGATCAACGCTGCGCGTCAGTTCATCTTGGCCTTGCGGGCATCGGCGATGACCTGCTCGAACTCGGCCATGCTGAGCACGCCCGGCACCCGGTACTTGCCGACGATGAAGGACGGGGTGCCGCGGAAGCCGAAGGCTTCGGCCTGCTCATTGTTGCGCTTGAGCAGGGCATCGATGTCGCTGCCACGGCCGGCAAGATCGCGTTTCAGCCGGTCCATGTCGACGCCGGCCGACGCCAGCAACTCGTTGATGCGCGGCTCGGTCAGGCGCGAGCTGACGCCGATCAGGGCGTCATGGGCCTGATGATACTTGTCCTGGAATTTCGCCGCGAGCGCGGACCGCGCCGCCGTGACCGAGACCGGCCCAAGGATCGGCCAGTCCTTCAGCACCAGCCGCACCTTGCCGTCGTCCTGGACCACCTGGCGCAGCTCGGGCTCGAGCTTGCGGCAATAGGGGCAGTTGTAATCGGACCATTCGACGATGGTGATGTTGCCATTGGGATTGCCGGCGACGGGCGTGTCGGGGTCGCGCAGCACCTTGGCCTCGGTCAGCACCTCGTCGTCACCGGCGGCTGCCAGTGCCGGGGTGATGCGGCCTGCCGCGAGGGCGCCCGCTCCGATCAGCGTCAGCGCCGCGCGCCGCGTCGGCACAAGGCCCTTATTTCCAGATCCAGCCATATCTCGTCCCGTTCGGTTCCATCTTCCCGAATACGGTCGGGACCGGGAATTGTTACTGGTCATATAGAGCGTCGCGGCGGCGATGTCATCGCACCAGCTGCGTGACCGCCCTTTTGCTTTTGAGTTTCTGAATCTGATACGGTAGCGTATCAAGCGCGCGACGAGGTCAGCAATACGGCACCGTATCAAAGATCCGAGAGGCTTCCTTCATGAGCGACGGCAAGGGCGATGTCTGGGTCGAGGCGGGGTTTGCCGAGCTCGCCCGCTCGGGGGTCGAGGGTGTCAGGGTCGAGGTGCTCGCCAAGAATCTCGGCGTCACCAAGGGCGGCTTCTACCGCCGCTTCGCCGACCGCGCGGCACTGCTCGATGCCATGCTGCAACGCTGGCGCGAGGGACGCGCGGCGTCGGTCGCGCAGCAGACGCGCCTCGATGGTCAGCCGCCCCGCGAGCGGCTGAAGGCCGTGATCCAGCTCTATTCGGAACGGCTCAATCCGGAAGCCATGGCGATCGAGCTCGCGATCCGGCAATGGGCCCGCTCGGACGAGAACGCCGCGGCGGCGGTGGCCGGCGTCGACGCCGCGCGGCTCAAGCACGTCGCCGAGCTCTATCGCGCCACCGGGCTTGCGGCCGAGGAGGCCGATGCGCAGGCCTTCCTGTTCTACTGCTTCATCTTCGGCCAGAGCCTCTTGTTCGTCGAGCGCGGCCCGCGCAAGCGGTCGCAGCTGGTGGCGAAGTCGGCCGAGAAGCTGCTGGATAAAGCATGATCCGGAAAAGTGCGCAGCGGTTTTCCGAAAAGATCATGCTCAAGCAATAACCTAAAGCGCGATGACGATTCTTCCTCATCTCATCGCGCTTTGGACGAAGAGGCCGGAGCATCGCCCCGGCCTCGGCATCACGTCCAGGCTCAGGCGGCGCCCTTCAGCTTCTTGGTGCATTCGCTGTAATAGCCGCCGCCCTTCTGAATCCACTTCAAGCCGCCATTGCCGTTGGTGGTCTTGTTGGCATTGTACTGGTCGACGCAGGTGTGCAGGCGCGCCTTGCCGGGGGTCTCCTTGGCATATTTCGGATCGACCGCGTTCGGATAGATGGCGGGACCGGCCGGCAAGGTCGGCGCGGCGGCAGGGGCCGCCTCCTTCTTCGCCTGCTTCGGCTCGGCGGGAGCCGCGGGAGCGGCGGGCGCAGCCGCGGTCGGCGCAGCGGCCGGCGTCGCATCCGCGCCGCACTGGGCCTTGCGGAAGTCATTCCACTTCATGGTGCCGAGCGAGCCGTCCTTCTTGGCCGCTTGGTATTTCGCGCTGCACTCCTGCGCAGTCAGCGCCTGCGCCGGCGCCGACAGCGCGAGCGCGGCGAATCCCGACAGAGCAATCGCGCACAGCAATTTCGATTGGATGGTCATCCCTGGGTCTCCTCGTTGAACTTCCCCCGATGGGGCAGTGAGATAACAATTGCTATCCTAGCGTGCCGGCCATCTGCGACAAGAACGCGACGGCGCTTGCTGCCAAAATATAGTGAGCGCCTTGCTCGGATTATTCATGTCGCGTTCAGCAAGGCGAGCCGACGTTCGCAACCCTCGCAATCTCGCAAGATGGGTGCAACACCATGACCCTCGCCTCTCGCCTCGCCGCAATCGCCCTCGCCTCCCTGCTCGTCACCGGCACCGCCTTCGCGCAGACCGCCGCGCCGGCCGCCAAGACCGATCCTGCTGCCACCACTGACAAGAAGACAACGAAGGAGCGCACGGCCGAGTCGATCGAATGCTCCAAGCAGGCGGACGCCAAGGGGCTGAAGGGCAAGGAGCGCAAGAAATTCCGTCGCGAGTGCAAGAAGGAAGCGAAGGCCAGCAGCGCCGCGCCCGCCGCCCCGGCCGCCCCTGCCGCCGACAAGAAGTAATCCCCTCGCGTCCGCGAGAGGCGCACGCATTGCGGCATGACGAGCCTGCAATTGTGCGCCTCGTGCTGATTTGCGATAAGGCGGCGTGAAGCAGATCACCGCCTCCCTGCCGTTCGAATGGCCGAGCCGTGCCAGGCTCCTGAGCACGGCGGAGACGCTCGTCATCGGCACCGCCGGAGGCCTCGTGTTTCTCCTCGCCGGGCTTCCCGGCGGGCTGATCTCGGGCTCGATGATCGCGGTCGCGATCGCCGCCATCGCCGGCCGCCAATTGTCCCTGCCGCCGCTCCTGACCCAGACCGTGCTGGTGCTGCTCGGCATCTCGCTGGGCTCGGTGGTCTCGCGCCATCTGCTGCAGCAGGTCAGTGCCTATCCTCTCACCATCGGGCTGCTCGCGCTCGCGACCTTCTGCTCCACCTTCGGCTCGAGCTATTACCTCCAGCGCATCCATGGCTGGGACCGCACCTCGGCCTTGCTGGCCGGCAGCCCCGGCGCGCTGTCGCAGATCACGATTCTGGCCGTCGAGCGCGGCGCCGACCTGCCGGGCATCGCGGTGGTGCAGACCATGCGCGTCATCATCCTCACCGCGGCGCTGCCGATGGTGCTCGCGATCGCGGGCGTGGTCCCCTCCGCCGCACCGTCGCTGACGACGACGACGATCGCTTCGCCGCTCGACCTCGTGGAGCTGGCCGCGGCCTCGCTGGCCATGGCGCTGGTCTTGCGGCTGATCAAGTTTCCCGCGAGCTGGATGTTCGGCGCCATGCTCGCCTCCAGCGTGCTGCATGGCGCCGGCTGGGTCGAGGGCGGCCTGCCGGACTGGGTGCGCGGCGTGGCGCTGGTCGGCATCGGCGCGCTGATCGGCAGCCGTTTCGCGCGGATGCGGATCAAGACGCTCGCCGGCCACATCAATGCGGCGCTGGGCTCGTTTGCCGTGGCCATCGCCGTCTCCGCCATTTTCGTCGGCATCGTCGCGCTTACCACGCAGGTCAAGTTCTCCGACATCGTGGTCGCCTTCGCGCCGGGCGCGATGGACGCCATGCTGGCGCTGGCGCTGACGTTGCACATCGACCCGATCTTCGTCGGCGCCCATCATTTGTCGCGCTTCGTGTTCGTGACGATCGCAACGCCGGGCATCGTGCATCTGTTCGGGCGCACCCAGGACGACGTGGACGATTAGCAGAGCGCCGCTCTTATAGGGTGGGCAAAGGCGCACTTGCGCCGTGCCCACGATCTCTCTCAATCGTTAATGGTGCTGGGCACAGCGCGCGAAGCGCGCGCCTTTGCCCATCCTACGGCAGCCTGCCTAGCGTTTCGCCGTCTTCGCAAATCCCCACGCGGCGATCGCCGCCATCAGCAGCGAGATCAGCACGTTGTAGCCGGCGAGCGAGAGGCCGAGGAAGCGCCACTGCACCTCGTCGCAGCGCACCACCTTCACGGTGTCGAGCCGCGAAAAGAGATCGCCGGCATTGCCGAGATTGACGACGGGACCGCTGCAATCGGTCGGCCCCTTCCAGAATCCCCACTCGACGCCGGAATGGTAGGCGCCGAGGCCGGCATTGGCGAGCGTCGCCAGCGCGAGGATCGCGAGCCCCGCCAGCAGCAACGGCCGCGGCGCGCGATTCTTCCCCGCAAGAGCCGTGAGCGCACCGAGCGGAATCGCGAAGTAATAGGCGTAGCGCTGCTCCAGGCAGAGCGGACAGGGCAGGATTTCCAGCACGAGCTGGAAGAACCAGGCGCCCGCGATGGTCGCAGCCGCGATCAGCGTGACGAGCAGCGAGGCCGTCAGCGCGGGGCTCGCGGCCCCCGGCCTGAATGCAGGTATTGCGGCACTCTGGGTGGTCACGGCGGCCTCGTTCGGATGGGTCGTGGCCTTAGCCTCTAGCCCCGGTCCAGGCAGCTGTCGAGAACGGCAGACATCACTTTGGCGCGGGTTGACCCCGCTTTGTCCATGGCTATAGTCCGCCGGCTTCGCGACGCTCCCCTCAAGGGCCGACCGAGGGCCCCTGTGGCGGAACTGGTAGACGCGCTCGACTCAAAATCGAGTTCCGCAAGGAGTGCTGGTTCGATTCCGGCCAGGGGCACCACGCTTCGCCCTTCGGGCTTCGCGTGGCGCGGCCACGCAAAGCCGAAAGGCGATTGGTGTCCGGTGGGGCGTCCTGGCCCGAAGACGGACTCTCTCCGCCACACTCAAGCAGCAAGACACGCTTCCACGGCCTCGCGGCGCCTGACGCCCGAGCTTTGGGCTTCTCGCGACGCCCCTTGCTTGGAAAGGGCGCAGGGAAGGCCGGGCGCCGGCTGGCACCCACGGTCCGCTGTGCGCAGATTGCGCGAAGACAGATGCACAGCGGCATACAGGGCAGCCCGGACACCCCGGCCTTTCCCTGCGCAGTGGTTTGACGGCTTATGGCGCGCTCTCCCCGGGGAGCGATGCACTATTGCCCCCGTCGTCCTGCGGCTGATCGGCGCGCGCGCCCGGTCGGGCCGCTTCACCACCGCAAGCCTTGACGCACAGACCCCGGGCGTCAGGACCACACGCTTTTGCCGTACGCTGGAACCGCACCGGTCGTGTGCGCGCCGGTCAACCGCTCACGGGCCAAGCCCGCCCTGCAATTGCCGCCGCGCCGATGCGCCGATGCGCCGATGCGCTCCACGTCCACCGCCACCCGGCCCGCGTATCGTGACGATCGCGAAACGCCCCTTATCCATGGGCCGGGATGGCGCGAACCTACGATATTTCCGAATTTCGGTCAAGAAGAATTCTAAAAATGAGCAATCGCCCCGATCGCGATTTCCTTGCGGCCATCCTTCGAGACGCCCGCTTTGGGCGGGCTCCTCAGGATGAGGACGGCGTGTGCGGCACAGCCTCAACGGGAGCGATCGCTGCCTAACCTCATCCTTGAGGAGACCGCCACCGGATCCGCGCAAGAGCGCGGCCCGATGACAGGCTCCGCGGGTCTCGAAGGACGAGGCGCGCGCTCTGATCGCCCGGCAGGCCATGCGCGGCTGCCTGCCCCGACCCGCTGCGGCGTTCGACTTCGCCGCGCCACTCCCTATATTCTCTCGCAACCGATGTGATGCAGCGGACAGTTTGATGGCCAGGAGACGCAGAGCGGACGCCGACGACCTTCCCCGCTATTTCGTCTGGGTGCGGGGCCTCGAAGGTCCCGAGCCGCAGAAATGGATGGCGATGGATTTCGGCGTCAGCGACTGGAAGCGGCCGCTCGTGCTGGCGTACCTCGAGTTGCCAGAAGACGAACGGCACCTGTCGCTGTCGATGCTGGCCCGGCGCTATCCGCCGCCGCGGGTGGATCTTTCGTGAGGCGGCGAGGATGCACACTCCGCCGCGGAGGCAGAGTCACTCCAAACCGAGAAAGTAGCGCCACTCGGTGCCCATATTGTCGTCGGTAACGAGGGTTTGGCCGGTGGTAGCCTCCAGCAGCTGCGGACATGGTTCGATCGTGGGACTATCCTGACGGAAGTCGGCGATCAGTGCATCGAGCCGAGCGCGGTCAGCGTCATCGGAAGCAAATTCGGGTTTGCCGTCGATGCTGTAAGTTTCGAGCGTTCGTCGCCAGCGATCATGATCCCACGCGATCGGGGTCTGCGACACCACCATATGGTTCAAGAACCGGGCACCGTAGGAAAATGCGGTGCAGCCTGTGCGCTGCGCGCGCCGCGAATTGGTGGTGTTGTAGAAGAAAATTCCACCGGGCTTCAGGTGTTGCTGCACAAGGCCAAGGAATTCCGACGAAAGCAGGTTGGTGGCGTTGGCGCGGAAATGCCACGTCGTGTTGGAGACTACCGCATCGAAACGTGCGTCGGGATGGTGGCGGAGCCAGCGGCGTCCGTCGTCCTCGACGATCCTGACCTTGGGATTGTTCAGGATCGACCTGACATCGTCGTGCTTCGCGATCAGCTCGAGATATCCGCGATTGATCTCGACGATCGTGAGCGATTCCACGTCCGGATTGTTGGCGATGACCTGAGCCCATGAACCGGATGAGAGACCGATCATCAGCACCTGTCGCGGTGCGGGGTGGAAGAGACTGAGCGCGTACGGCCGGATGATGCCATTGCGATCGGACTTCAGGTCCGTGTTGAAGCGGCCGTCATACATGCCGTTGCCAAAGACGGTGCCGTCGGCATCGACAGTGATGATGCCGCTATGGTTCTCGACAATATGCGGGAAGTCGTGATCAGCGAGCGTCTTTCCCTGCAGATTCTCCAGCAGCCACTGGCTCAACAAGGCGCTTGCGCCGAGGCCGAAGACGAGAACCGCGATGGCAAGATAACCAAGACGATTGCGCTCCTGCGCCGTGGTTTGGCCAAGCGCAATCAATGCAAGCGCGGCCATCGTGCCCCCGACGAGCAGCATCGCCGCGATCTGTCTGATTCCAAGATAGTCCGTCAGCACGAAGCCGGTGAGGATCGCCCCGCTGGCGCAGCCCGCGATGTTGGCGAAATACAGCAGCGCCGTCCGCTGACCGATTCGTTCGTCGGTCGCGATACCGAATTGCGAAAGATAGGGGAGCAGTGCACCCCACTGTCGCGCGATCAGGTAGGTGATCGCGACGGCGATGCCGATCACGCCGGCGCCGACCCATGCCAATTGCGCCATCAACGGAAGGAATATCGCGCCGAACACATTGGCCCAGATCAGATCGCGCGCGGCTTGGCGTAGCGCATCTTGCGGCGCGAGCGTCCTGCAGGACTGTCCGGCCTTTCGCGCGCCGACCGCGATTCCTGTCAAGAAAGCATAGAGCGTCATCGCAAATGCCAGCGAACTCGATCCCGAGGCAAACGACATCACGCGGAACAGGTAGATCTCGTAGGACAACGAGATGAATCCACCCGTCATCGCGAGCAGGACGACAGGACCCATGCCGAGGATTGGCTGGGTGTCCGGAGCCTTGGTCGAGGTCTGTGAGTCCGGCCTTGCGCCGGGACCGGAGAGGATGTGCGCCGCGATCGCACCGGCGCCGACCGCGAGATTGATTCCAGCCGCAATCGTGATGGCCTCATGCATGCCGAGAAAAGGGAAGATCAGGGTGGCGCATACAAGGCACGCGGCGCCGGCGCCGAGCGTATTGACAAAATAGAGTGTGCCGACGGCGTCGCCGATCTGGCCGGTCATTCGTGCCAGATATGAGACCAGGATCGGCAGCGTTGCGCCCATCAGAAGGGTTGGCAGCAGCACCAGGACGAGGTTGATGGCGGCAAGGGCGGGCAGCGGCAGGTCTGCCACCATAGCGCCCACCTGCTCGAAGATCTGGAGTGAGGCCAATCCGAATGCGGCGGTGGCAAGCTCGATCACTCCGAGCAGCAACAACGGCTTGACGTTGGTGCGTCGGGATATCCAGCCGCCACACAGGCTGCCAAGCCCGAGTCCGAGCATGAAGGCGGTCACGATGATCGTGACTGATTCCGAATTGACGCCGAAGATCCGGAACAGGCTTCGTTGCCAGGTCAGTTGATAGATCAGCGCCGGGAAACCGGAAAAGAAGAAGAGGATGCAGAGAACGCGGACACGGGGCGCAGCGAATCTCTGCGCTGGCGCATCCGCGGGCAACTCGACGGCCGTCATAGCAATGGATCCCTTCTCCCACGCTCCCGCAACCTGCAAGAGAAAGGTAAGCAAAGGTTGCGGTTGGTCGGCTGAACGAGGCTGGATCAACGGCCCAATCCGGCAACTCCGTGCGCAGGGTTAAGCCATGGTGAACAGCGGATCAGAACGCCTACTTCGATGCGAGTACCAGAGGTCGATCGCGGACACCGGAGGGGCAGACCAGACGTTCGCGGCCGAGCGCCAGACCGAGGAGGTGTTGGCAGAGGCGGCAGATAAAGCTCGCGTATTCGTATGTCCGAAGTTGGCTCCACCCTGACGTCCGATGAGCCGCCGCGATGGACCGACATGAGGGGCAGAGCTGACCCCTTGCGTGCCCCGAGTGCAGCGCGAACCATGAGGGCGCGCGCTCGCCCCGATGCAACCGACGCCCTGCGCTGCCCTCGCGACCGTGCCACTCCCGCCCCCATGATTATGGGTGTCACGGCATCCCTGCTCCGGCTAAACTTGCCTTGCGCCGCGGGGGACACGCGGGTGCGGGACCATGATCATGACCGAACAGGGCGAGACGGGTGACATCATCACCATCCTCCTCGTCGAGGACGACGCGCCGACCTGCTGGCGGCTTCAGGATGCGCTGGTCAAGGCCGGCTACGAGGTGCGCAGCGCCGGCACGCTCGGCGAAGCCCGTGCCGCCCTCGCCGGCGGCGCGCCGCGCGTGCTGCTGACCGACCTGCGGCTGCCCGACGGCCACGGCATCGAACTGATCCGCGAGATGAGGCAGCGCTTCCCCGACACCGAGATCATGGTGATCTCGGCCCTCGGCGACGAGGAAAGCGTGATCTCCGCGATCACGGTCGGCGCCACCGGCTATCTGCTCAAGGACGCCTTCCCCACCGACATCGCCACCACCGTGCGCGATCTGGTCGCCGGCCATTCGCCGATCTCGGCCTCGATCGCCCGCTTCATCGTGCGCAGAACCCAAGGCGCCGCGCAGAATTCGGCGGAGCCGCCGCCCGGCCCCGCGCTCAACACCGCCAGGCTGACGCCGCGCGAGATCGACATCCTCTGGGGCATCGCCAAGGGCTTCAGCTATGCCGAGATCGCGAGCCATCTCGGCCTGTCCAAGCAGACCGTGCCCGGCCACATCAAGAACATCTATCGCAAGCTCGAAGTGCACACGCGCAGCGAAGCGGTGTTCGAGGCGGTGCAGCAGGGCCTGATCAAGCTGTGAGCGAGATCGCGGCCAAGGCACGTACGAAGGCACCGAAGGCGGCGGGCAAACCCGCGCGGCGCCGGCTGCTGGCCTCCCGCCTCGTGCCCTATCTGCTGCTCCAGGCCCTGATCGCGATCGTCACCATCCTCGGGCTTCGGCAGCTGCAGCCGAGCGATCCCGAAGACTTCGCGTTGAGCGATTTTTCGGCGCGGGAAGACGGCCTGGTCCGTCCCGTGACGCTGCCGCATTTCACGTCGTCGCGCTACTCACTGGCCGACCCGCCGTTCTACACCGGCGCCTTCACGTTCCCCGGCGGCGATGCCGCCTCGGGCTGGTCGGTCTATCTGCCGCGCTTCAGCAACGCGGTGGAGGTCGCCGTCAACGGCGTCGTCGTGCTCGACTCCCGGCGCGACGCCAATGCCAACCGGCCCGACCGCAACACGCCGCAGATCGCGGCCATTCCCGCTTCGCTGCTGCGCGAGGGCGGCAACGAGATTACGGTACGGCTGTTCGTGTGGGGACCGCTCAAGGGCTTTCTCGATACCGTCTATGTCGGCCCGGACGTCGCCTTGCGCCCGGCCTATGAGACGCGCACGCTGCTGTTCGTCACGCTGCCGGTGGTGTTCTCGGCCTGGCAGGCGATCCTCGCCGTCATCCTCGCAATCATGTGGCTGATGCGGCGTCATGAGCCGGTCTACGGCGTGCTGGCCGCGGCGATGGTGCTCGGCGTGGTGCAGGCGTTCGCGCCGCCGCCGGTGCCGCCGGCCGCGACGTCGCGGCTCGCCGCCGTGCTGCTGGCCTCCGCGCCGATCGAGAGCGCGCTGATCGTCGTTTTCGCCGTGCTGTTCTTCGGCTGGCGCTGGCCGCGCTACGGCACGCTGCTGTTCGTGCCCGGAATCGTCGTGTTCGTGGTCGGGCTGATCGGGGGCCCGCCGCTGCCGCGCATCCTCTTCCTGGTGCTCGGCATTCCGACGGTCGGGCTTTGCCTGGTCCTGATGGCCTGCATCACGGCAACAGCGGTGGTGCGGCGGCAGGACGCGGCGAGCTTCACGATCGGATGCGCCGTCACCATCGTGCTGACCTGCTGGATCCAGGACATGCTCACGGTGCTCGAGATCGTGTCCAACGATCGCATCTTCGTCTCGCGCCTGTCCTATTCGGCAATGCTGGTCGCGATCGGCGCCGGGCTGACCTGGCGCTTCGCCCGCGCCTTGAACCAGGTCGACAGCTTTGCCGGCCAGCTCGTGACGCGGGTGCGCGAGGCCGAGGAACGGCTGAAGGCGAGCTTTGCCCGCGAGGAGGAGCGCGCCCGCGCCGCCGCGCTCGCCAACGAGCGTACGCGCCTGATGCGCGACCTGCATGACGGCCTCGGCGGCCAGCTCGTCAGCATCGTCGCGCTCTCCGAGCGTGGCCATGAGGGCGCGATGATCACCGATGCGGCCCGTGCCGCGTTGAAGGATCTGCGTCTCGTCATCGATTCCATGGACGACATCGGCGGCGACCTGATGCTCGCCCTCGGCTCCTGGCGCGAGCGCACGACGGCGCAATTGCGGCCGCACGACATCACGCTCGACTGGCGCGTGGCGACGCCGCAAGGCGTGCCGCTGCATCCGGAACTGCGGCCATGGCACGTGATCCAGATCGTGCGCATCCTCGACGAGGCCGTGACCAATGCGGTCAAGCACGCCCAGGCGCGCCGCATCGCGGTCACCATCGACACGTTCGACGCAGGCCGGGGGCCGTACGGCGTGATCAGCGTGACCGACGACGGCCACGGCTTCGCGCCGGCCGGCAATGGCGAGGCCGGACGCAACGGCCAGACCGCGCGCGGCCTGCGCAACATGAAAAGCCGCGCCGCGCGCTGCGGTGCCGTACTCGATCTGAGTTCGGATTCTTCCGGCACGCGCGTGCGGCTGCAATTGCCGCAGCGTTTTCCCGACAGCGACATGGCGACGGGCTGAAAGGCCCCCTCCCCGAACGTGTGGGGCGCACGGAGAGAGGGGACGGGCCGGGAAATCCGCCTGCGGAGGACGGGGGTGTTCGTCCGCAGGCTCCGTTGGCCCGAAGCAATACAATCAATTCAGTGGAAATGTCAGCGCACGCCGACGCGGTTGACCGGGCCGCCGCGATTCATCGGTGTCCCCGCGCGCACGCCGACACCGGGCGCGCCGACGCCGGGCGTTGCGACCGCCGCGGCGGCGACCGGCGCTCCGGGCGCCACCACCACCGCCGCCGTCGGCCGCACCACGCAGCCCTTGGGCACGCCAACCGTCTTGCAATAGACCACCGCCTGCGCCGGGCTCGTGCCCAGCGACACCATCGCCGCGCCCGCGAGCGCCACGACCGTCAGCCCCGCGCTCAGCGCTGCAGCTCTCTTCGACATTCTTGCTCTCCTGCTTCCCGTACGGCGTCCCGATGCAATCACCGGGTTCGCAGCCGAGGTGCAGCCTGAATGGCAAAAGACGGCGCGCGAATACATGCCATGAAGATGGGGGTACCGCGGCCGGGAGGGCTTGCCGGTGCCATGAACATGGCATGGACCGGCGCCCGGCCTTTGCGGGATGGTCCGGCCCGATTGATCCCGGTCGGGACCAACGAGGATTCCAAAGAGGTGCTTTATGAAGATTTCGTTTCTTGCCGCGCTGCTGCTCGCTGCCACCGCCCTGCCCGCTGCCGCGCAATCCGGTCCGTCGGTCCAGGAGCAGATGGCCTGCCGCGGCGACGCCAGCAAATTCTGCGCCGAACATGTCGGCAAGCCGCCGCAGATGAACGCCTGCCTGCGCGAGAACAAGCCGAAGCTCTCGGAGTCCTGCCGCAAGGTCGTTGAATCGCGCGGCGGCTAGTCGGTCGTCGTTCTCCGTCCTCATCCTGAGGGCCCGCCAAAGGCGGGCGTCTCGGTGCCGCACCAAGGCTAGAGTGGCCGGCGCCAGGGAGGCGTGACGCGGCGGCGCTAGGTTGGCTTGCGGCGCAGATGGACGATGACGTCGAGCCGCGCGATCTCGTGGCCGGGAAGCGCCTCGGGGATCTTGGTGAAGGCGAGGCCGTCGGCAACGTCGACCAGCACATCCTCGCCTTCGAGGTAGAAGTGGGGATGCACCGACGTGTCGGTGTCGAAGAACGACTTGATGCCGTCGGCCGCGATCCGGCGCAGCAGGCCGGCCTCGGTGAACTGGTTCAGCGTGTTGTAGACGGTCGCGAGCGACAGATACGCGTTCGCCGCCATCGCTTCTTCATAGAGGCTCTCGGCGGTGACGTGACGGTGGCCGCCCAGGAACAGCAACTGGCCGAGCGCGAGACGCTGGCGCGTCGGGCGCAGGCCGGCATTGCCGAGCAATTGCAGGCAGTGCTGCACGCCATCATCCGGCGGTGGCTCGAGGCTGGCGACATCAGGTCCGTTGTCGTCAAACGCCGGGATATGGGTGGCCTGGATGTCCATCGATCGTCTCACGGCTCAAGGAAGCAGGACAGGCAGTGCCGCCTTCCGCCAGTTGCTATTGGATCGCAAAAGCGGCGGCCCGACTTTGAGCCAGATCAAATGCGCAGGCTGCCACTGACCTATCGCAAGGCGGCCCGGTCCATTCCCGGCCAGGATCGGCCGGTATCGATGAGGCTCATATGTCCAGACCGGTTCCCGACAAGGCAGAGGTCGCGCTCGAATATCCCGACAAGTTCTATGTCGGTACTTTCGAGCATTCGTCGCGCTTCGAGGCGCGGCTCGACGGCAGCGGCGTTGCGCTGACGCTGCAGCATCCGGGCGCTGCCGACGAGCGCAAATCGGTGCACCTGCACATCAATTTCGGCCTGCTCGCCGGCATCCTGCGTGAGCTCGCCGGTAATGTCGCCGGCATACCCAAGGACGATATCGCGCACCGCGAGCAGCTCGCAGAGGCGCTCGACGAATTGCGACGGGCGCTGCGGACCTCCTGAAGGCTACTTTGCTTTCGCCTGGATCGGCTTCGGGGCGGGCGCCGTCGCCCATTCCTTGTCGGCGCGCGGGCCGTTGAGATCGCCGGTCAGGCCGACGAGCTGGCCGGGCAGCACGTCGAGGGTCTGCTGCCAGGTCTGGGTCTGGCACAGGAATTTCATGAGGCAGCCTTTCAGCTTGAGGCGATCGGCGGATTCGCGCCAAAGCGACACCGCGTACAGCTTGCCGTCCTCGGCATTATAGATCTCGCCGGCAAACCGCCCCTCCGGTGTCGCCTGCAAACCCATGATGAGCTGGTGGCCGAGCAGCATGCGGGCGCGCTTGTCCGGGTCCGGGTTCTGGCTGTCACGGTAAGGCTGGCCGCGCTTGTCGGCCGGCTCCTTCATCCAGACGATGAAGCCGCACAGGCGGTCGCGCGACGGTCCGCAGCGCTCGAGGCGAATGCGGGCGCGGCCGTCCTCGACCAGCCAGGTGCCGCTCGGATCTGCCGGCGCGACGGCGCCGGCGCGGCCGCCAAACGCCAGCATCACGATCGTGATCGCGATGCGCAGCACGAAGCGAAGGAGAATGTTCATCAGCAGCACCTTTCGTTGAATGGATCGCGGCGTCAGTTCAGCTGCGTCATCAGCGCATCGGCGCCCTTGTCGAGGCCGGCCGTGGCGGCCGCGAGCGCGCCGGCGGTCGCCTTGATGTCGTAGGCAGCGGGATATTGCTTGGTGACGTAGGCCGAGAGCAGCCGCGAGCTCGTCGCGTCGAAGATCTCGACGCCATAGATGACCGAACCGGTCATCGTGCCCTCGCCGTCGCGCGCGGCCTGCACGCCGTTGTAGATCGCGCCAGCCATGTCGAAGCGCGAGAGCGTGCCGAGCACCGGCGTATTGGCGACGGCGCCGGTGAGCGTCAGCCTGATCCGCAGCGTGTTCGGTCCGCGTTCCTGCACCAGCGCGAACCTGCCGCGCAGCCGGTCGGCGAAACGGGTCTGCATGTAGGCAGCGAGCGTCGCCTTGTCCTTGCTCGACATGTCGCCGAACTGGTGGTCGCGCCCGCGATAGACCACGACGGGATCGAGGAGCACCTTATTATACGCGCGCCAGTCGACCGGCGTGGAATAGCGGTAGGGCACGCGGCCGGAGGCGTCCGATTTGTCCGGGGCCAGATAGGCCGAGGACGCCAGCTCCGAATAGGGCACCGGCGCGACCGAAGCGCAGCCCGCCGCAGCCACGCAAAGCAACAGCGCTCCCAGACCGCGCACGGCGATCAAGCAATTCATTTCAGACTCCTTTTGGCACGATCCAGGCGATGGCGACCGCAGCCGCGTCAGGGACCAGACGCGGCTGCGGCGCTCACCATTGCCAACCCTCGGCTTCGTCCGGGGCCATTTCAGAAGCTCTGGGCTGTCCCGGTATTAGCGTTATAAAACCGACTAGACGGTTTGTAAAGTTCGAAAATGGGACCTGACGCAATTGGCCGCAGGCGCGGCTTTGGGCAGGTCATGATTGGATTCCGCTACCTCGAAATCAGGCGCGCTTGCGCCGGCTTGCAGCCTTCGCGGCCGGCGCCGTTCCGGATTTGGCGGCGCGCGTTGCCGGCTGTTCGAGGCCGGTCCATTGCGTGTCGTCGAGCAGGCGTGCAAACAGTCGCTGATGGTCGTCCTTGCTGAGCGGCGACATGCCGAACAGCGAGCTCAGCAGCAGTCCCATCGCTCCGGCCCAGCGCAGCATTGCCAGGTCCGGATCGGTGGCCTCGTCCCTGATCGCCGCCATCCGCTCCATCTCGCGCTCGCGCGGCAGCGCCATCAAGCGAGGATTCTCCACAATGGCCGCAACCAGCGCCAGCGCAGCGGAATTCGGCGAGGTCGCCGCTTCGCGCACGGTCGCCAGCTGGGTCGCCAGATTTGGATTGGCGGAGGTCTCGCTCGCCTTCGCCATATAACGCGCCGAGAACTCCTCGAAATGCGCCATCTGCCGCTCGAGCAACGCCCTCAGCACCGCCTCCTTGGTGCGGAACTGGTGCATCACGCCGCCCTTGCTGAGGCCGCTCTCGCGCGCGATCGCATCGAGCGTCAGCCGCCCGGGCCCGTCGCGCGCGATGATCGCGATCGCCGCCTCGAGTGCAGCATTGCGGGATCGTTCGGAGCGCGTGGCATTATCCATGGCCGACTTGTCTCCGTGACACGACGATGAATCAAGTGAAAACAGGACGCGCTGTACATTTTTTGTGCTGATGCTGTCGAGACTTTCATCTTGCGGCGCCGAACGAGACTATGTGAGCCTCGATATCGGATGGGGACTGGGATGGGCTTGCCGTCGCTTTGCGCGCGAGGACGTTGCGAAGCGTTTTCGGCCGGCCTCGCTTGAGAAAGTTACGATATGCCAAAACGAGTATTGCTTGGTCTCCTCCTGGCTTGCGGCCTTGCGGCCCCGGCTCTGGCGCAAGAGCCGAAGACAGGCGGTGTGATCAATGCCGTGATCCAGCCCGAGCCGCCCGGCCTGATGCTGGCACTGGTGCAGAACGGTCCGACCCAGATGGTGTCGGGCAACATCTTCGAGGGGTTGCTGCGCTACAGCCCCAAGCTGGAACCCCAGCCGGAGCTCGCCGAGAGCTGGAGCGTCAGCGAGGACGCCAAGACCTACACCTTCAAGCTCAGGAAGGGCGTGACCTGGCACGACGGCAAGCCCTTCACCGCAGCGGACGTCCTGTTCTCGATCGAGATGCTGAAGCAGACGCATGCGCGCGCCCGCACCAATCTTGCGCAGGTCGACAAGATCGAGGCACCCGACGATTACACGGTGGTGTTCACGCTGAAGCAGCCATTCGGCCCGTTCCTCGGCATCTTCGAGGTCGGCTCGATGCCGATGGTGCCGAAGCATCTCTATGAAGGCACCGACTGGAAGACCAACGCCTACAACAATGCGCCCATCGGCACCGGCCCCTTCATGTTCAGGGAATGGCAGAAGGGCTCGTTCATCCGCCTGGTCAAGAACCCCAATTATTACGAGAAGGGCAAGCCCTATCTCGACGAGATCTACTGGCAGATCATTCCCGACGCCGCGGCGCGCTCGGTGGCATATGAGACCGGCAAGGTCGACGTGCTGCCCGGCGGCTCGGTCGAGAATTTCGACGTGCCGCGGCTGTCCAAGCTGAAGGACACCTGCGTCACCGGCGCCGGCTGGGAGTTCTTCTCGCCGCTGGCCTGGCTGTGGCTCAACAACCGTCAGGGTCCGCTCGCCGACAAGCGGGTGCGGCAGGCCGTCATGTTTGCGATCGACCGCGATTTCGCCAAGGACGTGATCTGGAACGGGCTCGGCAAGGTCGCGACCGGCCCGTCGGCCTCGACCATCAAATATTACACCGATGACGTGAAGAAATATCCGTACGATCCGGCCAAGGCCAAGGCGCTGCTGAAGGAAGCCGGCTACAAGGGCGAGAAGATCCGCCTGCTGCCGCTCGCCTATGGCGAGACCTGGCAGCGCTGGGGTGAAGCCGTGAAGCAGAACCTCCAGGACGTCGGCATCAACATCGAGACCATCGCCACCGACGTTGCCGGCGGCAACCAGAAGATCGGCGACTGGGACTACGACATCGCCTTCACCTATCTCTATCAGTACGGCGATCCCGCGCTCGGGGTCGGCCGCAACTATATCTCCAGCAACATCGCCAAGGGCCAGGTCTTCAACAACGTCGAGGGCTATTCCAACCCCGAGATCGACAAGCTGTTCGCCGACGGCGCGGTCGCCACCCCCGATTCCAAGCGCAAGGAGATCTACGAGAAGGCGCAGAAGATCCTGGTCGAGGACGTGCCGGTGGCCTGGATGCTCGAGCTGCAATTCCCGACCATCACGCGCTGCAAGGTCAAGAACCTGATCACCACGGGGATCGGGGTCAATGACGGCTTCAAGGACGCATGGCTCGACAAGTAGTGACAATTCGCGTCTGAACTTTCCGCCATGGCTCCCGCCAAATGATCTCCGATCGAGCCGCAAACTCGCTGCACCTCCCCCGCTCGCGGGGGAGGTCGACGCGGTCGCAGAGCGCGGCGGGAGAGGGCTTTCTCCTCTTGGCGTCCTCTCTGCGGAAATACCCTCTCCCCTGCCCTCTCCCGCAAGCGGGAGAGGGAGCGCACCGTGATTCTGGCTGCGTTCAACCTGATCCGATCGCCATCTAAAATGCTCTCCTTCATCTCTCAGCGTATCGTGAAGGGCGTGATCGTCCTGCTCGCGATCGTCGTCCTCAATTTCTTCCTGATCCGGCTTGCACCCGGCGACCCCGCAATCGTGATGGCGGGCGAGGCCGGCGCCAGCGACCAGGTTTTCGTCAAGCAGCTCCGGGAAAAGTTCGGCCTCGACAAGCCGCTGCCCGAGCAGCTCTTCATCTACGTCAAGGGCGTGGTCAGCCTCGACCTCGGCTTCTCCTTCCGCCAGCAGGCGCCGGTGGCAAAGCTGATCGGCGAGCGGCTGCCGGCGACGCTGCTGCTGACACTGACCGCGTTTGCGATTTCGCTGATGCTCGGCATTGTCTTCGGCACCTTCGCCGCGCGCTTCGCCGGAACCTTCCTCGACACCGCCATCACCGTCTTTGCGCTGATCTTCTACGCCATGCCGATCTTCTGGGTGGCGCTGATGGGCATCCTGCTGTTCTCGGTCACCATGGATTGGTTGCCGAGCTTCGGCTACGAGACGGTTGGCGCCAACCTCACCGGCCTTTCCCACGCGGTCGACGTCGCAAAGCACCTGATCATGCCGGCGATGACGCTCGGCCTGTTCTTCATGGCGACCTACACCCGCATGACGCGCGCCTCGATGCTGGAGGTGAAGCGGCTCGACTTCGTCAAGACCGCGCGCGCGAAAGGCCTTGGCGATGCCGTGATCCAGCGCCGCCACGTGCTGCGCAATGCGCTGCTGCCGGTGGTGACGCTCGCCGGCGTGCATTCCGGCACGCTGATCGGCGGCGCCGTCATCACCGAGACCGTGTTCGCCTGGCCCGGCATCGGGCGGCTGATGTACGACGCCCTGCTCCAGCGCGACTACAATCTGCTGCTCGGCGTGTTCGTGATCTGCTCCGCCATGGTGCTGATCTTCAACCTCATCACCGACCTCGTCTATCGCCTGGTCGATCCGCGCATCGAATTCGCCTCATGAGACAGTTCTGGAAATCGATGTTCAAGAGCCCGAGCGGCGTCATCGGGCTCGTCATCCTCCTGCTCGCGATCGCCGTCGCATTGTTCGGACCGATGCTGTTTCCGAACTCGCCCTGGCGCATGGTGCAGCGGCCGTTCCTGCCGCCCTTCACGCTCGGCGCCGTGCCGCTCGGCACCGACGCGCTCGGCCGCGACGTCTTTGCCGGCATGATTTTCGGCGCACGGGTCTCGCTATTGGTCGGTCTCGTCTCGACACTGGTCGCGCTGGTCGTCGGCATTCCCATCGGCGCGATGGCCGGCTATTTCGGCGGCAGGGTCGACGACGCCCTGATGCGCTTCACCGAGTTCTTCCAGACCATTCCGAGCTTCGCGCTCGCGATCGTGCTGGTCGCGATCCTGCAGCCTTCGATCTACTCGATCGTAGCCTCGATCGCGGTGGTGAGCTGGCCGCCGGTCGCCCGTCTCGTGCGCGGCGAGGTGCTGTCGCTGCGCACGCGCGAATATGTCCAGGCGGCAATCGTCACCGGACAGAGCAACACCTGGATCATCCTGCGCGAGATCCTGCCCAACGCGCTGTCGCCGGTGATCGTGCTGGCCTCGCTGATGGTGGCGACCGCGATTCTCCTGGAATCCTCGCTGTCCTTCCTCGGCCTCGGCGATCCTAACCTGATCTCCTGGGGCTACATGGTCGGCGCCGGCCGCACGGTGATCCGCCAGGCGTGGTGGATCACGGTGTTTCCGGGAATCGCCATCCTGATCTCCGTGCTCGGGCTGAACCTGATCGGCGAAGGCCTCAACGACGCGCTCAATCCGCGCCTGTCGCGGGAGGGACGCTGATGCTGATTGCCCCGCCTGCCGTCTCCATCAGGAATCTCAGGATCGCGCTGCCGAAGGGCGCCGAGCGGCCCTTCGCGGTCGACGGCGTCTCGCTGGACTTGCGCCCCGGCAAGATCGTCTGCGTCGTCGGCGAGTCCGGCTCCGGCAAGTCGATGTGCGCGCATGCGCTGTTGGGCCTGTTGCCCGATACGGTGTCTGTCGCCGCCGGCGAGATCCAGTTCGAAGGCCGCGACCTGCTCAAGCTCGATGACGACGGCTGGCGCGACCTGCGCGGCCGCCGGTTGGCGATGATCTTTCAGGAGCCGATGACCGCGCTCAATCCGCTGATGCGGATCGGCGACCAGATGGCGGAGATGTTCGAGGCACACGGCCTGCTGACGCCGAAGCAGCGGCGCGCCAAGGCTTTGGCGCTGGCGCGCGAGGTCGGCCTGCCCGACCCCGAAAGGATCGTCCGCGCCTATCCGCACCAGCTCTCCGGCGGCCAGCGGCAGCGCGCCATGATCGCGATGGCGCTCGCGCTCGAGCCCGCGGTGCTGGTTGCGGACGAGCCGACGACCGCGCTCGACGTCACCACGCAGGCGCAGATTCTCAAGCTGATCCGCAACCTCCAGCGCAGCCGCAACATGGCCGTGATGTTCATCACGCACGATTTCGGCGTGGTCGCCGACATCGCCGACCAGGTCGTGGTGCTCCGCCATGGCAAGGTGGTGGAGGAAGGCCCCGCCTCTGCCGTCTTCAACGAGCCGCAGCACGACTACACCAAGGCGCTGCTCGCCGCCGTCCCCTCGATCGATCCGCCGGCACGCAAGCCCCTCGACGGTCAGGCCAGGGCGGTCGAGGTGATCGGTCTGGACAAGACCTATGTGACATCAGGCGGCTGGTTTCGCGAGGACCGCCGGGTCGATGCCGCGCGCGCGGTCAATTTCGACATCCTCAAGGGCGAGACGCTCGGCCTCGTCGGCGAATCCGGCTCCGGAAAATCATCGGTGGCGCGTCTCGTGATGCGGCTGATCGAGGCCGATCGCGGCACGGTGCGGATCGGCGAGACCGATCTCACCTCACTCACCGGCAAGGCGCTGCGCGCCGAGCGCCATCGCATCCAGATGATCTTCCAGGATCCGTTCGCCTCGCTCAATCCGCGCCGCAAGATCGGCCACATCATCGCCGCCGGCCCGATCGCGGCCGGCCTCGATCCGAAGGCGGCGTTCGATCGTGCCCGCGACCTGCTCAAGATGGTCGGCCTCGATGCCGGCGCACTCGAACGCTATCCGCACGAATTCTCCGGCGGTCAGCGCCAGCGTATCGGCATTGCGCGCGCGCTGGCGCTCGAGCCGGAGATCATCGTCGCGGATGAAGCCGTCTCCGCACTCGACGTCTCCGTGCAGACGCAAGTCTTGAGGCTGCTCGAAGACCTCAAGGCACGCCTCGGCCTCTCCATGCTGTTCATCACCCACGACTTGCGCGTCGCCGCCCAGATCTGCGACCGCATCGCGGTGATGCAGCGCGGCGCCATCGTCGAGCTGAAGCCGACGGCACAGCTGTTCGCCGCGCCGGAGCATGCCTATACGCGCGAGCTGCTGGCGGCGGTGCCGGGACGGAAAGAGCGCGCGCCGGCGGCGTGAACGCTGCCCGCATCAGATCGCTAAATCTCGGGCTGGTTCCAAAAACTTGCATGTCCCGAAGGTGAAACATATTCGGGCCAACGGCATTTGCTTTCCGGAATGATCCTTGCTGATGAAGGCAGGGAGCAAGGCTGACACCGGCATTCGCTCGCATGGCTCCAAGGGGCCGTTGCGAACGAATATGAGGTAGTAAGCGGCTTCTCAAGCCGGCGCATCAGGGCACCGGATGTTTTGAGATGCCCGGGTGCGCTCACGCGGTTTTTATTCCGTCGTGATCGGCCGGGCGCTTCAAAGGCGAGGCCGGCACCATACATCGCGATGGAATGATTTACGTCATCTGATGACGGATGCCAATTGATACGGAGCCAACATGGGCGAAGTTATTCGATTTGTCTCGAAGTCCGAGCGCGAGAGGATGCGTCTCATCCAGGAGGCGCGCGCCATCTACGACAGCATCTTTCCTTCGGCTGATCCGGCCGGCGGAGGTCAGGATAAGGCGTCGCTTGGCCGGGCGTTCGTCGGCGACGGGAGCACCCGATCGTGATCAAGATCATCGCGGTACTTTGCAGTCTCGCTTCTCCGACCAATTGTCACGAGCAGATCGTCACCACCTCGGATTTTGCCGAGGTCTCGGTGCAGTCCTGCCTGATGGGCGCGCCGCAGCTCGCCGACTGGATGAACCAGCATCCGACCGAGCGACTGGCAGCATGGCGCTGCGTGATCGGTCAACAGGTCCGCCGCGGAATTTAGCTGTTCGCGCCTTGCCGGCATCCGCCGATCGACGTCGCTCTATCGGGTGGTGTTGCTCCAGGTCGGAACGGAATTGGTCACGCCGACCGACGGCCAATTGTACGATCCGATCGACGGCGCCGTGACCGTGCCGACCGACGGTCCGGACGAGCCGTAAGACGCCCTCGGCTGCGCCGCCGGCGACGCGCCGCCGCCATAGTTCGGGGCCACCACGCCAGCGCCGTATTGTCTGCTCGAGCGCTGCTTCTTCGCCTCAGCCGCGAACGGCGCGAGCAGAAGTCCGGCCCCGATGAAGGCGGCAATGGCGAATTTGATGCCAGTGAATTTGAATCCCATCATGGCTGATCCTTTCGAAGCTGGCGCCCTTGTCGCCATGTGTCCATTCAGCGGACGATATCCAGGGCCGCCCCGTTCATAACTCCGTGCGCGGGGGGAAGGTGCCCGGTCCGCCTTCGGATGGACCCGAATCAGCGTTAGTGCATTGGCCTCATCGACTTCGCGGATTGAGGCGACATGACCGGCCCTGAACTGAAGCAACTCCGCGCCGACCTCTCCGACGCCCTCGAGCGGGAGCTCACCGCGGTCGACATGGCAAAGCTCTGCGGATTGCCGGAGAAAGGCGGCGCCGACACCATCCGGCGTTGGGAGGTGAGCGGCCCGACGCCCTCGGCGACCAAGGTGCTGCGCGTGCTCGCCATGGCGAGCGAGCGCTATCCGATCCTGGAAAAGTTCGACATCTTCGATCGCCATGACGTGCGCGAGGAGGACCGGCCTGCGAAGCGCGCGGCGTTCCGCCAGCAGATGCGGGACGAGGCGCGCCGAAGGCTTGGTTAACGAAGTGCGCATGGAGGTTACCGAAGCGCCGCGGCGTTAAACCTTCCTTCAGCATTTCTTAAGCCGGCGTTAAGCACGAAAATCATTTGCAGCCCAATAAGTTAGGTTGGGTCTCGCTGTGCCATGCATGTGACAGCATTTTCATCAAAAGCGAGCTATCTGCAAAACCAACGCCGGCGCGGAAAGCGCGCCTGCCGGGGACATTGAGTGCTGGAGTTCAAGACGATGAAGAAGATTCTGTTTGCGACCGTGGCGCTGCTCGCGATGGGCGCGGCTGCACCGGCCGTCGGCGCCGATCTCGGCAACCGCAACTATTACAAGTCGCCCGCGCCGGCCTATGCCGCGCCGATCTACAACTGGACCGGTTTCTATATCGGCGGCCATGTCGGCGGCGCCTTCTCCAGCGACAACAATTTCAGCGGCCTCTCCACCGGCAACAACGGCAACGGCCGTTTCCTCGGCGGCGTGCAGGTCGGTGCGGACTGGCAGTTCCATCCGAATGTGGTGGTCGGCGTCGAGGGCCAATATTCCTGGCTCTCCGGCAGCGTCGGCGCCGTGTTTCCGGGCGGCATCGCCTACACCAACGACCAGCGCGGTCTCGGCTCGATCACCGGCCGCGTCGGCTACACCTGGGGTCCCGGCCTCGTCTACGTGAAGGGCGGCTATGCCTATTCGGACAACAACGAGAAGGTGACCGTCGGCGGCGTGCCGACCGGCTTCGTCATCACGGGCGATCACCGCAACGGCTACACCGTCGGCGCCGGCCTCGAATACATGTTCGCCCCGAACTGGTCGGCCAAGGCCGAGTACCAGTATTACAATTTCGGCGACGCGCACTTCACCGCGGGTCCGCTTGTCGGCACCGGCAACTTCACCACCGACGACCACACCATCAAGGCGGGCGTCAACTACCGCTTCAACTGGGCAAGCCCGGCGGTCGCGCGCTACTGATCGGTTACCGCAACTTTACCATGAGGAAGGGCCGGCGCTGTCGCCGGCCCTTCTTTTTTCGCTCTGCGGAACGCACGCAACCGTTTGCGGATATTGCGATTTTTTTAACCGGCCGTGCCGATACTGCCGGCCACAAAGAGAAGCAAGAACGTTGGGGGAATTTTCGATGGCGATCCGTCTGGGCGTTGGCCGTTTGCTTGGTCGATTCAAACCTCGATTCAAGATGCCGACATGGGGCGTGCGCGGCAGCCTGTTTGCGGCGTTCGCGGTGATCGCGGGCATGGGCCTCGTGATCGCGGCCGGCGCCGGCCTGGCGCTGCAGAATCTCGGCGGACGCATGACCGAGCTGAGCGGACGGGACATTCCGCGCCTGACCGCCAGCCTGCAATTGTCGGCGCTGAGCGCGAGCCTTGCGGCACAGGGACCGGCGCTGCTCGCGGCGCAAAGCGAGGAAGCCCTCAACGAGCGCACCAAGAAGCTCAAGGAATTGCAGGAGCAGACGCAGCAGAAGCTCACCGAGATCATCCAGCTCGGCGGCGACAAGTCCGTCGTCTCCGGCCTCAGCGAGACGATGAAGAGCATCAACGAGGCGGCGCAGAGCCTGGCCAAGGCGGCCCGCGAACGGCTGGATATCGCCGCCCTTCACGACAAGCAATATGACGCGCTGCGCACCGCGCAGGGCGCCTTCGTCGGCGCGGCCAGCCCGGCGATGCTCGACGCGCAGACCCGGGTCAACGCCATTCTCGGCTCGGCCGACCTGTCCGCCGCGGATGCTTCCGACGCCGCGCAGACCGTCGGTCAGCTCGGCAACGTCGTCGCCAGCGGTAATCTCGCTGCCGCCAACATGAGCGCGGCGCTGTCGGCCAACACCAGCGACAAGCTCGACGACATCCAGAAGGAATTCAAGACGGCCCAGGGCCGCCTGCGATCCAACCTCGATCTGTTGCCGGACAATCAGGGCAACAAGATGCTGCGCGACACCGCGGAGAAGCTGCTGGCGCTCGGCACCGGCAAGACCGGCGTGTTCAATCTGCGTGAGAAGGAGCTCGACTCCATCGACTACGGCCAGACCATCCTGGACGAGACCCGCAAGCTCAATGTCGGCCTCGGCATCAGCGTGCAGCAGCTCGTCGACGGCGTGCAGAAGGAGACCAACGCCTCGACCTCCCAGGCGCAGCAGGAGACCTCGCTCGCGACGACCGTGATGCTGGCGCTCGGGGCCTTGATGCTGGTCGGCTCGGCGCTGTTCGTCTGGCTCTATGTCGGCCGCAACATTCTGCGCCGCATCCGTGAGCTCCAACGCGCGATGCAGCTGCTGTCGGCCGGCGACCTCGACACCGAGATCGTCCGTTCCCGGCAGAACGATGAGATCGGCGTGATGAAGGAGACGCTGACCGTGTTCCGTGACAGCATGATCGAAGCCCGGGCGCTCGCCGGCGAGCAGGAAAAAGACCGCGTCACCAAGGCCGAGCGCGCCGCGCGCATGGAAGCGAAGATCGCCGAATTCGAGAACACGGTGCGCGCCGCGCTCGACAACCTGGCGCAGTCGGCCAATTCGATGCAGTCGACCGCGCAGAGCATGTCGACCACCGCCGACCAGTCCAACGCGCTGGTCAACGCGGTCGCCTCCGCCGCCGAGGAGACCTCGGTCAACGTGCAGACCGTCTCGTCGGGCACCGAGCAGCTGTCGTCCTCGATCGAGGAAATCAGCAAGCAGGTCGTGACCTCGGCCGCGATCGCCAAGAAGGCGGTCGACGAAGCCGGCGCGACCGACGCCACGGTGCAGAGCCTCGCCGACAGCGCGAGCCGCATCAGCGTCGTGGTCGATTTGATCCAGACCATCGCCTCGCAGACCAATCTGCTCGCGCTCAACGCCACCATCGAGGCGGCGCGCGCGGGCGAGGCCGGCCGCGGCTTCGCCGTGGTCGCCTCCGAGGTGAAGAGCCTCGCGAGCCAGACCGCCAAGGCGACGGAGGAAATCCGCACCCAGATCGCCAGCATGCAGGACATCACGACCTCGGCGGTCGGCGCCATCCAGGGCATCGGCCGGATCATCGGCGAGATCAACGACGTGACCACGACGATCGCGGCCGCGGTCGAGGAGCAGGGCGCGGCCACCCGCGAGATCGCGCGCAACATCCAGCATGCGGCCGGCGGCACCAGCGAAGTCTCCAGCAACATCGTCGGCGTCTCCACCGCCTCCGCCGAAGCCGGCGCTGCGGCGAGCGAAGTGCTGGGCGCCTCCGACGCGCTGCGGCGCGAAGCCGACCTGCTGCGCGGTGAGATCGACGCGTTCCTCAACAACATGCGGGCGGCGTAAGCGCCGGCCCGTGGCCCGGACGGTGCTTCCGTCCGGGCTACGGAAAACTGCCGGTATGACCGCCATGCGCTGACCCCGCCCCGTCCTTTTTCGGCTGGCGCCCCGCGCGCGCTGGGTTTAAGCGGATAGCATGAACGCGAAAACCGACACCGCGCCGTCCTCGGCCGAGGCGCTGCGCTATCCCTGGGACCAGCATCCCGGCCACGACGAGATCGTCGAAGTCAGGCCCGGCGTGTTGTGGGCGCGGCTGAAGCTGCCGTTCCGCCTCAACCACGTGAACATCTACCTGCTCGCCGACGGCGATGGCTATGCGATGGTAGATACCGGCTTCGGCAACGAGGAGACGATCGAGGCCTGGACCAAGCTGTTCGACGGGCCGCTGAAAGGCGTCAACATCACGCGCCTGATCGTCACCCACTCCCATCCCGACCATGTCGGACTTGCGGGCTGGGTGGTCGAGCGGTTCAACTGCCCGCTGGTGATGTCGCAGGTCGAGTATCTGCAATCGGTCTATCACCAGAACCGCGGCACCGCGGAGCGGCAGGAGGCGCAGCGGCTGTTCTTCCGCCGCCACGGCATGGACGAGTCGCTCACCGAAAAGCTGCTGGGCCGCGGCCAGGATTATCTCAAGCGCGTCTCGGTGCTGCCGCCCTCCTACCGCCGCATCTCCCATGGCGACGACGTCGTGATCGGCACGCGCCGCTTCAAGGTGATCACCGGCGGCGGCCACGCGCTCGACCAGGTGATGCTGTATTGCGCCGACGACAAGCTGTTCCTCTCCGCCGACCAGGTGCTGAGCAAGATCTCGCCCAATGTCAGCGTCTGGGCGGTCGAGCCCGATCAGAATTCGCTCGGCGAATACTTGGCCTCGCTCGCCAGCCTCACCACGACTCTGCCCTATGACGTGCTGGTGCTGCCCGGCCACGGCGTGCCGTTCTACGGACTGAAGACGCGCATCAAGCAGCTCGCCGACCACCATGAAGAGCGCTGCCGCCTGATCGCGGAAGCCTGCCGCGAGCTGCCGCAGACCTCGCGCGCCCTGGTGCCTGTGGTGTTCAACAAGCACGTGCTCGACGAGCACCAGATGGGCTTTGCCGCCGGCGAACTGGTCGCCCATGTCAACTACATGATCGTCGAGGGCCGGCTGACGGCCGAGACGAAGGACGGCGTGCTGCAATTCAGGACGACGTAGACGTTGTCGTCATGGCCGGGCTTGTCCCGGCCATCCACGTTCTTCCACGCGAGAGAACGAGGTCGTGGATGCCCGGGACAAGCCCGGGCATGACGAGTTTGTGGAACCATCTCACTTCATATTCGCGATGGCGTGCAGCGCCGCGATATAGCCGAACGGGCCCAGGCCGCAGATCACCCCGGTCGCCACGAACGAGATCTTGGAGTGGCGGTGATATTCGTCGCGGGCGTGGATGTTGGAGATGTGGACTTCCAGCACCGGGCCCTCGAACGTCTTGATCGCGTCCATGATCGCGACCGAGGTGAAGGAGAAGCCGGCCGGATTGATGACGATGGCGTCGGCATCCTGCCGCGCCGACTGGATCAGGTCGACGAGCACGCCTTCATGGTTGGACTGGTGGAAGGCGAGCTTGAGGCCGAGCTTGGCCGCCACGTCCGCGCAGCTCGCGTTGACCTCCGCGAGCGTCGTCGTGCCATAGATATGCGGCTCGCGGATGCCGAGCATATTGAGGTTGGGACCGTTGAGGATCATGACACGTTTCATCGGGCGTCCTTTCGCATGAGCTTGGCGGGCACCGATCCGCGTCCCGACGAAAACGAGACGACGAGATCGGCGCGACCGGCTCGGCCATCATGGACGCAGGGCGGCCCATGGACAAAATGTCCAAGCCCGCCGCAGCGGTCTCCGGCTTTGGCAGGGACCGCGGTCCACGGCGGCGGGCACACGTTAGGCGTTTGATCCACATCAACTATCGCCTGCGAGACGACGCTATCAATATACCCGCGCAGCTCGCACCAAATGTGCGCTGGCGCATAGACATTGGAGCTGGAAAAGCTCTAAAAATGAGCGGCCGCCGTGGCCGGGTTCCGTTGCAGGTCTTGCCGATGGATTACAACCAGTTCTTCGATTCCGCCCTCGATCGTCTCCACGCCGAGCGGCGCTACCGCGTATTCGCGGACCTCGAACGCACGGCCGGCCGGTTCCCGCACGCGGTCTGGCACTCGCCCAAGGGCAAGCGCGACGTCGTGATCTGGTGCTCCAACGACTATCTCGGCATGGGCCAGCACCCGAAGGTGGTCGGCGCCATGGTCGAGACCGCGACGCGCGTCGGCACCGGGGCCGGCGGCACCCGCAACATCGCCGGCACGCATCATCCGCTGGTCCAGCTCGAGGCCGAGCTTGCCGATCTCCACGGCAAGGAAGCCGCGCTGCTGTTCACCTCGGGCTATGTCTCGAACCAGACCGGCATTCCGACCATCGCAAAGCTCATTCCGAACTGTCTCATTCTGTCGGACGAGCTCAACCACAATTCGATGATCGAGGGCATCCGCCAGTCGGGCTGCGAGCGGGTCGTGTTCCGCCACAACGATCTGGCGCATCTCGAGGAGCTGCTGAAGGCGGCCGACCCGAACCGCCCGAAGCTGATCGTCTGCGAAAGCCTCTATTCCATGGACGGCGACGTCGCCCCGCTCGCCAAGATCTGCGATCTCGCCGAGAAATACGGCGCGATGACCTATGTCGACGAGGTCCACGCCGTCGGCATGTACGGCTCGCGCGGCGGCGGCATCGCCGAGCGTGACGGCGTCATGCACCGCATCGACGTTCTCGAAGGCACCCTCGCCAAGGCGTTCGGCTGCCTCGGCGGCTACATCGCCGCCAACGGCCAGATCATTGATGCCGTGCGCTCCTATGCGCCGGGCTTCATCTTCACCACCGCGCTGCCGCCGGCGATCTGCTCGGCTGCGACCGCCGCGATCAAGCATCTGAAGACCTCGAACTGGGAGCGCGAGCGCCACCAGGATCGCGCCGCCCGCGTCAAGGCGATCCTCAACGCCGCCGGGCTGCCTGTGATGTCGAGCGACACCCACATCGTGCCGCTGTTCGTCGGCGATCCCGAGAAGTGCAAGCAGGCGTCCGATCTCCTGCTCGAGGAGCACGGCATCTACATCCAGCCGATCAACTATCCGACGGTCGCCAAGGGCAGCGAGCGGCTGCGCATCACGCCCTCGCCCTATCACGACGATGGCCTGATCGATCAGCTCGCCGAAGCCCTGGTGCAAGTGTGGGACCGCCTCGGCCTGCCGCTGCGCGCCAAGTCGCTGGCGGCGGAGTAGACCCCCTTCCACCCTCCTCCGGATGGCGAGGCGGAACGCATTTGAGATTTTGGAGGTCGTCATGCCCGGGCTTGTCCCGGGCATCCACGTTCTTTGTGCTGCATGGAAGGCGTGGATGGCCGGGACAAAGCCCGGCCATGACGCTATGGAGACCGTCGGTGCTCCACAAGCCCGCATGTAGCGTTCCCCCCCCCCGTCCTCCAGTAAGTAAGGGCCGCCTCCTGGCCGCACCTTAACGACAACCCCGGTTCCTCCCCCACCCCGGCATTTCGCTGTCGCTTGCGACCGTCCAACGCGCTAGGTTTGCAGGGAAAATGAGCACGGGCGCTGGCAGCGCCCAGGGAGAGAAGCACGCTCACCATGCTGCACGACTGGGGCGTGATCGCCGCCGCCTTCGGCTATATCGGCTTTCTGTTTCTGGTGGCGAGCCATGGAGACCGCCGCTCGCCGGCCGGGCGCGGTCGTACCCCCGGGCTGATCTATCCGCTGTCGCTGGCGATCTATTGCACCTCCTGGACCTTCTTCGGCTCGGTCGGCTTCGCCACCCGCACCTCGACCGACTTCCTCGCCATCTATGTCGGCCCGATCCTGATGATCGGGCTCGGCGCCGGCGTCCTGCGCCGCGTGATCCAGCTGGCGAAGGCCCACAACATCACCTCGATCGCCGACTTCATCGGCGCCCGCTACGGCAAGAGCCAGGCGGTGGCGGCCACCGTCGCCGGAATCGCGATCATCGGCTCGGTGCCCTACATCGCGCTTCAGCTCAAGGCGGTCGCCTCCTCGCTGGAGACGATCCTGAGCGAGGACCAGGCCTTCTCCCACATTCCGATCGTCGGTGACGTCGCACTGATGGTGACGCTGGCGATGGCGGCCTTCGCCGTGCTGTTCGGCACCCGGCAGACCGACGCCACCGAGCACCAGCACGGCCTGATGCTGGCGGTCGCGACCGAATCCATCATCAAGCTGATCGCCTTCCTCGCCGCCGGCATCTTCGTCACCTTCTGGATGTTCTCGCCGCAGGAGCTGATCGAGCGCGCCATGAAGACGCCGGAGGCGGTGCGCGCCATCAACTACTCGCCGTCGATCGGCAACTTCCTCACCATGACGCTGCTGTCGCTCTGCGCGATCATGCTGCTGCCGCGCCAGTTCCACGTCAGCGTGGTCGAGAACGCCTCCGACGCCGAGGTCGGCCGCGCGCGCTGGCTGTTCCCGCTCTACCTCGTCGCCATCAATCTGTTCGTGATCCCGATCGCGCTCGCCGGCCTCGTCACCTTCCCGTTCGGCACGGCCGAACCCGACATGTACGTGCTCGCGTTGCCGATGGAGGGAGGTGCGGATCTGCTCAGCGTCGTCGTGTTCGTCGGCGGCCTGTCCGCGGCGACCGCGATGGTGATCGTGGAATGCGTCGCGCTCTCCATCATGGTCTCGAACGACCTCGTGGTGCCCCTGGTGCTGCAGCGGCGGCCTGAGGGGCGCACCGGCGGCGCCGATTTCAGCAACTTCCTGCTGCGCTCGCGGCGGCTCGCGATCTTCGCCATCATGGTGATGGCCTATTTCTACTACCGCGCGCTCGGCAACACCCAGCTCGCGGCGATCGGCCTGCTCTCCTTTGCCGCCATCGCCCAGCTTGCACCGAGCTTCTTCGGCGGATTGTTGTGGCGGCGCGCCACCGCGCGCGGCGCGATCGGCGGCATGCTGGTCGGCTTCGCGGTGTGGCTCTACACGCTGTTCATGCCGAGCTTCATGGATTCCTCGACATCGGGCATCCTGTTGCTCCAGCACGGCCCGTTCGGCATCGAGGCACTGCGGCCGCGGGCGCTGTTCGGCTCCGACCTGCCGCCGCTGATGCACGGCGTCATCTGGTCGCTGTCGCTCAACATCCTGACCTATGTGCTGCTGTCGCTGGCGCGAAGGCCCTCGTCCATCGAGCTGTTGCAGGCCGATCTGTTCGTGCCCGATACGCTTGCGCCGATCTCCCCGAGCTTCCGGCGCTGGCGCACCACCGTCACCGTGCAGGACATCCAGACCACGGTGGCGCAATATCTCGGACCCGACCGAGCGCGGCATTCCTTCGAGGCGTTCTCCGCGCGGCGCAATTTGCGACTGGAGTCCGGAGCGCCAGCCGATTTCGAGCTGTTGCAGCACGCCGAGCACCTGATCGCGTCCTCGATTGGCGCCGCCTCCTCCCGCCTCGTGATGTCGCTGCTGCTGCGCAAGCGGACGGTTTCGGCCAAGGCCGCGCTGAAGCTGCTCGACGATTCCCACGCGGCGCTGCATTTCAACCGCGAGATCCTGCAGACCGCGCTCAACCACGTCCGCCAGGGCATCGCGGTGTTCGATGCCGACCTGCAGCTGATCTGCTCCAACCGGCAGTTCGGCGATCTCCTCAATGTGCCCCCGCACATCGTCCAGTTCGGCACGCCCCTGCGCGAGATCCTGGAATTCATGGACGTGGGCGGTCCGGACCGTCAGGCCGACAGCGAGGCGATGATCGAGCAGCGGCTCGCGGCCTACACCACCGACAGCGAGCCGTATCTCGAACGCCTGCCGGAACGCCACATGGTGATCGAGGTGCTCACCAACCGCATGCCAGGCGGCGGCTTCGTCATCACCTTCACCGACGTCACGCCCAGCTTCGAGGCGGCCGAAGCGCTGGAGCGCGCCAACGCGACGCTGGAAAAGCGCGTGCGCGACCGCACCGAGGAGCTGACGCGGCTGAATTCCGAGCTCGCCCTGGCCAAGAGCGCGGCGGAAGACGCCAGCATCTCCAAGACTCGCTTCCTCGCCGCCGCCAGCCACGACATTCTCCAGCCGCTGAACGCGGCCCGGCTCTATGTCACGAGCCTGGTCGAGCGCCAGCACAGCGGCGAGGAAACCCGGCTGGTCGAGAACATCGACGAATCGCTGCAGGCGATCGAAGAGATCCTCGGCGCGCTGCTGGACATCTCGCGGCTGGACGCCGGCGCGATGACGACCTCGATCTCGAGCTTTAAGATGGCCGATCTGATGCGCTCGCTGGAGATCGAGTTCGCACCGATCGCGCGCGCCAAGGGCCTCGAGCTCGTCTTCGTGCCCTGCTCGCTGCCGGTCGAATCGGATCGGCTCCTGCTGCGGCGCCTGCTGCAGAACCTGATCTCGAACGCCATCAAATACACCCCGCGCGGCCGTGTGCTGGTCGGCTGTCGCCGCCAGGGCCCTTCGCTCAAGATCTGCGTCTACGACACCGGCGTCGGCATCCCGCCGATCAAGCGCGGCGAGATCTTCAAGGAATTTCATCGCCTGGAGCAGGGAGCGCGCATCGCGCGCGGCCTCGGCCTCGGGCTCTCGATCGTCGAACGGCTGGCGCGGGTGCTCAAGCACGGCATCGCCATCGACGGGACCGCAAGCGGCGGCTCGGTGTTCTCCGTGACGGTGCCGACGGCGAAGGCGATCACCCACACCGCGGCCGTGACCAGCGCGACGCCGCTGGCGCGCACGCCGATCTCGGGCGCGCTGATCGTCTGCATCGAGAACGACGCGGCGATCCTCGACGGCATGCGTACGCTGCTGAAGGCGTGGGACGCCGAGGTGATCGCGGTCGCCGATCCCGAAGGCGCGATCGCCGCGATCGAAACCGCCGGCCGCCGCGTCACCGGCCTCTTGGTCGACTATCATCTCGATCGCGGCAACGGCATCGCCGCGATCCGCGAGATCCGCCGCCGTTTCGGCGACGGCATCCCCGCGATCCTGATCACGGCCGACCGCAGCCCCGCCGTGCAGATCGCCGCCCGCGACGAGAAGGTCGCGGTGCTCAACAAGCCGGTCAAGCCGGCCTCGCTCCGCGCCCTGCTCGGCCAGTGGCGCACGCAGCAGATGGTGGCGGCGGAGTGAAGCCGCCTTCCTGACGAAAGCCTGCAGGCCCACCTTCGCCGCTCAGGGCGCGAGCCGGCGGCGGAAGTACCTATCCCGCCGGGGTGCCCTGCTTCCACTGGCCGCCGGCGATCTTGGCGGCCGCGATCACCGCCTGGGTGCGGCTTTCGACGCCGAGCTTTTGCAGGATCGCCGAGACATGCGCCTTGATGGTGGCCTCGGAGACCCCGAGCTCGTAGGCGATCTGCTTGTTGAGGAGCCCCTCCGACAGCATCATCAGGACCCGGACCTGCTGCGGGGTCAGTGTCACCAGGCGGTCGCGCAGGCGCGTCATGTCGGGATCGCTGGCTGCGGACAGGTCGGTGTCGGCGGGAACCCAGACGTCGCCCTCCATCACCTTGAGGATGGCGTCGCGCAAGGTCTCGACGCCGAACCGCTTCGGAATGAAGCCGGAGGCGCCGAAATCGAGCGAGCGGCGGATCGTGGCGCTGTCGTCGGACGCCGAGACGATCACCACCGGGATCGCCGGATATTGCGCGCGCAAATAGATCAGGCCGGAAAAGCCCGAGATCCCGGGCATCGAGAGATCGAGCAGGATCAGGTCGACATCCGAGGTCTGTTCCAGGAGCTTGGTCAGATCCTCGAACGATCCGGCCTCGTCGATTCTGGCCGAGGTCAGGACGCCGGCCACCGCCTGCCGCAGCGCGTCGCGGAACAGGGGATGGTCATCGGCGATGACGAGATGGGTCGATGGAGCGTTCATCGTTCTCTTGCTGTCGTTCGCAGGCCGGCGCACCGATCCCGGGCGTGGCAATTCTTCCCCGAGCGGCCGTGGCATGCAAGTGGACATTATCCCTTTGCTGCAAAGGGGTTAATCCCGCATCCCCCGGGATTGCGCACCGGCGCCCGATACCGCACGTCAGCTGCAGGTCAGTGCGCAAGGCCGAAAGTCGTATTGGGGCGGGTTTCACGCCGATGTTACCTTACGGGCAAGACCTGGATTGATCCGGCATGTCCGGACATCTGGGGGCGCGAGGAAACACGTTTCGGGGAGCGACTCAACATGTCGACAATGGCTGTATCTCAAGCAGGCGCAGGAGGGATGACGAAGGACGAACGGTTCGTCATTCTCGCTTCCTCGCTCGGTACCGTTTTCGAGTGGTACGATTTTTACCTCTACGGCTCGCTGGCCAGCATCATCGGCGCGCAGTTCTTCTCGGCCTATCCGCCGGCAACCCGCGACATCTTCGCGCTGCTTGCGTTCGCAGCCGGCTTCCTGGTGCGTCCGTTCGGCGCGATCGTGTTCGGCCGCATCGGCGACATCGTCGGCCGCAAATACACCTTCCTCGTCACCATCCTGATCATGGGTCTGTCGACCTTCATCGTCGGCCTGTTGCCGAACGCGGCGACCATCGGCATCGCGGCTCCGATCATCCTGATCGCGCTACGCCTCGCCCAGGGCCTGGCCCTCGGCGGTGAGTATGGCGGCGCGGCGACCTATGTCGCGGAGCACGCTCCAAACGGCAAGCGCGGCTACTATACCTCCTTCATTCAGACCACCGCGACGCTCGGCCTGTTCCTGTCGCTGCTGGTGATTCTGTTCACCCGCAGCGCCCTCGGCGAACCGGACTTCGCCGCCTGGGGCTGGCGCATTCCGTTCCTGGTCTCGGTGCTGCTGCTCGGCATCTCGGTCTGGATCCGGCTCCGCCTCAATGAATCCCCGATCTTCCAGAAGATGAAGGACGAGGGAAAGAGCTCGAAAGCGCCGCTGACCGAAGCCTTCGGCAACTGGCAGAACGGCAAGCTCGTGCTGCTCGCGCTGCTCGGCGGCGTGATGGGCCAGGGCGTGGTCTGGTACACCGGCCAGTTCTACGCGCTGTTCTTCCTGCAATCGATCCTGAAGGTGGACGGCTACACCGCCAACCTGCTGATCGCCTGGTCGCTGCTGCTCGGCACCGGCTTCTTCATCGTGTTCGGCATGCTGTCCGACAAGATCGGCCGCAAGCCGATCATCCTCGGCGGCTGCCTGATCGCGGCACTGACCTTCTTCCCGATCTTCAAGATGATCACCACCAACGCCAACCCGGCGCTGGAAAAGGCCATCGAGCAGACCAAGGTCGAGGTGGTGGCCGATCCCGCGGGCTGCGGCGACCTGTTCAACCCGGTCGGCACCCGCGTCTTCAGCGCACCTTGCGACACCGCACGTGCGTTCCTGTCGCAGTCGTCGGTCAAGTACACGACCACGGCAGGCGCGGCCGGCTCGGGCGTGAAGGTGACGGTCAACGGCAAGGAAATCGCCTACACCAACGCCAAGGACAGCAACCCGGCAGTCCTCGCCGCGGTGCAGGCGGCCGGCTATCCGAAGACCGGCGATGCCGGCATCGTGAAGATGGCGCATCCGCTCGACATCTTCCGTCCGCAGGTGGCGGCGATCATCGGCCTGTTGTTCGTGCTCGTGGTCTACGTGACCATGGTGTACGGCCCGATCGCGGCGATGCTGGTCGAACTGTTCCCGACCCGCATCCGCTACACCTCGATGTCGCTGCCCTACCACATTGGTAACGGCTGGTTCGGCGGCCTGTTGCCGGCGACCGCCTTTGCCATCGTGGCCTCGACCGGCGACATCTATGCCGGCCTCTGGTACCCGATCATCTTCGCCTCGATTACCGTCGTGATCGGCTTCTTCTTCCTGCCCGAGACCAAGGACGTCGACATCAAGGGCACCTGATCGAACCGATCTCAACCGATACCAACCGGCCGCGGTCTCCGCGGCCGGTTTTGTTTTATGTCAGTTCTTTGCTTTGACGCGCTTTCCTGACGCGAACCGGCGCCCGCTCGGCTCGAAAACGCTCTACTGATTGCTGCCGACGAATTGCAGCACCACCTCGCGCCGGTGCGGGCGCTTGCGATGCTCGATCAGATAGATCGCCTGCCAGGTGCCGAGTGCGAGCCTGCCGTTCAGAACCGGGACCTGAAGCGAGCTCCCGGTCAACATCGTCTTGACGTGGGCCGGCATGTCGTCCGGTCCTTCGGTGTCGTGGGTCCACCCGGCATTCTCCGGCGCGAGCCGGGACAGCGCCGTGGCGAGGTCGACGAGCACGGAAGGGTCGGCGTTCTCCTGGATCGTCAGCGAGGCCGAGGTATGGCGGATGAACAGCGTCAAGGCACCGTCGCGCGCGCGAACCTCGTCGATGAATTTGGCAGCTTCGCTGGTGAGATCGGTGAAGCCATGGCCCGATGTCTGCACCGCCAGCAGTGAGGATGAGATGGTGGTGGCTTGCACCGTCGATGGCGCCGAGCGTGTGACGGATTTGCCTGATGTCATGGAAGGTCTCTCAACTCGGAAAGCCGCCGTAGGAAAGCCGCCGAAGGGTGGGCAAAGCGAAGCGTGCCCACCAATCCGTGCGACAATATCAAGATCGTGGGCACGGCGCTTTGCGCCTTTGCCCACCCTACGGCGCTATGGCATCTCGCTGCGCCTCAAATCCTTCCCGACACGTCCTTTTGCACGCGGTTGGCCATGTCGATCAGCCGCCGCCAGGCCTTTTCCAGAAACGACATCACGCGATCGACGTCCTGGTCGCTCGGCAGCGGGATCTCGATCTTGCGCTCGCCCTCGGCGCTCCTGGGCTCGGCTTTCTTCAGCGGGTCGGATTTCGGCAGCGCCTCGTCGACCTTGCCCGACACCGTCGGCCCCGCCGCGAGCTGCCCCTTCAGCTTCTCGACCTCGGCCTGGAGCCTGCCGATCTCGGCGTCGAGCGCGGCCCGTTCGTCGGGCACCGCATAGCAGGCCCAGCCGGCGCCGTTCTTGGTGCAGGTCGAAACCGTGCCGGTGCGGGTGTCGAGCCGCAGCACGCCCTCGGGGATGGGCGTCATGCTGTAGCGGCCGTTTTCGCCGTCGGGCGCGGATTGCGCAGCCACAAGACTGCCGTCGATCGCCATCGCCGCGGCAAACGCCGCCGCCGCAAGCCAGGATGTTGTGGATGACGTCACTGGTCTCATCGCGCTCTCCGCCACGGCGTGCAGGTGGCAATCTGGCAAATTCTACACCCCGGCGAGGTGATCCGCCGCCCAAAACGCACACCGACATCAACGATCGCGGCGGCGTCTTCGATCCCGGCAGCGCGGCGAAACGGCGGCCGCATCCGCCGATCGTGCGGCGAGCTGCTGCGGTGCGGCGTCACGCTGTGTGCAGCGCTGCCGTTCGCACCAATATTGTCAAATAAATCAGTCACATAACCGAAAGCGACGCAATCGTGACTTGGCTTGACTTGATTATAGGCCATCAGTATGGTCCGCGCGGCTTTTGAGGGTGGCGGGCGTAATTTCCATTCAGCCGCGGCGTTTCGGGTCTTCGTTGCATGACAC
>Ga0209758_1000274_pt1 | contig 102644 bp, 105 predicted proteins | sample AraplaMF_Col_mMF_FD_184258 | JGI IMG/M metagenome (GOLD analysis project Ga0209758, IMG submission 184258) | Arabidopsis root microbial communities from the University of North Carolina, USA - plate scrape MF_Col_mMF (SPAdes) (version 2) | ecosystem: Host-associated > Plants > Roots >... | reverse complement strand
GTCCGTTACGCAGATATTGAGTTCGAGTGATTTCAGTCCATGGCATCGTGCTCTCCCTCGAATCTTTGCAAATCCGAAGGAATCACAACCAACTGAGATCACTCACTCCCTTTTTCGGTCAGGCTCTGAGGAGCGGTCCGAAGGACCGCGTCTCGAAGGGCGAGGCGGCCACGCCGTTGCCTCATCCGGGCGACCTCGTGCTTCGAGACGCGCAGCTTCGCTGCGCTACTCAGCATGAGGTCGGGAGAGAGCGGCGCCCGATACGCGAACGAAGGTCCTTCACTCCGGCTTGAGCCCGGCTTCGCTGATGCGCTGACCATAGACCACGGTCTGCTCGGCGATCAGCTTCGCGAAGGCATCGGGCCCGGACGGCGTCATGACGAAGCCGAGCCTGTTCGCGGCGGGCTTCACGTCGTCGCGGGCGATCGCCTTGGCGAAGCCCGCGCTGAGCGCCTCCACCACGTCGCGCGGCATCTTCGCGGGGCCGACGACGCCGAGCCACAGCACCACCTTGAAGTCGCCGAGCCCGATCTCCGCATAGGTCGGAACGTCCGGCAGCAGCTCGCTGCGCTCGTCGAGCACGGCCGCGAGCGCCCTGATCTTGCCGGCTTTCACATGCGGCAGATGGGCGGCGGTCCCGACGATCGCATGCGCGCGGTCCGCCAGCATGTCGACCATGGCGGGCGGCTCGCCGCGATAGTTCACCCGCTGCATGTCCCAGCCGAACCTGGTCGCTGCGAAGTTGTAGGAGAGCAGCCCGGTGTTGTTGCCGACCGCGTAGTTGTAGCGGTGGGGATTCTTCCGGATCAGATCGGTGAAGCCCGCCATGGTGTCGACGCCGAGCGAGGCCGGCACGTAGAAGAAGAACGCGTAGCGGCCGACATCGGCAATCGCGGTGAAATCGGCCGAAGGATCGAACGGCTTCTCCTTGCGGATGAACGGGATCACCGACAGCGTGCCGGAGGTGCCGAGGAAGATGCGGCAGCCGTCCGGCGGCGCGCGCATCACGTCCACGGCCGCGACCTGACCGTCGGCGCCGGGCTTGTTCTCGACCACGACGGGACGGCCGAGCGCCTCGCCGACCTTGTCGCTGAGGAGCCGCCCGATGGCGTCGGTGGTCGAGCCCGCCGGCTGCGGCACCACGAAGGTGACGGTGCGGCAGGCATCGAGCGGCGCGGCGTGGGTCAGTGACGGCGAGAGCAGAGCAGCACAGAACGCGGAAGCGATCACAGTGCGCATGGTGAACCCCGGCAAAAGGTCGACGCCTCATGTTGCCGGGTTTTGCTGCCGCGGGCGAGTGGTTGGCAACAATGAAAGAGGAGTGGGTGCTACATCGGCCGGTGCCGGTCCGCCACTGGCGTTGTGCGAACGCCCGCCCATGGATCGTTCGACGGCTTCTTGTTCGGAATCTTCTTCAGCGTCTCTTTGTATTTCGCCTCGATCTCCTGCTCGCGCATGTCCCGCGCGGTGATCGGCCGCTCGTAGCCGTTGAGGTTCAAGCCGTAGTTGCCGACGCCTTCCGGCAGGCCCGAGGCGATCGGGGTGATCTGGGCTTGGGCGAAGCCTGCCGACAGTAAAATTAAGGTTGCGGCTGCAAATTGCTTGAACAACATCAATTGGCCAGAGCCGGGTGCGGTTGGTGCATCGTGGCTTATTTCGACGTTGGCGGCGAGTAGGGTGTCCCAATGTAGCGCGGGACCCATAGGCATGTTTGCCAGCCCCGGGGCATTCTTAGTTGACGGCTCACGGAAGGCAATTCAAAGTTGTGGCCAGGGGGCGGTTATGGAACTCAGGCCAATCTCGGTCTCCTTATTGAGGCTAAACCCGCACAATGACCGGCACGGTCCTTTGCGGGATGAGTCCGCGTCAATTCAATGGCTATTGGAAAATCGCACGCTTCACATGCGAGCGCTTGCGCGCGACATTGTCAAAACAAAGCGTCTATACGAATACCCACTTGTTCGAGACGATCTAGAATCCTTCATTGTATTTGATGGCAACCGACGTACTTGCTGTATCAAGCTGCTGTTGAATCCGGCGCTTGCTCCAAGCCAGGAGTGGACTGATTTTTTCGCCTCGCTTCAGTTCGAGGGACTCGATAGTGCATTCTCCAAAATCGACTGCGAAGTCGAGTCTGACCTGCAGATCATTGATGAGAAGCTGTATCGCCGTCATACAGGTAGCCAAGAAGGCGTAGGGCAAAGTCAATGGGATCCTTCGGGCAAGTCGTTTTTTCTTCAGCGAACCGGGAAAGACAGTGTTGGGCTTGGTCAAACAATTGAAATGGTTTTGAAGGCGGAAGGTCTTCTGGCCCCTGACGTAGAACTGCCTTGGTCCAACCTCGAGCGATTGCTCAGTTCTGAACCTATCAGGAAAAGAGTTGGAGTCTCGTTCGCAGGAGGTTCGTTGACCTACCTTAATGACAAAAAATCGAACCTTCAGACATTACAGAAAATCGCCGACGATCTGACCACAAAAACCAAGGGCCGCCTTGTTCTAGGTGACCTTTGGAACAATGCGATGAAAGCCAAATATATCGATGGTCTGAAGGCGGATGGCTTCGCAATCGACAATGCGCCGTCAGTTCGATCCGAAGGTGATGGCCCGTCGGTCGTTGTCGTTGAGAAGCCAAAGGGTCGCACGAAAGGGCGAGTGGCGCGAGACAAGAGCCTAATAGCATCTGCTGATCTCAATCCATTTCTAAACAACCCCGAGTGTGATCGCGCAGAAAATATTTGGCGAGAGCTACAATTCGAGCTCGAATTCGATCGGCACGACAACGCTATCGCCGTCCTTATGCGTGTGCTCTTGGAGCTCGCAATTAATTATTATGCGCGGAAGCAAGGTTTCGCATTTCCGGCCAATGAAACATTTGCAAGGCGATTTTCGTCAGTTGCAGATTCTATGTTGAATCGCGCGTTTTTCGACAACAGGGCGCGCAACATCATGAGAAAATTTGAAAGCGACAAGCCAATCGTTTCAGCTCATTCCATGCATCAATACGTGCACAACCCAGATTTTCATCCTGCTCAAAGCGATTTGCGGTCAATTTGGACCGTGATCCGGCCAGTTGTGATGAATTCAGTGCGGTAGACGATGGCCAAGAAATCAAAAAAGAAAGTGGCCGTCAGCGCGGTGGATGTTCTGGCGGAAATCGATCGAATTTTTGAAACAGAAGATTTCTACCAAAGCCGCCAAAGCGGAAAGCGGTTCTATCGGCCGGGGAGTTTTCCAGGCGTTCTGGCAAAATATATCGCTTCTAGTGGAGACGGAGTGAGCGTCCACGCGGCAAGATTCGGAATGGCCGCGAGCACGCTGGAATCGATACTTGGGCGAGGTCAACTGTCTGACAATATGCTGTCCCGCATAAGATCTGGCTTGAGTCGTGAAGCGTCAGCTGTTGCGCAGAAGGCAGTGTTTCCTGGTGATTGGCGCGATGCGAGCCCCGCAAAAATTGAGCGTGCAATTTCTGATGTCTCCTCGAAATTGCTGTTCTTGAAGAAGGTCATTGAAAGCAACAATTTTCTCAAATCAAAAGAATCGCCGATCGATCCCATACAAGTTGTCCAGCTGGTTGCGCTGTTGACGGCCACGCTGGAGGCGATGAAGGCACCCTTTATAGATGCAAAACAGACAGGAGGATTTTTCCGGTGGTTGGGGAAAATGACGCGGACTTCTGTTGAAAAAGGCGTCGAGAAGGTCGTCGTTGACGCGATGGCTGACGCGGCTAAGGCAGGCAACGAACTGATGCGGCAGCTTGCTGCCCACATCAATGTGTCTGACCTAGGAGATATTTGGAGTTGAGCAGGGCGGTCAGGGCCGATAAGAGTTTAGAACTTCTCTATCTCTTCCGATATTCGGTGCAACCATGAACGCCCCCACCCAGATCGTCCCGCCGTACCGCCACACCCCGCTGTTCCCGCTGGGCAAGGACACCACCACCTATCGGAAAATCTCCTCCGAGGGGGTGCGGGTCGAGAAGGTCATGGGCAAGGACGTCCTGGTGGTGTCGCGGGAGGCCATGCGGCTTCTCTCGGAGGCCGCGTTCATGGACATCAACCACCTGCTGCGGCCGGGCCATCTCGAGAGCCTGAAGAAGATCGTCGAGGACCCGGAGGCTTCCGACAACGACAAGTTCGTGGCCTTCGACTTCCTGAAGAACGCCAACATCGCGGCCGGCGGCGTGCTGCCGATGTGCCAGGACACCGGCACCGCGATCATCATGGGCAAGAAGGGCCGGCTCGTCTTCACCGACGGCGAGGATGAGGGCGCGCTCGCCGAAGGCGCGCGCGATGCGTACCTCAAGCGCAATCTGCGCTACTCGCAGCTCGCGCCGGTCTCCATGTTCGAGGAGAAGAACACCGCGAACAACATGCCGGCGCAGGTCGAGATCTACGCCGAGGGCGACGACGCCTACAAGTTCCTGTTCATCGCCAAGGGCGGCGGCTCGGCCAACAAGGCGTTCCTGTTCCAGGCGACGCCGTCGATCCTGACCCACGACCGCATGGTGGCGTTCCTGAAGGAGAAGGTGCTGACGCTCGGCACCGCGGCGTGCCCGCCGTACCATCTCGCCATCGTGATCGGCGGCACCTCGGCCGAACTGACGATGAAGACCGTCAAGCTCGCCTCGACCAAGTATCTCGACAGCCTGCCGACGCAGGGCTCGGAGGATGGCCATGCCTTCCGCGACCTCGCGATGGAGCAGGAGGTGCTGAAGCTGACGCAGTCGCTGGGCGTCGGCGCGCAGTTCGGCGGCAAGTATTTCTGCCACGACGTCCGCGTGATCCGGCTGCCGCGCCACGGCGCGTCGCTGCCGATTGGGCTCGGCGTGTCGTGCTCGGCCGACCGCCAGGCGCTCGGCAAGATCACCAAGGACGGCGTGTTCCTGGAGGAGCTCGAGCACAACCCGGCGAAGTATCTGCCGGAGGTTGCGACCGAGAAGCTCGGCGGCGAGGTGGTGAAGATCGACCTCAACAAGCCGATGAAGGAAATCCTGGCGCAGCTCACCCGGTATCCGATCAAGACGCGGCTCTCGCTCACCGGCCCGATGGTCGTGGCGCGCGATCTCGCGCATGCCAAATTGCGCGAGCGGCTGGAGAAGGGGCAGGGGCTCCCTGACTACTTCAAGAACCATCCGGTGTATTACGCCGGCCCCGCCAAGACGCCGGCGGGCTATGCCTCGGGCGCGTTCGGCCCGACCACGGCGGGGCGGATGGACTCGTTCGTCGCCGATTTCCAGAAGGCCGGCGGCTCCATGGTGATGCTCGCCAAGGGCAACCGCTCGCCGGCCGTGACCGCGGCCTGCAAGCAGTATGGCGGCTTCTATCTCGGCTCGATCGGCGGCGTTGCGGCGAACCTCGCCGAGCACTGCATCAAGAAGGTCGAGGTCGTGGAATATGCCGAGCTTGGCATGGAGGCGATCTGGCGGATCGAAGTCGTGGACTTCCCGGCCTTCATCGTGGTCGACGACAAAGGCAACGACTTCTTCAAGGAATTGAATTTGAGCTGATCCCGCTCCGGGCTGCGGTGCGGCATGGAATGCTGCACCGCAGAGCGACTTGCATCTCGATTTGCGTCCCGATTCAAGACGGCGCGATCATCGACGCGGTTGTGCTCGCCATCACAGCACTGACGCAGGCTGAACCTATACTGAACACTGCGTTGCGCGATGTTGCGCTCCGCGCCAAGAATCTGCCACTGACCAGCGGTCCACTGCTACTGTGTGGTGGCGACGATTTTCTACCCCCCAATGGAGGACTTCATGCTCAAAAGACTCTCAACTCTGGTTGCCGCAGGTGCATTCGTTGCGCTGCTCGCTCCGGCCGCGCAGGCGCTGCCGCTGGCGCCGCTCTCGACTTCGCCGGATACGATTCTCGTGGCGCAGGGCTGCGGCCCGGGCTTCCATCGTGGACCGTATGGCCGTTGCCGTCCGAACCTCGGCGGCCCGGTTGTGGTGTGCCGGCGCGTGTGGGTCGCGGGCTTCGGCTGGCGCCGCGTCTGCCGTTGATCGGCTGAAACTTGAAGCCCTCTCGCTGCGGCCGCAGCGAGAGGGCTTTTTTATTGCCTGTTCGAGAAGCGAGAACGTCTTACGGGCGCACCGGCCGCGGAATATCCGGCATCGGCTTGCTGGTCACCGCGTCGGGCTTGTCGACGCCGATCTGCCGCACGTCGCGGATCATCTCCAGGCAGATGGCAAGCTCGGTGTAGGTCGGCGCGTAGCCCTTGACCGAGGTCAGGCAGAAGTTGCGGTCCTTGGCCGGAAACGACGCCCAGTTCGTCGTGAGCTTCTCGCGGGCCGTCTTCTCGGTCTCGTAGCAGGCCTTCTCGCGCTTTTCCGATTCCGCCTTGACCACGGCGCGGGCCGCGCCCTTGCAGCTTGCCGTCACATCGAGGCTCGGCACGGCGTCGGCTGCGGCCAGCGCCATGAACTGAAACGTCAGGGGCACGGCGAGGACAAACTTGAGCATGATGACGTTCCTGGTTGGCACCCGTGACCTTATATCCGGCCGCCGATCATAGCACGAGGCCACGATTCGTCAGTCGCACCCGGGTCACACCTTAGGGCCTGAATGTATTGCATTTTTTACAGCAAACCAGAGCCAGGCTGAACCCGTTCCGGGCCGCGTGCGGCGGGCTTTCCCACAACCGCAACTGGGTGACTTGGCTGGCGCTCCAGGGATGCGCAAGGAATGCCAAAGCGCACCTGAGCCAGGGCCGCCTGTCCGGGTTCGGCCCGGTTCATGACCCGATGGCTTTGACCAGCAGCGCAAGCCCGCTCACGATCAGCGCGCAGGCCACGGTGCGGCGGAAGGCTTTTTCGCTCATGCCGTGATGGATGCGGTTGCCGACGAAGATGCCGACAAACATCGGCGGCATCAGCATGGCCGAGACGATCAGCACGTCGTGGGTGAATTCGCCGAATGCGAAATAGCCGGTGCCGCGGGCAAGCGACAAGGTGAGCAGGATCGCCGTCATGGTGGCGCGGTAGTGGTCCTTGCCCAGCTTGATGGCGTCGAAATAGATCGCATAGAAGGTGCTGCCGAAGGTGCCGACCACGGTGCCGGTGGCGCCGCCGAGGATGCCGCCGATCAGCGCCGCGGTGCGCGGCGGCAGGTAGGGCTTCGCCGCGCCGAACGTCGCCCACAGCGAATAGGCGCCATAGGCCAGCACGAAACCGCCGATCCAGATCGCGAGCGTGTCGGATGAGAGCCGCGTGAACACCACGAGGCCCAAGGCGACGCCGATCAGCGTGCCGGGGATGAGCTTGCCGATTTCCCACCACAGCACCTTGTGGCGGTCGCTGCCCAGCAGCGCGGTGCCGGCGACCGCGGCGATCAAGGTCCAGGCCGGCACCAGGAGCTTGAGCGGCAGCACGAGACCGAGCAGCGGCAGCGCGACCGCGGCGCCAAAGCCCGAGGCGCCGCGCGCCGAATAGGCGAGCGCCATCACGACGCAGCAGTAGACGATGACGGGAACGGACAGGGCTTGGATGGCGGCACTCCTTGGTCCGGAACTTTAGGTTCTCGCCGGGCCGTTGTCGCGGGCGCACCGGGAATTGCGAACAGGGGAGACGTTCCGGCGGACAGAAAAAATGCGTTGCAGAAATCGGGTGGTGGAAACGGGTGGGTCGGCGGCGCGATCAGGGCCACATCAGCCCCACGAACTAGTCAAAGGAGAATGAATCATGAGCTTCCGAATTCGCGGCCTGCCGGCCGAACGCTTCCAGCATCTGTTCGAACTGTCCGACGCCGAGCTTGCGGAGCAGGGCGCAGTGCGCCGCACGGCGGATGCCCGCAATCCGGGCTATCCGTGCCGCGTCAGCCTCACGGACTCCAAGGCCGGCGACGAGCTGATCCTGACCAACTACGAGCACCACGAGGTGGATTCGCCCTACCGCATGCGCTTTGCGATCTATGTGCGCCAGGGCGAGGAGACCTATGACGAGGTCGACACGGTGCCCGAGCAGCTCAAGATCCGCACGCTTGCGGTCCGCGCCTTCGACACGGACGGCATGATGGTGGGCTGGGAGCTGGTCGAGGGCCGCGACCTCGAGGCTGCGATCGAGCGGCTGAACGAGAATCCGCGCGCGGCCTATCTGCACGTGCACTATGCCGCCCCGGGCTGTTACGCGGCGCGGGTGGAGCGCGCGGACTAACACGGCTGTCATTCCGGGGCGCCGCGAAGCGGCGAACCCGGAATCCAGTACCGGAAAAAGCACCTGCTTGTCTGGATTCCGGGTTCACGCGCTTACGCGCGTGCCCCGGAATGACCGAGGGGAGAGAGCTGAGCTTACGCAGCGCTCCGCAGCTTGTGCTTGCCTTCGAAGCTCGGCGCCACCTCGCGCATGAAGCGGTCCATCTCTTCCTTGACCTGATTGTGCGGCTTCATGCCGACGTTGAAGTACAGGATCACCTCGGAGAAGCCCGCTTCCTCCACCTTCTTCAGCGAGTCGGTGATGGCCTGGGTGTTGCCGAGCAGCACCGAGTTGTCGGTGAGCTGCTGCGGCTGAACCTTGTGCAGGCGCGCCACCATGTCGACGAAATAACGGTAGCTCGGCGGCGCGGTGGCCGGATCGCCCGGCAGCGCCGGGATCACGCATTCCTTGTAGTAGCGGATCTGGCGCTCGCGCTGCGCGGCCTCCTGCGCCGGCGTGTCGTAGAAGTGCGTGAAGTAGCTGCACATCAGCCGGCCGGGCTTCTTGCCGTGCTTGATGCAGGTCTCGTTGTAGAGATCGGCCACCTGCTTGAGGCCGCCATAGCTCATGGCGGCGGCGAACGGCGCGACGATCAGGCCATAGCCCAGGCGCGCGGCGAGCTCGATCGAGGGCTTGGAGAACGAGCCGATATAGGCCGGCATCGGATTCTGGATCGGCTTCGGCGTGATGCGCACGTCGTCGAACTGATAGTGCTTGCCGTGATGCGAGATGCGGTCCGTCGCGGCCCAGAGCTTCTGGATCACCTCCATGCCTTCTTCGAAGATGCTCTGGTTGTCAGTGAAGTCGACATGGAACGGCGCGTATTCGCGGCTGTCGTAGCCGCGGCCGGCGGCAAAATCGACGCGGCCGCCGGAGAGCAGGTCGAGCGACGCCCACTGCTCGGCGACGCGAATGGGATGATGCAGCGGCGTCACCGTTACGGCCGGTGCGAGCCGGATGTGCTTGGTGCGCGCCGCGATATAGGCCAGCACGAGGTCGGGGCAGGAGAGCACGCCCAGCGAGTTGAAATGGTGCTCGCCGATCCAGGCCGAGTGCATGCCGAGCTGGTCGGCATAGAGCGCCTCGTTGGTGATGTCGGTGACGAAGGTGTTGGCGTCGCGCGTGTTGTTTTCGTAGTGGTTGTCGCTCAGCGTGAAGTAGCCGAATTCCATGTCTCGCTCCCTTCCGTGGTGGCGGCGATCTGGGGGCCGCCTTGGCCGTCTCTGCCGACAATAATGCATTTGCAATTGTTGAAATTGCAAGTGTTTGGGATACGCCAAAACCATGATATTTATGTCAGGCCTGCTGCCCTAATTCCAAAGCCGAAAGCCCGAAGCCGTGGCCCAGCGCCCGCATCTCGATCTCGATAACTACCTGCCGTACCTCATCAATCGCGTGGGGTCGGCGATCGCCGAGATCTACACCGGTGACATTCTGTCGCCGCTCGGCGTCAGCCTCGACATGTGGCGCGTGCTGGCGGCGCTGTCGAACAACGGCGAGCAGCGCCAGATCGATCTGGTCGAGAACACCTCGATCGATGTCTCGACCATGTCGCGGCTGATCACGCGGATGGTGCGGCAGGGCCTCGTGACGCGCAACCGCTCGAAGACGTCGAGCCGCGAGGTGGTGATCGCGCTGACCACGAAGGGGCGGGCGCAGGTCGACGGCCTGATCCCGATCGCCAAGAAGCTCGAGGGCGTGGCCGTGACCGGGCTGCCGCCCAAGGACCTCGCGGTGGTCAAGCGCGCGCTGAAGCGGATGTACGACAACCTCACCAACGGCCGTCGCAAAGCGCGTTGATCGCGCATGAGCCAAGCCCGGCGCGCATTGGCCGGACTGCGTGGCCTGCGATAGGCTTCCGCGCCATGAATATCCGCCCCGAGACGCCCCGAACCAAAGGCCCGCTGGTGTTCCTCGACATGGACCAGCAGGCGCTCGACGACGCCTACGACCAGGAGGTCTATGCGCCGAACCGCGCGCTGGTGGTCGAGCGAAGGAAGGCCGCGAGCGAGCGGGCGCGGGCCATTCTGGGGGCGCCCAAGCGCGTGGCCTACGGGCCGAGCGAGCACGAAGGCCTCGACATTTTCGATTGCGGCGTCAAAGGCGCGCCCGTGAACGTGTTCGTGCACGGCGGCGCGTGGCGCCGGAATGCCGCTGCGGACTATGCGCTGCAGGCCGAGGCGCTCGTGCGCGCCGGCGCGCATGCGGTGCTGATCGACTTCATCAACGTCGATCAGGCCAAGGGCGATCTGTTTCCGATGTACGAGCAGGTGCGCCGCGCGCTGGCTTGGGTCTGGCACAACGCCGCGAGCTTCGGCGGCGACCGCGATAGGCTCTATGTGTCGGCGCATTCGTCGGGCTCGCACCTGTCCGGCGTGGTGCTGACGCGCGGCTTGAAGGAGGAGGGCCTGCCGTCCGACGCCTTCAAGGGCGCGGTGCTGCTGAGCGGCATGTACGATCTCGCGCCGGTGGCGCTGTCGAAGCGCTCGTCCTACGTGAAGTTCACGCCGGCGATGATCGAGCAACTGTCGGGTGGCCGTTACCTCGATGGCCTCCACACGCCGCTGGTGCTGGCCTATGGCACCTGCGAGACGCCCGAGTTCCAGCGCCAGACCCGCGACTTCGCGGCGGCCGTGAAGGCTGCCGGCAAGCCGGTCGAAGTCCTGGTCGGCGAGGCGTACAATCATTTCGAGCTGCTGGAGACGCTCGCCAATCCGTACGGCCTCACCGGCCGGGCGATGCTCCGGCAGATGGGTCTGATCGCGAAATAGAAACTGGAGAATGCAGGATGAATCAGGTCGCCAATGTGCAGCGCGCGAAAGGCCCGCTGGTCTGGCTCGACATGGACCAGAAAGCGCTCGACGACGCCTACGACCAGGCGGTCTATGCGCCGAACCGCGATCAGGTGCACAAGCGCAACGTCTTCAACAGCGACCGCGTCCGCGCGCGGCTCGGTGCGCCGAAGCGCCTGGCCTATGGTTCGAAGGAGGTCGAGCAGCTCGATCTGTTCGCGACCTCGAAGCCCAACGCGCCGATCAACATCTTCATCCATGGCGGCGCCTGGCGGACGCGTCCGGTGAAAGACTACGCCTTCCTCGCCGAGATGATCGTGCGCGCAGGCGGCCACTGGATCGGCGTCGACTTCGACGGCGTCGAGAACACCAAGGGCGACCTGCTGCCGATGGCCGATCAGGTGCGGCGCGCGGTGGCCTGGGTCCATCAGAATGCCAAGAGCTTCGGCGGCGATCCGGAGCGCATCTTCATCACCAGCCAATCGTCCGGCGCGCATCTGTCGGGCAACATCGTCACCACGAACTGGAAGGACTATGGCGTCCCCGACAACGTGGTGAAGGGCGCGCTGCTCTGTTCGGGGATGTATGACCTCAAGCCGGTGCGGCTGTCGAAGCGCTCCGAGTATGTCGCCTTCACCGACGAGGTCGAGGAGATGCTGTCGTCGCAGCGGCATCTCGACCGGCTGAACTGTCCGGTGATCGTGGCTTACGGCACCTACGAGACGCCGGAATTCCAGCGGCAGAACCGCGAGTTCGCGGCGGCCGTCAAAGCCGCCGGCAAGCCGGTCACGCTGCTGGTCGCCGAGGGCTACAACCACTTCGAGATGACCGAGATGATCGGCAATCCGGTGAGCCTGCTCGGCAGTGCCATCCTTGAGCAGATGAAGCTCTGAGCCGGCGGAGGCGGGGATGGACCTGACACGGCGAACGGTGCTGGCGAGCGGCGCGGTCGCCGCGGCGGGCGGGGCAACGGCTGCCGAGCAGCCGCCGCGCGAGAAGGGCCCGCTGGTCTGGATGAACATGGACCAGAAGGAGCTCGACGACGCCTACGACCAGGCGGTCTATGCGCCGAACCAGCCGCAGCTCGGCAAGCGCCGCAACGCCAACAGCCAGTCCGTGTGGAAGCGCCTGGGTCCGCCCAGGCGCTTTGCTTATGGGCCGACCGAGATCGAAGGCCTCGATGTCTGGACGACCAAGAAGCCCAATGCGCCCGTGATGGTCTTCGTGCACGGCGGCGCGTGGCGCAACGGCATCGCCAAGGAGCACTGCTACGCCGCCGAGCTTTATGTGAATGCCGGCGCGCATTACGTCGTGCTCGATTTCACCAGCGTGGACCAGGCCGGCGGCGACCTGATGCCGATGGCCGAGCAGGTGCGCCGCGCCATCGCCTGGGTCGGCAAGAACGCGGCGAGCTTCGGTGGTGATCCGAGCCGCATCTATCTGTCCGGCCATTCGTCGGGAGCGCATCTTGCCGGGGTCGCGCTCGTCACCGACTGGGCCACGCTCGGCGCACCAGTCGATATCATCAAGGGCGCGGTGCTGTGCTCGGGCATGTATGACTTGAAACCCGCGCGGCTGTCGAAGCGCGGCGCCTATGTGAAGTTCACCGACGCCATGGAGGATGCGCTGTCGACGCAGCGGCATCTCGCGCGCATCAACTGCCCGGTGGTGCTGGCCCATGGCACCTACGAGACGCCGGAGTTCCAGCGCCAGACGCGCGACTTCGCGGCGGCGCTGCGGGCCGCGGGCAAGCCGGTCACGCTGCTGGTCGGCGAGGGCTACAACCATTTCGAGATGCCGGAGACCTTCGCCAGTCCGTATGGTTTGCTGGGCCGCGCGGTGCTGGAGCAGATGAAGCTTGGTTGATTTGATGCGGAGGGGACAATGGTGGGCGATGGCTTTGGTGAATTGTCGAGACGCGGCGTGCTCGCAGGAGCAGCCGCGATGACCGGCGGTACGGCACTCGCGCAGAACGCGGCTGCGCCACGGACCAAAGGTCCGATCGTCTGGCTCGACATGGATCAGAAGGAACTCGACGACGCTTACGACCAGGCCGTCTATGCACCGAACCGCGAGGTCGTCATCAAGCGCTGCGCTCGCAACAGCGAGCTCGTGCGCGAGCGCATCGGCGCACCGAAGCGCTTCTCGTACGGGCCCACCGAGATCGAGGCCGTCGACGTGTTTGCCGCAAAGACCCCAAACGCGCCGGTGATGATCTTCGTGCATGGCGGCGCGTGGCGCACCGGCCGCGCGGCGCAATACCACTACATGGCCGAGGCGTTTCTGAACGCCGGCGCGCATCTCGTGGTGCCGGATTTCAACAATGTCGGCGAGGTCGACGGCAGCCTGATGACCATGGCGGATCAGATCCGCCGTTCGGTGGCCTGGACCGTCAAGAACGCCAAGAGCTTCGGCGGCGATCCGGATCGCGTCTATGTGTCCGGGCATTCGTCGGGCGGACACTGGGCCGGCGTGCTGCTCACCACCGATTGGCAGAAGCTCGGCCTGCCGCAGGACTGCGTCAAGGGCGGCGTGTGCGGCAGCGGCATGTACGATCTCAAGCCGGTGCGGATGTCGGCGCGCTCGAACTACGTGAAGTTCACCGATGAGACCGAGCGTGAGCTGAGCTCGCAGCGGCATCTCGACAAGCTCGTGGCGCCGGTTGCGATCGTCTACGGCAACATGGAGACGCCGGAGTTTCAGCGGCAGAACCGCGACTTTGCCGCGGCCGTGAAAGCTGCCGGCAAGCCCGCGACGCTGTCGGTGATGGAAGGCTACAATCACTTCGAGGTCATGGAATCGATCGGCAATCCGTACAGCCTGTTCGGCCGCGCGGCGCTGGAGATCATGAAGCTGCGCCCAGCCTAGACAACATAGGCGAGCGAAGCGACGCCGTCCTGAGAACCAAAAGGGGGGGCAGGGAGGAAACCTTGGGTGTGAAGGGCATCGGCCGGCGCGCCTTCGTCGCCGGCAGCGCCGCATTGGCATTTGCGCCACGCGCGGCCACTGCACAAAGTTTTCCGTCCGGCCCGGTGAAGCTCACGGTCGCGGTCGGCCCGGGTTCGAGCCCCGACGTGCTGCTGCGCATCGTTGCCGAGCATCTGTCGCAGCTCTGGGGCCAGCAGGCCGTCGTCATCAATCAGCCGGGCGGGGCGGGCGCGGTCGCGATCCGCGCGGTCGCGGCGAGCCCGCCTGATGGTCATTCGCTCTACATGGCGCTCGCCTCGAACTTCATCGCGCTGCCGGAGCTGCAGGCCAATTTCCCGGTCGACGTGGTGCGCGACACTGTGCCGATCGGCTATATCGGCGAGCATCCGATGGTGATCGCGGCGAGCAGTTCGCTCGGCGTGAATACGCTGCCGGAGTTCATCGCGCTTGCGAAGAAACGCAAGGGCGAGCTCAACATCGCGGCCGGCAACCGCGGCAGCATTCTGCACCTGGCCGGCGAGTGGCTGCGCCTGGCCGGCGGTATCGATGTCCAGTTGCTGCACTATCCGGCGGCATCGCAGGCCATCACCGACGTGCTCGGCGGCCGTGTGCACGGCATGATCGATGCCATGACCTCCATGAAGGGCGCGGTGGAGGGCGGCCAGATCAAGCCGCTCGCGGTCGCGTCGCGCCAGCGGCTCTACAATTTTCCCGACCTGCCGGTCGTGGCCGACACGCTGCCGGGCTTCGAGGCGATGGGCTGGTTCGCGCTGATGGCGCCGCCCGGCACGCCGGCGCCGCTCGCGGCGAAGATCAGCGCCGATCTTCGCACCGTGCTGGGGAAGCCCGAGGTGAAGAAGCGCTTCGAGGACCTTGGCACTTACATCCGTCCGACCACGCCCGAGCAGCTCACGGCCTTCATCCACGAGCAGCAGCAGATCTGGCGGCCGGTGATCGCCGAGACGGCGAAGAAGATCAATTGACTTGGCCCTAGCTCCGCCCACATCCTGACAGGATGAGAACGATCTGGATTCTCATTGCTGCGCTGCTGCTCGGCGTCGCTCCTGCCCGCGCCGACGACACCTATCCGAACCGGCCCATCACCCTGATCATCCCGTTTGCGGCGGGCGGCTCGACCGACGTGATCGGCCGGCTGGTCGCGGAAGGCATGCGGCAGGCGCTCGGCCAGTCGGTCGTGTCCGACAACCGCGCCGGCGCCGGCGGCTCGATCGGCACCGCGGCGATCGCGAAGGCCGCGCCGGACGGCTACACCATCGGCATGGGCACGGCGTCGACGCTCGCCATCAATCCGGCGACCTACAAGACGCTGCCGTTCGACGTGCTCACTGATCTCGCGCCGATCGGCAACATCGCCGCAGTGCCGAACATCATGGCGCTGAGCCCGAGCGTGCAGGCCGCCGACCTCCGCGCCTTCATCGCGCTCGCCAAGGCGCAGCCGGGCCACTTCGCTTACGGCTCATCGGGCCACGGCTCGGTCTCGCATCTTCTCGGCGAGCAGTTCAAGCTCGCCACCGGCACCGATATCGTCCACGTGCCCTATCGCGGCATGGGGCCTGCGCTCAACGGCGCGGTTGCGGGGCAGGTGCAGGTGATCTTCGACAACCTGCCGACCACGCTCGAACTGGTGAAGGCCGGGCGACTGCGCGCCATGGCGGTGTCGGGCACAAAGCGCGTCGAGGCGCTGCCGGATACGCCGACCTTCGGTGAGCTCGGCATCGAGGAAGCCAACTGGATGGCGTTCTTCGGCCTGATCGCGCCCAAGGACACGCCGGCGCCGGTCGTGCAGCGGCTGAATGCGGCGCTGAAGCAAACGCTGGCAAACCCCGATATCCGCGACAAGCTTGCGGGGCAGCAGGCCATTCTGGTCGGCAATTCGCCGGAGGCCTTCAAGGCAGAAATCGCCCGCGAGCTCGCGCGCTTCAAGCGCGCGGTGGCGGCCGCCAAGATCGAACTGAACTAGCGTTTGCCTTTGCCGTTGCCGTCCGGGGCACCGCCCTGATGGGTGCTTTCCGGTCCCGTCGACAAAACCCCGAAGTCGCCCGATTTCGTGCCCGCCTCGGCGGGCTTGATGCCGACCGATGCCAGACCCAGCCGGAACAGCTCGCGCACGGCGGCAGCCCGGCTCGGCATTCGTTGCTTGAAGCGGAAGTCGTCGACCGCCGCCAATTCCTCCGGCGAGAGCATGATTTGCAGCCGTTCGCCGCGTGTCAGCCCGGTGTTCATGACGTCCCCCGTGAGCTCCTTCCTGTTCAGCCAAATCTAAGAACGCGGCAGGAAGTTAGCAAGTTACTCATTCACAGAAATTTGAGTTGTTGTGTCATTTTACATAATCGGGTCATGTGACTCAAAAGTCGCTACTGGCTAAAAGTATTCATGGTGATCATTACTATTATTTTCGGAGATCAACGTATTTGTCTGAAGGTCAATAGTATTGACCGAGATTTACTTGTGGAACGATTGAGCGTTGCTGGCGATTCATCTAGACTTGGTGAAGCCCCGGGGGAGAAAAGGATGTCTCCCATGACTGAAGTCTCCGATTGCCGCAAACGTGCTGAGGAATGCGCAGTGCTGGCGCAGGCCGCGCGATCGCCGGCGCAGCGCACGATGCTGCTGCACATTGCCGACACTTGGCTCAGGCTTGCGCGCGAGGCTGAAGAGCATGGTCAGGCGGACGACCGGATCGAGAAGTCGCCGCCGGCCAGACGGTTGATGTAAGATGGCTGCCGTCGCGAGCGCGCTGAGCGATTGCACGCAGACGCGACCGTCAGATTGCGGAGCGTAACCATGCCGCAACTCCAAACCGTGTCACCGGGTCCCAACGAACCTGTTCTCGCGGCAACGCCGGATCATCTGGTGTGTCCGACCTGTCAGCGCGCCATGGCCATCCGAGAGGTCACGCCGTCGACGTCCGTGATCGGTGTCGGCGAGACGGTCTATGTCTGCGACGGCTGCGGCACCGAAACGCATCGGGCCGCAAAGCGGCTGTAACCTCGTCGATCCATGCCGGCGCGTGCGAGATGATCGACCCGATCACACAACCAATGGTGCGGGGGCACCGGCTTGCGCCGTCTGTTCCCTCATTGCGAAAGGGAATATGATCGCCGCAACGGAATGAACTGACTTCCTCAAATTTTCCCGGGAGGACATCATGCGCAATGTATTGCTCGCTGCCGTCGGCATTTCAGCTCTGGCCCTGTCGTCGTCGCAGCCGCTCGTAGCCCAGGGCGACGACAATCAGCAGCTCGGCAATGTCCACTTCGCGACGTCATGCAATGAGGTGGCGCAGCGCCGGTTCGACCGCGCCATGCGATATCAGCATTCGTTCTGGTACGCGGTCGCGCAGGAGCTGTTCGAGGAAGCCGGCAAGGCCGATCCGCAATGCGGCATTGCCTATTGGGGTGTGGCGCTGTCGCTGCTCGCCAATCCGCACGGCGCGATTCCGGCGCCCAACCTCGCACCGGGTCTCGCCGCGATCCAGAAGGCAAAGGCGATCGGCGCCAAAACCGATCGCGAGCGCGATTTCATCGACGCTCTCACCTTGATGTACGTCGACTACGACAAGCTGCCCCAGCCGCAGCGCATGCGCGCCTATCTCGGCGCCATGGAGAAGCTGGCGACGAAATACCCGAACGACGACGAAGCGCAGATCTTCTACGCCATCACGCTCAACACCTCGGCGTCGCCGGCCGACAAGACCTATGCGCAGCAGCTCAAGGGCGCCGCGATCCTCGAGCCGATCTGGAAGCGCCAACCGCAGCACCCCGGCATCGCGCACTACCTGATCCATCTCTACGACTATCCGCCGATCGCCGAGAAGGGCTTGGGGGCAGCCAAGCTTTACGCACAGATTGCGCCGGCCGCGCCGCACGCCCAGCACATGCCGTCGCACATCTTCACCCGCGTCGGCTATTGGCAGGATTCGATCGCTTCCAACACCGCCTCGGCGAAGGCCGCGGAGCCAGCGAAAGAATTCGCCGAGCAATTCCACGCGCGCGACTACATGGTCTACGCCTACCTGCAACTCGCCCGCGATGGCGACGCCCGCCGGGTCGTTAATGACATGATCGCGGCGCAGGCCCCGGCGCCTGCGGCGCGCGGCGCCTTCTTCGCGCTGGCGGCGTCGCCGGCACGCTACGCCATGGAACGCGGTGACTGGAAAGCCGCAGCCGAGCTCAAGGTGACACCGAGCACATTCAGCGAGGCGATGGCGACGTCGCACTTCGCGCGGGCGCTCGGCGCGGCACGGTCCGGCAAGCCGGACGCCGCCAAGGACGACGTCGCCAAGCTCGGCGAGCTGCGCGACAAGCTGAAAGAGGCGAAGGACGCCTACTGGTCGAACATCGTCGACATCCAGCGCCAGATCGCAGTGGCGTGGGTGCTCGACGCCGAGGGCAAGAAGGACGAGGCGCTGAAGGCAATGAGTGCCGCGGCCGACGCCGAGGACAAGACCGAGAAGGCGCCCGTCACACCGGGGCCGCTCGCACCGGCGCGCGAGCTCTATGGCGAGATGCTGCTTCAGCACGGCATGGCGGCCGAGGCGCTCGTGGCCTTCGAGGCGACCAAGGCCAAGGAGCCGAACCGCTATCGTGGCTATGCGGGTGCTGCGGCCGCAGCCGAAAAGCTCGGTGATAAGGTTAAAGCCAAGGATAACTATCAGAAGCTTGTCGCGCTCGCGGTGGCGGCCGATGCTGACCGGCCGGAGCTTGCCGTCGCGCGCAAGTTCGTCGCGAGCAACTAGGAGGCACCGGCGGGCCGGGCTAGGATCACGCCGTGCGGATGACCACCACCATACTGGCAGCCGCGACCTTCGCGCTCGGCGGACTGGTCGGCGCGATGGCGTTGCTTGCCGGCAAGCCCGCCGCCCACGGCGGCCCGGTCAATCCGGTGTTCACCGAGGTGCAGTGGCCGTTTCCGCTCGACGAGTGGGGCAGGGGCAAGGCCTACCGCTGCGACGCCGCGCATTGCGGCGCCGAGGTGAACCTCTATCTCCGCGCCAAGATCGGCTTCTGCAATTGCAGCACCGGCGTCTCGGACGATCCGGAGCTCGAGCGGCTCTCCGACTTCCATCTCGCCGGCAAGGAGGTCGCGGCGCTCGGTGACGGCCGCCCGATCGCGGTGCACTGGATGAAAGGCAGAAGCCGCGGCTACTCGATCGGCGGCGCCAATCCGCCGGGCAAGTCCGCGCTGTCGGTGGCCTTCAACGACCGTTGCGACGCCATGGTCGCCACCGTCGTGACCGGCCACCCGCAGCCCTCGGTGATCGAGCCTGCGGTGATCGAGTTCCTCAACAGCAAGACCGTGCTGCACTGGGCCGAGGTCACGCTCGGACTTTAAGCGGTGCGCGCCAGGCGGTCACGGCTGCCGTGAGGCCCATGAGCAGAATCCAGGCCGTGAATGGAAAGCGTGCGGCCCGCAGCAGCGCCCATCGCTCGCCGGCCATGGTCTCCGATACCGAATACACCCGCATCACGATCACAGGCTCTGCCGCCGTGTGCAGCCCGAATTTCTGCGCCGCGCGGCCCGCCTGAAGCTGCGCGCCCGAGACGTCCCGGCCGACCAGCCGGATGAACTCACCGTTGCGCTCCGACCAGAGCTTGGGATGCCAGGGAAGGATGCGTCCGGAGTCCCTTGTCTCGGCCGCAACCCAGATTTCCACCGGCTGCTCCGGCGTCCAGTCGGCCGCGACAAGCGGGGCGATCCGGCGCGAGCCGTAGCTCTTGTTGCCGCGTCCGGCCGAGAGCCGTTCCTCCAGGGCCGCGGCGTGGTCGATCCGCCAGCCGGGTGCGCTGTAGCCCGCAATATTCCGGCTGCCCTGGACGCTGCCGATCTCGCTCAAGTTGGCGACGCGCCCCCACAGCGGAACGTCGACGACGAAAGCCGGTGCGATGCCGGTGAGGGCCAGCAGTCCCATGGTCGGAAAGGTGAGGCCGGGGAGGGCGCGGGTGATCCCGATCCCGAGCGGCACGCCGAGCAGAAAGCCCAAGACCACCGCCGCGATGACCCACTCGGGCGAGGGCGCCAGCGCGATCAGCAGCGCGCACAGCGCCAATTGCGCGATGATCGCGACTGCGCCCGCGGTGAAGACATGCAGAACGGTTGCATAGGACCGAGCCATCGCTATGGGTCGGATGGCGGCGTCCGATGGTTCAATCGGGAAGGCGCCCGCTACGGTCCCTGATGGGCTGCTTCTTCATCGCCTGCCTGTAGCGCGCCGGATCATTTCGTCCTGATCGTCTTGAGAAAGCGCCTCAGCGACGCATCCAGCTCCTCGTCGCGGATATCCGGGTTGTCCTCGATGGCATCGCGGCCGGCCTGCAGGACACGCAAGACATCCATGATGCGGATCGTCTCGCTTTTGCAGATGCGATTGTAGGACGCGCTGACTCGCTTGTTGATAGCCGTCCCTGTGATCCGGTCCTTTGTGCCCATTATTCCGCCCGATTTTACCCCCTCCGGTCCGGTCAGCCGAAAAGCCGCTCCGTGCGATTCTCTCTTACGATCTTCATACATGCAATTCCTGTGCATGCAATTTCCGCGCCCCACGCGGGATCCGCATCGCGCGATGACCTCATCGGCCCGCGCCAGCGTTGATTGGTCCAGCCGGGCACGCCGATGGGTTGCATCGAGGCCGCGAGCAACCGGATTGATGCAAAGTGCGGCAGACGACATAGTCCGATGGCGCCGCGGTCACCCAATGCGACGCGAGCCGGGGAGGGGCGGTTAATGCCGCGGGGCTATTTCGGCGCCTGGATGTTCAGCTTCTTCACCGCCTGCTCGTAGCGCGCCAGGTCGTCCTTCATGAAGGCTGCATAGTTCGCGGTGCCGTTCTCCTCCATCACCATGCCGAGCTGCGTCATGCGCGTCGCCATGGCAGGCTCCCGCATCGCCTTGGCGGTCTCGGCCTGCAGCCGCGTGATGATCTTCGGCGAGGTGCCGGCCGGCGCGTGCAGCCCCATCATGGTGGCGACGTTGAAGCCCTTGATGCCGAGCTCGTCGCAGGTCGCGATCTGCGGCGTCGAGGGCGAGCGCTGCAAGGTGCTGACGCAGAGCCCGCGCAGCTTGCCGGCCGCGATCAGCTCGATGACATTGGGGATGCCGGACCAGCCGGCCTGGATCTCGCCGGTGAGGAGCCCGTTCACCATCGCCGAGCCGCCGCGATAGGGCACGTGCAGGAGCTCGATGCCGGTCCGCTCAGCGAAGATCGCGAAGGTCAGATGGTGGATCGAGCCGGCGCCGGCCGAGCCGAAGCTCATCTTGCCGGGCTGCTTCTTGGCGAGCGCGATGAACTCGTCGGGCGTATTGGCCGCAACGTCGGGATGGACCACCAGGATGGTCGGCAGCGTCACCAGCGCGGTGACCGGCGCGAAATCCTTGATCGGATCGTAGCCGAGGCTCGGATTGAGCACCGGATTGATGGCGAGCGCGCCGGAATCGCCGAACATCAGCACGTGGCCGTCGTTCGGGCTCTTGGACACGAGATTGGCGGCGACGATGCCGCCGGCGCCCGGCATGTTCTCGACCACGAAGGGCTTGCCGAAGGCCTGGCTGTATTTGTCGGCGAGAAGCCGCGCCAGCACGTCGGGATTGCCGCCCGGTCCCGATGCCGCGATCAGCCGCACCGGCCGCGATGGCCAGTCGTCCTCGGCGGTTGCGATCGATACGAAGCTCAGCAGCAGCGCGAACGCCAGCGCGATCGAATTCTTCATCGTCATCGAATGCTCCGCTCTCAGCTTCTTTGGCTCAGGCCTCGCCCCAGATGTCTTTCGCAAGCTCCACCACCAGCCGCAGCTTCTGCTCCTGGATCTCCGGCGAAATGGGATTGCCGGTGTCGACGCTGGCGAAGCCGCATTGCGGGCTGATCGCAAGATTGTCGAGATCGAGATAGCGCGTCGCGTCCTCGACGCGCTTCTTCATGTCGGCCTTGCTCTCCATGACTGGCGTCTTGGTCGACACGATGCCCAGCACCACCATCTTGTGCTTGGGGACCAGGCGGAGTGGCGTGAAGCTCCCGGCCCGCGGCGAGTCATATTCGAGGAAGTAGAACGGGATGTTCATGGCGTTGAACAGCCGGTCGGCGACCTCGTCGTAGCTGCCCTCGGAGTGCCACTGGCCGCCGCGGTTGCCGCGGCACAGATGCATGCCGATCCGCATGCCGGCCGGCGCGTTCTCCAGCATGCGGTTGGTGACCGCGATGTATTTGTCGATCAGCGCGCTCCAGTCGTCGCCGCGCGCCTTCAGCCACTGCTGCACGTCGGGATCGCCGAACTTGGCAAAGGCGGTCTCGTCGATCTGGACGTAGCGGCAGCCGGCCGCGGAAAGCGCGTTCAGCTCCTGGCCGAACGCCGCGATGGTGTCCTCCCAGAACTGGTCGAGGTCCTTGTAGGCGCTCTTGAGCACCGCGGCGTCGCCGCCGCGGAAGTGCAGCGCGCAGGGACCCGGAATGGTGATCTTCGGGATCAGCCGCGTGTTGGCCGCGATGAACTCGAAATCCGGCACGTTGATCGGATGGGTCCAGCGCACGCGGCTCTTGACCAGCGCCACCGGCTGCGCGGCGCGATGGCCGGGATCGCCGCCTTTGGCGTCCTCGCCGCCGACCGTGTCGATGCTGAGCTCGCCGAGCTGGCGGTAGAAGAAGGAGTGATAGGAGCGGCGGCGAAACTCGCCGTCGGTCGCAAACTTCAGCCCGACGCGCTCCTGGAACGCCAGAACGTCCTTGATCGCGGTGTCCTCGGCGCGGGTCAGCGCCGCCTGGTCGATCTCGCCGCGCGCAAATTTAGCACGCTGGTCCAAGAGCGCCTGCGGGCGCAGGAAACTTCCGATCTGCTCGGCGCGGAACGGCGGCTTGGTTTGCGACAGCATTGTTTCCTCCGCATGTGTGTTTTGCGGAAGCGTAGTTCACGAAGCGAATCCGAGCAACTTGAGGCGGCCTTGCAAAAACGAATGAGGTGGGCGTATTGCCCACCTCATCCTGTCGTGCGCTTGCGGAAGTGTCGGGCCGCTGAGGCAGCCCACGCCGCTCAGACGAGCAGATCGTGGAAATGCACCTGCGCGTGGCCGTGGCCGTCGTCCGTCATGACAAAGTTGTCCGCGGTGTAGTGTCCCACCATGGCCAATTTGGCAAAGTCGCCGGCGGCGTCCTTGACCAGCAGCGTGCCGCCGTTGCCGGTGCCGTTGTCGGTATACTTCAGCAGCGTTTTTGCGCCCGGGGCGGTCGAATACACGATGTCGTTGAAGTCGAACGTATCGCCGTTACCGAAGCCGGTGATGTCGCCCTTGAACGCGGACGATTGATCGAGCGCCAGAGTGCCCTGGCCGTCGGCGCCGAAGGTCACGTGGCCCCTGGCAAATGCGCCGAACTCGATCGTGCTGTCGCCGTCGATCGCGAACGTGCCGGTCGCGCGCTGATTCCCGCCGATATGAATCGACGCGTCGTCGGCGATCAGCGTGCCGTTGCTGAACACCTCGCCGTTGACCGTCAGGCTGGCATGCGACACCTCGAGCGTCGTCGAGGCATTGTTGATCCGCAGGCTGTTGATCGTGTGATCGGCGCTGTCGGTGATGGAGACGCCGGCCCGGGCGACGATGACGTCGCTGGTCTCGCCCGGCACCAATGACGGGTTCCATTTGCCGGCATCGTCGAAATCGCCGTTGACGGCCCTGGCCCAGATCACGTCCCCCGGCACGGCAATGATATTGGTGCCGCCGTTGCCATCGGACTCCACGGTGAAGCCAAGGTGGCGGTTGTCGCCCGAAAGCTGCAGCGTATCGACCACGGTGCCGTGGTCGGTGACGACGAGCTGATTCGAGCCGTTCAAGGTGACGCCATCGGCCGTGATGCCGGCCAGATCGATGATGTCGTCGAGGCCGATTCCGCCGATGGTGCTGGCGAAGCTTGCGGGCAGCGCGATCTTGAGCGTCGAGCCGGCCGCGCCGTCGAACGCGACCGCCACGGTGCTGCTGAGCGTGCTGTCGAGCACGAGGGTCGCCCCCGCATCGATCTGCAGTCCGCCGGTCCCGCTCACCGCCTGGTGCAGGGTGAGCGTGCCGCCGTTCGCCTCGATCAGGCCGGAATTGTCGATGAGCCCATCGACCGTGCCGTGGCCCGTGATCGTGCCGTCGGCAGCGTTGTCGAGGTGGTAGGCGCTCTGAACGGAGGAGTGGATCGCGAGCGTGCCGTCGGCAAGCTCGATCAGGCCGTGGTTGACGGGCGACGTTCCCCTTCCGACATTGGCGTCGTCGTTCAGGCGCGCTATGCCGCCACTGCTGATCGCGATGGTGCCGGAGTTCGTAAAGGCGTGTGCGCCTTCATTGAACGAGAAACCGTTGGAGATATTGATTGTGCCTTCGTTGGCGAAGGTGCTGTTGATGTTTCCGTCAAGAAAAGACAGGAGCGAGCCGCTGCCGTTGCCGTTGATGGTGCCCTGGTTGGTGAAATGGAGCGGTTGGATGGTAAAGAAACCGCCCATCCCGCCGACATTGATGGTGCCCTGGTTGATCAGGGTTGTGGTCGGAATGGTAGCGAGTTGATCGATCCCTACGAACAGACCGGTTTGATTGATCGTGCAGTTCGGTCCGAGGGTGAGGTTGGCGGGTGATCCATTCAGTTGCTCCAGACCGCCCGCGCCAATATTGATCGTGACGTTGTCGAGCGTCTGCGTGCCGTCGAGATAGAGCGCGCCACCGCCCCCTGACAAATTGATCGTGCCGACTCCGGTGCCGACAGTGGTGACCGACGTCGTCACCTCCAGGGTGCCGAAACCCGGACTGACGAAATTGATGTCGAACGTACCGCCGCCCGCAATATTGAGCGTGTCGGTTACAAAATTGCCGCCGTGAGTGAAGGTCAGCGCGCCGCCCATGGCGTTCAGCGAGTCGGCGACAACGTCGCCGCCATTGACCTGCAGCGTGCCGGCCGCGAGATTGATCGCGTCGGTGACCGCGAGGCTTCCGGTTGGATTGTCGACTCGCAGAGTGGCGTCCGCGCTGTTGATCGTGAGCGAATGGACAGCCTCGCTGCCTTTCATCACGACCGTGTAGCCGGCGCCTGTCTCGGCGATGATGGCGTCATCGGCACTGGTCGGTGCTCCTGACGGCGACCATCTGATGCTCGTGGTCCAGAGGCCGTTTTGAGCGTGTACCCAGGATCTAATCGACATTCCTATGCTCCATTCGCAGACGCAATTCGACCGGCCCGTGTCTCTCGCGGCGCAGAGCCAACGTCACGTCCGCGCAGCTCTTCGCAGGTCGTGCGGTTTGATTGTCGCCCCTCAATTCGGTGATCAAATCATGCTCTTCCAACAGTTATGTGAAGCGCGACTGACAACTCTACGCTGAATCATTGTGTGATATCGGCGACCGCGCAGCGCTGCAGCCGTTTCTTGCAGCACAACGATATCGGCGGCAGCGTCAGGCACTCGACGAAGCGGGCAAACGTCTTGCACGGCGCGAGCGCGCGAATTTTGCGCGCGCATGACAGATCGATGTCGATCTCGTTACGCGCGCCAAATTTTTTTCCCCATTCATTCGGCTGACGCGACGCGCGTCACATGAGCGTCAGCATAGGTCTCTCTACTTCTCGCCGTCACTCACTCGTCTATGCCTCTCCTCCACATCGCTGGAAATCAAACTCAGGGGGTGCCTCGTGCCCGCGAAAACATTCTTGAAACTCCTGTCGACGGTGTCGTTTGCCGCGCCGCTCGTCATCGCCAACTTCTCGGCGCTCGCCGACAATGATGACGATGTGCAGACCACGGCGATCTCGCCGAAGATCGTGCTGATCTCGCTCGACGGCGCCAAGCCGGATTTCATCCAGCGGATGATTGCCGACGGCGTGCTGCCGCCCAACGGCGGCCTCGCCCAGCTGAGCAAGGGCGTCGTGTCGCTCCGCAACACCACCGCGACCCCGTCTCTGACCGCAGTGTCGCATATCGCCATCGCGACCGGTTCGAAGTCGGTTCACAACGACATTCCGTCGAACACCTATCACAACGTCGCTGCCACGATCGGCACCAGCGCCTCCGGCTTTGCCGGCGCGATCGGCGGCTATCAGCTCAGCCCGCTCGCACCGTCGCCGGATCCGACGGCGGAGCCGCTCTGGGTCAAGCTGCGCCAGGCCGGCAAGAAGGTGGTGGCGGCCACGTGGCCGGGCGCCGACGGCGCCGACATCAAGATCAACGGCACCACGGTGCAGGCCGCGCAGCCGACCCGCGTCGTCGATTACACGGTGCCGTTCGGCGCCTTTGGCGGCTTGAGCGCGACCGGCTTCACGCTCAGCGCCGGGCAGTTCTCGGCCGATGCAACCGTCACGGCCCAGCTGACCGCCGCAGGCCGTTTGTCCTACAGCCCGATTCTCGCGACGGCGCCGTTCGAGACCTTCACCTGCTCGTCGAGCCAGACCGCGACCTGCAGCAGCAACGGCAGCACGACGGCAACGTTCGATCTCAAATACGAGATGCGGGCGGCCGCCCTCGACACCACCAATGACGGCACCGTCAACTACGACACCCTGGTGATCTTCGAGAAGACGCGCGGCATCCCCTCCGGCCCCCACCGCCGTCCGTCGACCGGCCCGGCTTACGTGAAGCTCGGCAACGACAATGCGCCGTTCTACTTCGAGGGCACTGGTGCCAAGGTCGGCGCGGCCTATTTCGTCAGCGCCTTTGCGCCCGATCTGTCGAACATTCACCTGGCGCGCTACGGCTCGAACTTCATTCCGCGCAACACGCCGGTGATCGCCGACGTCGACGACATCAACAACAACGTCGGCTTCTGGCGGCCGCAGGCCGATTTCCGTATTCCGGAGCGGCTGAGCCCGGGCTTTACCAATTTCTCGGACCTCGAGCTCGAGACGATCTACGAGGACATGGTCAAGACCTTCGTGCTCTATCAGACCCGGGTCGCCAACCGCGCCATTGTGAAGAACCCCGGCGCCGACCTGGTCATGGTGTATATCGAGCAACCGGACGGCTCGGAGCATCAGTTCCTGCTCACCGATCCGCGGCAGGCCACCAACCCGACCGACCCGAGCACCATCGGCGCCAACCAGGACGCCGCCAAGGTGCAGCGCTATCGCGACCACCTGCACTTCGCCTACCAGCGGGCGGATCTGGCCGTGAAGGGGATCACCAAGGCCGCGGGCCCGAACGCCAACGTCATCGTGGTCTCCGACCACGGCTTCGCGCCGTTCCACACCGCGGTGAGCCTGTTCAACCTCCTGAAAAATGCCGGCGTCGACACCACCAAGATCGGCGTCCGCACCTCGGGACCTGCGGCCAACATCTACGTGAACCTGCAGGGCCGCGAGTCGGGCGGCACGGTGGATGCGGCGACCTACAACGCTCTGGTCACCCAGATCACCGGCGTGCTGAAGAACGCCATCGATCCGAATCCGACGTTCAACACCTCGCTGGACAACAAGCACGTGTTCCAGACGGTGGTCAGCCGTCCGCTGAGCTGCTCGGCGGGGGTCGGTCTCTGCACGTCCAACCGGATCGGCCAGGACTTCGGCGACGTCTTCGCCCTGATGGATGTCGGCTATAACTTCGACGGCACGCAGTCGCCGGGCGTGGCCCGCCAGGGCGATGCGCCGTTCAACTCCACCACCACCGTGTTCTCGACGCCGAACTTCTACGGCGCCCATGGCCACGATCCGCTGATGGACGAGATGAGCGCCACCTTCATCGCAAGGGGCCCGGACTTCCGGAACAACAAGCTCATCGCGGGCGTCCGCAACATCGACGTCGCCCCGACCATCATGAGCATTCTCGGCGTCACGCCCTCGGCGAAGGTTGACGGCAAGGCGCTGACCGGGATCCTTCGCTAAGCTTCAGCGATACGATCTCGAAACAGTCTCGATGGGCGCCGCAAGGCGCCCATCGTTTTTTTGCACCGCCCTCCATGATGCTTCCCGCGTCCGTGAAACCGGCGTAGCGTGTCGCCAAGGCGGCACATCAAGCCGCTTCAAAAATATCGTGGAGGGAATGCCGTGACACTTCCTCGCCGCCGCGTCCTGCAGCTCGCTGCGGGCGCCGCAGCCCTCGCGCTGCCGCGTCCGGCCTTGGCGCAAAGCACATCGCCGCAGACCTACCCGTCGCGCCCGGTGCGATTCGTCGCCGGCTTCCCGGCCGGCAGTGCGCCGGACCTGGTAGCGCGGCTCGCCGGCCAAGCGCTGACGGACGCGCTCGGCCAGCCCTTCGTGATCGAGAACCGGCCGGGCGCCGGCAGCAACATCGGCACCGAGGCGGTGGTGCGCTCTGCGCCGGACGGATACACGCTGCTGATGTCGGTCCTGACCAACGTGTTCAACACCACGCTCTACACCAATCTCAGCTTCAACTTCGCGAACGACTTCGTGCATGTCGCGGGCGTCGCCAACGCGCCCTATGTGCTGATCGTGCCGCTGAGCTTTCCGGCCAAGACCGTTCCGGAGTTCGTCGCCTATGCCAAGGCCAATCCGGGCAAGATCAACATGGCCTCGGGCGGCAAGGGTTCGTCGTCCCACATCTTCGGCGAGCTTTTTAAAGCGATGGCCGGCGTCGAGATCGTTCACGTGCCGTATCGCGGCAACTACATGCCCGATCTGATGGCCGGCGAGGTGCATATGGCGGTGAACCCGATGCCGCAGGCGCTCGAGCTCATTCGCAGCGGCAAGATTCGCGCGCTCGGCGTAACGACGAAGCAGCGCCAGGCATCTTTGCCCGACCTGCCGACCGTCGCGGAGTTCGTGCCGGGCTACGAGGCGCTCGGCTGGTACGGCCTCGCCGCGCCGAAGGGCACGCCCACTGACGTGGTCGACAAGCTCAACGCGACGATGGCCAAGGCTGCCGTCGATCCGAAGTTCAAGGCGCGGCTTGCGGACCTCGGCGTCGAGCCGATGCCGATAACGCCCGCGGAATTCTCCAAGTTCATCGGCACCGAGACCGACAAGTGGACCAAGGTGATCAAGGCGGCCGGCGTGGTGCTGGAGTGACGCTCAGCCCACCGTGCCGGTTGGATCGCGCCGCAGCACCCGGCCCGGTAGCGCTTCGGTGTGCTTCGCGTCCTCGACCACCAGCGTGCCGTTGACGAGCACCGTGGTGCGCGCGCCGCTCGGAAACTGGTGCGGATCGGCATAAGTGGCGCGGTCGCGGAAATCCGCCGGATCGAAGATTGCGACGTCGGCGCGATAGCCTTCCTTCAGCAGCCCCCGGTCCTTGAGCTTCAGCGCCCGCGCGGTGGCGCCGGTCATCTTGTGGATCGCAAGCGGGAGCGGCAGCGCTGCGCGTTCGCGCACGTAGTGATGCAGGATGCGCGGGAAGGTGCCGTAGAAGCGCGGATGCGGCATGCCCTTGCCGACCTGGCCGTAGGGCGCGACGCAATTGCCGTCGGAGCCAATGAGCGCCATGGGAGAGGCGACGATGTGCTCGATGTCGTCCTCGGAGATCGAGGTGACCAGCACGCGCGTCGCGCCCTGATCATCCACGAGATAGTCGGCGAGCGTGTCGACCGGGTCCTGCTGCCGCTCGGTGGCCAACGAGAGAATGGTGCGGCCGGCGAATTGCGGAAGGTGCGGCGAGATCGAGATCTGCACGCAATCCCAGGACGGGATGCGGCCCCAGTTGTTCAGCCCGTCGCGCTCGATGTCGGAGCGGATGCGCGTCCGCGTCTCAGGCTGCTTCAGCCGCGCGATCATCGCCTCCACGCCGCCGGCCTGCACCCATTGCGGCAGGAGGTTTTTCAGCGGGTTCGAGCCCGCCGCATACGGATAGGCGTCGCAGTCGACGTCGAGCCCGCGCGATTTGGCGTCGGCGATCATCGTCAGCGCCGCGGCAGCCTTGCCCCAGTTGTCGGTGCCGGAGCATTTGAAATGCACGATCTCGACATGGACGCCGCACGCCTTGGCCACGTCGATCGCTTCCTCGACCGCCTCCAGCACGTTGTTCGATTCATCGCGCAGATGCGTGAAGTAGGCGGCGTTGTATTTTTTCAGGAGCCGCCCGAAGGCGTGCATCTCGTCCGGCCGCGTATAGGAGCCCGGCGGCGTGAACAGGCCGGACGACATGCCGAGCGCGCCGGCCTTGAGCCCGTCTTCCAGCAGACGCAGCATCGCGTCGAGCTCGTCATTGGTCGGCGCGCGGTCCGCCATGCCCATCACCATGAGCCGCAGCGTGTTGTGGCCGACCAGCATGCCGGCATTCACGGAGGTTGCCGGAAAGCCGTCGAGATATTGCGGAAAGCTCAGCTCGCGGAACGGCGTCCACGGCGCCGACGGCGACAGATAGTCCTTGAGCAGTTCGACCTTGCCGGGAAGGCACGGCGCGACCGAGAAGCCGCAATGGCCGATGATCTCTGTGGTGACGCCCTGGCGGACCTTGCTCTCGGCCTTCGGATTGATCGGCAGCGTGAAATCGGAATGCGTCTTGATGTCGATGAAGCCCGGCGCGACCGCGAGCCCTTGCGCGTCGATGGTCTTGCGCGCGGACCCTTCGAGCTTCGCACCGATCGCCGCGATGCGGCCCTCGGCGATCGCGACATCGCCTTCAATGCCTGCGCGGCCGCTGCCGTCGAAGAGGAGCCCGCCGCGGATCAGAATGTCATGCACGGCAGCACTCGCGGCACCAAAGCGTTACGGAGAGAGAAGAGGGCGGATCGCGCCCGCACCGTAGCCAAGCACCGGCCAAATTCAATCGCCGCGCGTCAGCCGCGAAGAGCAGCTGCGCACGTTCGTCAGGACTGCTTTGTCAGACGCTTTCGGCTTGTCGCGTCGCCCAATAGCGCTCGCGCTCGCGGGCCCGTCTGCGGCGCGACACGAACTCGCGGGCGCCGTAGCCGGCCACGAAGCCGGCAGCGAACAACACCAACACAACCCACGCGGTACCCATGACCATCCCCCGCAACCTGCTTATTTGGGATGCAGGTCGCTTGTCTGTCAGGATTTGCCCGGATGGAGCTGTGAAATATTGCCGCTTTGGTGGGCGGCCTGCCCGAATCTGCAGCGGGAATTCCCGATCAACATCAATATGTTAGGGGTTCAGCAGGGATAGTTCTTGGGACTAATTTCAGGGATTTACGCTATTTCATGGTTATGCGCCCAGTGATGCGAAGCGCCTCTCTCCGGGCCTTTGGGATCCCCGGCGGCCGGTGACGGCCGACGGGGATTTCTCTTTCCGGGGCTGTCGTTGAAAAATGGCTGCCGCCGCGGCGCGCGAGATGCCGCCTTCAGGAAACGCTCCCCTCAATCTGCCCGGTCGTGACGATAAAGCTCAGCGGGGCGTTGTCGGGGGCGTCAGCTCGAAATGCGCAACCTGCTGCGGCTGCGCCGGCACGTAGGGCTGATAGGCCGGTGCCGCGGAGGGGGTCTTGCTGCGCGCGGCCTGTTCGGCCAAGCGCAGATAAGAACGTGCGATGTTTTCCCATTCGATCCGGACTGCCGGATCCTTTTCCTGCCGTGCGCGTGCCTCGAACTCCGCGGCCCGCGCCCGAAATTGTTCAATCGGGTCCATTTTCGGCCTTTGAGCGTTTCCACCGGAGCCGAAAACCCCGGCCCCTCGCAATTGGTTCCTCAACTTTGGGCAAATCTGTGGACAAATCGCCCAAAATGCGGCGGTGCAGCACCCGCCCCACAGCAATCTTGACGGGGCCGATGGCCAAACAGGCCAAAAACAAAGAGGCCGCCGGGGGGCGGCCTCTTCGTTCGATCTCAGACAGACCGAATTAGTTGAGCGCGTTCTGGACGCTGGTGAAGGTCGAATTGAGCTTCGACCCGAGTCCCTGGACCACGGCAATGATGGCAACCGAAATGCCGGCCGCGATCAGACCGTATTCGATCGCCGTTGCCCCGGACTCATCCTTGAAGAACTTCGTGAGCATGCAGACCTCGGATGTTGTGGCCGCCCGACACCGCATTTACACGCAAGCGCCGCAAATTTGAATTAAGAGCTGTGTCAAATTTAAAAGTCGGCGAACGGGAGGTTAACGCTGCCGTCCAGATGAAGGCGGCGGCCTACCGCCGGCCTTCCGCATTGATCTCAAGCTGCCTGATCCCGTGGGCAAGGATCAGCCAAGCATTCGCGGCTGAGATCAGTGCATTGATGCGTCGTTCATCGCGCTCGCATTCGGCCTGTTTGACCTTTGACTCTGCGATCTTCCGGCATTCGGCTGAGGTGTGCAAAGGCGGGCCCTAGTGTTTTTTATCTTGCGGCTGCGGCTGAGGAGTTGCGGGAGTGCTGCCGAACTCCACGATTCCGCACGCCCTGCAGATGAACGCCGTGGCTGAGGTCGCCGTCAGGACATTGCCGCAGTGGATGCAATTGGGGTTGCTTGTCATGAGGCGGCGCTCCACTGGTGATGGAAGATGATACGGCGCGAGTCGTCTCCGTTCTGTGCAGAACGGGACACTTTGAAACAAGCCACTCACAATCTCAAAACCGGCCACGGAGGGGTCGAAACAGGCCAGTCCCGAGCCGTTACGCTTTTTCGTATGCACGCCGAAATGCCGCATCCAGTATTTCATCGCTCCCGAAGGGCAACGATTTCATTCCGCAATTGTCGCAGGTGGTCACCATGATTAGCGCCCGGCACCGGATGTATCCCTTGTCGCTCCATTGACGAAAGGCGATCTCTTCGACGGATGCGGTCAGGCGCCCCGTCCGGCATAGATCACAAATGTCAGCATCGCGGGATAGGGACATGAGTAAAGTTAGCAAGTTGAGAATTGCAACTTCCCAATGTTTTGGATTTCAAAATGTGATGCGCTTCACAGAGCCGGCGTATTGTCCGCTGCACTTCCAGACGGGCAGGCATGTCCGCTTGGGCCGAAGCGGACCGATATTCAAATCAGGCCATCACAATCTCAAAACCGGCCACTGAGGGTCGAAACAGGCCAGTGCCCATCGGTGCCATCGACTGAGGACGAACGCCGATGAAAGAGGCCGCCAACTGAGGCGGCCTACGAATCGAAAAAGCCAGACGGCGACAGAATGAAACCGACAATCAAAGTGGGAACACTAATCAGAAAAAGAAACATGAGCGTCGCATGCCACCAGTCGAAATCGTTCATCACGAACAGCACCGCCCAAACGAGCAGTGCGGCGACCATGAGGAATCGAACGCTGATGATCATGGGGCTATTTCAAACTAAGCCACTGTCACTTTCAAATTAGGCCACTGAGGGTCGAAACAGGCCAGCACCCAACTCCAAAAAAAGAACATATTGCGAACATAGAACAAACAGTGTACATTGGCTTTTCATTGGAACGCGGGCGCAGCGCCGGGGCGGCCCCGTTTGTGAGACCTCCGAATCCCGGTCATAAGGAGCGACGACAATGGCCCCGGCCGCTTTGCGCGTAGTTGAAGGTTCGACCATGGATAAAACGAAGGCGTTGGACGCAGCGCTCTCTCAGATCGAGCGCAATTTCGGCAAGGGCTCGATCATGAAGCTCGGCAAGGGCGGCAAGCTCGCCGAGATCGAGACCATTTCCACGGGCTCCTTGGGACTGGATATCGCGCTCGGCATCGGCGGTCTGCCGCGCGGCCGGGTTATTGAAATCTACGGGCCGGAATCCTCCGGCAAGACCACGCTCGCGTTGCACACCATCGCGGAAGCCCAGAAGAAGGGCGGCATCTGCGCCTTCGTCGATGCCGAGCACGCGCTCGACCCGATCTATGCCCGTAAGCTCGGCGTCAATGTCGACGACCTTCTGATTTCGCAGCCCGACCACGGCGAGCAGGCGCTCGAGATCGCCGACACGCTGGTGCGCTCCGGCGCGATCGACGTGCTGGTGGTGGATTCGGTCGCGGCTCTGGTGCCGCGCGCCGAGCTCGAAGGCGAGATGGGCGATTCGCTGCCGGGCCTGCAGGCGCGGCTGATGTCGCAGGCGCTGCGCAAGCTCACCGCCTCGATCAACAAATCCCACACCATGGTGATCTTCATCAACCAGATCCGCATGAAGATCGGCGTGATGTACGGCTCGCCGGAGACCACCACGGGCGGCAATGCGCTGAAGTTCTACGCCTCCGTCCGCCTCGACATCCGCCGCATCGGCTCGATCAAGGAGCGCGACGAGACCACCGGCAACCAGACCCGCGTCAAGGTCGTCAAGAACAAGCTCGCGCCGCCGTTCAAGCAGGTCGAGTTCGACATCATGTACGGCGAGGGCGTGTCGAAGACCGGCGAGCTGATCGACTTCGGCGTCAAGGCCGGCGTGGTCGAGAAGTCGGGCTCCTGGTTCTCCTATGACAGCCAGCGCATCGGCCAGGGCCGCGAGAACGCCAAGACCTTCCTCAAGGAGCATCCTGACGTCGCCGCCAAGATCGAGGCGGCGATCCGGCAGAACTCCGGAGTGATCGCCGAGCAGATCGACAACAAGGAAGAGGGCGATACGGAGGATGACGCCGCCGAGGCCTGACCGGCCGCGGCCACGGCCGCCTTCTGGAATTGCAGAAAAGCGCTCAAGTGAGCAGCGCCCCTGGCTTCCGGCCCGGGGCGCTTTGCTGTTCGGGGGAACTGCGGAGGCGCCGGATGCCGGCCTCGGCCCGTTGCGGCGCGATTCGGCACTCTTCCGCCGCCGTTCCGTAAAACGGGGCTCCGGGGCCCGTTTCCTGGACAGCCCGAAACCCCACCGCTACATATCCCCTGAAACATCAAGCGGGTTCCGCGGTGGGCGGCCTGCGATAAAGGATCAGGTCGGCCGAATGAGCGGCGTCAACGATATCCGCAAGGGCTTCATCGACTATTTCGCCAGGAACGGCCACGAGCCCGTCTCGTCGTCGCCGCTCGTGCCGCGCAACGACCCGACGCTGATGTTCACCAATGCCGGCATGGTGCAGTTCAAGAACGTCTTCACCGGCCTGGAGAAGCGTCCCTACCAGCGCGCCGTGACGGCGCAGAAATGCGTGCGCGCCGGCGGCAAGCACAACGATCTCGACAACGTCGGCTACACGGCGCGCCACCACACCTTCTTCGAGATGCTCGGCAACTTCTCGTTCGGCGACTATTTCAAGGACCGCGCCATCGAGCTTGCCTGGAATCTGATCACCAAGGAATTCGGCCTGCCGAAGGACAAGCTGACGGCGACCGTCTACATCGACGACGACGAGGCGTTCGGTCTCTGGAAGAAGATATCGGGGCTCCCTGAGCAGCGCATCATCCGCATCGCCGGCTCCGACAACTTCTGGCAGATGGGCGACACCGGCCCCTGCGGCCCGTGCTCGGAGATCTTCTACGACCACGGCGACAGGATTCCCGGCGGGCCTCCCGGCTCCCCCGACGCCGACGGCGACCGCTTCATCGAGATCTGGAATCTCGTGTTCATGCAGTTCGAGCAGCACGCCGGCGGGCAGCGCTCGAACCTGCCGCGGCCCTCGATCGACACCGGCATGGGGCTGGAGCGCATCGCAGCGGTCTTGCAGGGCACCCACGACAACTATTCGATCGACCTGTTCCGCGCGCTGATCGGCACCATCGCCGAGCTGACGAAAGTGTCGCCGGACGGCGCCCAGAAGGCGTCGCACCGCGTCATCGCCGACCACCTGCGCGCCTCGGCCTTCCTCATTGCCGACGGCGTGCTGCCCTCGAACGAGGGCCGTGGCTATGTGCTCCGCCGCATCATGCGTAGAGCCATGCGCCACGCCGAACTGCTCGGCGCCCGCGAGCCGCTGATGTGGAAGCTCGTGCCGACGCTGACCCGCGAGATGGGCCAGGCCTATCCGGAGCTGACCCGCGCCGAGTCGCTGATTTCCGAGACGCTGAAGCTCGAGGAGACGCGCTTTAGGAAGACGCTGGAGCGCGGGCTCTCGATCCTCGACGACGAGACCAAGGCGCTGAAGCAGGGCGACAGCCTCAAGGGCGAGACCGCGTTCACGCTCTACGACACCTACGGCTTTCCGCTCGATCTGACGCAGGACGCGCTGCGTCCGCGCGGCGTCGGCGTCGATGTGGCGGCCTTCAACGCCGCGATGGAGCAGCAGAAGGCCAAAGCGCGCGCCTCGTGGGCCGGCTCCGGCGAGGCCGCGGCCTCCACCGCCTGGTTCCCGATTCGCGAGAAGCTCGGCGCCACCGAGTTCCTCGGCTACGAGACCGAGACCGCCGAAGGCGTCGTCACGGCGTTGATCCGCGACGGCAAGGAGGTCGCCGAGCTGAAAGCCGGCGAGACCGGCGCCGTGATCGTCAACCAGACGCCGTTCTACGGCGAGTCCGGCGGCCAGGTCGGCGACACCGGCACGATGACGGCCGACGGCGTCCGCTTCGCGGTCAGCGACACCCAGAAGGAAGCCGGCGACTTGTTCGTGCATGCCGGCAAGCTGGAGCAGGGCACGCTCAAGGTCGGCATGGCGCTCGCGCTCGACGTCGATCGCGCGCGAAGGAGCGCGATCCGCCGCAACCACTCGGCGACGCATCTGCTGCACGAGGCGCTGCGCCAGGTGCTGGGCGACCACGTCGCTCAGAAGGGCTCGATGGTCGCGCCGGACCGGCTGCGCTTCGACTTCTCGCATCCCAAGCCGATGACGCCCGAGGAGATCGAGCGCGTCGAGGACATGGCGAACGAATACGTGCTGCAGAACTCGCCCGTCACCACGCGGCTGATGGCGCTCGACGACGCGCGCTCGTCGGGTGCGCGCGCGCTGTTCGGCGAAAAATATGGCGACGAGGTCCGCGTCGTGGCGATGGGTGAGGGGAGCGGCAACACCCTGGGCTGGTCGGTGGAGCTCTGCGGCGGCACGCATGTGCGCCGCACCGGCGACATCGGTCTCATATTTGGCCTGTCGGACTCCGGCGTCGCGGCGGGCGTGCGCCGCGTCGAGGCGCTGACCGGCACCGCGGCGCGCAAGTCTGCGCAGCATGTGGTCAACCTCGCCAAGGCTGCATCGTCCGAGCTGAAGACCACGCTCGAGGAGCTGCCCGGCCGCGTCGTGTCGCTGCTCGACGAGCGCAAGAAGCTCGAGCGCGATCTGTCGGATGCGAAAAAGAAGCTCGCGATGGGCGGCGGCGGCAAGGCGTCCGCTGACGACGGCGTGCGCAGCGTCGGCGACATCAAGCTGCTCGCGCGCTCGGTGTCGGGCATCGACATCAAGGATCTGAAGAGTCTTGCCGATGAGGGCAAGAAACAGATCGGCTCCGGCGTTGTCGCGATCGTCGGCGTGACCGACGAGGGCAAGGCCGGTGTCGTCGTCGGCGTGACCGCGGATTTGACCTCGCGCTTCAACGCCGTCGATCTGGTGAAGAAGGGCTCGGAGGCGCTCGGCGGCAAAGGCGGCGGCGGCCGCCCCGACATGGCCCAGGCCGGCGGTCCCGACGGTTCCAAGGCCGACGCGGCGCTGAAGGCGATCGAGAGCGCGCTGGGCGCTTAGACGATCATCGTTTGAATCGAGACGCTGCAACGGGTCGTCCCTCCCCTGGCGGGGAGGGAACGCACTGCCGATGTCGCGGTAGTGAACCTCCGGCTTTGACTTTTGCATAAGCCGTGACTTATATATGCGCGCATGGCCGCTGCCCCGCAGCTCAACGACGTCATGAAAACCCTGGCCGACCCTACCCGGCGGGCGGTGTTCGAGCGCATCGCGCGGGAGGAGGAGATCACGGCCGGCGCGCTGGTCGCGGGCACCCGCGTCTCGCAGCCCGCGGTGTCGCAGCACCTGCGCGCGCTGCGCGAGGCGGGCCTCGTCAGCGAGCGGCGCGAAGGCCGCCACGTGCATTACCGGGTCCGCCGACAGGGGCTCAAGCCCCTGGTCGGCTGGCTCGAATTCTACGCCGAGTTCTGGACGGAGCGGCTCGACAAGCTGGAGCAGCTCTTGAGCGAGATGGACAGGAAATGACTGCGTCGCGTTCCATCGTCATCGAGCGGCGATTGCCGCATGCGCCGGACAAGGTGTGGCGCGCGCTCACCGAAGATGCGCTGATCGCGCAATGGCTGATGGCGAACGATTTCCGCCCCGAGGTCGGCCACCGCTTCACCTTCAGGGCCAAGCCGATGGGCGACTGGGACGGCACCGTGCAATGCGAGGTGCTGGCCTGCGAGCCGAACCGTCTGCTGCGCTATTCATGGACCGGCGGTGCGGCGAGCAACAAGAAATACGGTTCGGTGCTCGACAGCACGGTGACCTGGACGCTGATGCCGGTCGACGGCGGGACGCATCTCAAGATGGAGCATGCGGGCTTCCGTTCGCCGGACAATGATTTCGCCTACGACGCGATGAGCCCCGGCTGGGGCCGCATCGTCAAGGGACTGGAGCGGCTGGTGGCGGCACAGGCTGCGCCGGCCTGACTGCCAGGAATAAGACCGAACCGTCCGGCGTCTGGAGAGACGGCGGACCGGCAAGACGGAAGCAAGACAGGTGAGTGAGGCGCATATGGCGCAGGTTCACTTCACGAGCTGGCTGCGGGAGCTTGTGCCCGACGGCCCTCTCAGCGCGGACGGCGCGACCGTCGGCGATGCGCTCGACGCGGTGTTCTCGGAGCGCCCCCATGTGCGCGGCTATGTGCTCGACGATCGCGGCCGGCTGCGCAAGCACGTCTGCGTGTTCGTCGACGGCGCGCGGCTGAAGAACGACGACGCGCTGTCACGAAACATCGGACCGCAAACCACGCTGCATGTGATGCAGGCGCTGTCCGGCGGTTGAGCTGATCGAGGCGAGGGAGTGAAGTGATGACGGATCGGATGCTGGTTTCGACTCGCAAGGGGCTGCTCACGCTCCGAAAGAATGGCGGTTGGCACGTCACTGCGACGGATTTTCCTGGCGTGGCCGCGACCGCGGCGCTGCGCGATCCGCGCGACGGCGCGCTCTATGTGCTGCTCAAGCACGGCCATTTCGGCACCAAGCTGCATCGCTCCGACGACGACGGCAAAAGCTTCAAGGAGCTTGCCGCGCCGGCATTCCCCACAGACGCCCCGGGTGAGCCGAGCCTCTTCCAGATCTGGACGCTCGAGCCCGGCGGCGCCGACCAGCCCGGCCGGCTGTGGGCCGGCGCGATTCCGGCGGGCCTGTTCGTGTCGGACGACCGCGGCGAAAGCTGGCGCCTCGTGCGCTCGCTGTGGGACGTGCCGGAGCGCGCCAAATGGTTCGGCGGCGGCTATGACGACGCCGGCATCCACTCGATCTCGGTCGATCCGCGCGACTCGCGCCGCGTGTTCGCCGGCATCTCCTGCGGCGGCGTGTGGGAGACGCTCGACGGCGGCGAAAGCTGGAAGCTGCACGGCAAGGGCATGATCGCGGCCTATCTGCCGCCCGATCAGGCCGGTACGCTGGAAAGCCAGGATCCGCACCGCGTCGCGCGCTGTGCGGCCGCGCCGGACACGATGTGGATGCAGCACCATTGCGGCATCTTCCGCTCCGGGGACGCGGGCCGCACCTGGGCGAGCATGAAATTGCCCCACGACGATTTCGGCTTCGCGGTCGCGGCGCATCCGAAGGACCCGAGCACGGCGTGGTTCGTGCCGGGCATGAAGGACGAGCTGCGCATGCCGCGCGGCGGCGCGCTCGCGGTGACGCGCACCCGCGACGGCGGCAAGACCTGGGAGAGCCTGCGCGACGGCCTGCCGCAGCGCGACGCTTATGATCTCGTCTATCGCCACGGCCTCGACGTCGACGCGACGGGCACGCAGCTTGCGATGGGCTCGACCACCGGCGCGCTCTGGACCAGTGACAACGGCGGCGAGCGCTGGACGCTAGTCAACGCGCACTTGCCGCCGGTCTATGCGGTGCGGTTCGCCTGATGGCGCGTCGATGCGCCGTGACAGATACCAGAGAAGTCCACCACAATAGGAGATTGCTACCAGGATAAAGCTGTGCAGCAGCAATCCGAAAACGGCGCGCGCCCATACCGGGTTGGCGAACAGCCCGTAATGCATGCGCGCCCAAAGCAACGCTGTCCCGGTCATGACGACCAAGCCGAGCACCCAGCGCCACGACGGCAGCAGTACGGCGAACGCGACCAGGATTCCGCCGATCGGGATGGCGAGGACAACTGCGAATACTGTGTCGAACATGATCGACGTTTCGTGCGGCGGCGGTTCGAAACCGGCTGTGGTCACAGTCTCCCAGGCCATACGCAAGAAATTGTGGCGCAATCGATTTGCCTAACGCTCAGCTTGATAACGTGGTGAATTGCGCATGACTCCAAAAGGCGGCCTGTGGACCGCCTGCTGACGCTCCGTTCTGATGGAGCACGACCGGGTGTTCGGTCCGCTTGTGCCTCGCAAGGCAGCAAGCGACCGTTGACAAGGAACGCTCAGCCAAAAATCCGCTGGACCATCGCGATGCCGCCCCAAGCGTCGAACAACGGCCCCGCGGCGGCTTCGATGCGCCCGACAGGCCAATGCGGGCTTTGCGCTTCAGGCGCAAACTTCGATCCGGGATAGACGATATAGACGTAGCTGTCCTTTTCATCGCCGCCATGTCTTGCGAGTTCCGTGATCGGAAACGACGGATCCTGCACATGCAGATTGATCGCTGCGCGGACCGATGCCTCTCCGACGTCGGGATTGGTGTCCGCAAAGATCGCCGACGTGACGCGCAGATTGTTCAGGTTCACCACCGTGCACAGGTCGCCGATCTTCACGCCCGGGTCGAAATCGGATGGCAGGACGATGTAGGGGACGAACTCCGCGTCCACATAGGATCCGGCATCGTGATCCTTGCCCTTCTGCAGAGCGGTCGCTGAAACGAAGAAGCCGGGGCGGGGGCCTATTCCCACGACGCCGTTCTTGAGCTGCCCTTGAATGAACTTCTTCGAGTATTTGTTGGCGTGCGCCATGATATCCAGCGCATCGGGTAGGTTGTTGGGGTGGTAGGCGCGGGCCGCTCCGTCGGCGTCGACGGCGATCTTGGCCTTGAAGAACAGCGGTGTCGTGCCGGTGATACGCCGCACCTTCACGTTGCGCTTGCCGTCGGACAGGGTCTTTACGGTTTGCATCGCGGGCGGCGCAGCGGGTGCTGCCGCAGCGGCTGCGGCGAACAGCGCGACAGGACCGGCTGGCGCAGTGATCTCGCTGACGATCCGGTCGACGGCGCCGGCCCATTGGAACAGATCGAAGTTCTGCGGATCGTCGTGGCCGTCCGGCAGTCCCAGGTCGAGCACGCAATGGAATGCCGGGATCATCCATGTTCCGCGCCGCAGCGATGCAGCGATGTAACAGAGCGCAAGGCGGTCGAGCGTTGGCGCGGTGAAGCCGGGCTCGGGTCCGACCGCATGAAACGAAAAGCCGCCCTTGATCCGAGGCTGAATCAGCTCGTGATGAAGAAACAGTCCTTTCAGCGCCCCGTCGAATTGCTTCTCGCGTTTTGTCGCGCGCCAGCCGACCGAATAGTTGTGGCCGGTACGCGATTGACCCAGTCGATTGATGAACACGTGCGCCGAGCTCACCGGGCGGTTTTGCAGGTTGTTGGGCGGCCATGAGGCGTCGTTGATGTTGCTCGGGAAGCTGTTGCCCGGCAGTTCGTCGCTGGTGTCGTGGATGACAAAGTAAAGCGCGCTCTGGCCTCCCGGCGTGCGCGAGACCGGACCGGCGAGCGCTCCCCCGATGTCGTCCGCGTCAATGCCTTTGTGGGTGAGATAGCTGTCGAGCTGAGCGGCCGTGAAGTTGACGTTGGTGCCGATGCGGCTGAGCAGCGCCGCCGGAAGCTCGGCCGGCGTATCGCCGACGTTGCCTGCGACGCGCACGCGCCGCAACAGGCACTGCGCCTGCTCGACAGGCGTGCCCTTGAACTGCAGGTCGTTTGCGGAAAACGGGCAGGCGGTATTCATGTCGTCCCCCTGAAATCGATGAGCTTGGAAACCAGCCGTGCAATTGTCGCAGATACGATCAATGGTTGTAAGAGGGCAATTCTGTCGCACGGGCAAAGGCCGCTTGGCTGGAATGACGGAGGGATCTTGATGGGGGCTTGTAAATTCCGGCCCTTCGTTCTGTCCCCACTGAATTCACACTCGAAATCGCAACAATCTTTTCTTCTTTCGTGGTCCGTGTACGAACGGCATGCCTTGCTCAGTTGAGGGTGTCTGCTAGGGACACTTAGTTGGCAGAGCATGGTGTGGCGCCTGCAGGCGGGGCTTGTAACCCCGTCCCAGGAGGCGAGGTCTCTGTCCGCACCCGATGAGGGGGCTGCCTTGAATGGCTGGACGGGTCTGGATGAACGGCGGCGCCAATGCCGCCCGGATAACGTGAGGATATGGTCCTCCGGTCCAGGCCAAGAAGTACGGAGGCTTTGTAAAAAATCGCCACTGTGGAGCGCCGGAGGGCGCGCCTGCCGCTAACACGGCAGGCGGGGCGCCTTCCAAGAGGTGCCCCTGATGTTTGTTGCGCCTGACCGGCGCTCCCTCCCTCATTTTGAGGGAGAAGGAAAGAGAAGGCGGCGCCCCGCGCCAGACTTTTTCAGGGGCCGATGAGTCGCGTCTGCTGGGCTGTTTGACAATTGAATCAGAGAATACGCGGCGCGCGCCGCGTCGAAGACGCGCGTGAACGCGCTTTACGCCGCGAACTCGGCGAGCGCCGCCTCGGCCTTGGCCAGCCGGCTTTCCAGATCGAGCCGCTCCATCTCCGGAATGCTGGTGTGCGCGAGCAGCCGCCGGTAATGCGCGATCACCTTCTCCTGGCCGCGGATCGCGATCGCGCGCGGATCGACCGGCGCTTCCTCCGGCTGAGCCGCGGCTTCGTGCGGCGCGGCTGCCGCCTCGCCGCCCTCGCCGTCCTGCGACGGCACGAGGCTCGGTTCGGAACTTGGCTCAGAACTCGGCTCGGAGCCGCGGCGCCAGGGGCGCAGCAGCCGGCCGGCAAGCCCGCCTTGGGTGCGGGCGCGGGGGGCAGAAAGGGTGTCGCTCATGTTTGCGCCTTGGCCGTCTTCTTTTTTGTGGGCGGCCGGTAATTTGGAAGACCGCAGTTCGATTTCAAGATCGGAACCGGGCATAGGCGCTGGAAACCCACAAGGCTTTTTCGCCTTCGTCCGGTGCAGAAGCGCACTTAAGCTTAGCCCTTAAGATTAAGAGGGCCCGGTTGTTCGGCGATTCGGGCCCGAACACCCGGCACGGCGCGGAGGGGTCTGCCGCACCCCGCCACCATCACGCTGGCCGGCCCGCGATTTTGGTTTTGAACCAAACCCCACCATCCCTCGACTAAATGTGGCGGAGCCAACACTTTTCCCCCGAAATCGCATTTACCTTTGGGGATCAGTACGGTGGAAGACGGCCTCACGATGGTCTAAAAGTTACAGAAAGGTGAAGTGCGACACCCCCGGGGCCGGGGGCGCTTTTCCTTTCCTTTTGAGGTTGCGGCGGTGCGCGAACTCTATCCCGATCCCGAGAAGGACTGGAAACCGAAGCTCCAGCGTTGGCTCTTGGATTCCGACGCGCGCTTCGACGACTTCATGTTCCAGGCCGGGCGCTGGACCCGGGAGATCTACGAGCGGTTCTCCATGTTCATGGACCGCTTCCACATCGGCGGCTGGCGCCGCTGGGTGTTCATCGAGCCGCTGTCGGAATGCGCCACCCTCGGCCTCGGCGGCATGATCGTGATGCTGGCGCTGGCCCAGTCGGCGTTCCGCGAGACCTCCGACGACGACTGGCTGAAGAAGTCCGAGCTCGCGGTCACGTTCCTCGACCGCTACGGCAACGAAATCGGCAGCCGCGGCATCAAGCACAACGACTCGATCCCGCTCGAGGAATTCCCCGACGCGCTGATCAAGGCGACGCTCGCCACCGAGGACCGGCGCTTCTACGAGCACTTCGGCATCGACATCGCCGGCACGGCCCGCGCGTTCACCACCAACCTGCGCGCCGGCGGCGTGCAGCAGGGTGGTTCGTCGCTCAGCCAGCAGCTCGCCAAGAACCTGTTCCTCACCAACGAGCGCACCATCGAGCGCAAGATCAAGGAAGCGTTCCTGGCGATCTGGCTCGAGTCGCGGCTCACCAAGAACGAGATCCTCAAGCTCTATCTCGACCGCGCCTATCTCGGCGGCGGCGCCTTCGGCGTCGATGCGGCGGCGCAGTTCTATTTCAACAAGTCGGCGCGCGACGTGAACCTCTCCGAGGCCGCGATGCTGGCCGGCATGTTCAAGGCGCCGACCAAGTACGCGCCGCACATCAACCTGCCGGCGGCGCGCGCCCGCGCCAACCAGGTGCTCGACAACCTGGTCGAGGCAGGCTTCATGACCGAAGGCCAGGTGTTCGGCGCGCGGCGCAATCCCGCGACCGCGCTCGACCGCCGCGACGACCGCGCCCCGAACTACTTCCTCGACTACGCCTTCGACGAGGTGAAGAAGCTCGTCTCGACCTTCCCGAAGTCGATGACCGAGCGCGTGTTCCTGGTGCGCACCACGGTCGATTCCGGCCTGCAGCGCGTCGCCGACACCTCGGTGGAGAACCTGCTGCGCCAGTACGGCCGCGACTATCACGCGAGCCAGGCCGCGGTGGTGATCGCCGACACCGAAGGCGGCGTGCGCGCCATGGTCGGCGGCCGCGACTACACGGCGAGCCAGTTCAACCGCGCCACCGACGCGCTCCGCCAGCCGGGCTCCTCGTTCAAGCCCTACGTCTACGCCATGGCGCTCGAAAGCGGCATGAAGCCGACCTCGATCGTCGTCGACGGCCCGGTCTGTATCGGCAACTGGTGCCCGCACAACTATGCGGGCGGCTACGGCGGCTCGATGACGCTGACCCAGGCGCTGACCCGCTCGATCAACACCATCGCGGTGAAGCTCTCGATCTCGATCGGCAACGGCAATCCGAAGGCCGGCCGCGCCAAGATCGTGGCGCTGGCCAAGAGCATGGGCCTGCGCACGCCGCTGCCCGACACGCCGTCGCTGCCGATCGGCGCCGACGAGGTCACCGTGCTCGACCACACCGTGGCCTATGCGACCTTCCCCAATCTCGGCAAGGCCGTGACGCCGCACGCGCTGCTCGAGGTGCGCACCGGCGACGGCAACGTGATCTGGCGGTTCGACCGCGACGGGCCGAAGCCGCGCCAGGTGATGCCGCCCCGCGTCGCCGAAGACATGATCTTCATGATGAACAAGGTGACCGAGGAAGGCACCGCGCGCCGCGCGCTCATTCCGGGCGTGCGCATCGCCGGCAAGACCGGCACCACCAACGCCTATCGCGACGCCTGGTTCGTCGGCTATTCGGGCAACATGGTCGGCGGCGTCTGGATCGGTAACGACGACTACAGCTCGACCAACCGCATGACCGGCGGCTCGCTGCCCGCCATGGTGTGGCAGGCGATCATGGCCTACGCGCACCAGGGCATCGAGATCAAGCCGCTGCCGGGCCTGCCGCTCGACAAGGCGCCGCCGACGCCGGCGAAGAACCAGGTCGCCTCGCAGGCGGCCGGCACGCCGATCCTGCGCCCGACGCTGCTCACCGCGCGCGGCACCGAGGTGCTGATCCGCATCGAGCATATGATGGATGAGGCGACGAAGGCGCTGCCCGCGACCGCGGCGGTGTCCGACCTCTCGGCCGATCCGGTCCGCCCGGCCGACGGCGGGCCGAAGTCCGACGCTTACGCTTCCGCGGGCGCTCCGGTGCGCGGCAACTAGGGCATTTCGTGCGCCTTGTTCTAGGACTCCTGTTTTCGCTTGCTGTCGCCGCCTCCATCGGGCTCGGCACGACGTGGCTGGTGCTGACCCGCGGCACGGCGTTCGGCGCGATCCCGATCGGCGCCTGGGTGGCGTGGCCGAAGAGCGGCACCCGCGACGTCGATCCCTACACGCGGGCGACCTTCGCGCGCACCGGCGAGCTGCCGGTCGGCTCCGGCGACGGCGTCGCCTTCTACGCCCGCACCGACGACAACGGCCGGCCGCTCGACGGCCGCTGCGACGTGCAGATTTCCGGCACCACGCCCCAGGCGCGGTTCTGGACCATCACGCTCTACGATCCGCAGGGCAAGCTGATCGGCAACTCGATCGATCGCCAGGGCTTCACCAGCCAGGAGGTGGTGCGCCGCTCCGACGGCAGCTTCGACGTCACGGTCGCGCCGCGCATCCGCGCCGGCAACTGGCTGCCGACCAACGGCATCGAAAGCTATGTGCTGGTGCTGCGGCTGTACGACTCGCCGGTCGGCGTTGCGACCCGCGCGGCGCGCGAGGCGCCGATGCCTTCGGTGACGGTGCAGTCGTGTCCATGAGCACCAAAAACATGCGCGCCAACGACATGAGAGCCGCGCCATGATCCGCTGGCTGCTCTGGCTGCTCGCAGGCGTGCTGCTCGGCGGCATCGTGCATCTCGTCGCGGTGCTGATCCTGCCGCGCACCGCGACGCAGGACGCCTATTCGCGGCTGACGCCGATTGCGCCGGTGAATGCGGTCGCCACCGTGCCGCAGCCGACGCCGCAGAGCGAGAGCATGCCGTTCATGGATCCGGCCTTCGCCACCGCGGTGTGCCGCTATGACCTGAGCAACGGCCCGATCAAGCTCACCGTGCCGGTGAGCCCGTCCTACACCTCGGTGTCGTTCTACACGCGGCGCGGCGTCGCCTATTACGCCATCAACGACCGCGCCGCCGGCCGCCGCCTGATCGAGCTCGAGCTGATGACGAGCGACCAGCGCGCCAACCTCCCCGAGGACGAGGAAGTCACGGCCGCCGACCGGCTGATCGTGGAATCGCCCTCCAACACCGGGCTGATCATGGTGCGGGCGCTGGCCGCCGAGCCGGGCCTGATGCCCGCGGTGCGGGCCTCGCTCAACGGCACCACCTGCCGCCAGCAGCCGATGCCGGTGGCAGGCGGATAGGTCTTTTCGAAGTTAAGCGCCGTACTGGCTGATGCGCTGCTGCAAGAGCGAGAGCTGCCGCTCGGCCTCCACCGCCATCGGCGACGGCGCCGCGATCACCATGCGCTCCAGCGCCACCTTGTAGGACGCCGCCCGCTCCTCCAGCGAGCCGCGCACCCAGAGGATGATGTTGCGGTTCTCGGCCATCCGGAACTTGGTGTTGTTCAATTCCTCGTTGGTGAGGTTGGTGACGAAGGCCAGCGCCTTGGCGCGCTTCGTGTCCATGTCCCCGACGTAGTACGCGACCTCGAAGAACGGATCGAGCCGGATCACGTCGGCGCGGATGTCTTCCATCAGCTTGTTGTAGCGCGCGGTCTGCGAGCGGTACGGCTGGGTGAACAGCCGCGTGGCGTATTCGTTGCGGTCCGGATAGGGCCAGGTGCGCGAGCCGAGGCCGAGCTCGCCCAGGAAGCTGTACCACTTGTTGCGGTCGTAGGGCGGATCGATCAGCGGATAGGCCAGATCGCGGAGCCTGCGCTCCTCGTCGGTCAGCCCATGGCGCCACACCGGATCGCCCTGCTCGCGCGTGGTGACCGGGCCCATCCAGGCGTGGACGTCGTCGTTGTACATCGACGACCGAACCCGGCCGAAGTCGGTGTTGACGCCGCAGCCGCTCAGCATCGCGGACGCGGCCAGGATCGGAATCGCAATGGCGATCCGGTATCGCATCCGGCACTCCTTGCGTTGAAGCGGCTGACCGCTTAACGCGAATTGCGACGCCGTCTCCGGCGCCCTGGCGTGGCGCTATCGCCTCCGGACAGGCCGTTGGTCGGCTCGTCGGGGTGACGCTCGATTCGCACCACTGGAAGAATGATTACGCTGGCCGGCTCGGAATTGGCGTCCACGTAGCGGCCGCCACCGAGCGTGCGTTGCCCTTCTGGAAACTGCACTATGATTCCCATGCCCCTCCTCCCCCGACGGCCGAGAGACGTGGTGTCCGGGCCGGCGGTTGGATCGCGGTACCATTTAAGGACCAGCATGGTTAACGCTCCGCTAACGGAAGGGGCGTATGCCTGTCCGTGAGACTACTTACCCAGTAATCCGCGGTGTCCGTGCCCCATGACCGACGCGCCAACCAACACGAAACTGAGCAGCGAGCTGAGCAATCCCGATCTCGACGGGCTCATGAAGCTTTCGAATCGCGAGGGCGTCGACATCCGGCCGACGCTGCTGCGCGTCATCACCGACCTCTATCTGCAGAAGTCCGACCACAGCGCGGAGGCTTCACAGCGTTACGAGCGGCTCGCGCTGAAGCTGATCGAGCACGTCGACGCCAAGACCAAGGCGACGATCGCCCAGAAGATCGCGGGCTATCCGAATGCGCCGGCTTCCGTGCGGCAGCGGCTGCTCAAGGAATACATCAGGATCAAAACGCCCGATGAGCCGGTCCAGGCCGCGCCCGTCGCACAGCCCGCAAAGCCTCCCGAGCACAAGCCCGCGGCGACCAGCAAGGCTGCCGCGGACGAGCTCAGCGAGCTGTTCTTCACCGCCAACGCCGAGGAGCGGCGGCTGATTCTGCTCAACCTGCCCTACGCGCCGATCACGCCGGCGGAGCCGCTCGAGCCCACCGCGGCGAAAGCCGTGAGCCAGCGGCTCGAAGCCGCGGCGCTGAACCACCGCATCGAGGCCTTCGCCCGCGAGCTCGAGCAGGCCTTGTCGATCTCGCGCGAGCTGGCGCATCGCATGGTCACCGACCCGAGCGGCGAGCCGATCGTGGTCGCGGCCGCGGCCCTGCAGATGTCCGCCGCGGTGCTGCAGCGGATTCTCCTGTGCATCAATCCGGTGATCAGCCAGTCGGTGCAACTGGTCTACGACCTGGCGCTGCTGCACGAGGAGCTGAAGGCCGCGTCGGCGTTGCGCATGATCGCGATCTGGCAGGCGGCCCATCGCCCGCAGACCCATCCCGGCACCGAGAGCAAATCCGCGGCGCCGCCGCTGGTCCCCGCCCCGCACGAGCCGCAGCACCAGAGCGAGCAGCGCCAGGTGGAGCAGTCCCCAGCCGCACGGCACAACGTCGAGCAGCGCAGCGTCGAGCAGCGCCGCGCTGCCTACTCGGTCATCCGTCCCAAAATCCTCTGGGACCAGCACGCCAAGGACCGCAAGACCGAGAGCGCGTAAGCGCGCTCTCGCGATCTAGCTCACCACCGAATCCAAAAAATTCCGGCCACTGCGGTCCTCGACCTCGATGATCCAGATGTCGGGATCGAACTTGATCTGGCGCGCCAGATAAGCCTCCGCGTCGGCCTCGGTCGAGGCTTCCGGCTTCAGCGCGCGGATGAAGGCGCGGTCCGACGGCCGCGCCTGGTCGAACGCGGTCTGCGGCGCAGGCGCGAACACCTCGGCGGTGCCGTCGAGCCGCGAAATCTTGATGAACACCGCGCCGGCCTCTTCGGCGCCGCGCCGGCGCAGGAATAGGTGCGATGATTCGGTGACAGTGCACTCAATTGACCGCCTGACGCATTCGCGCCAGCATGGCGCATGGCCCGTCTCGCCCGCGTCGTCATTCCCGGTCTTCCGCATCACGTGACGCAGCGTGGCAACGGGCGCGCACGAACATTCTTTTCGGACCATGACTACGTACTTTATCGCGATCTTCTGGCCGAAAGCTGCGCGACCGCGGATGTCGCAATATGGGCTTGGTGCCTGATGCCCAATCACGTGCACCTGATCCTCGTGCCGTCCGACGCGGACGGGCTGCGACGGGCGCTCGCACCGGTGCACCGACGCTATGCCGGTATCATTCATGCGCGCCGGCGGCGCAGCGGCCATTTCTGGCAGGGCCGGTTTGGCGCGGTCGCCATGGACGAGGAGCACCTTGTGGCGGCGTTGCGCTACGTATCTCTCAATCCGGTCCGCGCGCGTCTTGTTTCTCGCGCGCAGGACTGGCGATGGTCGAGCACGCGTGCGCACCTCAGCGGCAAGGAGGACGGCATCACTTCGCTCGCGCCGATTCGCGAGCGTATCGCTCGCTTCGCTGATCTGCTCGACGAGGACGGCGACCCGGAGGCCTTTGCACGCTTGCGCGCAGCCGAAAGCATCGGACGACCGCTCGGCTTTCTCGCTGGTATCGAACGGCTGACGGCGCGCAGTCCCAAGCCTGGGAAGCGCGGGCCGAAGCCGAAAGAATTAAATGCACTGTCACCGTAATTCTCTCCAAAATAGCGCGTGCGCGCGGCTTGGCCGGCCCGGATCGCCATCCTTCGTGATGTCTGTCGAACGGGATCGCCGCAATGATGCTTGCGCATAGCAGAAATACACATTCATGGCACCACGCTTGCTTTAATGTTTGCGCAACGTAGGGACTCTATCGATGAAATCACGAACTGCAGGAAGTTTTGCGACGGCAATCCTCGGCTTCATGCTTTGGGGCAATTCGGCCCTCGCACAGGAGGCCTACCCGTCGAAAACGATTCAGATGGTCGTGACGACGGCGGCCGGCGGCGCGCTCGATCTCGTCGCGCGAACGCTCGCCGAGCGGCTCTCGGAGCAGATGAAGCAGCCGGTGATCATCGAAAACAACCCGGCTGGAAACGGTAGCGTCGCAGCCGGGCAGTTCGCCCGCGCGACGCCGGACGGTCACACGCTGATGATGGTCGTGGACAGCACGATCACCATCAATCCGCACCTGTACAAGAACGTCAGCTACGATCCATTCCGGGACTTCGCGCCGATCAGCGTCGTCACGCGCCTCCCGCTCGTTCTCGTCGTGAGTGCCGAGAGCAAACTCGACAACCTCTCGAGCCTGCTCGCCCGCGCAAAGGCCGATCCCGGCAAGCTGACCTACGCATCGACCGGACTGGGAACACACCTGCACATCGGCATGGAGCTTTTCAAGCTCATGACGAAGACCGACATCCTTCATGTCCCCTATCGCGCGACGACGGGCGCCATGGCGGACCTCATGGGTGGACGCATCGATATGATCTTGATCGGACAGTCGTCGGCGAAGTCGCAGGTCGACGCGGGCAAACTCCGTGCGCTCGGCATCGCATCGGCGGAACGTTCATCGCTGATGCCTACGACTCCGACCATCGCAGAGTCCGGGGTGCCGGGCTACGAAGCAAGCTCGATGTTCGCCATCCTGGCTCCGGCGACGACACCGCCAGCGATCATCGAGCGGCTGGCGCAAGAGGTCAAAAAGGCATCCACCCACGAGAAGTTCATCGCAGCGCTCGCGCCCCAAGGCATGGAGATCATCGCCTCGACGCCCGCAGAGATGGACAAGGCGATGAAGGAAACCTCGAAGAAATGGGGCGACGTCATCACCGCAACGGGAACCACCATCAATCAGTGACAATCGCATATGGCGGCTACGGAATCATGATCGCGCCGCCGTTCACGGCGATCGACTGCCCGGTCATGTAGCTCGCATCATCGCTAAGCAGAAATGCGACGCCCGCTGCAATGTCTTCGGGCTGTCCGACACGGCCAAGCGGAATGGTGGCGGCCGCCGCTTCCATCTGCTCGTCGCTCATCTCCACCCGCGGCTGAGCCGTGTCGGTAAGCCCCGGAATCATGCAATTCACGCGGATGCCGAACGACGCGAACGCCAGCGCCAACGATTTGGTGAGCGCTATGATGCCGCCTTTCGACGCGGAGTAATGCGCCCCGAGCGGCGCACCGGCGAGAGCTCTGCCTGACGCCATGTTGACAATCGCGCCGCGACCTTGCGGCTTCATCAGCCGCGCCGCGGCGCGCGAACAGACGAAAGTGCCACGAAGGTTCACGTTCAGCACGCGATCCCACTCGTCGAGATCCATTTCGATCGCGGACGAACGGGGAAAGATGCCCGCATTGTTGACGAGGCCGGTCGGCGCTCCCCATTCGCGCTCGAAGTCATTCATCGCCGCTTCGATCTGCTGGGGTACGCCTACATCGACCTGCCAGGCGCGCACTGACGCCCCGGCTTTTCGGCATTCCTCCGCGGTTTCGTCGACGTCCGCCTTCTGCGTATCCCACACCGCGATGACACCGCCGGCCTTCGCGAGCCGCAACGCGACTGCACGGCCGATGCCCTGCGCCGCTCCCGTAACGATGACCTTCGCTGCCGACATGCTTGGCTCCAATTTTTGCGGTTTGTGCCGCGACCCGAACGATTCTTATGATAGGCCACGGCTGACTCGAAACGAAAGATGCGAGGCTTCGATGAGTTTTACACTCTGGCGCGGTGTCGTGGGTATGGTGCGTCCGACGCGACGGCCGGGGACGCTTGAAGAACTGATCCGCATACTGCCCGAGGGGATCGGCATCGTGCCGCTGCTTCTCAACTTCAGGGCGGGCAGCGCCGACGAATTCAAGCAGTCGATCCCGCTTTACGAGCAATACGTTGCCGAATTGGCGGCGCAGGGCGTCGACCTCATTCTGCTCTCGGGCGCGCCGCCCTTCATGTTGCTCGGCTACGAGGGCGAAGCACGGCTCATTGGCGAGTGGGAGAAGAAATACAAAACCGAAATCGTCACCGACCCGCAGATGCATGTGTCGGGATTGCGCGCGATGAAGATCAAGAAGTTCATCGGCGCCAGCTACTCGTCGTTGCAGAACGCGATCGTGCTTGAATACATGCAGCAAGCGGGATTCGAGTCGCTTTCGATGGAGCCGATCGACGTGCCGTTCGATCAGGTCGCGCAGATTTCCAAGGAACAGCTCTACGCGCACGTCAAGAATCTGTTCAAGCAACATCCGGGCGCGGACGGCGTCTACATTCAGGGCGGCGGCTGGCAGACCGCCGGCGTCGTGCAAATGCTGGAGAACGACCTTCAGGTTCCGGTCGTTCATGCAACGATTTGCAACGCTTGGGAAATCCACCGGAGGCTGAAGGTGCGAGAGACCGCGTCGGGATTCGGGCGATTGCTTACGGAGATGCCCGGGTACTGAGCTTCCACACCTGAAGTGCTTGCGACAGCTAGCTCACCACCGAATCAAGGAAGCTCCGGCCGCCTCGATCCTCGACCTCGACGATCCAGATGTCGGGATCGAACTTGATCTGGCGCGCGAGATAAGCCTCCGCGTCGGCCTCGGTCGAGGCTTCCGGCTTCAGCGCACGGATGAAGGCGCGGTCCGACGGCCGCGCCTCGTCGAACGCGGTCTGCGGCGCAGGCGCGAACACCTCGGCGGTGCCGTCGAGCCGCGAAATCTTGATGAACACCGCGCCGGCCTCTTCGGCGCCGCGCCGGCGCAGCATCGCTTGCGCGCCCTGCTGCGCGCCCTCGATTTGCACGCGCCGGATATAGGCCGCGACCCAGATGCCGGATTTCAGCCGCATGAGACCTCGTCACGCCCGGAACGATTCCGGGCATGCTGTCTTAACAGGCTGCTCGTGGGTTACTCCAGAGGCCGTTATTCCAACGGCCTGTTACTCCAAGGGCCTGCCGGTCAGCGACGCGAGATCGCGCACCAGCTGATCGTTGATCTGGCCGGTGACCTGGCGCTTGCGCGCCTTCTCGAAGCGCTCGATGGCGGTCCGGGTCGGGGCGTCATAGACGCCGGTCGCCGCGAGCGGGCCGTAGCCGAACTCGGTCAGCGCCCGCTGCACGGCGGTGATCCGGCCGTTCGGCGCGAGCAGCGCCGCGATCGGGTCGCGGGCGGGCTCGGCGGGCTTCGCCTTGATGCTGGAGCGCGTGATCGACGCGAGCAGCGTCTCGGTCGGCTCGGCGGACGGCCGCAAGCCTGCCGCCTGCTCGAAATCGCGGATCGCGGCGTCGGTCTTCGGGCCGTAGTAGCCGTCAGCCGGCCCGTCATAGAACCCGCGCTTCGAAAGCTCGCGCTGGATTTCCACGACCGTGTCGGACTTGGGCTTGGCCGGCGGCGGCGCGGCGACGGGCTTGCGCCCCGGCAGCAGCGTCGAAACCGAATCCGTCAGCGGCGCCACCACGGGCGCAGGCTTGGTCGAGAAGATCGGCGCCGGATGCGGCCCCGACTGCATGAACAGCGCATTCACCAGGATGGTGACGACCGCGCAGCCGGCCGCCAGCGCCGCGATCGAGTCGCGCGGCCGCAGCAGCAGCCAGCGCACCGGGAACGGCAACTTGTCGGCAAACGTGCCGCCGACATCCGCATCGTTGACTCGTGCTGCTCTGGCTCCCACGACGCTCTCACGCTGTTTTCTTGATTGGCATTTCAGGTTTTGGCATTTCGGCCGCGGGCATTTCGGGCGCGGCCTTTTCAGACAAGCCTTGGGCGCGATCGAAAGCCGGACGCTCGATATTCGAAGGCAATGGCGCCGATTGTTTGGCGGCCAGCCGCGCGGTTTCGCAATTCCAGGGCAGCCGCACCGTGAAGCGCGTGCCCTGACCGACCTCGCTCGCCACTTCGAAGGCGCCGCCGTGCAGGTCGATCAGCCCGCGCACGATGGACAGGCCAAGCCCGGTGCCGTCGTGGCGGCGGTCATATGTGCCGCGCGCCTGGAAGAACGGCCGCCCGACCTTCGGCAGGTCCTCGGCGCTGATGCCAACGCCGGTGTCCTCGACCGTGACGACGATTTCGGAAATCTCGACCGTGGCGCTCACGGTCACGCGTCCGCCGCGCTCGGTGAACTTCACGGCGTTGGAAATCAGATTGAGCAGGATCTGCTTGAAGGAGCGCTTGTCGGCGATGATTTCCGGCAGGTTGTCAGGCAGACGCCTCACAAGTTCGATGCCGGTCTCGCGCGCCTTCAAGGCGAGCAGATCGCAGCAGTTGCCGATCACCTGGGCGGGCCCGAATGGCTCGGGCGAAATCTCGAAGTCACCGGTCTCGATCTTCGACATGTCGAGAATGCCGTTGACCACCGTCAGCAGATGGTTGCCGGAATCGTTGATGAGCTTGGCGTATTCCTGCCGGCGGGGTCCGTCGAGCCGCATCCGCTCCTCGTTGATCAGCATGTCGGAGAAGCCGATGATGGCGTTGAGCGGCGTGCGCAGCTCGTGGCTCATATTGGCAAAGAACTTGCCCTTGGCGGCGTTGGCGTGATCCGCTTCGGCGCGGGCGCGCTCCAGCGCCTGCTCCTGGTTCTTGCGCTCGGTGACGTCGCGCATCACCGCGACCACCTCGGGCTCGACCGGCTTGGCGGCGCCCGCGGCCTGATCGACCCGGCGGCAGCGCATCTCCACCCAGACGAATTCGTTGCCGGCCACATTCCCCGTGTCATCCGGCACGTCGCGGCGGACGCGGAATTCGACCGACTGCGCTTCGCCGAGCGAAGCGGCGTCGGCCAGTGCCGTGAGATAGGCCGGGCGGTCGGCGACATGGACGCGGTCGAACAGCCGGTGGCCGTGCAGCTCGTTGACCTTGGCGCCGAACAGCGTTTCGGCGGCCGGCGAGGCAAACAGCACCGCGCCGTTGCGGCCATGGCGGGTGATGACGTCGGTCATGTTGCGCGCCAGCAGCCGGTAGCGGTCTTCCTCCGCATAGAGGAGCCAGAAGCTGGTGCGCGCCAGCGACTCCGCGCCGAGCGCGAGGCCGGTGGCGTAGAGCACGGCCGAGACGACGCCCAGCGCCGCAAAGGCGGCACCGGACGATTCCGGCGGCGGCAGCATGTTGGCGTCGCCGAGGAAGTGCAGCAGGCCCGCGGCGCACAACGCGAAGGTGGAAGCCAGCGCCACGACACGGCGCGACGCGGACAGCGACGCCTCGAGCGGCACGATGACGAGCCAGATCGCGGCGAACGAGCCGATGCCGCCGGTGCCCGCGGCGACAGCGGTGACCAAGCCGGTTAGCGCCAGCGACGACAGCACGTGCGCGCTTTCATATTGGCCGGTGCGCGACAGGTAATAGGCGGTGAGCATCGGCAGCACGAGCCAGGCGAACACCAGCACTTCGAGCGGTCCCGGCACGCCGCGCAGCGCGATATAGATCGGCAAGGCCGCGAGCGCCGCGATGCTGCCGAGCAGCCGCGGCGCGATGAACGCGCGATGCCGCGACGCCGTCAGCGCATCGCGTCGCGCGGACGGATGCACCAGCGTGTCGACATATTCGCGGATCGGCTTCAGCAGGCCCACATTGATCCCGTTGGTCCACGCACGCCCGTGGCTCGGACGCGCTCCCTTCATTTTGCCGGATCGTGTCAGACGGGGTTTAAACGAGTGCTAAATGTCCGGGGACCTTTCGCGGTGTGCTGTCGCAGTGCGCACTGTTCATGGTGAACACTTTGTTGAAGTTGTTGCTCGCGGGTGCCGTGGTACGCCGTGAGCCTGCGATTTTCCGCGAAAAACCGGGCTTTTCGAGCGTCAACGAATTCCTAAGCAAGCGATTCAAATTTTACGACAATTCGCCTCTCATTCTCATTGAATGCGCGCAAAATCGCGAACAGCGTCTTCAAAGCTCTCTGCTAGCGTGTGTCATGCGGCGACATAACAGCCGCCCGGAGGCCGCCGCGACGGCGGCATCCGCGATGAAGCAGGGACACGGACGGGACCATGTTCTTCTTGTTGCGCGTCGCATTCTGGCTGACGATCGTGCTCGTGCTGTTGCCGAGCGGCGGATCGCAGACTGGCGCGAAGTCCAACATCGGCGCGACCGACGCGCTGGTGGCGGCGAGTGCTGCCGTCTCCGACATGAGCAACTTCTGCGAGCGGCAGCCGAACGCCTGCGTGGTCGGCTCGCAGGCCGCTTCCGCGCTCGGCCAGCGCGCCCAGGCGGGCGCCAAGATGGTCTATGACTTCCTCAGCGAGCACAGCGTGCGCGGCGATCCGACCGGCGTGACCAACGGCACGGGCCGCAACTGGCCGGTGTCGCAGGACACCCTCGTCGCGGGCGATCTCGAGCCGGCCTGGCAGGGCCCGCCGCAGACCGAGGCGCTGCCGATGCCGCGCAAGGATCCGCGCCGCAAGGCTTAAACGAGGCGTCGGGCCGGTTCCCGGCCCGATTTTCCTTCGACGCACCCGCTATTCCACCCTATATAACCGGCATGGGACCGCGGCCGTTGCCGCGGCGGGACATCATGCCGATTGACGAGATCATCGAGAATTTCGAGCTCCTCGACGAGTGGGACGACCGCTACCGCTATCTGATCGAGCTCGGCCGCGCGCTGCCGCCTCTGCCGGAGGGCGCGCGCTCGGACGCCAACAAGGTGCAGGGCTGCGCCAGCCAGGTGTGGCTTTCGACCTCGATCAAGCCGAACGGCAGCGGCGGCCCGGTGCTGACGTTTGAAGGCGACAGCGACGCGCACATCGTGCGCGGGCTGATCGCGGTGCTGTTTGCGCTCTATTCCGGAAAAAGCGCGAAGGACATTCTCTCGGCCGACGCCATCGCACTGTTCCAGAAGCTCGGGCTGCGCGAGCATCTCACGCCGCAGCGCTCCAACGGCTTCCGCTCCATGGTCGAGCGAATCCGCCGCGACGCAAACGCGGCGCTGGCCGCGGTGCATTGACCGACAGGTGCTGTCCGATTTCACCGGGCCGCGGACGGGCTCCAGAGCTGGTCAGCCCACAAGCCGATGAAGCGCCGGACCTCGGATTCCGCGTTTGCGGTTTGCGGCATCGTTGTCCGCACCTTGAGGAACTTGCCCTTGAACACGCCCAGGCACACGAAGGTGTCGAACGTGCGAGGGTCCTGCTGCCTGGTCAGGGCATAGGCCTGGCAAATCAGGCGGTCGCGTTTGCTTTTGTCCTGGATCGTGAAAGCGTTCTTTCCTTTGACGCTCATCTGCGGCATGCGTCCGATGTCGGCCTTGGCCTGATCGAATTGGCCGCGCACCGCCGCACTCTTGAGGTCATCCGGAATCGAAGGAATACGGTTGTCGTAGATGTAGATTGTGCTGGTCGCCTCGCCGTGCCGGTATCCGGCGCTGTAGCCCAGGCCGGGATTGTCGGCTTCGTAGCTCCGCACGCTGATCCTGGGCGCTCCGCCGACCTCAGGCGGAAAGGTCACGCCGAGATAGCTGACCGGCTCGTTCGGCACCTGCAGCGGCGCCGGCGCTTGCGCATACGCCGCCGGAACGACCGACAGCAGCGCCACCAGTATTGCGATTGATCGCAGGATCGGCATGCGCACAGCTCGTCTTGTCCGGTTGGCTCGAAAGCGGAAGGGCTCGATCATAGTATAGGTTTCCGCGTTGGTCGTTTGAAAGCGGCAGTGGGTTCAAATGCTGAAGGTCTATCTGGCCGGTCCCGAGGTTTTCCTGCCGGACGCAATCGAGCTCGGCGCCCGCAAGAAGCGCTTGTGCGGCGCCTACGGCTTCGAGGGCCTGTTTCCGCTCGACAACGAGATCGTGCAGGAGCCGTCCGGCGAGCGCTTCGACCGGCTGATCTACCGCGCCAACGAAGCGATGATCCGGCGCGCCGATTTCGGCATCTGCAATCTCACGCCGTTTCGCGGTGTCAGCGCCGATCCCGGGACCGTGTTCGAGGTGGGCATGCTGGCCGGACTGGGCAAGCGGGTCTTTGCTTACACCAACGTTGCGCAGGATTACTTCGCGCGCACCAAGCGCCAGCAAACGCTCGCGTTCGATTCAGCCCGAAATGTATGGCGGGACGCCGACGGCATGACGGTCGAAGACTTCGGCAATGCCGACAACCTGATGATCGACTGGGCGGTCGCCGAGCACGGCGGCTTTCCGATCGTCAGGCACGATGCGCCGTTGCCGGAAGTCCACCGCGATCTGACCGGCTTCGAGACGTGTTTGCGGCTTGCTGCTGAAGCGTTTTCCAAAACGAAATGAACAACACTGATTGGTTCAGTGCAGGTGGAAAGCAGCTACCGCCGGCGGCGGCGCTGCTGGCCGAGGCCCATCTGCTTGGCAAGATGCGAGCGCGCGGCGGCGTAGTTCGGCGCCACCATCGGGTAGTCGTGCGGCAGGCCCCACTTCTCGCGATACTGCTCGGGCGTCATGTCGTACTGGGTGCGCAAATGGCGCTTCAGCGACTTGAACTTCTTGCCGTCCTCCAGACAGACGATGTAGTCCGGATTGATCGAGCGCTTGACCGGCACCGCAGGCTTGGTCGACTCCGGCGACGCCGGCGCTTCGCCGCTCGACACCCGCAGCAATGCCGAGTGCACCTGATTGATCAGCGCCGGGATGTCGGCCGAGGCCACCGTGTTATTGCTGACATAAGCCGAGACAATTTCAGCCGTCAGCCCGATGAAATTGGTCTGATCCGAAGCGTCGCCCATAGGTCAAAGGTCCGATCCGTTGAGGTGTCGCGTGCTGCCTGGATAAAGATGTTGCCGACAGATCGAATCGCCGGCCCGCGGCAGTAATTTACAGGAACTCTAAGGTCTTCGGCAAGAAGAGGAACGTATTATCACAATACTGCTACAATTTCTGTGAGCCTGCTTTCGCGCTTCCAGGCAATAACTGAAACAATCCTTGAAATAAAAGCGCCGGCTTGCAGAGCCGGCACTCGAACATCGAGACGAGCCGAGCAATCGCTCAGCTCTGCTTCTCCAGATGGGTTCGCAACGCATCGACGGAAGCGAACTTCACGGTGCCCTGCGGCAGCTCGGCCTCGATCGAGCCGTCGGCGTAAAGCGTATAGGGCATGCCGTCGATCACGCCGGACTTGAGGATCGCAGGCCCGCGCTCGACCGCCATCTTGGCAGGCCCCGGCGGCCGGCGGTCGGCAGGCTTGCTGTGTGGACGCGCCGGGACCGGCGGCAGCGGCATGTCCAGCGCGGGCTCCCGCTTGGCGGCTTCGTTCGCCGGCGCCGTGGTGGGCGCGCGATCCGGCCAAACCAGATCGAAGCCCTCTTTCGGCGGTTCCGGTCGCGGCGGCGTCGGCGGCTCGAACCGCGGTGCCATCATGTCGGCCGGTGGCTCGGGCGGACGGGCAGGCGGCGGCGTCCAGGCCCTCGGTTCGCTGGGCTCGGGCGCCGGCGGCATCATGGAAGGCCGCCGCGGCGACAGCGGCGCCTCGTCGGGCACCTCGACCACCGGCTGCTCCATGGCGGGCGGACGGGGCGGCTCCGGCGCGGCGGGCCGCACCGGCATCGGCGGCGTCGGCATCGCGGGCGCGGCCGGCTTGGGCTTGGAGCGCAGCCAGTCGAGCGGACCGGCTGCAGGAGCCGGCGCGGGCGCCGGCTCGCTCGCGGTGGTCACCGGGAAGCGCGGCTCGATGGTGCGCGGCGGCGGCTCCGGCATCCGCGGAGGCTCAGGCATGCGCGGCTCGGGCATGCGTGGCTCCGGCATCCTCGGCTCGGGCATGCGCTCCGGCATGCGTGGCTCAGGCATGCGCTCCGGCATTCTTGGCGGCTCGGCGACGCGAGGCGGCTCGGGTATGCGCGGCGGCTCGGCCGGCTGCGGGACACCGGTCGAGAACATCTCGGGAAGCTGCGGCACGTCCATCTCGGCCGGCTTGGCGGGCGCAGGCGCCCGGGTCGGCACCGGCGACGGCGGGGCCACCGGCGTCATGCGCGCGCTGGGCGGCGCCATGGCCTCCACGGTCTCGGCGGCACGGGCCGGGCCCCGGCCCTGGAGGGCCTGATGGATCTTGCGAAGCTGGCGGAGGATCGACGACATGCCGATCAGCAGGAGACCGGCGGCAGCCGAAATGGCGCCCGCTTCGATCAGTGCATTGCCGAAAGTGAGCTGAAGCGAAATGCCCAAGCCAAGGGCAAAGAAGCCCACGGCTGTCGCCACAAGGCCCACGATCAGTAAAACGACAGACATACGCTCCGTTCCTCAAAAACGCGCAGGTGGCGGTCACAGACCTTAAAGAATTGTGACGGCCTTCCGGATCATCCGCAAGAACTTGGCCATGTATAGCCGGATGAAATCTACGATTGATTAACGCTGTTTAGGCCCTCCTGGGGATGCGGACCGCAAATGTATTGACTCCACAACTGCGCCACCTTGCCCCCGGCTGTTCTTTGGGGTGCGGCACCGGAAGCCCGTTCATGCCGGTTCCAGCCGTTGCCCTCCTCCGCGGCCCGGCCTAATTAAGGAACTCCTTTCCGGGGTGTCCGTTGCCCTTGAAGGTCCGTTTTCCCCCCGCCGGTTCGTATCCTTTAGGAGAAGCCCGATGTCGTTCTCGCTGCCCGACCTGCCGTATGCCCACGATGCTCTCGCCCCCCACATGTCCAAGGAGACGCTCGAGTATCACCACGACAAGCACCACTTGGCCTATGTCAACAACGGCAACAACCTGCTCAAGGGCACCGAGTGGGAGAACAAGTCGCTGGAAGAGATCGTGAAGGGCTCGCACGGCAAGAATGCCGGGCTCTTCAACAATGCCGGCCAGCACTACAACCACCTCCACTTCTGGAAGTGGATGAAGCCGAATGGCGGCGGCGACAAGATTCCGGGCGCGCTCAAGACCAAGATCGACAGCGATCTCGGCGGCGTCGCCAAGGCCAAGGAAGACTTCATCCAGGCCGGCGTGACGCAGTTCGGCTCCGGCTGGGCCTGGCTCGCCGTCAAGGACGGCAAGCTCGCCGTCATGAAGACCGCCAACGGCGAGAGCCCGCTGGTGCAGGGCGCCAAGCCGATCCTCGGCTGCGACGTGTGGGAGCACTCCTACTACATCGACTACCGCAACCGCCGGCCGGACTATCTCAAGGCGTTCTGGGAAAACCTGATCAACTGGGACTACGTCAACGAGATGTTCCAGGCGGCCAGCAAGTGATGCCGCGGCGCCGCTGATCTCGCGGCGCAATATCGATAAGAACAAGCGGGGCCTCGCGGCCCCGCTTTGCATTTGGGAAAGACCTCGCACGTTAAAGGAATTGGCATGTCACATGCGTCGCATTGCCACCACAGTCGCATACCGGGGGCTGCCATAATCCTGCGCGACTGATTTCAACCCACTCACCTCATGCGCACCTCGCCCACAGACCAAACGACAAGCCGCTGGCCCGACCGTCTGGCCTGGCTGTTGCTGCTGCTGCTGGCGGCGGTCGCGCTGCTGACGTTCCGCGACTACGGGCTCGGCTGGGACGACTACACCCACGCGCAGTACGGCGAACTGCTGCTGAAGCTCTACACGTCGGGCTTCCGCGATACCCGCGCGCTGTCCTTCGTCAATCTCTATCTCTATGGCGGCGGCTTCGACATGGCGGCGGACGGCATCGCCAAGCTGCTGCCGTTCGATCTGTTCGAGACGCGGCGGCTGATCGGCGCGGCGGTCGGCCTGATCGGGCTGTTCGCGACCTGGCGCACGGCGCGGCACGTTGGCGGGCCGCTCGCGGGGCTCCTTGCGCTCGCGCTGCTCGCCACCTGCCCGCTCTACTACGGGCACATGTTCATCAACGCCAAGGACGCGCCGTTTGCGGCCGCAATGGCGATCTTCCTGCTCGGGCTGGTGCGGCTGCTCGACGAGCATCCCAGGCCGTCAGTCGCAACGCTGGCCATTCTCGGCATCGGCTTCGGTCTGTCGATCGGCTCGCGCATCATGGCGGGTTTCGGGGTGATCGACGCCGTGCTGGCGCTCGTGCTGCTGTTCGTGCTGGAGGCGCGGCGCGAAGGCGTCGGCGTGGCGCGCGCCCGCTTCGGCAGGCTCGGGCTGCTGCTGATCCCGACCGCGATCCTGGCCTATGTGGTGATGGGACTGGTCTGGCCGTGGGGCGTCGCCAACCCGCTCAATCCGCTCGTGGCCATCGAGACCTTTGCGCATTTCTTCGAGAAGCCCTGGCAGGAGCTGTTCGAGGGCCAACGGCTGACGCCGACCGAGATGCCGTGGGACTACGTCCCGCTGCTGATGGGGCTGAAGCTGCCGGAAATCTTTTTGCTCCTTGGTTGCGCAGGCGCGCTTGGCTCCATTGTTGCGGCCTGCCGTGGACAGATCACGCCGCGTTCGCGGGCGGTCTATCTGAGCATCGCGCTCGCAGCCGCACTGCCGGTCCTGGTCACGCTCGTGACGCGGCCCGCGATGTACAACGGCATCCGGCATTTCGTCTTCGTGATGCCGCCGCTTGCGGTGGCAGGCGGGCTCGCCGGCGCCTTCATCGCCGGTCGCGCCGCACGCTTCGGCCGTGTCGCCTTGGGCCTGCTCGCGGCCTGCTTCGCCGCAGGCGTCGCGCTTCCCGTGGTCGAGATGGCGCGGCTGCACCCATACGAATATGTGTTCTTCAACCACATCGGCGGCGGCGTCCGCGGCGCGCAGACGCGCTTCATGCTCGATTACTGGGGTCTCGCCTTCAAGGAAGCGGGCGCGAAGCTCCGCGAAACGCTGAAGGCCCGCGGCGAGACGCCGCCCGCGGGCCGCAAATGGAAGGTCGCGGTGTGCGGCCCGCATCCGCCGGCCCGCGTCGCGCTCGGCGATCAGTTCGAGCCGACCTGGGAGCCGCAGGGCGCGGACTTCGCGCTGATGCTCGGCACCTTCTATTGCGCGCGGTTCGAGGCGCCGGTGCTCGTCGACGTCATGCACGACGACATCAGCTTCGCGCGGGCCTACGACCTGCGGGGCCTGAGCTTCACCAACATGTTCACCTTGCCGCCGGTGAAGTAGCTTCGTTCGTCATCAGGCAGACGTTGTAGCGCGCGAAGTCGTAGAGCTTCGGCTCGGCGAATTTCAGGAACTCGTAAGCCGGCAGGAGCTTCTCCTCGTCGCGCAACCGCACCGCCTCGCCGCAGCGATCGATCCGGTCGGGAAAGAAGGTGCTCGCATAGCTGTACATGTTGCCGAACTTGGTCAGTCCGCCGATCTTTTCTTCCAGGCAGGTGTTCAGAAACAGGTTGTTGCGCGCGGCGACCCGCGGCGCGCCGGGCGAGCGGACCTGCTCGGCGTCGGCCGCGCAGATCGCGAACATCGCGGCCCTGTTGTAATAGAGCACGGCCCACATCTGCCGGATTCTCTCGAACCGCGCCGTCGGATCGGTCGACTCGACACGGCCCACCAGATCCATCTTGGCATCGTATTCCCGGCGGATGTTGTTTTCGATCGAGGCGTAGACGGCCTGCGCCGTCTCGTCCCGAGTCTGAGCCTGCGCCGGGCCGGAGGCGGCGAGCAGCAGGAATACGATCAGGGCACGGATCATCTCAGCCGCCGTGCGCGAAGGCCCAGTAGAGCTCGCGCGCCTTCCTGAACACCGGACCGGGTTGCAGCGCGCGGTCGCCGATGCGCGTGATCGGCATCACCTTCGAGGCGTTGCCGGTGGCGAAGATCTCGTCGGCGGTCTCGAAGTCCTTGTAGCGCAAGGTCGCCTCGACCACCGAGATGCCGTCGGCGCGCATGAGCTTGACCACCCGCTGCCGGGTGATGCCGGCCAGGAACGCGCCGTTCGGCATCGGCGTGAACACCACGCCGTCCTTGGCCATGAACACGTTGGAGTTGGCAAGCTCGGCGATATTGCCGAGCGCATCGGTGACCAGGCAGTTGTCGAAACCGCGCGAGCGCGCCTCGAGCATCGCCCGCGCATTGTTGGGATAGAGGCAGCCGGCCTTGGCGTCGACCGGCGCGGTCTCGATGGTCGGCCGGCGGTACGGCGACAGCGTGATCGAGAAGCCGTCGGGCTTGCGCATCGGCGTGTCGTAGAGCGAAAGGCACCAACGCGCCGAGTCCGGATCGGGCGGCAGCGCCTGGGGCCCGGCGCGCTCGGCCCAGACCATCGGCCGCACGTAGAGCGCGGTGCCCGGCGCAAAGCGCTTGATGCCGTCATGACAGAGCTCGATCCACCTCTCGGGCGTCACGTCCGGATTGAGGTGCATGGTCTTGGCCGAGGCGTTGACGCGGGCGCAGTGCAGGTCGAGATCGGGCGCCACGCCTTCGAACACACGCGCGCCGTCGAACACCGAGGAGCCGAGCCAGATGGCGTGCGTCCGCACGCCCCAGATCGGCAGGTTGCCCTCGTGCCATTCGCCCTGAAAGAAGGTCCAGGTCTGCGACCAGTCGGCCATCCCATACTCCAAACAATACTTTTTAAGCATCGTACCGATCCGGCCGATGCTCTAGCTTACCGCAGCATAGGCCCGCCGATTGCGGCCTGCTTATGAAAAATGCTGATCGGAGGCCATCGGATGCCTTATGTCTTCGACGCCTATGGCACGCTGTTCGACTTTCACGCCGCCGTGAGCCGGCACAACGCGGCGGTCGGCCCCGACGCGACGCAGTTCTCGGAGATCTGGCGGCAGAAGCAGCTGGAATACACCTGGACGCTGACGCTGGCCGGCCGCTACGAGGAGTTCTGGACGCTCACCCAGCGCGCGCTGGACTACTGCTTCGAGCGATTTCCGTCGGTCGACCGAGCCTTACGCGACGCGCTGCTCGGCGCTTATCTCAAGCTCGACGCCTATCCCGACGCCCGTACGCTGCTGGCCGCCTTGAAGGCGCGCGGCGAGCGCACCGCGATCCTGACCAACGGCTCGCCGGCCATGATCGCCTCCGCGGTCGAAGCCGCCGGCCTCGATGACCTGCTCGACGCGGTGCTCTCGGTCGACACGGTGAAGATGTTCAAGCCGCGGCCCGAGGTCTACACGCTGGTGACCCGGAAATTCGCCTGCCAGCCGTCCGACGTGGTGTTTGTGTCCTCGAACCGCTGGGACGCCTTCGGCGCCACCGCGTTCGGCTTCCGCACCGTGTGGATCAACCGCGCCAAGGCGCCGGACGAGTATCCGGGCTTCCCGCCGGCCGCCGTGGCATCGAGCCTCAGCGGCGTGCTGTCGGTTCGGTGACGAGGCCTACTTGAGGCTTACTTGGGGAAATCGCCCTTGCAGGCGCCGGGCCGCGACTGCCACTCGTCCCACCAGAAGCCGCACTTGGAGCAGCCGCCGAGCGAAAGCCCGAAGGCGAGAAGGCAGGACAGCACCGCCAATCGCTTGATCATGGTCCCCTCGCTCCGTTCTGCCCTTTAGAGTGGCGCATGTCCTTTTCGGAAAACCGGTGTCCACTTTTCCGGGACATGCGCTGAGCAAACCCCAAAACCATTGACGGTCCCTTTAAGCCGCCAATGCGTCCAGAATGCGGGCCCAGCTCCGGATGCCCTTGTGGAACGAGGTCAGGTCGAACTTCTCGTTCGGCGAATGCACCCGGTCGTCGTCGAGCGCGAAGCCGACCATTAGCGAGTCCATACCGAGCACAGACTTGAAATCGCCCACGATCGGGATCGAACCGCCGGCGCCGATGGTGATGGCCTTGGTGCCCCACTCGGACGCCAGCGCCGTGCGGGCCTTGTCGAGCGACGGATTGTCGAACGGCAGCTGGATCGCGGGCGAGTCCGCGAAGTTCGCGAACTCCACCGTGCAGTCGACCGGCAGCCGCGCCTTGACGAAGGCGCGGAATGCCGCGCGGATTTTCTTGGGGTCCTGCTGGCCCACCAGCCGGAACGAGACCTTGCCGAGCGCCTTGCCCGGAATGACGGTCTTGGCGCCCTCGCCCGTATAGCCGCCGATGACGCCGTTGATCTCGGCGGTCGGCCGCGTCGCGATCTGCTCGATCAGCATGCGGTCCTTCTCGCCGGCCGCGGCCTTCAGCCCGACCTGGCCGAGAAACTTCTCCGGCGTCAGGTTGAGGCCCTTGAGATCGGCCTTCACGTCGGCCGGCAAGTCCGGCACGCCGTCGTAGAAGCCCGGGATGGTGACGCGGCCGTTGTCGTCGTGCATCGCAGCAAGGATCTTGCTCAGCACGCGCAACGGATTCTGCGCCGCGCCGCCGAACAGGCCGGAATGCAGGTCGCGGTCGGCGCAGGTGAGCCGCACCTCTTCATAAACCAGGCCGCGCAGCGACGTGGTGATCGCCGGCGTCTTCTGGTCCCACATGCTGGTGTCGCAGATCAGCGCCAGATCGAGCTTGAACTCGTCGGCATTGTTGCGAACGAAATCAAACAGGTGCTTGGAGCCGCACTCCTCCTCGCCTTCGATCATCATGGTGATCGGCAGCGGCAGCGAGCCGGTCACCGCCTTGTAGGCACGGCAGGCTTCGACGAAGGTCATCGCCTGCCCCTTGTCATCGCAGGCGCCGCGCGCGACGATGATCTTGCGGCCGTCGGGCAGTGTCTCAAGGCGCGGCTCGAACGGCGGATGCGTCCATTCGTTCAGCGGATCGACCGGCTGCACATCGTAGTGTCCATAAAACAGGACGTGCGGCTTGCCGTTCTGTTTGCCGTTAGCTGACTTGCCGACCACGATGGGATGGCCGTCGGTCGGACGCACATCGGCGGCGAAGCCGATGCTCTTCAGATCCGCTGCGACATGCTCGGCCGCAGCGCGGCATGAGTCCTTATAAGCCGGATCCGTAGACACCGATTGAATGCGCAGCAGCGCGAACAGGCGATCGAGGCTGGCGTCAAGATCGCGGTCGATGCGCTCAAGCACCGCTTGGATTTGGCTCATCGAAATCTCCACTGAGCGGATCGGGATGTCCTCCCGCAGTCATAGCAGAAGCCCAGGGCATCCGCGCAAGGCCCTCGGACAACAAGCATAAGGCTGATTTTGCGCTGAAATTTCGCCTGTTTCGAGGTGCCACGCGTGGCAGCTTGACGAACCGCACCTATGATCGGTGTCTGAGCACTCTCGGTGCTCATCGACGCGCAGTCATCTCGCCGGCACGGCACATCGTCGAGTGCATATGCGGGATCGTGCCGCGCTTCTCTCTATTCGCGCAAAGCAAATCACCTTTGGTGCGATGCAGAGTGTTCGGCATCGAACCTTCGAACGATGTCGCGCAACCAATTCTAACTTGACGCATCGGGACAATGATGCCGCATGCTGCCGGTGTTGTGACCTTCGCGCAACGCCTGGCGATTGATTCAATGTCAAACCATGCTGCAACTGCGTTCGCCGGTCTTCGCGCCTTGTGTTCCCGGAGGCCCTAAGCTTGAATGAGGCAATCCGCCGTGAGTGCGGTTGAGGGCGAGGCCATGGATGAACTGCTCGATCGTCTCGTCGCCACTGTTGGCGTTGATCGGGCCGTGGCCGAGAAAGCAATAGGAATCATCTTGGCCTTCCTGCTCAAGGAAGGTCCTTCCGACAAGGTTCAGGCGCTGATCAGCATGATGCCGGGGGCAGATGCGGCTGTGCAGTCAGCGGGGGGTGAAGGCGGCTTCGGCATGGGCGGCATCATGGGGGTCGGTACGAAGCTGATGGCGGCGGGTCTCGGCATGGACCAGATGCAGGCCGTCACGCGCGAACTCATTGGTTACGCCCGCGAGAAGGCAGGCGAGGACACCGTCGGCGAAATCGTCGGTTCGATCCCCGGCCTCGGCCAATTTATCTGATCTGCTCGGTACGAAAGCGGCGAGAGTGAACTGAGCGGTCATGACCTATCCTGTCAGCGAAATTTCCGACATCGGGCCGGACGCGCGGAGCAAGCTGAAAACAGCCGGCATCCGCACCACTGCGCGCCTGCTCGATGCGGCCAAAAGTCCCAAGGGACGCAAGCTGCTCGCCGAACGGACCGGCATCGAGGAGAAGCGCATTCTCAACTGGGCCAATGCGGCGGACCGGATGCGGATCAAGGGGATCGGGCAGGAGTATTCCGACCTGCTGCAGGCCGCCGGCGTCGATACGGTCAAGGAGCTCAAATACCGCAACCCGGCCAAGCTTGCCGAGGCCATGGCGTCCGCCAATGCCAGGAACAAGCTCGCCCGCGTGCTGCCCTCCCCCCGCGCCATCGAGCGCTGGATCGAGCAGGCCAAGCGGATTCAGCTTAAGATTACCTACCGCTGACGCGGTCCGGCCCTGCCGGATCGCTTGACTCCGCGGTGCTTGGCACGCAAAGCGACCGGCATGACGACAGAAGGGGTCGACCCATCGCTCGGGACCGGAAGCGTGTTCGGCAAACGGCCGAACGTGCTGACGCGCCTTTTGTTGGAAAACCGCCCGCTGGTCATGGGCATCCTCAATGTAACGCCGGACTCGTTCTCCGACGGCGGGCAATTCGTCGATCCGCAGGATGCGCTCCGACAGGCGCAGAAGATGGTCGAGGCCGGGGCCGACATCATCGATATCGGCGCGGAGTCGACGCGGCCCTATGGCGGCCAGAAGCCCGTCACCCTGGAGGAGGAGCTGGCGCGGCTCCAACCGGTGCTCGCGCCGGTCATCGAGATGGGCACGCCGGTTTCGATCGACACCATGAAGCCCGAGGTGGCGCTCTGGGCGATCGGGCTCGGCGCCAGCATCGTCAACGACGTCTGGGGCCTGCAGCGCGATCCCAACATGGCCCGCGTCGTCGCCGGCGGCGGCGTGCCGGTGATCTGCATGCACAACCGCTACAAGGCGGACTCCTCGATCAACATCATGTCGGACATCAACGCCTTCTTCACTTACTCGATTGAAGTCGCGCTGAAGGCCGACATCCCGCGCGACTGCATCGTGCTCGATCCGGGCATCGGTTTCGGCAAGACGCCGGAGCAGAGCATGGAGGCGATCGCCAAGCTGGAGGCCTTCAAGCGCTTCAAGCTGCCGATCCTGGTCGGCGCTTCGCGCAAACGCTTCATCGATACGGTGTCGCCGGCCCCGCCGCTGGAGCGCGTCGGCGGCTCGCTCGCCGCCCATCTGATCGCGGTGCGCAACGGCGCCAACATCATCCGCACCCACGACGTCGCCGAGACCATCCAGGCGATCAAGATCGACAACGCCCTGCGAGCGATCAAATGAACGGCGGCAACGCGACCGACCATATCTTCGTCACGGGCCTGGCGCTGCACGCCTATCACGGTGTCATGCAGCATGAGGCCAAGGTGGGCCAGACCTTCACGCTCGACCTCGTGCTCGACATCGACCTCACCGAGGCGTCGCGCAGCGACAAGCTCGCCCACACCGTGGGCTACGATCAGGTGGTGATGGCGGCGAGCGAGGCGTTCTGCGCCAAGCGCTACCGGCTGGTCGAGGCCGCAGCCGGCGCCGTGGCCGACGCGGTGCTCGAGCGCTTCAGCAAGGTGACCGCGATCCGCGTCACGATCCACAAGCCGCACGCCCCGATCGCTGCGACCTTCGACGACGTCGGCGTGTCGATCCGGCGTCAGCGCCAAGGATAGTGCAAAGGATAGCGCGATGGCTGAGGCGCTGATCGCGCTCGGCGGCAATGTCGGTGATGTCCGCGATACGCTCGACCGCGCCACCGCGGCGCTGTGCGACGGGACCGCGGTTCGCCTCCTCGCTCGCTCCTCGGACTATCGCACGCCGCCCTGGGGCGTGACCGATCAGCCGCCCTTCTTCAATCGTGCGATCATCGTCGAGACCACCCTGCCCCCGCTGGATCTGCTCAATCGTGCGCAGGCGGTCGAACGTCGGTTCGGCCGCGATCGCAGCAGGGAGCAGCGCTGGGGACCGCGCACGCTCGATATCGACCTGATCGACGTTGCAGGCGTCAGGCTCAACGCGCCGGACCTGACGCTGCCGCATCCGCGCGCACTGGAGCGTGCCTTTGTGCTCGTGCCGCTCGCCGAGATCGCACCGGACTGGCGCATAGCTGGCATTCGCATCGCCGATGCGCTTGCCAAACTCGATCAGACGGGTATCGAGAAATTATGAAATTCGCGCACTTTTCCCACGTCTGGGGCAAGCCCGGCATGACGGCGCACGAGCGCTACGAGCAGCTCTGGCGCGAGCTCGAGCTCTGCGACGAGATCGGCTTCGACTACAGCTTCTGCGTCGAGCATCATTTCCGGCCCGACGAGAGCTGGATGTCGTCGCCCGCTTTGTACGCCGTCGCGGGCAATGCGCGGACCAAGCGGCTGCGTGTCGGTTCCATGGGCTTCGTCGTGCCGCTGCATCATCCGCTGCGGCTCGCCGAGGAGATCGCGATCGTCGACCAGATGTCCGGCGGCCGTTTTGAATGTGGCCTCGTGCCGGGCATCAGCCCGGGCTACTTCACGCCGTTCGGGATCGATTACAATTTCCGCAAGTCGCCCACGTTCGAGTTCGTGCACTACATGCGCGCCGCCTATGGCGACAAGCAGCCGTTCTCGTTCCAGGGCGACAACCACAAGACCGAGAGCGCGCAGCTTGCCGTGCAGCCGCTGCAGAAGCCGCACCCGCCGCTCTGGATGATGAGCCGCGATCCGGCGACGCTGGAGTTCTGCGCCAAGGAGGGCGTCAACACCGGCTACTTCATCAGCGTCCCGCGCCACGAGGCCGGGCCGCGTTATCGCAAGTTCCTGGCCGACTGGAACGCGGCCGGCCACGGCCGCAAGCCGAACATCGCCTACAGCACCGTGGTCTATGTCGATGAGACCGACCAGAAGGCGCTCGACACCGCGTTGTTTCGCGCGAGCCGCGCCTATGAGGGCCTGCTGCCGCTCGGCGCGCCGGGCGAGACCTTCGAGGACCGGCTGAAGAAGCAGCTCGCCCGCTTCGAGGCGCGCGGCGAGCCCGGCGCAGGCTTGATCATGTCGAACATCTTCGATCCGGACTTCATCATGGAGAACGAGCTGGTGTTCATCGGATCGCCCGAGACCGTGGCGAAGAAGCTCCGCAAGGCCGCCGAGACCGGCTTCTTCAACACCTTCATGGGCGAGTTCAACTTCGCCGACCTGCCCGAGGCCGACCTGATGCGCTCGATCCGGCTGTTCGGCGAAAAGGTGATCCCGGCGCTGCGCGACTACGAACCGTTCTGATAGCATCTCCCCCGGGCATCCAGGGGGGGACCGTGTCATGCTCAGGTTGCGTGTTGCGCTGATTGCCATTGCATTGTCAGTCCAAGGCTTGTGCTCGACGGCCTTTGCCGCCGATGACGAGACCTGGGCGCTGCTCAAGAAGCCCGGCCACATCGTGCTGCTGCGCCATTCCAACGCGCCCGGGCAGGTGCAGGAGTCCAACGACATGGACTTCAAGAACTGCGCGATCCAGCGCAACCTCGATGCCGACGGCCGCGCCCAGGCCGGCCGCATCGGCGATGCTTTCCGCAAGCACGGCTTCAAGCAGGTGAAGCTTATATCGAGCCTGTATTGCCGTGCGCTGGACACCGCCAAGCTGATGAAGCTCGGGGCCGTCACGCCGCAGCCGGTGCTCAATCAGGTGTTCCTCGCCGATATCCCGGCCATGCGTGAGGCCGGCGCCAAAGGCCGCGCGCTGCTCAAGGCGGTCCCGGCCAAGCAACTCACCGTGCTGGTGTCCCACGTCACCAACATCCAGGCCATTGCCAGCGTGCAGCTCGATTCCGGCCAGATGGCCGTGGTGCATCTCGACCCCGCCGGCGAGGTGGTGGTCGACGGCAAGATCACAGTGCCGTAGCGCCCTGAACGGTTCCGGGCGCGGTTCTTGCTTGGCCTGACGTCGCATTGGCGCTGCCGCTCTGCCGTGGCATTTTGAGACCATGACCGACGAACTGCCGCTCGCCGCCGAATTTCCGCCCGCCAGCCGGGACGACTGGCTCAAGCTTGTGCGCACAGCGCTCAAGGACCGGCCGTTCGAGCGGCTGATCGCCAAGACCTACGACGGCATCCCGATCGAGCCGCTCTACCCGCGTGCGGCCGACGCCAGCCCGGTTGCTGCGCACCAGGGACCGTGGGCGCTCCAGGCCCGTGTCGATCACCCCGATCCGGCCGTCGCCAATGCCGAGGCGCTGCACGAATTGGAGAACGGCGCCACTGCGCTGACGCTGGTGTTCGCCGGCTCGGTTGGCGCCTATGGCTATGGCCTGCCCGGCGACGCCAAGTCGGTGGCACGCGTGCTCGAGGGCGTGCATCTCGACGCCATCGCGGTCGAGTTGCAGACCGCAGAGCCCACCAAGGACGCGGCCGATCATGTGGCCGCGCTGGTGAAGCAGCGCGGCCACGCGCCAGGCAACGTCAACATCCGTTTCGGCCATGACGCGCTCGGCGCGCACACGCTCACCGGCACATTGCCCATTCCGTATCGCGATCTGATGCCGCGCTTCGGTGAGCATGTCGCCTCGCTGGCCAAGGCCGGCTTCAAGAGCCCGCTCGCCGCAGCCGACGGCCGCATCGTGCACAATGCCGGCGGCTCTGAGGTCCAGGAGCTCGCCTATTCGCTCGCCGTGGCCGTCGCCTATCTGCGGGCACTGGAAGGCGCGGGTCTCGCGCTCGACGCCGCACGGAGCATGATCGAATTCCGTCTCTCGGCGGACGCCGATCAGTTCCTCACCGTCGCCAAGCTCCGCGCGCTGCGGCTGCTCTGGGCGCGCGTCGAGCAGGCCTGCGGCCTGTCGCCCAAGCCCGCCTTCATCTCCGCCGAGACCGCCTGGCGGGCGATGACGCGGCGCGACCCGTGGGTGAACATGCTGCGCACCACCATCGCGGCCTTCTCGGCCGGCATCGCCGGCGCCGACGCCGTCAGCGTGCTGCCGTTCACGGCGGCGCGGGGCCTGCCGGACCGCTTTGCGCGGCGGGTCGCGCGCAACACCCAGCTGCTGCTGCTCGAAGAATCCAATCTCGCGAAAGTCGCCGATCCGGCCGCGGGCTCGGGCGGCATCGAGGACCTGACCGACAAGCTCTGCCGCGCCGCCTGGGCGTTGTTCCAGGAGATCGAAGCGGCCGGCGGCGCGCCCGCAGCGCTGGAACAAGGATTGATCCAGGACAAGATCGCCAAGGTCCGCGCCGAGCGCGAGAACGCCATCGCGCATCGCAAGGATTCGCTCACCGGCACCAGCGACTACCCGCTCCTCTCCGAGACGCCGGTCGAGGTGCACAACGCCACGCCGGTGCCGATCCCGCCACCTGCTGCTGCCATCAGATATCCGGCGCTCGTGCCGCACCGCCTCGCCGAGCCGTACGAAGCGCTGCGCGACGCCTCCGACAAGGTGCTTGCCGCAACGGGCGCGCGTCCCAAGATCTTCCTCGCCAATCTCGGCGCGCTTGCCGAATTCACCGCGCGAGCGACCTTCACCAGGAACTTCTTCGAGGCCGGCGGCATCGAGGCGATCGCTAACGACGGCTTCAAGAGCCGCGACGAGATGATCGCGGCGTTCAAGGCCTCGGGTGCGACGCTCGCCTGCCTGTGCTCGTCGGATGCCGTTTATGAAACGCAAGCCGCCGACGCCGCTAAGGCACTGGCCGCGACCGGGGCGACACATATCTATCTCGCAGGCCGACCAAAAGACCCAGCACCTTATAAGGCTGCCGGCGTCGGCTCGTTCGTCTTCGCGGGCTGCGATGCTCTTGCAGTGCTGAAGGCAGCGCATGACACGTTGGGGAAGCCAAGCCGGAGCACATGATGCCCGCCGCGACGAATTCCAAGCAAACCGGCGGCTGCCAATGCGGCAGCATCCGCTATGCATTCGCAAGTGCGCCCGTCGAAGTGACGGTCTGCCACTGCCGCATGTGCCAGAAGGCGGTCGGCGGCCCGTTCATCACGCTGGTGCAGCTTCGCCCCGGCCAGATTTCGTGGACGCGCGGCACGCCGGGCGTGTTCCGCTCGTCCAGCGTCGCGACGCGGTTGTTCTGCCGCGACTGCGGCACGCCGCTCGCCTATGTCGACGACGACACCGGCGCTCTCGAGGTGACCAGCGGCAGCCTCGACGACCCGGCGCGCGCGGTGCCGACGCGCGCGACCGGCACCGAGAGCATGCTGCACTGGATCGGCGGGGTCACCGACCTCCCCGCCAAGACAACGGAGCAGAACGACGCGAACCGCAACAAGCGGCCGGTCGTTTCGTACCAGCATCCCGATCACGATACGCCGGCGGATTGGACGCCGCCTGCAGGCGCATGAGAGCAGCGATTTAAAGAATCTGATCGGATTTCAAGGGCGATGAAGGCCAATATCAATTTTCGCGGGGACCTCGCCAAGCTGAGCGACCAAGAGCTGGCAGATCAGCTCAAGGCCAATTGGGAAGCCTATGAAGCGACCGGTGTGCGCCCTCCGCGATGGTATTCGATCAACGTCCCGCTTTACTATTCGTTTCGTACACCGATCCGCCATAGGCGGGCATACCGCTTCATGTTTGCGCTGGTTGATGCTGGGAATGTCTGGCTTTCGCTTCTTTTCACAACGCTGCTCAGCAGCGCCCGCTGGGAGCGGTTTCTGCGACGGGATCCCGTCACTGACGCACACCTCAGCTTGTGCGAAATTCGTGATATCATGGACGAGATCGAGCGCCGGGTGAGACAGCAGAGGAAGCGGTGAAGCGATGAGCAGCGTCCCTGATTTCGCCAAGGTCGACTTCGCGCCGGCTCAGGCCGCGGCACCCGCGGCCGGACAGTCGTGGCTGACGCCCGAAGGCATCGCGGTAAAGCCTTCCTATGCGCCGGACGATCTCAAGGGCCTCGATTTCCTCGACACCTATCCGGGCATCGCGCCGTATCTCCGCGGCCCCTATCCGGCGATGTACGTCACCCAGCCCTGGACCATCCGGCAATACGCCGGCTTCTCCACCGCCGAAGACTCCAACGCCTTCTACCGCCGCAATCTCGCGGCCGGGCAGAAGGGCCTCTCCATCGCCTTCGATCTCGCCACCCATCGCGGCTACGACAGCGATCATCCGCGCGTCGGCGGCGACGTCGGCATGGCCGGCGTCGCGATCGATTCCATCTACGACATGCGGACGCTGTTCTCCGGCATCCCGCTCGACCAGATGACCGTGTCGATGACCATGAACGGCGCGGTGCTGCCGATCATGGCGCTCTACATCGTCGCGGCCGAAGAACAGGGCGTGAAGTCCGAGCAATTGGGCGGCACGATCCAGAACGACATCCTCAAAGAATTCATGGTGCGCAACACCTACATCTATCCGCCCTCGCCTTCGCTGCGCATCATCTCCGACATCTTCGCCTACACCTCGGCGCACATGCCGAAGTTCAACTCGATTTCGATCTCCGGCTATCACATGCAGGAGGCCGGCGCGACGCAGGACCTTGAGCTCGCCTACACGCTCGCCGACGGCGTCGAATATGTCCGCGCCGGCATCAAGGCCGGCCTCGACGTCGACCGCTTCGCGCCGCGGCTGTCGTTCTTCTGGGCGATCGGCATGAACTTCTTCATGGAGGTGGCGAAGCTCCGCGCCGCACGGCTCCTTTGGGCCAAGCTGATGAAGGAGTTCAACCCGAAGGACCCCCGCTCCTACTCGCTGCGCGCCCATTCGCAGACCTCGGGCTGGTCGCTTGCTGCGCAGGACGTGTTCAACAATGTCGCCCGCACCTGCATCGAGGCGATGGCGGCGACGCAGGGCCACACCCAGTCGCTGCACACCAACGCGCTCGACGAGGCGCTGGCTTTGCCCACGGACTTCTCGGCGCGGATCGCCCGCAACACCCAAATCGTGCTGCAGCAGGAAAGCGGCACCACGCGCATCGCCGACCCGTGGGGCGGCTCGTATTACGTTGAGCGGCTGACCGACGAGCTTGCCAAGAAGGCCTGGAGCCACATCCAGGAGGTCGAGGCGCTGGGCGGCATGGCCAAGGCTATTGAAGCGGGCATCCCGAAGCTCCGCATCGAGGAGGCCTCGGCCAAGACCCAGGCCCGGATCGACGCCGGCCAGCAATCGGTGATCGGCGTCAACAAGTACCGGCCGGAGAACGAAGCGCCGATCGACGTGCTCAAGGTCGACAACTCGGCGGTCCGGCAGATGCAGCTCGACAAGCTGGCGCGGCTCAAGCGCGAGCGCGATCCGGCCGCGCTGCAGGCCGCGCTCGAATCGCTCACCCGCGCCGCCGACGGCGGCAACGGCAATCTGCTGGCGCTCGCCGTCGACGCCGCCCGCGCCAAGGCCACGGTCGGCGAGATCTCCGCGGCATTGGAGAAGGTGTGGGGCCGCCACCGCGCCGAAATCAAATCGATCACCGGCGTGTTCAAGCGGGAGGTCGGCATGAACGACAGTGTCGCGCGCGTGCAGAAGCTGGTCCAGGCCTTCGAGACCGACGAGGGCCGCCGCCCGCGCATTCTCGTCGCCAAGATCGGCCAGGACGGCCACGACCGCGGCCAGAAGGTGATCGCCTCGGCCTTCGCCGATCTCGGCTTCGACGTCGACATCGGGCCGCTGTTCGCGACGCCCGCCGAGGCCGCGCGCCAGGCGATCGAGAACGACGTGCATATCCTCGGCGTGTCGTCGCTCGCCGCCGCGCATCTGACCCTGGTGCCGGAGCTCAAGGCCGAGCTGGCGAAGCAAGGCCGGCCCGACATCATGATCGTGGTCGGCGGCGTGGTGCCGCCGCAGGATTACGACGCGCTCCACAAGTCGGGCGCCGAGGCGATCTTCCCGCCCGGCACGGTGATCGCGGATGCGGCCGAGAAGCTGCTGCACTCGCTCAATCGCAGGCTCGGCCACGGCAGCGAAGCGGCGGAGTAAGCGAGGCCTCCGAACTTGCTTCTGAACCAAACCGAGGCCCGCGACACTAACGACAAGGTGGCGGCTCCGCGAAACAGTGAAGCAGGGAAGATGAAAGCCTCAATACACGCGCTGGCTGGTGTGCTTTTGGTTGCCCTTGCGGGCCCGCTGGCCGCTGCAGAAAAGCCCGCGATCGAGACCAAGACGCGCGCGGCCGTGATCACCGTCACGATCGACAAGGCGCTGAAGCCCGTTCCGGGCTTGGCCGCCGATCTCGTGGCGGAAGGCCAGCGCTTTGTCGACAAGTCGCGCGCCGAGGCCGACGAGGAATACAAGACCAACAAGTCCTGGTTCAAGGACCGCCGCTGGACCTACGAGCGTAGCTATTCGTTCCGCTCGCTGGTCGCGGACCGCTATGTCAGCATCGTGCGCGAGGACGGCACCTATGCCGGCGGCGCGCATCCGAATTCGCTCACCAACACCATCCTCTGGGACAAGACCGCGCAAAAGCGCATCAGCATCCGGCCGTTCTTCAACGAGATGGCCGACAACGGCCCGACCATGACGGCGCTGGCCAGGCTCGTGCGTATCGCTGTGGTGATCGAGAAGGACGAGCGCCGCAATAGTGAGCTCTCCGAGGAGGAGAAGAAGAAGCCGCACCGGAAGGTCGAGGATATGATCGCCGACGACACGCAACTGAAAGAGGCGGTGCAGCCGAAGCTCCTCAAGATCGGCCCGATCAGCCTCGCGCCCTCCACCGTGGCGGGCAAGAGCTCCGGTCTCACCTTCCACTTCTCGCCCTACGACGTCGACGCCTATGCGGCCGGGCCCTACACGATCTTCGTGCCCTGGACCGATCTCAAGCCGTTCCTGTCGCCGGAAGGCGTCGCGATCTTCGGCGGCGAACGGCCGGAAAAGGACAAAGAACTTTAGGGGATCACCGGACGGAACGGCTGTTCCGGGCGCGGCCGCTGTGACAGTTTGAGCCCGTCATGGCCGCCGCCCCCGATATCAATGCCCTCGCCCGCCGCGTCCGCGACGGCGACCGCGCCTCGCTCGCGCGCGCCATTACGCTGATCGAGAGCAAGCGCGCCGATCATCGCAAGCAGGCGCATGCGCTGGTGCAGGAGCTGCTGCCGCTGACCGGCAAGGCCATTCGTGTGGGCATCACCGGCGCGCCCGGCGTCGGCAAGTCGACCAGCATCGACGCGCTCGGCACCTGGCTTACCGGCCAGGACCGCAAGGTCGCGGTGCTGGCGGTCGATCCGTCCTCGACCCGCACTGGCGGCTCGATCCTGGGCGACAAGACCCGGATGGCGCGGCTTGCCAACGACGAGCGCGCCTTCATCCGCCCTTCGCCGTCGTCCGGCACGCTCGGCGGCGTCGCCGCGATGACGCGGGAGACGATGCTGCTGTGCGAAGCCGCGGGCTTCGAGGTGGTGCTGGTCGAGACCGTCGGCATCGGCCAGTCCGAGACCACCGTGGCCGACATGACCGACTTCTTTCTCGCGCTGATGCTGCCCGGCGCCGGCGACGAGCTGCAGGGCATCAAGAAGGGCCTGGTCGAGCTCGCCGACATGATCGCAGTCAACAAGGCCGACGGCGACAACATCAAGCGCGCGCAATCGGCCGCCGCCGAGTATCGCGCGGCGCTGCATATCCTGACGCCGCGCTCGCCGAACTGGACGCCGCCGGTCGTGACCTATTCGGCGCTGACCGGCGACGGCATCGCCGAGCTGTGGAGCCAGGTCCTGCTGCATCGCGAGCGCATGACATCGACCGGCGAGCTCGCCGAGCTTCATCGCGCCCAGCAGGTGAAATGGATGTGGTCGATGCTGGAGCAGCGGGTGTTCGCCAAGCTCCACACCGACGCGGGCCTGCGCGCGCGGCTGCCGCAGATCGAGGCCGCGGTCGCGGACGGCCGGCTGTCGCCGACGCTCGCGGTCGACGAGATCGCGGCGGCGCTCGGGCTTTAACCTTTCGGCTTCATGTGCCTGCTTTCCCCGGACGGCACAGCCGGCCTCCCCTTTGTGCCGGCCCGGCACAAAAAACCCGCAAAAACAGTGGCCTGAGACTTGAAAGGTCCGGTTGAAAGCAGCATCGGAGCCGGACCATGGAACTCAATCGCCGCCGTCTCATCGCCGTTTCCGCGCTCACCGGCGCCATGCCGGCCGCAGCAACGCTGGCCACTCCGGCCGCGGCTGCGCCGCTTTCGACCTTCGGCGTCGATGCCACCCAGCTCGGCGTGCGCGCCGGCGGCGGCGCCGATCAGACCGCGATGCTGCAGGCTGCGGTCGACAAGGCCGCCGGCGCCCGCGTGCCGCTGATGCTCGGGCCCGGCGACTATCGCGTGAGCGGATTGAAGCTGCCGAGCTACGCCCAGATCGTCGGTGTCCGCGGCGCGACCCGGCTGATCCTCGCCAAGAATACCTTGAACCCTTCACTCGTTAGCGCGGTCGGCGCCGAGCACATCACACTCGCGGGCCTCCTGCTCGATGGCGCCGACCGCGCGCTCCCGCAAAACAGCGCGCTGGTTCATTTCAACCAGTGCAACGAGCTTCGCATCACCGATTGCGAGATCTGGAACTCCGGCCGCGCCGGCCTGCGTCTCGACGCGGTGCAAGGCACGGTCAGCGGCAACACCATCGTCAACTCCGCCGACGTCGCGATCTACTCGCTCGACGCCCGCGGCCTCACCATCTCGGCCAACACCGTGCGCGGCGCCGGCGACGGGGGCATCCTGGTGCACCGCTCGCAGCAGGGCGACGACGGCACCCTCCTCCTCGACAACCGCGTCGAGGACATCCGCAACGTCTCGGGCGGCTCGGGCCAGTACGGCAACGCCATCAACGTGTTCCGCGCCGGCAACGTCATCGTGCGCGGCAACCGCATCGCGCGCGCCACCTTCTCGGCGGTGCGCGGCAACGCCGCCTCCAACATCCAGATCGCCAACAACATCGCGACCGACGTCGGCGAGGTCGCGATCTACTCGGAGTTCGGCTTCGAGGGCGCGGTGATCGCCAACAACACCGTCGATGGCGCTGCGATCGGCATCGCAGTGGTGAACTTCAACGAGGGCGGCCGGCTTGCCACCGTGCAGGGCAATCTGATCCGCAACCTCAAGAACAAGCGCCCGGCCGGCACCGATCCGAACGACGGCGCGGGCATCGGCATCGCGGTCGAGGCCGACGCCGCGGTCAGCGGCAACGTGATCGAGGGCGCGCCGACCTCGGGCATCAGCATCGGCTGGGGCGCCTACATGCGCGACGTGTCGGTGACCGGCAACGTGGTGCGCAACGCGCACCGCGGTATCTCGGTCTCGGTATCGAACGGCGCCGGCGCCGCGGTGATCTCCGGCAATCTGATCTCGGGCGCCGCCAAGGGCGCCATCGTCGGCATGGACTTCGCGCGGCCGGTCAGCGACCTGGAGCGCGAGGCGACGCGCTATGCGAACCTGCAGGTGAGCGGCAACCGGGTGCGTTAATCAAGCAGCCGCAAGAATTGCGGCTCGACCTTTTCGGCGAGCCAGATCTTGTCGGTCATGTGGAAGAACTTCGCGCCGGCCCGCTCAGCCGGCCTCGCCTGAACCTCGATGATCGAAGGCTGCGGCGCTTTTCTGCGGCCGACAACGCGTGCCGTTTCCAGATCGGCCGACAGATGCACGTATTGCCGCGCCATCGGCAGCAAGCCGTGCTCCAGGATGGCCGCGACCGTTTCGGGCGACGTGCCGTGAAACAGGATGGACGGCGCTTCGGTGGCCTCCAGCGGGCGCTTCTGCTCGACGGAATGGCCGTATAGCGCCCGGATGCGTCCCGCCTCGATCTGATGGCGCACTTTGGTCGCCTCGAGCGTCAGCTCGACAATGTCGAATTCATCGACCTCGCCAAACTCTTTTCGCAAGTTGCGCATCGCCGCGACCAGATCGCTGAGCGCGACCGAGTCCGTCTCGTCGAGCTTCAATCCATACGAAGCCGGCTCGTGCCGGAGCGCATGCGAAATGGTCTTGCTCAATTGCGGCTTGTGTTCGGGCTTTATCATCGGAGAATGAGCGGAGCGCGCTACTGCGCCTTGATGCCGGCGAAGGCGACGACCTTCGCCCATTTGTCCGTCGTGGCGACGATGAAGGCCGCAAGCTCCCCGGGCGTCACCACGAACGGCGTGCTGCCGAGCGCCGCGATCCGGTCGCGCAGCTCGGGCGCGGCCAGACTCGCATTGACCTCCCGGTTGAGCCTCTCGATGACGTCCTGCGGCGTGCCGCGCGGCGCGCCGAGGCCGAGCCAGGCGCTCGCCTCGTAGCCCGGCACGAAGCTGCCGAGCGCCGGCACGCCGGGCAGCGCCGCGACCGGCTCGGCGCTGGTGACCGCGAGCGCCCGCAGCCGGCCGCCCCGGATATGCTCGATCGCCGCCGGCGGATTGGAAAACATCAGCTGCACCTGCCCGGTCACCACGTCGGTGATGGCCGGCCCCTCGCTGCGATAGGGCACATGCACCATGTCGACGCCGGCCATCATCTTGAACAGCTCGCCGGACAGGTGCGGCGCCGTGCCGTTGCCGGACGACGCGATCGCGATCTTGCCCGGGTTGGCCTTGGCGTAGGCGATCAGCTCCGGAACGTTTTGCGCCGGCACCGATGGATGGACCACCATGAACAGCGGCCCATAGGTGACGCCCGCAACCGGCGCGATGTCGCGGATGAAATCGAAATTGAGCTTGTCGTAGTAGGACGCGTTGATGGTGTTGGGCGCGCCGGTCGACAGCAGCGTGTAGCCGTCGGCCGGCGACTTGGCGACCATCTCGGTGCCGAGATTGCTTCCGGCGCCGGGCCGGTTTTCGATGATGAAAGGCTGCCCCAGCCGCTCCTGCAGGTGCGCGCCGACCAGCCGCATCAGGATGTCGCCGATGCCGCCCGGCGCGAACGGCACCACGATCTTGACCGGCCGGGTCGGATAGGTTTGGGCCGCCGCAACCCGCGGCGCGGCCGCCGATGCGATCGCGCCGGCCCCCAGATGCAGCAGCTGCCGCCGGTCAAATTTCACTGAGCTGCTCTTCGGACTCACAGGCTGCTTCCGAAAAGGCGGAGTTCTTCAACGCGTACTGACGCATGAACGACGCCAGGAGCCGCATCGCCGGCGACGAATTGGTCGGGCGATAGATGAAGGCCACGGTCGATATCGGCGAGTTGCCCGGCGAGAAGTCGCGATAGACGATATTCGGGATGCCGATCTGCGCCATCGACTTCGCGACGATCGCGATGCCGAAGCCCGCAGCCACATAGGCAAGGCTCATGATCATGTTGTCCGTGCGCTTCTCGACCTTCGGAACGAAATTGCCAAGGCTCGCGATCGCCCTGGTATCGTCCCAATAGGCCAGCTCGAACACCGTCGGCGGATTGACGAATATCTCGTCCTTCAGCTCGGCAGGATCGATGTACTTGCAATTCGCCAGCCGATGCTGCTTCGGCATGGCCAGCACCATGGTCTGCCGGAACACGTCGATTCCGGCAATCTGCGGCGGGTACTTGTTCGGCGTGCGCACGAAGCCGCAATCGATTTCCTCCTGGGTCAGCGCGCTGTACTGCTCGGTGACATTCATCATGTGCAGGAAGATCTCGATCGCCGGATTCTGTTTCCGGAAATCGCTGATGTATTGCTGGACCAGCCCGGACCAGATCGCCGACGGCATGAAGCCGATCTCGAGGCGGCCGACCTCGCCGCGCGCGGCCTGGCGCGCGACCGCCACCGCCTCCTTGGCTTCGCGCAGCACGTTGCGGGCGCGATCCAGAACGCGCAGGCCCGCCTCGGTGAGCTCGACGTGGGTGTTGCCCCGCCGCTGCACCAGCTTGGCGCCGAGCTGCTCCTCGAGCTTCTTGATCTGCTGCGTGAGCGTCGGCGCACTGATGCCGAGATTGAGCGCAGCGCGGCCGAAATGCTGCTCTTCGGCCAGCCCGACGAAATAGCGGAACAACCGCGTTTCGATCTCAGTCATCTTGAGCCGCCATCAAACGAAGCTACACGCGAGCTTGAGTGTCGGACGGACGGCAACTTCAACGGACCGTTAGCTCGCCGTGTCGACAGAGTTGCGCTCTTGCTCGGCGTGTTTCTGGAATTCGAGCTGGGCCATGCTCAGCAGATAAGCGCCGAGGTTGTAGCCTCCTCGTTCGGCCAGTCTCGCAAGTTGGCTGCACATTTCCGCAATGTACTCTGCTTCGTCGTACGCGGACCGCTTCTGCATTTGCTCCCCCCAGATTTTAACTCCCCGGCATCATTGTAGGTTGGGCGAGGGTACCTTGGCCAACGGCAAGTTTAACGCAGTGGCGTCACATATTACATCCGAATTCAACCTATACAGGCAAGTTCCATCTGGTGGGTTGTAGACGCCCAAGCCGGGCGGTGGCCCCTGCGGCTGCGCGGCGCTGATCCGATCCGCCTGACGGGACTGGCATTTTCCCGGCATCTCGCCATCTAACGGCATCAGGACCGCCACCCTGCCCGCATTGGCATGGGATAGACCTCGAACGGAGAAACTTCATGACCACCGCCGTGCTGCGATCCCTGCTGCGCCCCTTGGCGCTGCTTCTCGGCCTCATCGGCGGCATGGCAACGACGGCGTTCGCGGCCGACGAGCCCGACCTGATCTTCAAGCGCTCCACCGTTTTCAAATGGGTGTCGCCGAACGACAAGCTTGCGACCTATGGTCTCGACGATCCGGTGGTGGAAGGCGTCGCCTGTCATTTCACGGTGCCGGAGAAAGGCGGCTTCAAGGGCTGGGTCGGTCTCGCCGAGGAGGTCTCCGACGTCTCGCTCGCCTGCCGGCAGGTCGGACCGATCCGCTTCAAGGAGAAGTTCGAGCAAGGCGACGACATGTTCCGCAAGCGCCGCTCGCTGTTCTTCAAGAAGATGCAGATCGTGCGCGGCTGCGACACCAAGCGCAACGTGCTCGTCTACATGGTCTACTCCGACAAGCTGATCGAGGGCTCGCCGAAGAACTCGACCTCTTCGGTGCCGGTCATGCCGTGGGGCGCTAGCGATCAGATCCAGCGCTGCGCCGATTTCGTCCAATAAGCGGAGCATTTTCCGGCGAAGCGTGAAGCGGTTCGCCGTAGAAAATGCGACCAACAGTGGTGTGACAATGTCGCACCACTGCATCGCCGGTCTGCACGAAGACGGTTGACGCCGTTCGCCTTCGGATGCGAGGTTGATAGCGGTGGTTCCCGCAAGGGATCAAAAGGGAACGCGGTGCGCGTGCTCAACACGCAATGCCGTGGCTGCCCCCGCAACTGTAAGCGGCGAGTTTCCGTCCGATTACCACTGGGAATGCGAATTCCTGGGAAGGTGGATGGAAACAGTGACCCGCGAGCCAGGAGATCTGCCACCGGCAATGAGTCACGCGCGAGCGTGTCGGACGGGGTGTGCCGATGCGACGACAACGACTGACGCTTCCTGCCCCAATGGGGCGAAGGCAGGAAAAAGTCAGCAGTCGCGGTGACGTGTAGGCGTTCGCCGTTGAGCTGCGTGGCGTTATGATTTCCAGGAACGTTTGGCTGCTGCGTGCGCTTTCGCGCGCGTGGATGTTTGGTACGGGCTCGATTCTGTTGTCCGGGCTGCTGCTGATGCTCGGCGATCCGGGCCCGGCCATGGCGCAAAGCGCGCCGCAGGTGCGAAGCACCGAAGTGCCGCATATTCGCGTCGCCACACGAAAGCGCAAACCGACGCGGCGCAGCGCGGATGTGGGCCTGCGCGGCCGCAATCCCCTGCCCGCTCCTGTGATGCCACCCATCGCAAGCGAGCCGGCCAGGACGCCGCTCAACACCAACACGGTCGCGGCCAGCGCGAGCCGGCTCGGGCTCACGCCGCGCGAAACGCCGGCCAGCGTCGAGGTGATCGACCAGCAGACCATGCAGGAACGAGGCGTTCGCACCACCGCCGAGGCCGCGAACGCCGCCACCGGCGTGCAATCGATCGATCAGGCCGGTGCTCCCGCCAATTTCTCGATGCGCGGTTTCACCGGCAGCGAGGTGAACGTCCTCTACAACGGCATCTCGACCGGCCCGGCCAACATCGCGTCGCGGACGATGGATACCGGGAACCTGGAGCAGATCGAATTCCTCAAAGGCCCCTCTGCGCTGATGAGCGGCCTCAATGCGCTCGGCGGCTCGGTCAACTACGTCAGCCGCCAGCCGCACAGCGGGCCGATCCGCAGCGAGCTCGACGTCTCGGTCGACTCGCTCGGCACCACGCGGACGCATTACGGCTCCGGCGGCAGCACCGCCGTGAAGGGGCTCGATTACCGCTTCGACGTGTCCGGCTCGCGGGTCAACGGCTTCATCGACGACGTCGACCGCAAGCTGACCAACGTCGCGGCGCAGCTCGACTATCGCGCCAACAGCTCGTTCAAGGTGTTCGCCGCCGTCGAGTTCAAGAAGGACGAGGGCCGCGCCTACTGGGGCACGCCCGTGGTGCCGACTGCGTTCGCAGGCGGAAACGCCGTCAGCGGCGTGGTGTCGGGCAGCGCGGTCAGCACGTTCGACGGCTCGATCATCGCACCGGTGACGATCGACCGCAGAACGCTCAAGACCAACTACAACGTCCTCGACAATTCGAGCAAAGCCGAGGAGCTCTGGGTGCGCTCGGGCTTTGTCTGGACGCCGAACACCGATCTGACGGTCAAGAACCAGTCGTACTACTACCAGGCGAGGCGCCAATTTCTTGACGCCGAGACCCTCGCCTTCAACGGCACGACGAACACGATCGACCGCGACCGTTTCTTCGTCGGCCACAATCAGCACCTGTTCGGTAACAACACCGACGTGGTCTGGGACTCGCGTCTGTTCGGGCTGGAGAATCGCGTTGCCGCAGGGCTCCAGATGAGCCGCAACTCGATCACCTTCAGCCAGCATGCCGGCGGCTTCCCGCAGGACACCGTCGACCCCTTCAATCCGGACCGCGGCCTCTATGGCGAGCTGCAGCCCGACACCATCGGCAAGCGGCTCGACACGGTGGCGATCTCGGTCGAGGATCGGCTCAAGCTGACGCCGTGGCTCGCGCTGATCGGCGGCCTGCGCTACGAGCATTTCGCGCTCAGCAGCGACCGCATCTTGTTCGACGGCTCGACGCCGCCGCCGGGCACCATATTCACCAAGGCGTGGAATCCCATCTCCTACCGCGCCGGCGTGACCATCGAGCCGGTGCGCAACCTCATGCTCTACGCGATGACCGCGACGTCGTACGATCCTGCCGCATCCGGTCTCACCTCCGGCATCTTCTCGGCCAGGCCGACAAACTCGCTGGAGCTGACCGAAGCGCGCATCTACGAGGCCGGCGTCAAGCATCTGTTCTGGGACAACCGGGCCGAATGGACGTTCGCGGCCTACGACATCACCCGCCGCAACGTCTACGTGGCGCTCACCAACGCGATCGCCACTGTCGCCGGCGAGGTCGACACGCAGGGTGTCGAATTCTCCGCAGCCGTGCGGCCGTTCGGCGGCTGGAAGTTCTGGGGCAACGTCGCGGTGAACGAGACGCGCTACAAGGATTTCGACATCTACACCGGCAACACGCCTTCGAACGTCGCGCCGCTCATCATCAACGCCGGCGGCTCGCACCGCTGGAACAACTGGCGCTGGCCGGTCGAGGTCGGCGCCCAGGTGCGCCACGTCGGCCGCCGCTACGTCTTCGAGGACGACCTCACCGCGATGGAGCCCTACACCACCGCGGACCTGTTCGCCTATGTCGACATTCCCGGCCGCGATCTCAACCTGCCGACCCTCGAGAAGGCGCGCGTCAGCTTCCGGGTCCGCAACGTGACCGACAAGGTCTACGCCGCGTTCTCCGATCCCGGCTATCAGGACCAGATCTATCTCGGCGCGCCGCGCACCTACGAGGTCGCGACGTCGTTCCGGTGGTAGGTCGGGGCGACGGTCCGGCGCGCCGGACCGCTGTTTACCAACGCCCGCGCAGCCTCGCGCGGGCGTTCATTTTGAATTGATGTGGAACCCCGGCTCCGCGACACAAACGCCACTTGCTGCAGCGCACAAAATGAGGCATGTTGCGGGCCGAAACGGAACCTTGGAAGTCGACGATTCATGAGCAAAAACAATCAGAAAACCTGGAAGACCAAGTACGGCCCGCGTCGCGTCCGCGTCGACGCGCCGACCCTTCAGGAAGCCATTACCGCCGCTCAGGGATTGTCCGACAACATCGACGAACAGGCCGAAATCGCCGCCTCGCTGATGGGGGTTTCCCACGACGAGGCCCGCGCCGAGTTGCTCAAGTTCGCGCCGCCCCGCAAGGACGTCATCAAGACCATAGCCTTCACCGGCCCGGCCTCGGCGCCCCGCACCGTGGTGGTGGAGCGCAAGCCGTCGCGCCGGGTGATTTCGGCCGGAGCCGGCGCCGTGCGCGCAGGTCTGCGCTAAGCAGGTCTTCGCTAGACAGGCCTTCGCCAGGCGGAGGCCTGCTCCCGTCAGCGCTTGAGTCCGTAGCGCGCCCGTTCGCGGAGCTGGTGAAACCGCAGGCCCTTCGACGCGACCTCGCGGGGCATGGCCTGATATTTGGACCGCAAGTGCTCCAGGTACTCGCTCGGGCGCTGCACGGTCTGATTCAGCAGCAGGATCTGCCGCACGCAGGTCCAGGACAGCCCGATCGCCTTGGCGACCACGAACAGCCGGTCGTGGCTCTCATCGAGGATCATGCGTTCGGTGTCGATGGCGGGAAGCTCGCCGAGCTCTGCGACCGCGACCACCACCTCTTCGAACTGCCCCTGCCGTGCAAACGACAGGATGTGCGCCTCGGACAGGCCGCCGGTCTCCTTCAGCTTGGCGATATGCTGGCGGGCGTCCGCATAGGCGCTCGATTGCTCCTGTGAGGCTTCCTCGAGCTGCTGCCGGGCCAGCCGGACGGCCGCCGCAATGGCATCGATCTTGCGATCGCTTTCCGTCTCGAACTGGTGGCGCACGGCCTCGGAGGCTTTCTCGAACAGCGCCACCAGATGCGGCCGCGGGATATCCGGCCGGTACCAGACCGCCTGCGCGAGCTGCCAATTGTCCCTGGCGCGCTCCACCATCGCCGAATAGCCGCGCTCGGAGAGCTCGGCGCCGTTGTTCTGCGCGAGCGTCAACACGACCTGATCGTTGCCGCGGTCCATCAGCACATCGGTGACGCGCTGGCCGACCACCTTGCGCAACGAGATCGCGACGAGGTGCTCCTGGCTGCGGGTCCGGGCGCTGTCGACGAGAAACTCCTCGTCGAGAGCAGGCGATTGCGTCAGCACCGGACCGGCCACCGTGATGGCGTCATCGCTCGCGAGAGTCTTGATCACCTCCCGCGGCGCATTGTCGATGACCGCGAGCCGTTCGGCGAGGTAGACGCGCACGGCCTGGTCGATATGGCCGACCATCTTCATGATGACGCTGTCGAACAGATCGACCTGATCCGCCGAACAGTTGTTCGAATGCGTGAGAAACAGATCGGCCACCTGCCGCACCACCCGGCTGCGTTCGCCGACGGTGCGGTTGCAGAGCACCTGCATCAAAGCGCCGGAGAGTTCTTCTGCCGCTTCGCTCATGAGTCTCGCTCTATCAGTTCGAGGTGAAGTCCTTCCACATCAGGCAGCTTTCGTCCGCGCCATCGCACGAACGGCAGTGAAATCGAGATCGGTCAGCGGCTCGGCCTTGGCGAACAGGAAACCCTGGCCGAGATCGACGCCCAGCGACTGGACCTCGGCAAGCTGGGCTTCGGTTTCGATGCCCTCGGCGGCTGTCACAAGGTTCAGCGAACGCGACAGCTGAACGATCGACGAGATGACCGCCTTGGATTCCGGTTTCTCGAGCCGTTTCACGAACGACCGGTCGATCTTCACCTTGCCGAACGGGAACGACGTCAGATAGCCGAGCGACGAGTAACCGACGCCGAAATCGTCGAGCGCGATCGACACCCCGAGATTTTTCAGCTGCCGCAGGATTTCGAGGTTCTGCTCGGTTTCCTGCAGCAGCACGCCCTCGGTCACTTCCAGCTCGAGGCGCTCCGGCGGCAGCTGCGAGTCGACCAGCGCAAAGATCGCGGCCTCGACGAGGTTCGATTTGGCGAATTGAACAGGCGACAGGTTGACCGCGACCTTGACGTCGTTCGGCATCAGCATGGCGTCACGACAGGCCTTGACCATGGCCCACTCGCCCATCTGGACGATCAGGCCGGTCTGCTCTGCGAGCGGAATGAACTGATCCGGCAGGATCAGGCCCTTGACCGGATGCCGCCAGCGCACCAGCGCTTCTACGGCAATGATGCGGCCCGAACCGAGATCGATCACCGGCTGATAGAACAGCTCGAACTCCTCGCGCCAGATCGCCTCGCGGAGGTCGTTTTCCAGCGCGTTGCGGCTGTCGGCCTCGAGCTTGAATTCCGCGCCGTAGACGTGGAAGCAATTGCGGCCGCCGTGCTTCGACTTGTAGAGCGCAAGGTCGGCGTTGCGCAGCAATTCGTCGCTGCGTTCGCCATGGGCCGGCGCCAGCGCCACGCCGATGCTGCAGCCGATGACCACGTTCTGGCCTTCGATCCTGTAGGGCGCGCTGATGATGTCGACCAGCCGCGTGGCAAGCGTTGTGGCGCCCTCCTGCAGGTCATCGCGTCCGGGCATCACGATCAGCGCGAACTCGTCGCCGCCGATGCGCGCCGCGACATCGACCTCGCGGATCGCCGCCTTGAGGCGGCCGGCAACCTCGCACAGCAACGTATCGCCGGCCTGATGGCCGAGCCGGTCGTTCACCGCCTTGAACTTGTCGAGGTCGAGCAGGAACACCGCGAACTCGGTGCCCAGGCGCCGCTGCCGCGCCAGACACTCTTCGATGCGCTCGCGGAACAGGTTGCGGTTGGCGAGGTTGGTGAGGCCGTCGTAATGCGCGAGGCGCTCGATCTTGGCCTCGGAGCGCTTGCGCTCGGTCACGTCGTCGACGATCGCGATGAGGTATTGCGGCTTCTGATTGTTGTCCCGAACGACGAGCCGCGTCGTCGTCACGATGCGGCGGCCGTTGGTCCTGGTCTCCATCGGAAACTCGTCGGTGACCACCCGGTCGTGCGATTTGATCGCATCTTCGTCATGCCGGATGAGCCTTTCGGCAACGTCTTCGGGGAAATGCTCCCGGACCGTGGTGCCGAGCAATTTCTCCCGCGCGATCCCGAACAGCGACTCGTAGGCATGATTGACCAGCAGATACCGCCTCGTATTCGCGTCCCTGATGACGACCGGCACCGGCATGTTGTGAATGATCGTGTCCAGGAAGTTCCTGACATTGGCCAGCTCGACTTCGGCGCGCTGGTGATCGGTGACGTCCTGATGGGTCGCGACCCAGCCGCCGTCGCCTTTCGGACAGTTCACGACCCGGATGATACGGCCGTCCGGAAGGTTTGCCGTGATCTCCACCTGTTCGCCGCGCGCGATGCCGCTGGTGACCTGTTCGAAATAAGAATTGATCCTGTCGCGCAGGCTGCCGGTTGCGTTGCGCAACTCGAGAAGCTCACGAAACGTGCAGCCCAATCGGACCTGATCGGGCTGGAGGTTGAACATCTGCAGATATTTCTGATTGTAGGCGACGAGCCTGTGGTCCGCGTCGTACATGCTCAGGCCCTGCGCGATGTTCTCGGTCGCAGACCTGAACCGGGCCGCCACGTCCTCCAGCTCGCGCTGGGTCTGCGCGATCTTCAGCCGACGCCGGATGTCGAGAAAGGCCGCACCGGCGAGCACGAGCGTCAACGCGATCAGGATGCTCAGATAGACACGCTGATAGCGCCGATAGGCGGCGAGGATGTCGTCTTCCGGAATGCCGCCGGCGAACAGCAGCGGCAGGGAGCTCGACTTCCGATAAGCCACGAGGCGGCGCAAGCCGCTGAAGGAGCCGGGGCCCCAGACGTGCCCAGTCGATGATTGCTCGAGCGCAAACTGCAGCTCCGGAGTGATGGCCCGCGACCCGATCTGCATGGCGGCCAATCCCCGGGAAAACAGCACGGCGTTGTCCGAGTTCCGCAAGAGGATGCTGGCGCGATCACCGAATTGCAGGCTGCGCAGGAGATCGCCGATCGCGTTCGGGTCGATCGCACCCACGATCACGCCGGCGAAGCTGCCGTCGGCCGCATGCAGCTTGCGGGAGATCAGGATCGACCACTGGCCCGCGATCCGCCCCTTGACCGGAGTGGCGATATAGAGGCTGTCGGTCTCCAGCGATCTGATCTTCTTGAAGTGCTCGCTGTCGCCGAGATAGGCCGACGGCCCCTGAAAGCCGGTCGTCGCGGCGATGTAGCCATCCGGCCCGATCATCGTGAAACGGACGGCGCCGCCGGACGTGAGCGACGCGCTTTCGGCCCAGGAGTTCAGATTGAACGAATGCGGATTTGTCTCGTACAGCAGCCGAAGCAGCCGCAGCGAACGATCGATGTCCAGGAGGATGCGTTCGGTGCTCTCCTGGAAGATGCGCACCACGCCCGCGGTCTGCGTTTTCGCCCGCTCGATCGCGTTCTCTTTCTCGGCCGATGCGTTGACGAAATAGATCGCCCAAAGCACGGGCACCATCAGCACGGCGAACAGGATCGCCGGGCTTCGCCATGCAAGCGACCACGCGCTGGGCGCCGGATTTCGTTCGTTCTTCATTAGGCGGCGTGCGACAGCTTTTGACCCGTAATTTCATTACTTTGAAAACACCAACAACCTGTTGTCGCGAAGCGAGGTTCGTTGGGCTGGTTAACCTGCCGCTAAGTCCGACAACACCGGGACGTGAATCCGCGCTCAGACTGCGGAGCCGGGCGGCAATTGCCGCGCTATTGGGCGCCCGTTCCGGGCTGCGGGCCCGCTATGCGCGCCTTTGGGCTGCAAGCCCCTCGCCCGTCGGGAATTCCCCGTGTTAGGATTCGGGACAAGTTTTGCCAGGGGACAGGGAATGCCAGCGAGTGCCAACGCGGCCGTAAGCCGCTCCGTAGCCGGGCTGTCCGGCGAAAGTATCATTAAGGAAATCAACGCAAGCGGCGTCGAATTCGTCATCTCGGTGCCCGACATCACCACCAGCGAGGGCCTGCTGCGGCCGCTGGCGAAAGGCGCCGGGCCGAGGCTGATCCGCATCTGCAAGGAGGACGAGGGCGTCGCGATCTGCGCCGGCCTCGCTTTCACCGGCAAGCGCGGCGTGCTGCTGATCCAGCAGACCGGCCTGCTCGACTCCATCAACGCCATACGCGGCGTCGCGGTCGAGTACGGGCTGCCGATCTGCATGATGGTCGGCCTCCTCGAAAAGGAGGTCGGCGTCATGCCGCGGGAGTCGAAACGCTACGGCGTGCGCATCGTCGAGCCGATCCTCGACGCCATGGGCATCGGCTATCACAACATCGAGGAGCAGTCGGACGTGGCGAAGATCCGCCCCGCGATCGACGCCGCCTACAAGGCCAGCAAGCCCACCGTGATCCTGATCGGACAGAGGCCAACAGCATGATCGACCGCAAGGAAGCCTTGAAAGCGATCGCGCGGTTCGTCAACGACACCGACATCGTGCTGCCGGTCTATTCGACCGCGTTCGACTGGATCGACATCCGGCCAAACCCGCTGAACTATGTCTCGCACGGTGCGATGGGCCTGGCCTCGTCGCATGCGCTCGGGCTCGCGCTCGGCCGGCCGGACCGGCGCGTGATCGTGCTCGACGGCGACGGCAGCCTGCTGATGAATCTCGGCACGCTGGTGACGACCGCCGAAGCCGCGCCGAAGAATCTCTATCACTTCGTCATGGAGAACGGCACCTACGAGGCGAACGGCGGCCATCCCATTCCGGGCAAAGGCTCGGTGAGCTTCGCCGGAATGGCGCGCTCGGCCGGGCACAAGAACGTGCACGAGTTCTCGGACCTCAAGGTGTTCGAGCAGCAGGCCGGCGCGATCCTCGGCGATCCCGGCCCGACGTTCACGTGCCTGAAGATCGTCTCGAGCGGCGAGCAGCAACGCGACTACAGCCGCCTGCACGGACCTCACGTCCGCCAGGCGTTTCGCGACGCGCTCGGCGCAAAATGATCTGAGACAAAAAGCCCCGGCCGGAAGCCGGGGCTTTTTCAATGAGGCTACTTCCGCAGCTGCGGAGGCGGCGCCGTCATGTTGCCGCCGGCCGAGCCGGTCGTTTCGCTGCTGGCCGCATTCATCGCGGTCTGGGTGTCGGTGCCGGAGAACAGCGCCGCGGCGAAAATGCCGCCGCACAACAGCAGCAGCACACCGACCGCCGCCCATTGCACCTTCTTCTCGTAGGGCTGCATATCCTCGAAGCCGTTCCGTGGCATGTTCGGATCGTGATGGAAGTCGCTCATGGTCTCCTCCTTGGCTACCTCCGTCTGCTCGACAAACAAACTGGCTTCCCGCATTCTCCGTTCCCAATCCGATATGCATTCAGATTCAACGACCTATGCGCGTGGTTGCGGATCCCGCAATGCGATAGCCGAAAAACGCTGCAAACGGAGTGATTGCCCATGACTCCATCGCTGCGCGGTGCCGATATCGTCGCCCGCTCGCTGAAGCGGCTCGGCTGCCATCGCGTGTTCACGCTGTCGGGCAACCACATCATGTCGATCTTCGACGCCGCGATCGATGCCGGGCTCGATCTCGTGCATGTGCGGCATGAGGCTGCTGCGGTGCACATGGCTGATGCCCATGGCCGGCTGACCGGTGAGCCAGGCGTCGCGTTGGTCACCGGCGGACCAGGCCACGCCAACGCGGTCGGCGCGCTGTTCACGGCGCTCGGCGCCGAGTCGCCGATGGTGCTGCTGTCGGGACACGCAGCGACCTGGGAGCTTGGCCGCGGCGGCTTCCAGGAGCTGCAGCAGGCCGAGATGGCGGCGCCGGTGACGAAAGCCTCGTGGATGGCGAAGAGCACAGCGACGCTCGGCGAGGACATCGCCGAAGCGATCCGCATCGCAACGTCCGGACGGCCCGGACCGGTGCATGTCAGCCTGCCGTCGGACCTGCTCGACGCCAAGATCGACGATGACGGCGCCGTGGAATGGCCGGAGCGCGAGGCGGCCGAGCCGATTGCTTTGAGCGACACCGCAGCCAACGCGGTTGCCGAGGCGATCGCGGCCGCGGAGCGGCCGCTGATCATCGCAGGGCCGCAGCTGTCCAGCGTCGCGGGCCGCACGCTGCTCGGCAAGCTCGAAGCCGCAACCGGCGCGCCCGCTGTCGTCCTGGAAAGTCCGCGCGGCCTGCTCGACGCCACGCTCGGCGCGTTTCCCGATCTGGTGGCGCGGGCCGATCTCATCGTGCTGCTCGGCAAGGCGCTCGACTTCACCACCAAATGGGCCAAGGGCCCGGCGTTCGATCCGAACGTCAGGGTCGTCGCCATCGATCCCGATCCGACGCTCGTCGATCGCGCCCGCCGCGAGAAAGGCGGCGCGCTTGCGGTCGGCTGCACCGCCGACCCGAAGCTTGCCGCGCAGGCGCTGATCCCGCGTGTCAAAAAGAACACCTCGTCCTGGCTCAAGGAGGCGCGCGCTGCTCTCGATACCCGGCCGGCGGAATGGAGCAGCGTCGTCTCGCAGACGCCGAAACGGCTGCATCCCGCCGAGGTGTTCCGCGCGCTGCGGCCTTACGTCGAGCGCGATCCCAACACCGTGCTGATCTGCGACGGCGGCGAGTTCGCGCAATGGGCGCAGAGCATGCTGCCGCTCAAGCGGCGCCTCATCAACGGCGTCACCGGCGCGATCGGCCCGTCGCTGTCGTTTGCACTCGCGGCGCGCATGATCGAGCACCGCGCGCCGGTGTTCGCGGTGCTGGGCGACGGCACCATCGGGTTCCACATTTCTGAGTTCGAGACCGCGGTGCGCCGCCGACTGCCCTTCGTCGCGATCCTCGGCAACGATGCGCGCTGGAACGCCGAGAGCGAGATCCAGCGCCGCGACTACGGCGCCAACCGGATGCACGGCTGCGAGCTATTGCCGTCGCGATACGATCAGGTGGTCACCGCGCTCGGCGGCCACGGCGAATTCGTCGACAACGCAGCGGCGCTGCCGGCCGCCATCGATCGCGCGCTCGCCTGCGGCAAGCCCGCCTGCATCAACGTCATGATCGAAAGCACCGCCGCGCCCATCATCCGGCTCAAGGCTTGAACGCATCTGACGGCCTCAAACCTCCGACCACGATGCCGTTCCAGTTGCGGATCGGCGGCTGCACGAACGGCTCGAGCGTGGCGCTGTCGGCGTCGTTGTTGAGGAGCCGGTCGAGCGCCGCGGCCATCATCACCTCGGCGGCGCGGCCCGCGCCGTCGTCGGACTTCACCGCGATGCCGATGCCGAGTTCGGGCAGCGCCGCGCAGTAGACGCCCTCCGCGCCGGTCTTGAGAAATATCCGCGAGCCGAACTTCTGCATCACCTCGGTGCAGAACCGCCCGGTGCCCGCCACGTGCCACGGATGGCTCGTGCAGGCATCGCGCAGCCGCGCCGCGGCGCGCGCCCGCTCCGGCAGCATATGCGCGCCGGTGGCGAAGCGGGCGAGCGCCAGCGCCAGCGCATCGATCGGCACCGCCCAAGTCGGCACCGAGCAACCATCGATGGCGCAGACATCCTGCGGCAGCGGCGCTCCGCTCAAGACCTGGAGCGCATCCCGCACCAGCCGCTGCACCGGATGCGCCGGCTGCACATAGCGCGCCGGATCGGCATCGAGCGCGCAGGCGACGCAGAGAAAGCCCGCATGCTTGCCCGAGCAGTTGTTGTGGACGGCCGTCGCCATGCCGCCCGAACGCGCCAGCGCCTGCGCCGAGGCCTGATGGATCGGCCAGTGCACGCCGCACTTCAGCGCGCCGTCGTCGAGCTTCAGGCGAGAGAGCATCCGCTCGACCACCGCCACATGGCCGGGCTCGCCGCTGTGCGACGAGCAGGCCAGCGCCAGCTCCTCGGGGCCAAAGCCGTAGCGGTCGGCCGCCCCGCTCTCGACCAACGGCAAGGCCTGAATGGCCTTGACGGCCGAGCGTGGAAACACCCGCCGCTCGACGTCACCCAGGGCCAGCACGGTGCGACCGTCGGCATCGACCGCCGCCACAGCGCCGGTGTGGCGGCTCTCGACCACCGCGCCGCGCAGAACCTCGACCAGAACCGGATTACTCATCCTTAATGTCGCGGGCGCGCCCCTTGCCACGATTGGGTCCCGAACCGATCTATACTGACATCGCCATGAGCCCGACCGCTACGCCTCCGCGGCGCCGCCGCCGCAAACATCTGATGCTGGCCTTCCTCATCATCTTTCTGCTTCCCGTTTTTGTCGGCGCCGGTGCGCTGGCCTATCGCGGCGGCCCGACGCACTGGAGCGACTGGGACCGCAGCGTCGTGAGCCATCTGCCGCCGGCCGCGCAGCATCCGGATGCGCGGATCATGGTGATGTCCGGCCGCACCCGCGGCTGGAAGGGCGTGGTCGCAGTCCACAGCTGGGTCGTGATCAAGGACGAGAACGAGCGCACCTGGCGCCGCTACGACGTCGCCGGCTGGGGCAGTCCCGTGAGGCTCAACTGGTGGCCGCCGGACCTCTGGTTCGGTGAATACGGCCAGGTCGTGGTCGACGTCTCGGGCGCGCGCGCGAAGGCGCTCATTCCGCGCGTCGAAGCAGCGATCAGGAACTACCCCTATTCCACCGAGGGCGATTACCGCATCTGGCCGGGGCCCAACAGCAACACCTTCACGGCGACGATCCTGCGTGCCATCCCCGAGGTCGAGGCACAGTTGCCGCCGAACGCCATCGGCCGCGACTTCCGGCCCACGCCTTATGTCGGCTGGACCGACAGCGGCACCGGTGTCGAGGCGAGCCTTTGGGGCCTGCTCGGCGTCAAGCTCGGCTGGGTCGAGGGCGTGGAACTGAACGTGCTGGGCCTTGTGGCGGGTCTCGATTTGCGCGATCCAGGCATCAAGATTCCGGCGTTCGGCCATGTCGGCTGGCCGCAGGCCACCGCGACGGCGGCACCGCAAGGCACGCGGTAGCGCCGTTCGTCCGGCGCTTAACAAGGATTGACGCGCATGCATTCGCATTCGATGGAGCGCTGGACCCACGATCACGTCTATCTCGGCCGCGATCATGCCCGCAACGAACGCCGCACCTGGTTCGTGGTGGCGCTGACCGCCGCGATGATGGTGGTCGAGATCGTCGCGGGCATCGCCTTCGGCTCGATGGCGCTGCTCGCCGACGGCCTGCACATGATGACCCATGCCGGCGCGCTGACCATCGCGGCGCTCGCCTATCTTTATGCGCGCCGCCACGCCCGCGATCCGGGCTTCAGCTTCGGCACCGGCAAGATCGGCGATCTGGCGAGCTTCGGCAGCGCTGTGATCCTCGGCGTCGTCGCGCTGGCGGTCGGCTACGAGTCGGTGATCCGGCTCTATGCGCCGGTCGCGATCAGGTTCGACGAAGCCATACCGATCGCAGTGGTCGGGCTTTTGGTCAACATCGCGAGCGCGTGGCTTCTGGGCAGCGATCATGACCATGGCCATTCGCATGGTCATGCGCACGGCCACGCTCATGATCACGACGACGACCACGATCATCATGATCACGGGCATGATCACCACGCCCACGATCACCATGCTCACGACCACGGCGATCTGCATCGCGACCACAATCTGAGCTCGGCCTATTTCCACGTGCTGGCCGATGCCGCGACCTCGGTGCTCGCCATCGCGGCGCTGCTCGCAGGCCGCTATTACGGGCTGAACTGGCTCGATCCGATCATGGGCATCGCCGGCGCGCTCTTGGTCGGCCACTGGTCGATCAACCTGATGCGCGCCTCGGGCGCGGTGCTGACCGACGCGGTGCCCGATCCGAAGCTCGCCCGCAGCATCCGCGAAAAGCTCGAGGTCGGCGACGACCGCGTCGCGGATCTGCATCTGTGGCGTCTCGGTCCTGGTCACACCGCGGTGGTCGTCACCATCGTCAGCGACACGCCGCAGGAGCCCGAGCACTACAAGGAGCGGCTGCACGGGCTGCCGAGTCTGTCGCATGTCACGGTCGAGGTGCAGCGCTGCCCGCATGGTTCGCACGGCAAGGAAGCCGGCCTCGCTGCCTGACGAGTCTCTGAATAAACCAGACCGGCATCTATCGCCCTGGGTCCCCGCTTTCGCGGGGACGAACGGGGATGGAGATTCGCCGCCATCGTGCAGTCTGCAGCGCGCACCCCTCTCTCCGTTCGTCCCCGCGAAAGCGGGGACCCAGGACCGAGCGACGATGCGATGCAGTTGCGTCATGTTTTGGCAGCGCTCGCTTTCGTGCTCCGTTCGGCGAGCTTGCGGTCGTAATCGAGCACGGCCTGCAGCAGCACCTGCGCGCCCTTGGCGCACTGCTCCTTGGATGAGAACTCCGCCTCGTTGTGGCTGATGCCGCCGCGGCACGGCACGAAGATCATCGCGGCCGGCGCCACGCGCGACAGGTAGGCGGCGTCGTGGCCCGCGCCCGAGACGATCTCGCGCGCCGAATAGCCGGAGGTTTTCGCCGCATGGCGGACGGCCGCGACGCAATCGGCATCGAATTTCACCGCCGGCTGCTCCCAGATCGTCTTGCCTTCGAATTCGAGACCAAGATCGGCGCTGACGAGCGGCAGGTAGTCGTAGAACTCCTCCTGCATCTCGGCGAGCACCTCGTCGTCCGGATGCCGCAGGTCGACCGTGAAGAACACCGCGCCCGGCACGACATTGCGTGAGTTCGGCCGGTTCTCGATCAGCCCCACAGTCGCAACGCCGGGCGCGTATTTCCGGCCGATCCGGTCCACCATCTCGATCATCCGCGAAGCGCCGAGCAGCGCGTTCTTGCGCAGATGCATCGGCGTAGCTCCAGTGTGCGCGTCCTGGCCGGTGAGCGTTGCCTCGTACCAGCGCATCGCCTGCACGCCCACGACGATGCCGATATCTTTCTCCTCGGCTTCGAGGATCGGCCCCTGCTCGATGTGCAGCTCGAAGAACGCCGACAGCGGATGCTCGCCGCAGACTTGCGTCCCGCGATAGCCGATCGCGTCCAGCGCCGCCGCGAACGTCATGCCGTCCCGATCCTTCTGCGAATGGGCAGCGGCTTTGTCCAAAGCCTTCGAGAACACGCCCGAGGCGACCATGGCCGGCGCGAAGCGCGAGCCCTCCTCGTTGGTCCAGTTCACCACCTCGATCGGCGCGTAGGTCTCGTAGCCGGCCTCGACCAGCGTGCGCAGCGCTTCCAGCGCCGAGAGCACGCCGAGCACGCCGTCGAACTTGCCGCCGGTCGGCTGGGTGTCGAGATGGCTGCCCATGGCGATCGGCGGAATGTCCGCGGTGCCGGCACGGCGCGCGAACATCGCGCCCATGTCGTCGACCGTAACGGTGCAGCCGAGCTTCTCGGTCTGCGCCTTGAACCAGTCGCGCACCTGGCGGTCGAGATCGGTCAGCGTCAGGCGGCAGATGCCGCCCTTCGCCGTGCCGCCAATGGCGGCCGTCTCCATGATCTCGCCCCACAGCCGCTCGGCATCGATGGCGAGGTTGCGCATGGGCTGCTCAGGAGGCCACGCGGGCCCGCTGCGCCGGCGACCACATCTTGGGTCCGGCGCGCAGATACTGCGGCGCCCGCACCACATCGGCGCCGAGCTCGGCGCCGGCGTGCCAGCCCCAGCGCGGATCGTCGAGCATGCCGCGGCCGAGCGCGACCATATCGGCCTTGCCCTCGTTGACGATGCTCTCGGCCTGGGCCGGCGCGGTGATCATGCCGACCACGCGGGTGGCGATGCCCCCCTCTTTCTTGATCCGCTCGGCGATCGGCACGTTGTAGCCGGGCGTCGTCGGCGTGCGGGTGTCGGCCGTGACGCCGCCCGACGACACGTCGATATAGTCGAGGCCGTCGGCCTTCAGCGCCTTCGAATAGGCCACCGCGTCGTCGGGCGTGAGCCCGTCATCGCGCCAGTCGGCGCCGGTGATGCGGGCGCCGAGCGCGATGCTCTTCGGCACCACTGCGCGGACCGCCTGGGCGATCTCGCGACCGAACCGCATGCGGTTCTCCAGCGAGCCGCCGTACTGGTCGGTGCGCTTGTTCGACACCGGCGACAGGAACGAATGGGCCAGATAGCCATGGGCGTAGTGCAACTCGATGGCGTCGAAGCCGACCCGCACCGCGCGCTTCGCCGAATTGACGAACTGGTCGCGGACACGGGCGATGTCCTCGGGCGTGGCAGCCCGCGGCACGTGCCAGCCATCGCCGAACGGCAGCGCCGACGGCGCGAGCGTCGGCCAAGGGTCCTGGTCCGCCTTCAGCGCCGCGGCCCCTTCCCAGGGCCGCTGTGCCGAGGCCTTGCGGCCGGCATGGGCGATCTGGATGCCCCATTTGGCGGTGCCGGCCCGCCGGCAGTGCTCGATGACGCGCTGGATCGCCGCCTCGTTGTGGTCGCTGTAGAGGCCGACGCAGCCATGGGTGATGCGGCCATGGCGCTCCACATGGGTGGCCTCGACGATCACCAGGCCCGCGCCGCAGTTCGACAGCATGCCGAGATGGGCCATGTGCCAGTCGGTCATGCTGCCGTCATCGGCGCTGTACTGGCACATCGGCGAGACCACAATGCGGTTGGACAGCTCGACCGGACCGAGCTTCAGCGGCGAAAACAGCGACGACATGGAGGACCCTTTGATGAACAAAACGCGATCATAGTGACGGGAGGCAGAGCGGCAAGCCGGCCGCCGGACGTGTCTGGTGCGGCTCTAGAACGGCTCACAAAATGTGTGTCGAACTGTGTCTTGCCGAAAATTCTCCCACATTGCGCCCCGCTGCCGTCTCGAACCTTTGTTCCATAAGGCACACGGGGTTTTTGACACGAGGGGATGTATTCATGCTGCGGAGGCTCTTCCACTCCCAGTTCTTTTCCAAGCTGTTCATCGAATTGCTGCCGGCCACCATTGCCAGCGCGATCGGCGCCTACCTGATCAACAGCTACTTCAGGCCCCAGCCTCCGGCCGCGGCCAACGCCGAAATGGTGCAGATCCTGCGCGAGCAGCAGACGCTGCTCGCCGACTACCTGAAGAAGTCCACCGAGGCGCACCAGCGCGCCGATCAGGTGGTGGCGCAGGAGACCGACAAGCTGAAGGCCGCGGAACGCGACGCCCTGGCGGCGCTGCGCGAGGCCAAGGCCGCCGAATTGCGGGCGCTGGCTGCGGCGGTGACCCGCACCGGCGAAGCCACCGAGCGGCGGATGGCCGCCAAGCCTGCGGCCGCGCCGGTCACGACCTCCGCGCTGCCCCAGTGGCCGAAAATCGACAGAGCCCAGCCCGAGCGGAGCCAGATTGAGCGGGCACAGGCTGAGCGGCTTCCGGCCGAGAAGCCCGCGACCGAGAACGCCATGCTCGGCGAGCCGCTGCAGCTGCATCAGCCGGCCGGCGCCATGCCGCAGCCGCAGGTCCCGGCGCAGGCTCAGAACCAGCCGCAAGCCCAGCCCCAGCCGGCCGCCCCGCAGCAGGCCGCCGCAGAAGGGACCCACACTGGCCCGATCGGCGCGCTGAAGGGCACGGTGTCGAAGCTCGAGCGCCTGCCGTCGCGGGTGTTCGGCTGGTTCTCCGACACTGTCGTGCCGCCGCGGCCGCCGGTCGACCTGCCGCCGCGCCAGTTCATGAAAGCGGCGATGTAGGTCCAAGGCACTCATCTCAGGTCAAACGCAGCACCGCCAAGGCCAGCGCCTTGGCGCGCGGCACCAGGGTCTCGATCTCCAGATACTCGTCGGGCGAATGCGCCCGGCCGCCGACCGGCCCGACGGCGCAGATCGTCGGCGTGCCGGTCGCCGAGGCAAAGCCCGAGTCGGCGCAGCCGCCCGTGAACAGCGCCGCGGTCTCGGTCTCGCCCAGCGCCTTGAGGCTCGCCGCATAGTGCTCGTAGAGCGCCTTGCCCTCGGCGGTCTCCACCAGCGGCACAAACTCGCCGATGATCTCCAATTTGGCGCTGGTTCCCGGCACGAAGCTCTTCGCCATGATGGCCTCGACCTTGGCGAAGGTGTCGGCGTGCTGCTCCGGCGTGATGAAGCGCAGATCGACCTCGCCCTTGGCCCAGGGCGCCACTGTGTTGACGGTCTGGCCGCCCGACACGACGCCGACATTGAGCGTGACGCCGGCCTTCGGATCGCTCAGCGCGCTGAGCGCCAAAGTCTTGTGCGCGAGCTCGTTGATCGCGCTGATGCCGGTCTCGAAGTTCGCGCCCGAATGCGCAGCCTTGCCGGTGATCTCGAAGCGCACGAACACGCAGCCTTTGCGCCCGGTCACCGCGGCGCCGCGCGCCCGGCCCGGCTCGGAGTTGAAGCAGACCCGCGCCGCCCGCGCGTGAGCCTCGATCACCGGCCGCGAGAACGGCGAGCCGATCTCCTCGTCGCCGGTAAAGAGCGCCATCACCGGCGCCGGCGCGCCGCCGAATTGCTGGATCGCGGCGAGCACGAAGCAGTTCATGACCAGGCCGGATTTCATGTCGGCGACGCCCGGGCCGTAGGCGCGATCGCCCTCGACCTTGAACGGCCGCCGCGTCGGCTCGCCTTTCGGAAACACGGTGTCGCGATGGCCCATCAGCAGGATCGGCCGGTTGCCGCCACTGCCGCGGCCGACGGTCGCGCTGATGGCATCGCCGAATTTCTGGTCGGGCGTGACTTCGGTCGCGATGCCGTGGCCTTTCAGGAAGTCGCGGATGTGGCCGCCGACCGCGTCGACGCCTGGCTTGTCGTAGGAGCCGCTGTCGGTGTTCACCAGCGTCTCGAGCAGCTTCAGCATTGCGCCGTGCTGGGTGCCGAGCCAATCGAGGATTTTCTGTTCGCTGTTGCCGTTCGCGGCCATGGGTGCTCCTTCGTCCTTTCCCGCCAGAGTAAAGCCGCAGATGACCGCGGCAAGGCTCGGCGTGCATCGTCAGACATGCAGGCGTGATTCATCGGCCCCGGGTGTCAGTGAGGCGCGGGGCGCCGCCTTCATTTTCTTCCTCCCTCCAAAGAGGGAGCGGAGCGCCGGTTCAGGCGCTACGTCATAGTCT